>WNFI01044817.1_pt1 | contig 13349 bp, 16 predicted proteins | sample 5400471 | NCBI WGS metagenome assembly WNFI01 (sample SAMN13153348, study PRJNA577476) | soil metagenome | isolation source: 100 cm saprolite on Douglas fir-dominated hillslope | place: USA:California | collected 2013-09-17 | reverse complement strand
AAGCAAGAAGTCGTTCTCCAATAATTGAATCGACGGGCGGAGCACCATGTCATTCCAGGACCTACTGCGAGACACGCTAGCGACGCTTTGGGCCCACAAGCGACGCACCATGCTCACGATGTTCGGCATCGCCTGGGGCATCATCTCCATCACCGTGATGGTCGCGGCGGGCGAAGGTCTCGGCAAGGGCATTCAAAATAATCAGGAAACGTTCGGCAAAGACGTAATGATCGTTTTTGCGGGCCGCACCAGCATGCAGGCCGGCGGGACGCGCTCCGGCCGCATCATCCGCTGGAGTGAAGAAGACTACATCCAGGTGGCGAAGGAAGCGCCCGCATGCAAGTACGTGATGCCGGAACTCGGCAACGACGTACAGATACATAGCCTCTTCAATAGTGGAAATCTTCAAGTTGTTGGCGCTCTGCCGCCATTCACCGAAATTCGCAGTATTACTGTCGCGCAAGGCCGCTTTTACAACGAAGAGGACAACGCGGAAGCCCGCAACGTGGCGTTCCTCGGCAGCGACGCAAAAAAGCAGCTGTTTGCCGACCGCGAAGCTCTGGGACAGACAATCTCGCTGAACGGAAATCCCTACACCGTCATTGGAATCATGAAGCCGAAGGACCAGAACTCCAGCTACGATGGCGCCGACGTCCGCAAAGTATTTATCCCCTTCAATTCCATGCGCCGCGATTTTCCAAACAAGCCTCCGGCCGTGGAGCACAGTGTGGACCGCTTGCTCGTCGCGCCCTGGTCGCTGGAAACGCATCCGGATTGTGTGAAGCAAGTTCGCCGCACGCTCGGACGCCTGCACAGTTTCGATCCGCGCGATAAAGAAGCTGCCAGCATCTGGGACACCGTCAAAAACGCTGAAGCTAATCGCATGATCATCGTAGGCATGGAAGCTTTCATGGGCGCGGTCGGAGTAGCCACGCTTTTCCTCGGCGGCCTTGGGGTGATGAACGTGATGCTGGTCTCCGTCCGCGAACGCACCCGCGAAATCGGCGTCCGCAAGGCACTCGGCGCCACGCGCGAATCCATCCTCCGCCAGTTTTTTCTGGAGACCATTATCGTCGTCGCGCTGAGCGGCGGCACAGGGCTGCTCCTCTCCTACGGTTTTTGCGCGTTAGTCAATCTGCTGCCCATGCCGCCCTTCTTTGCGGGATTGCTCACTAGCTGGAAACTGGGCGCTCTGTCGATCTTTTTGCTCGGCTTGATCGCCGTCCTGTCCGCGCTTTATCCGGCGAACCGCGCCGCCTCCGTCGACCCCATCGAAGCCCTCCGTTTCGAGGCCGGAGGCTAGATGCTCACAGAGATCTTCAAAGAGGCGTGGGCGGCCCTCGGACGTAATCCCGTACGCAGTTTGCTGACGATGACGGGAATCGCATGGGGCATTGTTGCCGTCACACTTCTGCTCAGCTACGGTTCGGGATTTCGCGGCGTATTGATGTACACGTTCGAAGTCTTCGGTAAGGGCGCCGTCGTTTGCTGGCCGGGAACGACCAGCGAGCAAGCCGGCGGCGAACGCGCAGGTAAGGCCGTCCGCTTCGAACAGGAAGATGCCGATTGGGTAAAGGCACAGTCCCCGCTAGTTAAGCGCGTGACCCGCGAGACCGTGCGGTGGAAGGGAATTACGCACGAAGCTCGACTCTCCGAAACCGCCATCCGTGGCATCTATCCCGAATACGGCGAAATGCGCAACGAAGTCCCCATGGAAGGCCGCTGGATCACCCCCGAAGATATCGAAGAGCGTCGCCGCGTCGCATTTCTCGGCGCCATCCTGCGCAGAAAACTTTTCAGCGGCACGCCCGCTATCGGCGAGACCGTCCGCATCGATGGCGTTAAGTTCACCGTCGTCGGTTCCATGGACACGAAATTTTCTGACAGCAACTATTTCACCAGCGACGATGAGTCCGTCTTCATTCCTTACACTACCGCCGGCGACCTGTGGGACGCTCGCTATGCCAGTGTGATGCTCTTCGAGCCCGTCGCACCCAATTTTGAAGCCGCCGCCATGCAACAGTTCCGCGCCGCCATCGCCAGCCGCCAGCGTTTCTCGCCGAGTGACAAGCGCGCTATCACCATGTTCGGCCGCGAAGAGTTCAAGCCCATCTATGAAGGAATCACCCTGGGTATCGAAGCGCTGCTCTTTTTTGTAGGTGCACTCACGCTGGGTATCGGCGGCGTCGGCGTGATGAACATCATGCTCGTCTCAGTGGAAGAACGCGTGCGCGAAATCGGCCTGCGCCGCGCCCTCGGCGCAAAGAAATCGCATATCCGCTGGCAGTTCTTGCTCGAAGCGCTGGTCATGACGCTAGCCGCCGGCGTGATCGGCATGGCGCTCTCGGCGGCGATTACCTCCGCGATCGGCACGCTGCCATTCCTCGGCCCAGCCTATGAAGACGACACCGGCAAAGTGGACATCCACCTAACTCTCTCCTTTGTCACCATGATGCTTTCGACCGGAATCCTCGTCGTCGTCGGCGTAATCAGCGGCTTGCTCCCCGCCATGCAAGCCGCCAAACTCGATCCCGTCGAAGCCCTGCGCTACGAGTAATCTGGCGAGTGAGTCACCAGGGAAAAAGGAATTCCACAAAATTCTGAAACCAGTAGCGGCTACTGGGGCGCGAATTCGCCTCTGCTCTGCGATTCCTCTGCGCCCTCTGCGTCCCTGCGTTATGTTTTCTTTGGAATTTTGTTCTTAGCTCTGCCCGAGGATGGAATCGAAATACGCCAGCATATCCGGCGAGTCCCACTGCTGGAAGCCGATAAACTTGCGGGCAATCTTGCCGCGGCGGTCGATCACATAAGTTTCTGGGTACATAGACGTGCCGTACGCTAGGGCGATGGGTGAACGATTGTCCTTGGTGAGCGGATCGCGGTAGGTCAAGAAGACCACGCCCTGGTTGCGCAAAAAGTTTTCGTAAGCACTGGGATCCTCGTCCGCGTCGACACCCAGGACAACGCCATTGCGCGCCTCGATATGCTTTTGAAGCTTGTTGAGTCCCGGCGTCTCTTCGACGCAGGGTTGGCACCATGTGCCATAGAAATTGAGAACCACCACTTTGCCCTTCAGATCGGTCAGATGCCCCGGCTTCCCCGCAATCTCCATTGGAAAGTCCCGCGCCGTCGTGCCGGCAATCGAGGCTTCGCCCTGACGATAACTCGGCATCGCAAACAGGAACACTACCCCAATCGCGACCGCCAGTACTCCCCACGCCGCAAGTTTTCGAAGGATTCCCATCAAATGCTATACTAACTTAATCTCCCCGATCGGGATACGCCCCTTCCGGACCCAAAAGACGATGGACAGCGACGCACACAATCCGCTCACCTCTGGAACCCCGTTAGTCCGCACAACGGTTGGCTCTGTCACGGCCATTGTTCCCGCCCGGAACGAGGAGACGACCATCGGGGCGTGCATTTCGTCCTTGGCGAACCAGCCGGAAATTGCGGAAATCCTGGTCGTAGACGATCAATCCACCGACGCGACTGCCAGCGTCGTCCGCGGTCTCATGGAGAAAATTCCCAAACTGCGCCTCCTGGAATCCGTCGAATTGCCTGACGGCTGGGTGGGCAAGAACCACGCCCTCTGGGTTGGAGTGCAAGACGCAAAATCCAACTGGCTTCTGTTTACCGATGCCGACGCCGAGCACGAGCGAAATTCCGTCTCCCGCGCCTTGCAAATTGCGAACGAGCAGAGTGCCGCCTTGGTCTCTTTTTCTCCGGAGCAAATCACACAGACCTGGTATGAAAAAGCCCTGATTCCATACATCTACGTGCGCCTGGCCAGGCGCTTCTCGTATGAAAACGTGAATGATCCGAATTCGCGCGCCGCTGCCGCCAACGGCCAGTTCCTGAAGATGCGCCGCGATGTCTACGATGCCATCGGCGGCCACGCCGGTGTCGCTGGTGAGGTTCTGGAAGATGTCGCACTTGCCATGCGCGTCAAAGCCGCTGGCCATCGCATCTCGTTTGGGTCCGGCAAAGGCATCGTCCATGTGCGCATGTACCGTTCATTCCAGACGATGTGGCAAGGTTGGAAGAAGAATCTCTATCGCCTGATGGGTGGAACTCCCTGGACAGTTTTCCGGGAAATCGAGTCAAACCTGCCCTGGGCCTCTCTTTTGCTTATCGCTCTGGGACTGAAGTTTCCTCTTCTGCTTTTCCTTGGAGTTTTGCTCCTGATTGCCCGCCAGACCGCCTACGGCCTCGACCTCGCCCGTAACCAATACCCCTTTTCCTTCATCTTTTATTATGTGCCCGCCGTGGCTTTGTACATCGCCGTGCTCTGGGCGTCCTACCGGAGCCACGTCAATGGAAGAATCCAGTGGAAAGGCCGGGAATACTCCGTTAGAGCTCCCGAACCGGTAAAATAAACAAACACTCATGGTTCTTCTAACACGCAAAATCGAGTTTGCCGCCTCGCATCTCTACAACAACCCGAATTTCTCGGCGGAGGAGAATCGCCGCATTTTTGGAAAGTGCAACAATCCCCACGGCCACGGCCACAATTACACCCTGGAAGTCACCGTCGAAGGCCAGCCCGATCCAGTGACAGGCATGGTCCTCGACCTGAAGGAACTAAAAGATATCCTCGAACGCGAAATCATGCAGCGCATGGATCATCGCCATCTCAATTACGAGGTACCCGAACTGGCCGGCCAAATTCCGACTTGCGAAAACATTGCCCGCGTCATCTGGCAATTGCTCGAGCCGAAAATCACCCAAGGCCGCCTGCATCGCGTGCGGCTCTACGAGTCTTCCGACCTCTTCGCCGATTGCTACCGAAACGGCCCCATCGCGGCAGGGAAGCCATGAACGGCGTGCTCAAAATCGAACTCGGCCGCCGCTATCGATTTTCCGCGTCACATCGGTTGCATTCCGCCTATCTAAGCGAAGAGGAGAATTGCCGTATCTTCGGGAAGTGCAACAATCCCTTCGGACACGGCCACAACTACGTGCTCGAAGTCAGCTTATCGGGTGAAGTTGCCCCCGCCACCGGCATGATCGCCAATCTCGCCGACCTGGACGCTTTCGTTGAACGCCACGTTCTCGAGGAATTCGATCACAAGTCGCTCAACGAAGATGTCCCCGCGTTTCGCGACAAAGTGCCCACTACCGAGAATTTGTGCATGGAGATTTTTGAGCGCTTGAAATCCTTCCCCAAGGCCAAGCTCGAGCGCATCCGCGTTCAGGAAACCGGCAACAACAGCTTCGAATATGCAGGGGATAATCTGAAGGGGAACCACTCGTGACCAAGCCAACGGAAGAAATTCTGCTGAACGAACAGGATCATAAGGAAATCGATGCGCGCAGGATCGCCTGCCACATGCGCGAAATCATCAAAATCATTGGCGAGGATCCTAATCGCGAAGGTTTGCGCAAAACCCCCGAGCGTTTCGAAAAAGCTTTGAAGTTCTTGACCAGCGGTTACCACCAAAATCTCGATCATGTCTTCAATGGTGCAACCTTCAGCGTGGCTTACGACGAGATGGTCATCGTCAAGGACATCGAGTTCTTCAGCCTCTGCGAACACCACCTCCTGCCGTTCTTCGGCAAGGCCCACATTGCCTATCTCCCCGACAAGCGGGTCCTGGGCCTCAGCAAGATCGCCCGCGTCGTAAACATGTTCGCGCGCCGCCTGCAAATCCAGGAGCGCCTAACCAGCCAGATCGCCAAATCCATCGAGGAAAAAATCGCTCCTCAAGGTGTGGGCGTGATTATCGAAGCACGCCACCTCTGCATGCAGATGCGCGGCGTTGAAAAGCAGCACGGCTCGGCTGTCACCAGCGCCATGCTCGGCGCCTTCCGCCATAACAAGCAGACACGCGACGAATTCCTTGCGCTTATCCGCCCGAGAAAGAGCTAGGTAGGGCAGACATTCCTATCTGTCCGGTTTTTCTCAGACTCTCCGCAAAGTAAAATCCATATTGGAGCTAGATTGCCGCTCGCTCGCCGGCTACGCTGCACGATGTACACCGTATGACCGCGAACCAGGCCCGCATCGCCATCGAACCAGCGTCCTCCCCCTCAACGACGCCGTCGGCTGCGCGTACTCACCGCCTTACGGTCGCTCTTTGCTTCCTCTCCATCTATTTCATCTGGGGTTCCACCTACCTAGCTATCCGCTTCGCCGTGGAAACCATTCCTCCGCTCTACACCGCAGGCATCCGCCACTTGATCGCCGGCTTGATCCTCCTCGTCTGGTGCCTGGCCAAGCGTCTCCGCCCCACTAGGGCGCAAGTTCGCGCCAGCATCATCATTGGCGCCTTCTTCTTCTTGATTGGCCACGGAACGCTTCACTGGGCGGAGCAAAAAGTACCTTCCGGTCTCGCTTCTCTGATTATCGCCAGCGAGCCTCTTTGGGTTTTCCTGCTCACTGCCATCGCCGCCAAACGGTTGCGCTTAAACGCAACGCTTCTCGCCGGAATTTTGTTGGGATTTGGAGGCGTCGGCCTCCTCTCACTCGCCGTTATAGTGGGCGCGCTCTCCTGGTCCGTGGGAATTGTCTACTCCCGCCGGTCGCATCTCTCCGGGCATCCGCTGCTCTTGTCGGCGCTCTCCTTGCTGGCTGGCTCCGTGCAATTGCTTCTGGCCGGAACTGTCCTTGGAGAGTATCGGGGATTTTCTTTCGCGTCTGTTTCGACGCGTTCCTGGCTGGCGCTCGGCTATCTCATCATCTTCGGCTCAGTCGTGGCCTTCACCGCCTACAACTGGCTCCTCGAGCACTACTCCCCCACCTTGGTCGCAACGCATACCTACGTTAATCCCATCGTCGCTGTCCTATTTGGCTGGCTCTTCGCCGGCGAAGCCGTCACCTTCAACGTGCTCCTCTCCGCCGCCCTCGTCATTGGCGCCGTCATGCTCGTCGACCGCGGCATGACGCGCCTCCAGCAGGGGACCGAGAGTCTTCGGATCTGAAATTGCCGGGCAAAAATAAAAAAGCGCGCCGCTGAACTGCCTGACGCGCTTCTTCTTGCTTTCCGAGGTGCTCGATTGTCACATCTTCGATATGTCCACCGATGCCCGCGTCGTCTCCCAATCCATGCGCAGCGTGCAGCCATGCGCCGTCTTGTCAAACGCAATCGTGAAGTTCTCCACCGCCGACGGCAATGTCGAAGCCTTCATGTCCACCCGCACGAAGTCGGAATCCGCCCCAGGATAAGGAATGCCCCATTCTCCGGTTTTCTTGCTGACAACCAGCGTCCACTTATCCTTGTTCGGAACGGCGAAAAGGGTGTAGTTACCGGCTGGCACATGCGCCCCGCCAATCATCACGTCAGAGGTCGTGACAAACGTGGTCGCTTCATTCGCTCCCGCGCGCCACACATCGCCATACGGAACCAATCCCCCATAGATCTTGCGGCCCCTCGCTCGCGGACTCGAATAATCCACCGTGATGCTTTTCCCGCCGGCTAGCTCGCAGCTGGCCTTCGCCGCCGGACTTGGTTTCGCGGCTTTGTCCATCTGCGCCGAACCTAGCACTGCCATCAACCCCAGCGCCAGACCTCCCACCGCCAACACTGCAAATTGCTTTCTCATCCTTTTCCCCCTAGGTTGTGCCCGAGTATTGAACCGGATTTACCTGCCTTGTGCAACAGAGAATTCATCTCATCTCAACAGACGGCTGAAACCGCTGCTCGTTTCGCGCTCTTGACCAAGCCCTTGCGAAACTCCAAAAAAGGGGCTAAACCTGAACACTGTCCAGGGCCAAGCAAACAAAGGGACTGGTTTCAGGGGGTGTTTATGCCAGAATCTCGTCGACGACTTTTAATGACCTTTGTTGGCGCCGCGGGAGTCTTAGCCCTCAGGCCTGCTCTCGCACTCTGTCAAGGTGCTCCCAGTGTGCGCCCTTCACCTCAGCCTCGTCCTTCCCCCAACGCCCCTGATTCTCACGTGCCTTACGGACTGAAGGATGGCCCGCAAGCCGCTGTGTCTGACAAAAAGGCCATTGAGCGGGCCAACCAGCAAGAGCTCCGGTCAAATGTCTCGAAGCTTTACGAAATCGTCGCCGACCTCAAGGATCAGGTCGAAAAAACGGACGCAAATAAGACACTCTCCGTCTCAGTTGTCAAAAAAGCCCAGCAAATCGAAAAACTCGCCAAACAAATCAAAGAGCTTGCCAAGGGCTGACCTTCCCCTTACCAGCTCCATCGTTCTAATCTACGCATTTTGGCGCGAAATGTTCGATCACTACCCCTTCTTTACATTGCTTTACACTTTTGTTCTCTTTGTGTTAGCCTGAATGGGTCGAAGAGAAGAGGAAAAATTCAGGGGATGACGGAGAAGGGCACTTGAGCGCACCGAAAGCAGCGTTGATCGAACAGTTCCGGACCCATGCATCGCGCCGCGGATTGATCATGATGGTCAATAAGCGCCGCCGTTTGCTGGACTATCTCAACCGCCGCGACCCGGATCGGTACCGCGAGATTGTTGATCGTCTTAGCCTGCGCAAGTAATCGTCCTGCCTTTAATTCAGGACGGTATCCACTGCGTTCTCAAGAAGTGGCAAATTCCACACGGAGTCTGTCGTCAGGCATCCGGCTGCTTTAGTGCCGGAATTTCTCGTGGTGTAGTCCGTCGCGTTTCGTTCGCCTCACAATGATTCTTGCCTCTTGCTCCTCCTCATGGATGGCCCCGCTTGGTCGGGGTCAACGTAAACTCTAGGCCCGTTTGCCAAGCGAACGCGTCTCAACATGCTCCGCTCGGATGCGGGGCCAAAGGAAATGATTCATGTCTGATAATACGCACACACCTGCACCACACATCGTCACGGTCGAAGTCGGCGGCCGCACCTTGACTCTCGAAACCGGAAAAATTGCCAAGCAAGCCAATGGCGCCATCACCGCGCGCTACGGCGACACCGTCGTGCTCACCACCGCCTGCATGGCTTCGCAAATGAACGACCGCGACTTCCTGCCGCTCACCGTGGACTACCGCGAGAACACCTACTCCGCGGGAAAAATTCCCGGCGGATTCTTCAAGCGCGAGGGCCGTCCCTCTGAAAAAGAAATCCTCACCTCCCGCCTGATTGACCGCCCCATGCGCCCGCTCTTCCCCGAATCCTGGCGCAATGAAACTCAGATCGTTTCCATGGTGCTCTCCGCGGACAGTGAAAATGATCCCGATGTCATTGCCGTAACCAGCGCCTCCGCTGCGGCCTACTGCTCCGACCTTCCGTTTGAGAAGCCCATCGCCTGCGTTCGCGTCGGCCTGGTTGACGGCCAGTTGGTGATCAATCCCACTGTCGCCGACCAGAAGAAAAGTTTGATGAACATCATCATCGCCGGCACCGATGAAGCCATCGTCATGGTCGAATCCGGCGCGCTCGAAGTTTCCGAAGAATCCGTTGCCGATGCTCTCGAATTCGGCCACGCCCAAATCAAGAAAATCGTCGCTGCTATTAAGGAACTTTACGCGCAGCTGAAGCCCAAGAAAGTCGTCGTCGCCCCGCTCCCCTTCGATGAATCCATCTACAAGGATCTCCAGAAGAAATACGGCGACAAGCTCCACGACGCTCTCAACACCGAAAAGCATCCCAAGAAGGAAAGCTACCACCTCGTCGACGCCCTCAAGGAAGAAATCATCAAGGCCATTCCCGAAGAGCCCAAGAAAGAAATGGACGAGAAGCGCACCCTCACCAAGCGAGCCCTCGAACGCCTGCGCGAAAATATCTTCCGCGATGACGTTCTCAACGCTCGCCGTCGTCCCGATGGCCGCGCCTTCGACCAGATTCGCCTGATCACCTGCGAAGTTGCCTCGACCTGCTCTTCGAGCAGGACCAGTTCAACCGCTTCATGCTGCACTACAACTTCCCGCCGTTCAGCGTCGGTGAAGTGAAATTCCTGCGTGGCCCCGGCCGCCGCGAAATCGGCCATGGCGCCCTTGCGCAGCGCGCACTGGTAAACCTGCTTCCTCCCGAAGCGGATTTCCCCTACGCCATGCGCCTCGTTTCCGACATTCTCGAATCCAATGGTTCTTCCTCCATGGCCACCGTTTGCGGTGGATCGCTCGCCCTCATGGACGCTGGTGTCCCGATGAAGGCGCCCTGTGCGGGCATCGCCATGGGCCTCGTCTTTGGTGACGAGAAGAAATACTCCATCCTCACGGATATCGCTGGAGCCGAAGACCACTATGGAGACATGGACTTCAAAGTCGCCGGCACTCGCGCGGGCATTACCGCTCTGCAGATGGACATCAAAGTCCTCGGCATCAGCATCGGCATCATGCGCGAAGCCCTTGCCCAGGCGAAAAAAGCCCGTCTCCAGATTCTCGACACCATGGAAAAGACGCTTAGCGAATCGCGCACCGCGATTTCCGCTTACGCTCCGCGCCTTTTCAAGCTGAAGATCCCGCAGGACAAAATCCGCGACCTCATCGGGCCGGGCGGCAAGAAAATCCGTTCCATCATCGAAGCCACCGGCGTCAAGATCGACGTCCTCGAAGACGGCACCGTGCACATCTTCTCCACCAGCGGAGCCGGCGGCGACGCCGCTCTCGCCATGGTTCGCGATGTCACTGCCAGCGCCGAAATCGGCAAAACCTATCTCGGCAAAGTCGTTCGCCTCGCGGAGTTCGGCGCTTTCGTCGAACTTTTCCCCGGCACCGACGGCCTCTTGCATATCAGCGAAATTTCCGAGCATCGTATCCGCGACGTTCGCGATGAACTCAAGCTCGGCGACCAGGTCCTCGTCAAAGTTCTCTCCATCGAGGGCAACAAGGTCCGCCTCTCCCGCAAAGCCCTGATCCGCGAAGCCCGGGAAAAGCAGCAGAAGAGCGCCGCCGCCGGCGGTGGCAGCCCCTCTTCCTCCAGCGACGAAGGTCACGGCGGCGATTCCGGCTCCCACGAATAATCGTTCTATTCTTGTCCTCTAAGGGCGTCCGCCACGGCGGACGCCCTTTTTCCTTGTCCTCGCCTACTTCGCCGCTGCGTGGTGGTCGTAGCTAATCACCCGCGTAATCTTCCATGCCCCGTCTTTGTACTGCCACAGATGAATGAATCTTCCTTCCCCGACTCCCTCGGTGTCCTCGTGCCCTGGGTGGTGGAAGCGGTGAATGCCCATTTCCACCGCGCCATACCCCTTCATGTAATACACCTGCAACGTCCCCGGAACGAGCTCGCGGGTGGTTTTGCCGCAGATATTCTTTTTCACGCTGTCGGTCAATTTCTCTCTGCCGAGCGTTACGCCGCCCTGATCGTGATAGAACTCCACGTCCTCGACGAAGAAGCTGCTGAACTTCTCCAGGTCACACCGGTTATAGGAATCAAAAAGCGCCGCATCCAGCGACGCGATCGCCTTATCCAATTCTTCCTGCGATTTGATGTTATCGAGCGACGGCACCGCCTGGGCCTCCACTCGTCCAGCAAGCAAAGCAAGCAGTGGTAAGAGCAACGCCATTCGTAACAGCGCATAGAACCTTTTCATCGAGGACTCCCTTTCCTGGGGATAAACTGCACAGCAGGGTATACGGAACTAACCCAGGCAATGTTCCACCGGCCCTGGACGCGCGCCACGCCCGCCTCAGTAGTGCCGGCTTCCACCCTGCATCTTTTTATTCGTTTAACTGGAATCGTTTCCCAAAAACAAAAGCCCCCGATTCTCATCGGGGGCCTTTCATATTTCGCCCAATAACAGCGGAGCCCAAGCCCGGCAGCTTTTTCGTATCCTTTACTTCCTGTGCGTTCTGTACTTCCTTAATCTCACTTCAAGCGTGTGCGCAATGCACCGCATCCAGCGCCCCCCAAAGCGCGTCCAGCGCCTCATTCGTAGTTGCCAAAATCTCCTCTTCGTCCCCGCTGGCGTGCTCTTCCAGCCACCCGCGCCAAGCCGCGCGGTGCGCCTTGTCCGCTTCCTCGTGCACCTGGAAGTACGCCAGCCCCTCTGGCTCCGTCACTCCATAAAACTTCTTCAAGCCATCGATCTTCGTCGTGGCAATTTCCGGGACCTGCGATTCATACGCGTAGAGTGCTGCTACCGCCTCCGCCACTGGCCGGTCTCCGCAAATCTCCCGAAACGTTCGCACCACCCCCTGTGTCCCTGGCAGGGAAGGGCAGCATGTAATGTCATCCTCGCCCACTCCCACTGCCGCCGCAAAATCCCGCCACAGTTTCGGATGCGCCCCCGCTGGATTCTCTTCCTCTGCCAGGTTCTCCTGGATCAATCCCTGCAGCGGGCCCTCCGTCCGCGCCGCCAGCACCCGCAAATGCTTCGGAAACGCCTCCACATGCCGGTAATACTGCGCCGCATAAAGCTGCAGCGCCTCGCGGCTCAACTTCCCCGCCTGCCAATCCTGATAAAACGGATGCTTCAGCAAACTCTTCTCCGCAATCGCCGCATCAATCCGCGCCAGCATTTCTGCGTTGCTCATGGTGGTCTTCCTCCCGGGTTCGCCCCGCCTCATCGCATGCGCCTGTCTCGCCAAATTCGTGTCGCGCATTGTATCAAACTTCGCAGGAATTGTCGGTAAGGTCGGGATTTGCTTAGCTTCTCGGCATTGTGCCCTTGCGGAAGGGTTCGGCTACGAGTTGCCATTCGTCTTCGTAGATCACGTAGCCGGGTTTGTCTGTTCTGATTTTCTTCACGTAGATACCGTTACGTTCGAGAATGTTCACCATCTCCCAGATGCGCGAAATGTGCTCGGTGGCTCCAGTCTTGAACCAACAGATGCCGAGCCGAAGCTTGTCACGTCCAAAGGAGGTCGGCTTTTCCAAATTCTCGCTGAACCACGCTCGCAATTCGCTCAGTTGGTCGGCGTCGGAGCCCGTGATGTTTTGCCACTCCAAAGCCAGCACTGCTGCCTGAAAGATTCCCTGCTCGACATGACTATCCTCGTCCCTGCGGCCAATGACGAAGCGGACGTATTCGCGTTTTTCTAGCGGATTGTGTCGCTCAAGAATGAAGCGTTCGTCCTCCGTCTCAACAAAGGCCAGGCGTCCCGGAATACAGGAGAGGACGGTGCCCATGCCTTGTCCGACGATTTGCTTGAGAGCCTCGACAAGCGGGACTTCTTTCTGGTCGAGCGCGGGGTCTTCAGAGATGGCGAATACGATCTTGGGGGAGTGCCGTTTCTGCAACTCGAGGGCGATGTTGTTGACGAAGAGTTTGTTGCTGGGAATGGGCAAGCGGTACTTGGGATCGAAGTCTGTGAAGTGCGCGAGTTGGTTGGTGAACTTGTGGCGTAGCCTGGGGTTGGAGAGGATCTCTCTGTAACGGTCGCGTTTGCTGCGCTTCACGAATGCCGCGATGAGTGAATGCTCGTTGTACACGGGAGGAGTGTAGCGCAGAATCTCGGATGCTCAGCAGCTCGGAAACAACCCTGAACCCGGTCAGGCGCCGGCGCCGTGC
>WNFI01257127.1_pt1 | contig 13350 bp, 12 predicted proteins | sample 5400471 | NCBI WGS metagenome assembly WNFI01 (sample SAMN13153348, study PRJNA577476) | soil metagenome | isolation source: 100 cm saprolite on Douglas fir-dominated hillslope | place: USA:California | collected 2013-09-17 | reverse complement strand
AGAATCCGCACCGGCACAAGTGAATGTTTGGAGGTCAATCAAGCGCTGGAGCCGGGACAGAACGTTCAGATCACCCGAGGCCCGTTCCAAGGCTTGGAAGCTTTGGTCACTCGCCTCGTCACCGCCAGGGACCGCGTGGAAATTCTCATCGAATGGATGGGTCGCAGCCTCCATGCCGAAGCCAGCGTTGCGGACCTGACGCCGCTGGACGGGCAAAGATGGTACCAAAGTTTTTGATTTTCAGGCCGCCGATCAAAAATCCGAAAGGACGGCCTGTTAATTGCTAGCAAAGATCGGTGAGACTATGATGAAACCGGTATTAAAGTTCACTGAAGAACAAATTCAGTTCTTCAAAGAACAGGGGCATCTTCGACTGGAACGAATCAGTCCGCCAAACGAGTTGGCGTTTTTGAAGGGCGCATAAATGCAAGAACTTTTGATTGAACCTGGACGTGCCGAGAAAAACTATTGGGGGGATCTCTGGCGCTACCGCGAGCTATTCTACATACTCGCTTGGCGAGACGTTTCTGTTCGGTACAAACAAACCGCCATCGGCGTGATTTGGGCGATCCTTCGCCCCTTTATCGCCATGGTAATTTTTTCGGTCGTATTTGGCCGGATCGCTAAGATGCCATCCAACGGCATCCCTTATCCAATTCTGGTCTTTGCCGCAATGTTGCCGTGGCAGTTCTTCGCCAACGCACTCACCGAAGCCAGCAATAGTCTGGTCACCAATACCAATCTTGTATCGAAAGTCTATTTCCCACGTCTGATCATTCCAGCCGGAGCAGTCATTACCAGTCTTTTGGACTTGCTGATCTCTGCCGTGCTGCTGGGGGTCCTGATGATCTACTTTCAATTCCTGCCCGACTGGCGGCTGCTCGCTCTTCCGGTGTTCACGCTGCTGGCGTTTCTCGCCGCTCTCGGTCCGGGATTACTCCTAACCGCTCTTAACGTAAAATTCCGCGATTTCCGTCACGTTATCCCGTTTATCGCACAGTTCGGACTCTTCATCTCGCCGGTTGGTTTCAGCAGCGAGGTTATACCGGAGAACTGGCGCCTGATTTATTCCCTGAATCCCATGGTTGGAGTCATCGATGGGTTCCGTTGGGCCATCTGCCGAGGTTACTCTCACATCTATGTTCCGGGCTTTATGCTCTCAGTGGCCGTTATCCTTTTTTTCCTCTGGCTCGGTGTTTGGTACTTCCGCAGAACGGAGAAAGGCTTTGCCGATGTCATTTGAATCGGTGGTAAACGAATAATGAGAATTATGCGAGCATTCCACCGCGAAGCCGGCAAGCAATTTTCTCCGCAAAACATAGTTGGTTGATAGTTTCTCGATAAAACAACTTTTCATGTCATCAGACACCATGATCTCCGTCGAAAATGTCGGCAAGCTCTACACCTTGAAGCACAAGCGTAGCGGCGAGAGTTACACTATGCTTCGCGATGTAATTACCAGGCAAGTGGCCGCCTCATTTCGTGCATTTTCTGGTAAGCTACGAAACCGCGCTCCCTCAAACGCTACAGCGACGCACGGTCCCGGCCCGGTGCCCTCCCGCAACTCGGTAGAGGACTTTTGGGCCATCAAAGATGTGTCTTTCCAAGTCGAACAGGGAGATGTCGTCGGCATCATCGGTCGGAACGGCGCTGGCAAATCCACTCTCTTGAAAATTCTAAGCAGGATTACCGAGCCGACGGTAGGTCGGATCCGAATCAGGGGTCGCGTGGCTAGTTTGCTGGAAGTAGGTACCGGCTTTCATCCGGAACTGTCGGGCCGCGAGAACATTTTTTTGAATGGTGCGATCCTCGGTATGAGCCGCGGCGAGATCAAGGCCAAGTTTGACGAGATCGTCGCGTTCGCCGCAGTCGAGCAGTTCCTCGATACTCCCGTGAAACGCTACAGCAGCGGAATGTACGTGCGACTCGCCTTTGCCGTCGCCGCCCATCTGGAGCCGGAAATTCTGATCGTGGATGAAGTGCTTGCGGTGGGCGACGCGGAATTTCAGAAGAAGTGTCTGGGCAAGATGCGCGACGTAGCCACTGGTGGTCGGACGGTCTTGTTTGTCAGCCACAACATGCAGGCCGTTTCGGTCCTTTGTAACCGAGGAATGTTTCTTCGTGCTGGGTCGCTCGAATATACTGGCAGTACGAAAGAAGCGATCGACATGTACATCTCCAGTTATTCGGAGGCAAACGGTCAGGATAATAATCCGGATCGCCGATATGGCACTGGCGAGTATCGTTTCACGTTAGCAGATCCCGATCGTCAAATCTTTGGCGGGGCCGAGGAAAAAGTTATCAACTTTGAAATTGAACGTCGAGGGAAGCTGGTCGGAAGGATGTGGGTGTGCGCCATGATAGTCGACGCGAATGGGGTAGTCGTTGCGCAATGTGATTCACGTCTGGTTGGATTCTGGGTAGAGGATTGCCCACGGATTAGCGGACAGGTGCGGTTTACCACACCTTGGTTGAAGCCTGGGAGTTATCGCGTCGATCTTTCCGTCGGCGCTCCTTGGACCATGGATTATTGGGAAGGGGCCTGTTCGTTGCTGATATCTCCGGTGCTACCATACTCGAATTCGGCGGGATCAAGTGCTTCAGCGCACGGATTGGTCTTTGCGGACTTCTCGTGGGCGGCGTCAGAATTTAAAACAGAGTCCGTATGCAGCGCAATTCAGGATGATGGGAATGGCAACATGCCGAAAATTGGGCACTCCGCGTTGCCGGCGTGAAGATTTGAGGGGCGCTCTGCGCGAAGATTCCATGACTAACAGTATGTTCGATTTATCATTAGTCATTTGTACCCGTAACCGAGCAACCCAACTGGCTCAAACGCTCAAAAGAGTTTCGGCGATTCGATCACAATTAAAGTGGGAGCTGATTGTCGCAGACAACGGATCGGTTGATGCGACAAGTGCCGTGGTACAGGAATTTGCCGCAAGTTGTGATCACCCGGTACAGCTGATCGTCCAACCGGGGCGGGGAGTGTCCTGCGCGAAAAATGCCGGATGGCAAGCGGCCAAAGCTGCCATCGTCGTTTGCATCGATGATGACTGCTATCCTGAGCTGGATTATTTCGATTTAATATTCGAGTGCTTCTCCAAAGATCCAAAACTTGGGTTTGTGGGAGGGCGGATTCTGTTGCACGATCCAACGGACCGCAGAATAACAATACAGGAATCTTTGGAGCCGCTTTCTTTTCCGGCAGGTAGTTTTATTCGACCCGGTGTTATTCAAGGTGCCAACGTCGCCTATCGGCGGGCCGCTCTTACCGAGGTCGGTGGCTTCGATCCCTGGTTTGGAGCTGGAGCGCTCTACAGCGGGGATGAAACGGAATTGATGGCGAGAATCTCGGCTGCGGGGTGGAATGGTGTGTACGATCCCAAACCAGTCGTCTACCACCATCACGGACGAAAAACCGCAAATGATGAATGGCGTCTGATGCGGTGGTATGACCGCGGTCGCGGAGCCTACTATGCGAAGTGCATGCTTAATAGAGGAATGCGCAACGTCTATGTGAAGAATTGGCTTCTCACCCGGCAGCACCATTCATGGAGAAAGTCGGCTTTGGAAATTGTCGCGGGTCTGGAGTACGTTGCTCGGGCTTGTATGGCCGGCCGCTCATTCAACGGCTAGGGATAGAACGGCTCCATAACCGGACTCTGATAGCGTGCAATTCGGTTAAAGCGACCCGTTACTACATCCGCAATGAGGCGATGGTCGCGTTGCTTTATTTTCGCTTTTCTTTTTCGATTCTTCGTGCCGTAAACTGTTTGCTTCTCCTCAAGGAGCCAGAGTGGAATCCTCATCCGGGTAGCCTACTGCTGGGATGGATAGAAGCCTTGGTCTGTGCAATCAGAGGCGGAGTCTGCGTCGCCCATTGTCTATGGCGCAGTTTCGAGCTTGGAAAAAGCTTCCCCGGCCGAAGCAATAAAAAACATTAATGCGTTCTTCAGTTCAATGAAAGGTCTTCCAAGTTGGTTTATGCCGCTTTGGTGCGTCTTGATGCCGCTAACGTCATTTCTGCTGATCCGGTCCGCGCAGGGGACCATACCCGCATATATGCTGGGATTTGTTTCAGTCTTCTTCGTGATAGTAGGTCGCGATTCCGGGCAAGCTAACATTCAGCGAACGCGCTATTTCACAGTGGCCCTGCTGGTGGCGGGGATTTGGCTGCTGCTGTTATGCGGGAGCCAACTGGGACACCTCATCTCGAATCGGCACGACTTTGGCGATCTGTTCCTGAATAACCCCAGCGACACCCGGGTTGTGCTCCGCTCGGTGCTTTTTACGCAGACTCTGTATCTGGCTGCCTGCCTTTGCATCGCCTTGTTCTTTCGTTTCTTCTTTCGGGCCGAGTGGATGCGTTATGTCCTGTGGGGAGCGTGGTTTCTTGCTATCTACGGGATCTATGAATGGCTTTTCTTTTTAATATTCGGGCAGCCGGGGGATTTTATTGCGAATCGAACCTACGGGGAGGATTTGCAAACGGCAAGCTGGTCACAGGCCATCCAGCTGGGTCCTCTCAGCTTGTTACGCATAAAATCTACCTTTGGGGAGCCTTCCTTTTTTTCGGCCGCGGTTATCCCTTATCTATTTCTTGCTTTGGAATACAAGCGGAAATGGCTATCTGCCGCGCTTCTCTTTTGTATCGTTTTCTCCACCTCGACCTCGGCGTTTATCGGATTCCCTTTTGCTTTGATTGTTTATAGTCTCTTTCAAAGAAAATTAAACCTATCACTTCTTCTTATTATTCTCTTGTTCGCTGGAGCGGTTGCGACGCTCTATTTTGCTTTTCCAGACACCTATGACTCAATGTTCACCGCCAAGCTGAACGCCGACAACGCCTCGGGCGACATTCATCAGGAAGCGGCGCAAGCTACGCACGAGACCGTACAAACCTTCACCTTCATGAACCACCTTTTCGGGATAGGTTTTGGCTACTATTATGGATCGGTATTTTCTGCCGTTCTGATTAATACCGGCTGGATCGGCGCGATAGTCTACTTGTACGGGTTTCTCAAGCCAACAATATTGTTACGATCAGACGGTGCAGGTCTTGCTCTTAAGGTAGGAGTCGCGACGCTTTTCTTCCTATACTTCATTAATGTGTCAGAGCTTTTTTTGCCAACGACATGGATGTTTCTGGGCTTGGCTTACTGGCGACTTGATCAGCAAAGGAAAGAGAAAAAGGCTGCCGAAATTACCCGAATCGAATCTCCCGTCGATAGTTACCTTGCCCCCGCTGGGAAGACATGAATTCCAGCAGCGATTCGCCGCCCCTGAGATAGCGCTGCCGATCCAAGCCCGACACCTGCACACGCGGAAAGCCACGGGTTAATGTCACACAACTAAGCCTCGACCACGAATTATGACGTTGGAACCGTGTATCAACTTACGTACGCTCGGAGAGTGCGTCACGGGTGTTCAGAGGTATGTGCTTGGCCTGTTACCTTACATGCCGGCAACGTTGAATTCAGTAAAACCGTCACAGGCCTTACATGGGATAAAAGGGCACCTTTGGGAGCAGTTTTATCTTCCGACTCAGCTCAAGCGCCGGCTACTTTGGAGCCCTGGTAACACCGGTCCTCTCGGGGTAAGCCGCCAAGTAGTGACTGTCCATGATGCTGCGACTCTCGATCATCCCGAATGGTTTGAGCGGAAGTTTGCACTGTGGTATGGCGCTCTGCTGCCGCGTCTTATTCGCAAGGTGCGGGCGGTCATCACTGTTTCCCATTTTTCTAAAGAACGAATCGTCCAGCTCACCGGGGTCGAACCAGGTAAGGTTCACGTCGTACTCAACGGAGTTGATCCGCGCTTTCGTCCGGTTGATCCGGATAAGGTCAGACAAACAACAGCCGACCTGGGCTTAAACCATCCCTATATCCTGTTTGTTGGTTCAATCGAGCCTCGCAAGAACTTAAAGACCCTGCTAGAAGCGTGGCGGTTAAGTCGTTTTGACGGAGTAACGTTGGCGGTGGCGGGAGCGAGCAGCCACGTTTTTCAGAGATCGCAGTTCGATTCCCTTCCCGCGGGGGTACGTCTGCTGGGCCGGGTAGAGGACGACTCACTACCGGCCCTGTATTCCGGTGCGGCGGGATTTGTCTATCCATCTATCTATGAAGGCTTCGGCCTGCCTCCACTCGAAGCGCTGGCTTGCGGCTGTCCGGTTGCAGTGTCTGATATTCCCGCACTGCGAGAGGTATGTGGTAAAACAGCTGTCTATTTTGATCCGTTCAGTCCGAAGGATCTTTCGGGCAGGTTGGAATGGCTCTTGCAGCTTGGCGGTACGCAACGAGACTCCCTGGCAGAACAAGGGTCAAAGCGCGCGACTCAATATAGCTGGGAGACCGCTGCGTCGGAGACTTGGCATATACTTGAGGACAGCGCGAACGGGCAGGCGTAGCTTTCTTACGCCTGCTGCGCCGCCTCAGCGAACAAAGTTTGCCTATGTTATTGCTTGTTGCCCGTTCGTAGAATCGTCTCCTGCCGGTGTTAGTTCGCAAAGTGCGCGTGCGCTTCGGTCCGGAGCTTCCTACTAACCTCACATGCCTAAAACAACCAGTTGGAATATTGGTATTCAAATACTTCGCGGAATTGCTGCAACGCTGGTGGTATTCCACCATTCGTTAGAAGAGTCGCTGGCGATTTCTGGCAAAATAGCGCCCGATTGGCTGATCGCCGTTGGCGCTTGCGGCGTTGATATCTTTTTCGTGATTAGCGGCTTCATCATTTATAGCGTGACCTATGGACGAGAGCCCCGGAATCCCGAACCAGCACCCGCATTTCTTCTGAAGCGGTTCATTCGCATCTTTCCATTGTATTGGATTTGCCTGCTGGCCACTCTGGCCTTGTGGTCCAGCGGCTATTTTTATCGGAGCCTCCATCTCGATGCGCACATTTTGGGATCCTCGGTCTTCCTGTTTCCCAGTAGCAAACTAATCATTGGTGTTGCTTGGACCCTGGTCTATGAAATGTATTTTTATTACTTGTTTTCAATTACGCTGTATATCCGTAACGCGCGAATTTCGGTCCTCACTACGACTGCCCTCATTGGCGGCGGATTACTACTGAGCAATCTTCTGCCGGCCGGCGATCTCCAACACTTTTTGTCGAACCCGATTGCACTTGAGTTTTGTTTCGGGCTTATCCTTTCCTACTTCATCCATTCTCAAGCGCTGGGCGGGGCTTGGTTGCGATATTTGTGGCTGCCGGGACTGATTCTTATGGGTGGTGCAGCGGTTTTCGCAGAAAATAAATATAGCAGCACCGCAGGACCTGCCGCAAACATTCGTTATCTAGCCTGGGGGTCGCCGGCTCTGCTTGTGACCGTCTCATTCATCAAGATGCGATTTGATAAATCACTTCTGAATAGAATTCTTCTGCCGATTGGAGACGCATCTTACTCCATATATTTAACTCACCCGACGATGATGATAGTCTTCGCGACTCTGATAAAATATCACTTTCTAACATCCGTTCCTTATCCCATTATTTTGCCGTTGTTGTTCGTTGTGATTTGTATCGTCTTTGGTCTTCTCATTCATTACTTCATCGAGCGTCCGATTCTGGTTTGGCTGCGAGGTTGCCTCCATACGCAAGACCGATTGCGGAAGTTCGCTGTCGCTTTTCGTAGCTTTGTTGGAATTTAGGTAGTCTCGCGCCCGCGACTGAGCTCGGAGTGACTCACTTTACGCTGGCCCGAGCAAACGAGACGGAATTGATCCTGAGCGCTAAGAAACCCTGATGACGTCATTGCGCATTGGCATGGATGGGGACGCATTGCGGGCACCGCTTTCTGGCGTTGGTCACTATATCTTCAACCTGGGCCGCGAGCTTGACGCGCTACTGCCCGAGGCGCTGTTCATCGCATACTCCAGGCTGCCGGCAGCGGCAGTCCGGTTGCCTTCACCACATTGGCAACTGCGCAGCGAACCGGGCGCTGCGTTTCGACGGCTACCGTCGTTTGTTTGGCTCAAGACGCGCTGTCGCGCCATGTGCGCGGCGGACAGGATCGACGTATTCTGGGCTGGACGCACGCTGCACCCCAGACTAGCCGGCGATGTCCGTACCGTATCCACCGTGCATGACCTCAATCACCTGGTGGTTCCGGAGACAATGCAGTTCCAATCTCGGTGGTCGAGTCGACTTTGCTTTCGCGGAGACATTCTGGCTGCTGACTGCGTGCTCGCCAACTCTTACGGCACTGCCGAGCGCATCCGTTCAATGATTGGGGCAGAGGTAAGCGACGTTGTCCTGCCCGGTGTGACGCCGCACTTTCATCCTCCACAGTCGATCGGTGAAGTTGATATTCCAGAGAAGTTGTCGCGCCTGGGCGTGAAACGGCCTTATCTGCTGTCAGTGGCAACAACAGAGCCACGCAAGAATCTCGATGTTGTGCTTCGGGCGTACACCGATCTGAAGAGGGGCGGCAAGTTGAGCAAGCATCAGTTGGTACTGGTCGGGCCCACCGGGTGGAAGAACCGGGTGTTGGAGCAGAGGCTCGGCGAGGCGCGCGCACACGGTCTGGTGCTAGCGGGCTATGTGCCGGACGAGTTGATGCCCACCCTTTACGCTGCCGCCGACGCGCTCGTCTTCCCATCGTTGTATGAAGGTTTCGGAATGCCGGTTCTTGAGGCGCGCACTTGTGGCGCACGCGTGGTCACCACCGATATCCCGGAGCTGAGGGAGGCAGGGGACGAGTACGCGATCTACGTGCAGCCCACACTTGATGGAGTCAAAACTGGAATTATGAAAGCGATCGGGTTGCCCAAACCGCCTCCCGCGGTCGGCCGCACCTGGAAGGAGGCCGCACGGATTCTGGCGCGTGCGTTGTCTGAAGGAAGCGAGTCGCGGGTGGTGCCCGTCAGTTAGTGGTATGCCGCCCCGCGAGGCGGAATACTAAGCTCTGACAAACTCTGTTCGAACACGTTACAAACAATGCTGCTTTTGTTAGATTGTTCGCTGTCGCTGATCAACCGTACCGGTGCGCATTACATTGCCGAGGATCTTGCTTCGGTATTCGGTGGCAAGGGAATCGTAAGAAGGTGGCGCTTGTTGAGACCGCAACTCCCGACCGGCCTAGCTCGGAAGATATTCGGGCGTTTGATGCTGCGGGAGATCGCGCGACTTGGCACGTCGAGCAGATTTCTTTGGCCCGAGCCGAAAGGGGTAAAGCTCAAGCGGCTTTTTCTAGACCCACTTTATGTCAGTCGTTCCAGGCTGGAATCCTCGGATATCGTTTTGTGTCACGACATCGGCCCAGTGACCCATCCCGAACTTTACGACCGCGGGACCGTGGACGCATACCAGAGGGCCTACGCCAAGATCGCCAAGGTGCGGCCTGGTATAGTTTTCGTCAGCAACGCGTCACGCCTGGCTTTTGCGGCGAGATTCGCCAATGATTTTCGTTTCCTCAAGACGATTCCTTTATACGTCCGTGCCGGCAGCTTTAGTGGCCATTCCGAACCCATCCCCGGGATACGACGGCCATTCTTCCTAACGGTCGGAGCACTGGAGGCAAGGAAGAACCAGCGTACTGCGATCGAGGCATTCGAGCGATACGGCTTCGCCAGACGCGATGTAAGCTACATACTTTGCGGTGCGAGGGGCGCAGGCGCGGAGGAGATTGTAGCAACTGCAGCGCGAACGTTGGGGGTGAAGGTGCTGGGTTACGTGTCGGATGCACAACTGCGCTGGCTATACCAGGAGGCGAGTGCGTTCGTACTACCGAGCTTGCTCGAAGGCTTCGGGATGCCAGCACTCGAGGCTGCGCTCCGCGGGTTAGTTCCTATCGTTTCCCGCGACAGTGCCCTCGCCGAGGCGGTGAACGGAGCAGCGGTACAGGTGGACCCCCATTCCGTCTCAGAAATTGGCGAAGCAATGGAATCGGTTCTCGCGCTCGGCGAAAGCAGACGCGAAGAGCTGAAGAACGCACTGGTTACGCACGCCCAAAGTGCCACTCGCGAAAGATTCCTGGCGGAGTGGGAAGATTTGATCAGCTCGGAGCTGCAGTAATTTCGACTACGTCTTGGTTGCGGCGAGAGAAGCACTTATTCAAAGCTATCCCTACGACTTGCTCACTGTTGGTTGATATCTGGAGACATTCCCAACCCCAATTACCCATGAACAAGGGCCCGCTCGTCTCAATCGTAATTTGCAGCCACAATCGTAGCGCGGACGTTTCGGAATGCCTCGAAGCGCTCCTGCCTCAGATCGGCGCTGAGGCGGAAGTCATTCTCGTCGACAGCGCTTCGGACCCAAAAAATGAGGCCGAAATGGCGAAGCTGGCAATCCTCTATCCGGCTGTGAATTTGACAAGAGTAGACCGGCCTGGCCTATCGCTCGCCCGCAACCGCGGCGTGCACTTAGCGGCGGGCGACTGGGTGGTGTTCCTGGATGACGACGCTGTGCCGTTTCCGGACTGGCTGGGAAAGTTATTAGCTACGGTGGCCGCCGCGTCTCCGACCCAAGCCGTCATTGGCGGTGGAATATATCCGCGATGGCCGGCCGACATGAGCGGAGAGCACCTCGGCAAGCGTTGGAAAATGTTCCTCTCTCTGGCTGAAGCCGACCGACCAGGGTCCGTCGCGGAGGGCTACACCGTGAACGGCGCTAACTACGCTATCCGTCGAAGTGTGTTGCTGGATATCGGCGGTTTTTCAGAAAGGCTCGGACGCGTCGGCGGTAGCCTTATCAGTGGTGATGATTGTCAGGTCACGCAAAGCGTTCTGGACGCGGGGTTGGGCGCCAGCTTTGATCCAGCCTTCAAAGTTTACCACAAAATTAGCCGAGAAAGATTAAGGATTTCATGGATTCTCAGGCGAACATTCTGGGAAGGCGTGAGTGAAATTCGGATTTTCCGATCTCGTGATCTGCCTCTTCCGCGTCATTTGCGACCCGTCAAACTGATTGCATCCCTACCTATTCTTTTATTGTTTTCGATCGTCCGCTTTCAAAATCATGATTACAAAATTCGTCTGGCGATGTGCATCGGCGCCTGTACGTCCCTTTTAACGGCAACACACCACGATCGATCCGATTAGTAATCAGCGGATCGGCGACTATCTGGACGCTGCCGGGCGGATATGCAGCCAAGAAAGCGGCGTAGCATCATGAACATAGCCTATCTGATCCTTGCACATAACAATCCCGGCCATCTGGCCCGTCTGAAGCAAGCTCTGGCGACCGAAAATAGCGCAATCTTTATCCATATCGATAAAAAGGCGGATATCCGGCCCTTTTTGAAAATTGCCGGGGAAAATGTTCATTTCACTCCCAAACGCGTGCCGGTTTATTGGGGCGATTATTCGCAAATAGAGGCCATCCTGATCCTGGTCGATACCGCGATGGCTGCGTCGCAGCGTTACGATTATCTGGTTCTTCTCAGCGGCAGCGATTATCCACTGCGAACGGCTGCTCAGTTGGAGGCGTATTTTGCCAAATATCGAGGGAGCGAATTCATTAATATGGTGGCGATGCCATCGACGGCGGCGTCCAAACCATTGTCACGCCTGACCGAGTACAAACCTCGGCCGGGGCCGAAGGCAAAATTGGCCGCACAGGTTAGGCGTGTACTGATTAAAGCGGGCATCATCTCCCGGACCCGTGACTACAAAACCTGCTTTGGCGCGCTTACTCCGTACGCGGGCAGCACCTGGTGGGCGCTGACGCACGATGCCTGCGCCCATATCCAGAATTTCGTCGCCCGCAATCCGCGTATCATGAAGTTTTTCCCTTCCAACATCGAAATGCGGCATATCGAACTGATACGGTCTGAGAAAGTGATGATGGCAAATGACGTCTATGGTCACGGCGCGCTGATCTTTGTACGCAAGGTTGCCGATCCTCAAATCGTCAACCAACTTGAACAATTTGTGCAAGGTGAGGAGCGTCAAGAAGCAACCTGAAAATCTCTCGCGCCAGTACGCGAATTTGGCCCCCTGGCAGCGAGTCGGCCAGCTCAACTTGACTGTCCCAACTCTCATCTAACTTTAAAACTAGCCACAGAAAACAGCGAAGAACCAAATGAATGGACTCCATTGTTTTGAACAATCTCACAAATAGGGTAGACACGGTTGGTCAGTCTCCAAACGACAATATAGTACGTACTTCGATCAGTGTAGTGATCGCTTCCAAAGGCCGCCCTGATTTTGTGAGTGAAACTATCGAAAATCTTCAGGGCCAAACGCTCAAACCCAAAGAAATCATTATTGTCGTCCCCTCGATCGAGGACTTGCCCAGGAAACAATGGGAAGATGACGTGCAGTACATCGTTGGGCCCCTTGGACTAACATTACAGAGAAACAAGGGCATTGAAGCAATTTCAAACACGGTGACGTACGTCGGATTCTTCGATGATGATATTGAACTGAAAGCTGACTATTTGGAACAAGCTGTCGCGTTTATGAATGCGAATGTCGCAATCATGGGCATCTCCGGCCATCTTCTCGCAAGCGGAGGCATTAGCCGGCCGGAAGCGAAGAAGTTGATTGCCAGTTATCAACCTGGAGAAAACCCGAGAGGAATGTTCTTCAGCCAGGGAAAGCATCATATTCTTTTCGGCTGCAACATGATCATTCGGCGGGCGGTGTTAAATTATGAGACATTTGACGAAAATCTTCCGCTTTATTCCTATGGGGAGGATTATGATCTATCAATCCGCTTAGAGCGTTACGGGCTCATCGGCCGCTTTGCGGGTTGCGTCGGGGTTCATCTGGAAACGCCGGGAGGCCGGGTGCGTGAAGTATTACGGGGATACTCGTTCGTAGCAAACAATTGGTATTTTCTAAAAAAGGGAGTGATGCATCTGCCTCTTCGCCTGGCGTGGACTCGCTTCTGGTTGATCTGTTTTGGAAAGAGCGCACTGATCAGCCTATGGAATCTACTGAAGGGCGATCGATCGCTGGATTGGAGTGGAAGGCTGAAAGGACATCTATTGGCTCTGAAGGATATTTTCCTTGGCCGCTGCCACCCACGGCGTATCGAGGAAATGTAAAGCATCGCCGCACCCGCCAAACGGTAATTAATAAGCCAATAGCATGAACAAATTTGAGGACGCCTTCGTCTGAAGCAGGAGAATACGGAATTGAAAAATCGTGAGCTGAGGATAGAGGAACTTGGACAAGGCATTGGTATCGGTAATTATTCCAGCATTCAATGCCGCGGCAGACATCCGGCAGACGGTGAATTCTGTCCTCGCTCAAACCTATCAAGCGATCGAAGTGATTGTAGTTGATGATGGCTCCTCAGATGCCACGGCTGCCGTCGTTGAGGAATTCGTAAGCAGGGATGCCAGATTTCAGCTCGTCCGGCAGAGTAATGCGGGAGTGGGCGCCGCACGGAATG
>WNFI01543328.1_pt1 | contig 13351 bp, 16 predicted proteins | sample 5400471 | NCBI WGS metagenome assembly WNFI01 (sample SAMN13153348, study PRJNA577476) | soil metagenome | isolation source: 100 cm saprolite on Douglas fir-dominated hillslope | place: USA:California | collected 2013-09-17 | reverse complement strand
TTTCCTGATCGTGCCCATCTCACGGCACGATTGTTAATATCCGCAGGCTCAGTGCACTCCCACTACGTCAGAAACCGTTCATGGTGCGATTATGAAAGGGGCGGGCAAAATGGACCGAAGAGCGGTACTCGATAGCCAAACGAGGTTATCATCTTCGGCCTAGCCAAACACAGATCAGCACCCTCAACGAGGCGATAGCTACAAATGATAGTGGGCACGTTTTAACATTAGGGTGCGACATGTAGTCTTCAGGTCCTCCAGACTCGTTCGGTGCGTGCTTTTCATTAACGTTGATCGCGCCCTACAGCCTTATGTCTTGTCTCTGCGTGTCCAGATGACCCAAGCCGCTACAAAAAGCTTGGCTTTCGTCTCTGCCTATTGTGCCAAGGCGTCTTTTCGGTGCTTTCTTTCGTCGCCTTGTGTTTAGTATCGCATGGACAATATCTCTCTAATTTCCGGCGACCCAGGAGCCCAGACCTCAGTTGACAATCCTCCCACAATCTTTCGAGAACCCTTGGATTATGACCCAGCCTCAGGACAAGAGAGCTATCTACTACCTCTACCCTACGTCACTATAACCGACCACGTAATTGAATATGTATATATATTCATATTTCCATTGATCATATTACCATTTCCTCTCTTGTGCATCTCTCCAGAATCAAGACCTGTTGGTGTCGGCTAGAACGGCGCACGGATGACCTCATGTGGGCAAGTCCCAGATCTCATGATTAGTTGGCTAGCAACAAATGTCTGACCAGGAGGTGCTGGTATAGGCCTGCTGAGGAATGCCAATAAAGGGTGTTTCGGTGATTCAATACCCGCTTGCCAGCCAAACATATATGGCAAGACGTTTGGAAACTTAATCCACGCACAAGCCATATTATATTCGAATCGTGTGCAACGGTGCGTGCAATTCCTCGGTCACTTCCGACCCGGATATCTGATCAGATGTTGTTGACTTCCAACTAGGGACGCACGCGTGGGCAAGGAGGATGTTGATTTAGCCACCGCCGAAAGACCACTGAACAGCCAGCAAAGCAATTGGACACATGCATAGTCTACCCCACATTGCTTTTCGCTTTCTGTTTGAATCAAACGCAACACTCCGCGCCATAGAATGTATCATATAAAGGCATCATCTCGGATCATTTTCTTTTACATGGGCTCTGAACAATGTAAGGGCACCTTACCATCCGTCCCGAAAGTTGGCCTGCTTCTCATCGTGCTACGGTACCCGCCCGCCCGCCTTCATTCATCTTCCAGACACGCTATTATGCAAAAGAAATGCAAGAGTCTGTTTCACTTTTTCCTTTCCGTTGCTCCTTGGTGATGACCGTTGGTCATTGCACTATACATTTGTACATATCCACCCAACTCCGCCTGGCACCTGACATACATCGTAGATAAGGAATAAGAAATCACCCCTACAGAAGACGTAAAAATACCCCCCTTACTGGTACCGTGCTCCACGCGGGGATGACCGGCCTCGGTCATATAAGGACGGAACATGCGCTAGGCGAGAAAGCCAGTTCTGCATCAGAGGAATATTTTACAGCATGTGTTGCCTGAGACAAGTCTCGTTCGTTACCCGACGACCTAAATACCTCGACACCGCTAATATTATTACTCACCACTCTGTTTATCAGCAAAACTTTCCGTTCTTTCCTCCAATGGTTAAGCGTCGAGAAGCAATGAAAGACAATTAAAGGGGTCAATATTGAGATCGAAAGGTGGGGGTGGACTATGCATTCCGGGGCCACGTATGCGGGATGTCACGATACAGCACAATATTGTATCACCGAGCTTGGCCTGTGCAAATCATCCTGAAAGCCCACCATGCATCCAAGGAGGGAACACCACCAGACTTCCTAGTTGGTTTCGTACGTTTGCTGAGATCGTGGTAATTCAAATGGTTAGCTTTGTATTGAAACGGATCGTCGACACACTAATAACGCTCATCGAAATCAATAAAAATTGATGTCAATATTGGTATCAATAAAGGCTACATGACTATCGCCTAGCTCAGCTAGGGGCATTATTGCTTCCTCCATGCCATGAGCGAGCCTGGCGCACTATTTCGGTTTAAGATCGAGATAAGGAGGGAAAGACCAACGACAAACTTAACTGCGTGATTAAGGCGAGGGAAGCACTCACCTCGATCTGGAATCAGCACGGGTGTGGCCGTAATATTAAGGCGTTGTATTACTATTAAGGTCATGGGCTCCGAAATAACACCAATTCAACATTTGCACCTTGCACGAGTGAGTCCCTTTTCCCAGCCATTTTTCACCCTCCTAGTTGGGGGTCTATTTGTGGCAGGAAATGAAATGCGTTTGGATAGGAAATCAGATCATGAAGTGCAGTACTCTTCAACTATGAGTCCGCCTCCACACTGAATGAACAGGTTATGACAGAACGGAGCTGGCTACTAGACCTCCAGGCAGTTAGCACAGTCTGTGCTGCATGTGAGATCGGCAAATTAACAAAACACCCTCGAGTCTCAATCGAGTTATGTGGGATCAATGCGAGGGCATCTGCTAAGCCACATTGATCGTCCATTATACAGTTTGATAAAGCATCGAAGCATGCACTTTGAATATGGAAATCCTTCGACGCACGAGCATGGATATCCGAGCGAGCTGCAGAAGGAAATTTCCAACTCTCGTGTATTTTCTCGGTGTTCTGTGGACTACGCTGCCCAGGCTCAAAGCGGAGATAAATTTAGCCATGGATAGGCTTAGGCAGCAAGGGTCGTCACGAAAGCGGTGGTGCTCTAGAACCTCCCCGATCAGAATAGAGGGTACACCGTTTCTGGGCGCTTGAACGTGAGGGCTCGGCAATCTAACGTCCGACCCGCTTACGTAATCCAGGCCCAGACAGTCGGAAAGAGCGAGAATTTCAGGCAAATTCCTGGCTGATGTGACGAAATCGAAGTCCCATAGCTTCATTTCCTTCTCTGACCTCGATGAAAAATCTCCTGATTTTTTCTCATGTTAATAACCGTCACGGTTGCAGCCAGAAACAAAGGTCAAGAAGCCTAACTACACATCGGCAAACATTCGAACTCTTTGATCCGAGGGATTATAGAGTGCTTGTGCACTTCTTCTCTGTCATCCATATTTTATTATTGCAGGTAGGGTTCAACTGGCAGGACAATATATTTGATCAACGTTTTTTTCAAAGCAAACTTCTCCCTAGTCATCGTGAGTGGATGTCCATAGTACTTGAACGTCCGAACGTTCAAGTAACTGCTATGGACACCCACTCATGGACTCGTGAGCCCTGAATTCCTCCAAAAAACCCCTGTCAGGTCATTTCGAGTAACTTTCATTATTAGGACGGGCATTTTGTTCAGGCACGCACTCATAAGATTGAGCGCGAAGTATGAAGCGGGATTCGCTTCGCCGACGGATTTCTCCATTGGCGGGGGTGCATCACCGAAGCCGGCATCATGCATGGCCTACTTTGCGGCACTCGGTAGCCGGACTGTTTCTAGTGTGTCAGCGCTTGACCCTTTCAATTGCACCCAGAATAATGCCGGGATTTGACATCCTACGTTTGGGCAACATGGAAAGAATACTGTTTTATGAATAGGGGCCAGAAATATCGAGCAAAGCGAAGCTAGCTGTTCGTGTAAGCTCCACACGGGACTCGCGGGATGCAGAAGCAGCCTGAGTTTCCTTTCCGCGTCACCGAAATATTTCTTAGAAAGTTATACCTCTTGCCGCAGTTACGATTAACGAAGGATTGAGCCTGAGGATCCACAACTGGCCAGCCAAAGCGCTCTAACTCTGCGGAATTGAGAGAAATGAAAGCCGTAATCCGAGCTACAGAATGACTCACGTTGACTTCCATTTTTCTCTTCATTCTTTGTGTCATACGGCAGTCAGCGCTATGCGGAATGGTCTGTAAAATGAACCGTTGTGCTCGGTCACAGCACATACGAAGTTTAATTTCGCGGGGACCAAACACTTAAGAACTCACATCACTCGTTTGCGGCTTCTCCAAAAGGGCAAACATAGCAATGAGTCATCGGCTTTATACTAATAAAATCTTTGTACTAGCTGAGGAAATGGGTTCTCTTATGTCAATGAACCAGGGCTAAGGTAGCCTTCCCCCAATTATGGATTTGCACAATGCACAGAGCGGCAACATCGCCGTTGAATCGAAGAGTATTTAGGGATGATTTGCGAGTTGCCCCTTTGACTGACTTAGATCATCTACTCCACAAGCTCAATCATCTGAGGTCGATCAATATATACGCGATTGCAACGACGTCTGAGCGGACCGTGATCGGTGACCGATATGTGTGGATCTACAGTAGCAAATCATGCAAAGAGGGACATCGGTCACAGTGCAGACCGTATTGCTTAATGTCAAGAATTACCATGGTTCGCAATCCTGCAGAAGCTCAGAAGTCAAAGCTTCAACACAGCCGCCTAGTGCAACGTGCATATGAGCACATTGAAAAGGACTTCTGGAGGCTTCTTATCTGTATTCTCTATCGGTCCGAACCTAACAGAGTAATGTAATTCCACCCCTTGAACACTAACAAAACAGTAAGCTTTCGGTCAGAAAGTTGAGATCACGATAAACCATTTTTGAATGGTTGGTGAATGCATGACCTTACAATACCAATTTGCTCATTAGAAGACACAAGGAACCCTCTTGCGGACATGTACGATATGTTCTGCAAAAGGAGTAAGGAGGATAAATTTGGCGTCACGACCCCGGATGATGCAACGCCACACATGAAGACCACGATTTAATACTTCAGTGAGGGTGCATCCAGTTGTGGTATGTGGAGAGTGTTGAATGGTATGATGCATGCCGCGCGGGAGACCATGTGGAGTTTCATAGATGGCGCGGATGCGACAACTTGATGGCGTGCATGCCTGCAGGCATTTCCCGTATGGTTCTGTTTGGCCGAACGGTCAACTTCGATTTTTCCGACCGTGATAAAGCGGTGGATCGGGTTTCGGAAAATCGGAACGAAGAACTGGAGACTTCGCGCCACGAGTTCGACAAGGTATGCAAGAGAAGTGAATTGTAAAGAATGACAGAAGTTGAGAAAACAGCGCAAGCCATAGAGCAATTCAATCATTTAATATCGAACGTGACAATCCATAGAGTCGAAATAGGGAGAGCCAGAAATGAAGAAGTTTAATAATTAAGATAGAGAGAAGCGAGATGCAAGATTTGGCCGAAGTAGAAAGGGTTGAGGTGGTGGTGCTAACCCTTGGGTTCAGGATGAGGATGTGCCCCTGGCGAAAAGGATATGAAAAGTGCGCGGTCAAGGCTTGGAAGTCGACAGCATGCATGGCTACGGCTAATAATCTGGATCTGGTCAGGCCCAGGCTGATAACATTACTGCTGTCGCTTCTTGACATTCTGCGAGAGCCACTGCAATCCTTCGAACAAACCTTCTCCAGTGGTTGCACAGCTGGATAATGATCGCAAACGCGAATCACATAAGGCGCGCAAAAGCATGTATTAATAGGTAGCATGAGTTGATGGCATGTCGTAGGAAGATGGTAGGGAAAAGATAATCAGACAGGGATTCGCCACATTCGAGCAGAGTTGTTCCGATGCGTGATGATCGGCCACGTACCTAGGATGAACGTACCACGAGCGGTCTCGCATTCGGTGTAAACCAAGCTTCTCGGTGACCTCCGCAGGGGACATGGCTGATCACAAGATAAGCCGCCACGACGTGATGAAAAGGTCATAAGTTCATCCACAAAACCCTAAAAAGGCGTTTGAACCTACCTCCTGGAAGATCTTGCTTGTTGGCAAACACGAGGAGCAGGCAGTCTTTCATCTCCCTGTCGGCCAATATGCGGTGCAGCTCTTGCTTCGCCTCCTCGATTCTTTCACGATCTTGACTGTCGACGACGAACACAAGACCTTGGGTGCCGGTGTAATAGTGACGCCAAAGTGGCCGAATCTTGTCTTGGCCGCCGACATCCCATACATTGAATTTGACGTTCTTATATGTAACCGTCTCAACGTTGAAGCCGACTGAGAAAGCGAATGAAGGAACAAGCGGTAGGGAAGATGGTGAGTATCATAATTTCCTGGTGTGAAACAGTGCGACACGCGACAAATGCGAAAACATACCTGTTGGTATGGTTGTCACAGACTGGTTAAGCTTCAGCTTGTACAGTATGGCTAGAAACATAAACACGTGTTATGAGCCAGGTTATTCGCCTACATACTCAAATCGGGTCAGACTGTGGTTATGACGCACTTGTTTTCCCGGCAGCATCAAGTCCCAACATCAGCAGTCTCATCTGCAGTGATCAAGAAGCAAGCATAGAGCCATCATGTTGGCGACGGGCAATACATCAAATGGGTTGGTGTGGTTGCGTACCTCCTTGTTTCCGAATATCTTGGCTATGAACAATACAAGTTAGTGTTTAATGACATTGTAGCGTTCATGGGCTCGCACCAAGGGCCTTAGACAAATTAGCGCCCATGACGGTCGTGAACTTCGATCCGTATTTTCGTGCACTCGTGTATTAGTCAAAAAGGAGTGAATGCACGAGTTTTATCTCAACCGTCTTCAACCGAGGAGTCAGGGACTCTAAGGGAACTCCAAGCGGAAGGTGAAAGGGTATTCTCGTAAGGAAAAAGGTAAGCAAGAGATGAAAGAAATGCAACGAGGCAAGGGTGCAGAGATGCAGAATTTTGAATGTTGCACGTGATTTTCTCAGAAGGATTCCTGTCCATTACAGTACTATTGTGTGCCGTATAAAAGTAATTTTCAGCATCGATAACTAATTTCCACACTGTCTTGTAATAGCTAGCATGCAGAGATCACTTGTGCTGCTCCGGAGACAGTTCGCTACCGCTAGTTGTGTCGATGGCTTTGTGGGAGCTGTTGGGAAGACTCCACTGGTTCGTCTTGTTACGCCTCTGGTTATGTTCTAGAAGGAGGTATATTGGCATGTGTCACCCTACAACAGATAAAGCTTCAGAGACTTTCAGCGGAAACTGGGTGTACTATTGTGGGCAAAGCGGAATTCCAGAATCCTGGTGGGAGCGTGAAAGATCGGGCAGCGCTCTACGTTGTTAAGGATGCTGAGGAGAAAGGCAGGTACGCGGCCTTGGGTCCCCTTTGCAACCCTTTACCACCGGCTAAGAAGTTGAATCTGTGACCTGTCAGGCTGAAACCGGGCGGAACAGTTGTTGAAGGAACTGCTGGCAACACTGGAATTGGCCTGGCGCATGTATGCCGCTCAAAAGGATATAAATGCGTTATCTATATGCCTGATACGCAGGTATGAGGAATTATATAGTCTATCTTCGACTCAACCCAGTATCGGAATAGAGCCAAGAAAAGATCGATCTCCTAAAGATGTTGGGTGCAGATGTTCGGCCAGTACCAGGTAGGGGTGATGATACTACTCATTCATTTTGATAGTCTCAGAGTATGGTTTTCTAGCTGTCGCGTACGAGAATCCGGATAATTACAATCACCAAGCCAAACGATACGCGGAATCCATCCCAAATGCCGTCTGGACGGATCAATTCGATAATGTTGCCAATGCTCGTGCTCACTATGAGACGACTGGTCCAGAGATCTGGGCTCAGACGTCTGGCACCGTCGATGCCTTCATCTGCGCGACCGGGACAGGAGGCACTTTAGCTGGTGCTGGCAAATTCCTGCGTGAGGTGTCTGCTCAAGGGAGCAAGAAAGTCGAAAACTGGCTGGCCGATCCTCCAGGCAGTGTGTTGCACAGTTACATGCTTTCAGGGGGGAAACTCCTGGAGCGCTCGGGTAGCTCGATAACGGAAGGTCCATTTCATTTTGCTCCCTGTGTTCCATTCAATCGGCTGACCTTCTGCGCCTTTATCATCTTTACCCCTGGTCAGGGATCGGTCAAGGACGTATCACCAAAAATCTTGCGACAGAGATAGAACACTTAACGGGTTCAATAACAATTTCCGACGAAAAATCTATTCAGATGGTGTACAGATTGCTCGATGAGGAAGGGCTTTATCTCGGTGCCAGTACTGCATTGAACGTTGTGGCCGCTTACGAGCTAGCGAAAAGGCTGGGTCCAGGTTCGTTTAGCTGGTAACATTTGATAAGACCTGGTTTAGCAGAATTGACATCGCTTCAGGCAAGACGGTGGTCACTATTCTGTGTGACGGTGCATACAGGTAAATTTAGTACTTATACTCCTTTTGTGCCTTGATGGGTCATGGACCTTGTGAGGCGACAGTATTGCTTTGGCCATTCTGATTATGTTCTTGCCTTGTCTTGCAGATATCAAACCCGTTTATTTTCTCGAGGATGGTTGGAATCCAAGCGTCTGTCTGTTCCTAACCACCTGAAGAAGTATGCTGTGCTTCCTTGATAGGTGGCCGATGTTGTCCGATTCCAAGCATATTCCTCTCTGTGTGACTTTGCTTCCATGCCCTCAGGACAAGATGACTCAATATTTATACTATCGCTCATGATCACCGCCTAGCTTATGTACGTGTTGTGCGCCGGAATCGTTCGTTTTGTTGTAGTGAAAGGGAATATGGAATCGTTTGCTGTTGATTGGCTGCTAGAAAAGGCCTGCTCCTTAGGGTTGCGTATATTCTGCCGTGATCCGTACCTGATGCCTCCGTTTGATCATTGTGCCTGTTTTATCTGTTGATGTCGGTGAGGGGATTCAGGTTGTGATATCCCGACAGATCCGTTCACATTCTCGCGCATCAGTAATATGAATTGGTCCCAATCGGGATTCCCCATTCAGCGTGTTGGAATCGCCAACGCGAGTTCGTCTCCCTTCCTGGCATTTAACGCGTCGCTACGCGTCAAGAAACAAGCAACACCTTCGCGTCTTTCACCATCGCGTCAATACTCGCGCATTTCCTGTTACTAGCCGGAAAACCCCCGAGGACAACCGCGCATATAGTCATTGCCACTTGCTCTCACATCCGTCGGTATGAATGTGAATTATGGATCTGGGTCAGAGAGCGGCCGCCCATCGTCTTACCATCCATATCCGCAGCCACCACCTGAATCTGCTGCATGGTATTCGCATCCCCACTATTATCCTCTACCGCCTCCTTCGTTTCCGTATCCTTATTTATATCCACCGCAAGTTCCATCTTGGCATGATTCCAGCCGACCGATGAACATCAACGTCTACAATGCGGGTCCGAATCCGCTTTCTGCGAGCAATTCCGTAGCGAATGATAAGAAGGGCAATCTGAGGGCGATAAAAGAGATAACCAGAACCAGAAAGGCGATGGTGGTGGTGGCAAAAAAGGTACGCATTGATCCCTACTCTTGGCATTGCACGTGTCGTAAGGTGATGAGACAATGCAGGTAGCGAGAAAGTTCATGACTCTAGGAAGGTGTCATCACCCCTCACTGTGCTGACTGGAAATGGTGATGACCGTCTCCTCTACGATTTGCGGGATGTTTCCACTCGTGCGATACTCCATCGAGCATCATCCCTAACGTTGCCGACTCCCTATCGGTACGGGCCCCAGCCAACCAGGACCCTTCTCCCTATGGCCTTGCGCAGCGCCATTATTTTTTCGCCCCCTCTTGACTCGATATACGTGATATCCCGACTCTTCCCTTGGTGTATACACATCACAGGATCACCTCAAATAACCCTCGATAATCTTCTAACGCAGTTACACGATGAGTTATGGAAGTCCGTCCAAGAGAATGAATATTGGGCTACGACAGAAGAGATGCGTACTCAGGTTGCGGTGGCCTGCCATTCCAATTGTGCCTGTGCAGCTAAGGTCGCGCCAGCCACCTTCTCATATGGAGTATCGTCATCGGCCTCGTCGTCTTCGATGGTAACTCAACCATTAACATTTCGTCCTCGTGAAGTGATTGAGGGTATTAAGCGTGTGGATTGGCTGTTAGATAGCACAGTTTTAGTGGGGCTCGAAAAGGATGACGAGTTTATAGCAGCTCGGATTCAAGATAAAAAGAGGCATCCTTCGGCATGGGTTCTGACTTTAGCATCGAACGCAACGTCGTCGCGTCTGCCGATGAGGTCGCATCCCCTTGATTCAGACTCGTTGGATTTTCCTGTCATTCCACCGTGACCCGCTTTTGCGACCCCAACACCTCCGACCCAGTGCAAACCTCTGGTAGCCTCATTACACTTTTTCGAGCTCCAATTTGACTTTATCAAACGCCTCAATCTTGGACATTACGTACGTCGTATCTGTGTTCCTCATCTGCATTAACTCGCATCCTCCATTGCTGCTACTCAATATTCAAGCATTCTCAGTTATTCCTTCAATTGTATCCCCGCACTGCATTGATCCTCACACACCTCAGAATAGAAGCATTAATTATGCGCACTGTCCATCCATATTCCCATTTCCACGAATTTCGCATCTTATCTTGCTCGTATATAATGGCGTGTGAGTTTCAACTCGCTCGTTTCATTCCCGTTCAAATCTACGCACTACCGAAGCAGATTGTAAAAACCCTCGCGCTTGCGACCAATCTCATGTTAACAAGGCTTCTCACAGTGGGAAGTAAATCACCAGATTTTCGACCATTTACTAGGTTTGGGGTGTGAAAGGTGTTAGACGAACTAGCGAAAGACGCTCAGTTCTGTGTAAACGAACTGAGTATTCAAGATTTAGTAGTTACCTAGCGAAAGACGCTAAGGTACAGTTAGACCAACACGTAAGAAGGTACTAAGACGCCAGACAACACACCTCAGTTCTGTGTAAACAAACTGAGGGGAAAGAAAAAGGATGGAAAAATTCTACAGCCTTATAAGTGAAAGCGGCATATATACAGTAACACCTGTACATCAACATAACTCCAAGAAAAGGTGAAGGTGCTCTTAAATGTTCCAAGAAAGGGAATTGTCGTTCGTCAACACTCGCGACACAAAACGTGAGTAATCTCAATCATCACGTCAACGAGATCGATCGAAGTCGACTCTTTGAACACGCCCACTCAATTGTGATTCTACTCCCATAAACCCATAATGTTCGTGAACATTGAATGTTTGTCATACGGCAACGCCTTAGTAAAAATGTCCGCAACTTGATCGTTCGTGGGGATATATTTGAGGGAGATATCGCGATCCTCGACATGTTCGCATATGAAATGGTGATGAACACTGATGTGTTTTGTCCGTGCATGAAAAGTCGGATTAGATGCGAGTGCAATGGCACCCTGGTTATCAACAAGGAGAGTTGTAGGATTAGGAAGGGGGAACCAGATGTCTCATAGGAACTGTTGGATCCAGATGGCTTCCTTAGTAGCATGTGTCATAGCCATGTACTCACCTTCAGTGCTAGATAGAGCAACAGAGGGCTGCTTCTTGGAACTCCAGCTAATGGCTGCACCAGCCATGATAAAGATGAAACTGGAGATCAAGCGATGATCTCTAGGATCTCCAGCCCAATCCGAGTCTGAATATCCAGACTCATCATTGTATTCTGAGTTTCTGTCATAGGCTAGTCTGTAGTTCTTGGTGGCATTGAGATATTGCAGGAGGTGGTTGATAGCAATCCAGTGTTCTTCTCCTGGATTAGATGAGTATTGACTTAGCTTAGTGATTGCAAAGCTGATGTCCAGGCAAGTACCAAGCATACTCTACAAAAAGTAAATGTGTGTAAATATCCCCCTATAGGGAATTGCTGAGAAATCCCCCTATAGGGAGGTTATATAAGGGATTATAGACAGAATCCTCCAACTGCAGAGGATATTAACACGCATTTACTTTTTACAGTGCATAGCATACATGACAGAGCCAATGCAAGATTGATATTCTCAGGCATCAACATTAGGCATAGGATGGTCATGTAGGCCAAGTTTAAGATCAGAGGCCATGGGAGTTGAGACATGATGGGAGTTGGAGAAACTGAAACAATGGATGACATTGGTAATATAGCATGATTGGGAAATAAGGAGTAAGTGTTGTGGTTGATCACAAGTGATTTCCAAACTGAGAAACCAATGAATTTCTCCTAAGTCCTTCATTTTGAAGGTAGACATGAGTTGACTCTTCTTCTGAAGGAGGGGGAGATGGTTGGAAAGGATCATGAGGTCATCAACATATAGCACGATGATGCAAAATGGGCCTTTGTTGGAATAAATGAACACAGCATGATCTGAATCAGCATGAGAGAAATGGAGTTTCTTCAACTCATTCATTGCTTTTGTGTACCAAGACTGTGAAGCCTGTTTGAGTCCATAAAGACTCTTTTCAAGCTTCCAAACTAAGTCTTTCCACCCATAGTTGGCACATCCAGGAGGAGGTTGCATGAAGATATCATGTTCTAAGTTGCCATTGAGGAAAGCCATTTTGACATCCATCTGGTGGACTTCAAGGTTTGATTGGGTGGCTAAGGTGAGGAGGATGCATATGGAGGACCATTTGACTACCAGAGCAAATGTCTCCTCATAGTCAATCTGTTGAAGATGTAGGCTGTACAGTCTGGAACCACAGGTGCTATGCTCAGGAATGCCACCAGCAGGATGTGCCACTGTGGTGGATGAGTTGGCATACATTTATGTTTCATCACAGCTTGGAAGCGAGAGGATTGGTCCTGTGGTGAGGACAAGGTTTTCCTTTATTTCTTCATGGTATATATGGACATGTATCTTGACCTGGGGAGTGGTATCTAATGACTTGTGATATTGCACTCAGTCCACTGCATTGCCCAACTTCTAACAGGTTATCAGCCCAAACAAAAGCTCTACTGCTTGAAATACTGTACACCTGGCTTGCTGAACCATTGCCTAAAGAGCACTGAAAATGATTCTGATCTTGCCAACCCCACTGTTCTGGATCTAGCTCTGAAGAACACTATGTCTAACACTACCATGTCCAACACTGCCATTGAGAAGGCCGCCCTCACCATTACCAAACTTGAAGGCCGCAAAAATTGGATTCAATGGTCCACTGCAAACATCAAATTAGTTCTGGATCACACTTGGGAATTTGTTGAGGGAGGCAAGAGCTCACCTCCACAAGAAGATTCCCCTGAGTTTAATGACTGGTCCAATGGAAATCATGCTGCATGCCAGAGAATCTGGCTTGCCTTAAGTGACAAGGTCCAAGACACCATCTTCCACCACTTCAAAAGCCCTGCTGCGATGTTGTTCAAAGTGCTAAAGAACCAATATGAACAATCTGGTGCCTCTGCAGAATTCTATGCTACAAAAACCTACAATGACACTAAGCTCTGCAACTATGACTCAATCACTGATTTCTTGAATGTGTTGTAGATGGAGAGACATGCAGTGCCATGCACTATCAACCCAAACAACCCAAGACTCTCCTGGTGCTGAACTGAGGAGGAGCAGGATATGAAACTGAGGCAGATCTTTGTATCAAGCTCAACA
>WNFI01398333.1_pt3 | contig 13351 bp, 12 predicted proteins | sample 5400471 | NCBI WGS metagenome assembly WNFI01 (sample SAMN13153348, study PRJNA577476) | soil metagenome | isolation source: 100 cm saprolite on Douglas fir-dominated hillslope | place: USA:California | collected 2013-09-17 | reverse complement strand
GCCGCCATCATCTTGGCCAGGTTCTTGGGCGGCAGCTTCTTCCCCTCCGGGATCGCCTTGCCGAACGGCGTGAACGTGGTCATGCCCGCGTACGGCGTGGTGGGCGAGGTCTGGATCCCGGTGTTGGCGTAGCACTCGTTGTCGTAGCAGACGAACAGCGCGTCATGGTTGCGGTACAGGGCCCCGGACATCGCGCCGAGCCCGATGTCGGCGGCGCTGCCGTCGCCCGCCATGACGATGATGTTCGGGTACGGGCCGGGGTGGCGGCCCTTGCGGATCATCGCCTCGTAGCCTGCCGCCATGCCCGACGTGAACGAGCCGCCGCTGGCGATCGGCGTGTGCGCCCAGGGGACCGTGTAGGGGGTGCACAGGTAGGTCGAGTTGGCCACGTACATGCAGCCGGTCGGCCCGGCGAGCACGGTGTCCTCGCCCGCGGCCTTGAGCACCCAGCGGTACTGGATGGCCGGGCCGCAACCCGCGCAGGTCCGGTGGCCGGCCGCGTACGGGTCCTCCTCAGGGAAGTCCGGGAGGTAATGAAGGTCGCGGCCGGTCTCGTCGTCGGCGGCGGCGCCGCGGCCCTCCTCGTCGAACAGCGGCAGGTTGTGCCGGACGACCTCGTGTGCCATAGGTGCTCCTACTCCTCGAACCCGACCCAGTGGGTTGCCTTCTCCACCCGGCCGCGGCGCAGCGCCTGGCCGAGCTTGCCGGCCATCCAGTCGAACTCCGCGACCGGGACGGTTTCCCCGCCGAGGCCAGCCATGAACGAGGTGACCAGCGGGCGCTCGTAGTCGGCCTGGTACAGCGCGGTCGTCACGTCCAGCGAGAGGATCCCGCCGTAGCTGGCCCCGCCGAGGCCGAGGTTGGTCTCCACCACCCCGACCGCCTTGACGCCGCGCAGCGCCGCCCGCAGGTCGTCGCTGGGGAACGGCCGGACCCAAAGCAGCCGGGCCATGCCGATCTTGATGCCCTGCTCGCGCAGCCGCCGGATCGCGGCCCGGCAGGTGACCGCGTGTCCGCCGGAGATGACCAGTGCGATCTCCGCGTCGTCGAGCAGGTACTCCTCGACGAAATGCGGGTAGCGCCGCCCGAACGCCGTCGCGAACTCGTCGGTCTTGTGCCGGATGACCGGGATCGCGTCCTCCATCGCGCGGGCCCGCTCCAGCTGCAGTGGCGGTCCCTGCTCGGGGTGGATCTGCGGGCCGTGCGACACCGGCCGCCGCGGGTCCAGCGCGAACGGCAGCTGGTACGGCGGCAGGTAGGCGTCCACCTGCGCGGCAGACGGCATGTCCACCTCACCGGCGATGTGCGAGACGAAGTAACCGTCCTGAACGACCATCTGTGGCAGCAGCACCCGCGGGTCCTCGCCGATCGCCATCGCAATCAGGCTCTTGTCGAAGACCTCCTGCGGTGTCGCCGCCCAGCCCATCAGCCAGCCCATGTCCCTGGTGCACAGCGCGTCGGTGTGCTCGGATCCGAAGTCCCCGGGCGGGTCCAGGGTGCGGTCCGCGATCGACATCTGAATGGGGATCCTTGCCCCGGAGATGAGCGTGCAGGTACTCGGCGTCCAGGATCCCGTCGGCGATGAACTGGGAGAGGTTCATCATGATCGCGGTATAGGGCCGGATCGGGTACGCCGTGATCACGTCGACGTTGGCGTACAGCGCGGCGTACGCCGCTGCCGCGCAGCCGTTCAGCCGCTGCCTCTGCCCGGCGAGCTCGGCCAGGAACCGCTCGCCGTCGGCGGTCCTGATCCCGCGGGCCAGCCTCGCCGCCGGGCCGGGACGCCCCCCTTCCACGCGCACGGTCGTCATGAGCTCACCCACTTCCGTTATGGCTTGTGGTCTTCTGGCCGAGCTCGCTTGCCTGCAGCCTCCGCTCGGCGTCGTACTCGGCGATCGACTCCTCTATCAGCTGCCGGGTGAATGCCGACTGCTCGGCGTGTGCCCCGTCGTAGGGGGCGAACGCCGTCTCCATCCTGGTCACCGCGTCCGGCTCGTCGAAGTCCAGCTCGGGCACCTTCTCCAGGCAGCCGGTCGGGCATTCCTGCACGCAGACCAGGCAGCCCTTGCAGTAGGTGGTGCGGATCGAGTAGCGGCCGTTCTCCCTGGCGTCGCGCATCACGCTGACGTCCGGGCAGACGATGTAGCAGTTGTCGCAGCCGTTGCAGACGCCGCAGCTCATGCAGCGGTCGGACTCGGCGACCGCCTCCTCGCGGCTGTAGGCCAGGGTGACCTCGACCGTCTGGCTGCGGCGGCGCTCCCCGGGGTCGGCGAGGGGGGCCTGAATCCGCGGCGCGTGCCTGAAGTAGGCGGAGTTGAGCTTCTCGTACGGCATGATCTCGACCGGTGGCTCGGCCGCGAGCGCCTGGGCGGTCAGCAGCCGGTCGATGTCGCGGGCGGCCCGCTTTCCGTCTCCGAGCGCGTCGACCACCATGGAGGGGCCGCGCAGCACGTCGCCGCCGACGAAGATGTTGCCCTCGACCCGGCCGTGCTCGTCGGCGGTGATCACCCCGCCGTCGCTGAGGTGATCGGGGAGCCACTCCAGCTGCTGCACCTGGCCGATCGCGACCAGGACGGCGTCGCACGCCACCTCGTACTCGGTGCCTTCGATCAGCTCGGGGCGTACCTCGCCGCTGGCATCCTTGGCCAGCCTGGCCTGGCAGAGCACCGCGCCGACAACATGGTCATCCTCGCTCAGGATCCTGACGCATGAGGTGTTCGGGCTGAACTCGACGCCCTCGTCCCTGGCCTGCTCCAGGTCCTCGGGCACGATCGCCAGCTCGTCGGCCGCCTCCAGGGACACGATCGTCGCCGTGCCGCCGCCCAGCCTGATGGCCGAGCGGGCCGTGTCGGATGCGGTGTTGCCGCCGCCGATGACGAGCACCTTCCGGCCGACCTTGACCGGTCGGCCCAGGCCCGCCTCGCGCAGGAACTCCAGGGCGCCGGTGACACCGCGGGCCTGGCTGCCTTCCACGCCCAGGCGGCGGCCGACATCCTGGCCGAGCGCGAGGAACGCGGCATCGTAGTTCCGCAGGTCGTCCCAGCTCAGGTCGGGCGTCCCGGCCCGGATGCCGCACCGGATCTCGATGCCGTCGAGGCTGAGCAGCTTGGCGATCTCGGCCTCGAGTATCTCCTCCGGCAGGTGCCAGTGCGGTATGCCGCCGCGCAGCATGCCGCCCGCCTTGTCCATCGCCTCGAAGATCACGCTGGAGTAGCCTCGGCGGCGCAGGTGGTAAGCGCAGGCGAGCCCGCCGGGCCCGGACCCGACGATCGCGACGGTCCTGCCGTTCAGCGGCGGCAGCGTCGCGGTGATCGGGTTCTCAGGGAGCTGCAGCCCGAAGTCACCCAGGAACCGCTCGACACTGCGTATCCCGATCGGCTCGTCATGAGCGGCCCGGTTGCACGCGGTCTCGCACGGGTGGTAGCAGACCCGGCCGGTGACCGAGGGCATGAAGTTGTCCTCGAGGATCGTCAGATAGCCGTCGAGGAACCGGTCGTGCTTGACGAAATCGAGATACTTCTGGATCTGCTCGCCGGTCGGGCAGGCGTTATTGCACGGCGGCATCTTGTCCTTGTAGACGGGCCGGTAGGACCTGAAGTTGCCGGTCGGGAAGAGCCGCTGGCCCTGCTGCTCGGTGGGCGGCGGGGTTACTCCCGCGATGGGCAGCCGGAGGTGCTCGGGAACCCGGGTGCCGCGGACGGACATGGAGCCTCCTCGCTCGGTGAGTGTCGGTCAGCCAGCGGACGCCGCGGTGGCAGTTGTGGCGGCAATCGTGCTGGCCGCCGTGGCAGCGGTCCGGAAGTCAAGCACGCGGTGTTTCTCAGCCCCGCGGAGCATAGCGTCGCGGTCTGCGACCACCTCAGCTACCTGGTCGACCGTCAGCTCGCCAGTGGCCGCGACCAGCGCTCCGAGCACCGGGGCGGCGATACCCAGGCCGATGGCGAGCCGTTCCACCGCGCCCTCGGTGGACATCCGGTCGAAGGCAAGCTCGGACAGGTCGCGGACGTACATCCATGGGCTGCTGCCCCGCTGCTCCGCCAGCCCGACGGCGTCGACCACGACGAGCCTGGCCAGCTTGGCCAGCATGCGCTCGGGCAGGAACTTCAGCAGGTACTCGGGGTCGCGTGCGGAGTTGACGACCAGGGTCCCGGCCCCGTCGGGCGTGCCACGGAAAAAGTTGACCGCCTTGACGATCGTTTCCTCGATCAGCACGATCCAGTCGGGATGCGGGTTCTCGTAGACGAACCGGTCGAGGATCGGCTGGTCGCCGAAGCGAGCGTACCTGCGCACCAGGCAGTTGGTCCGGTCCGGATCGTCGATGTAGTCGCTGACGTTCTCGGTGTAGTAGCCGGCCGTGCGCGCGGCGGCGGCGATGCACGAGGAGACATCTCGTGCTTCCTTGTCCATGATGATTCCGCGGGACCAGACCGTGAGCTCGTGGTACACAGCACCACTCCCTGAGATTGTATACCGTCGTCAGGATACGAACATCGTATAGCGCTGGAAGCGGCGGTCAAGGGCAACTTCCCGCAGAGGGCACATCTCATGACAGGCTTCGGTGAACGCAGCTCCCAGACCCAGCAGGGGAGTGGTCCTGTCGTGGAGCCCGAAGGCGGCGGGTGACGGCACCGGTGGGGTCAATGGCGAGCGATACTCGCGAAGGAGGCGAGGCAAGGGGCCCACGCGCGCCGCTGGTGCTGGCAGCAGTCCTGACCGCCGGGACAGGAGCCGCCGACGCGATCAGTTTTCTGCGGCTGGGCAACGTCTTTACCAGCATGATGACCGGCAATCTCATCCAGGTAGGGGTGGCGGTCGGGCGCGGTGACGCCGCCCTCGCCGCGCACGTGCTAGTGGCAGTTGCTGCATTCGTCGCGGGCGTTCTCGCCAGCAGCCGGACCGTGGGACCGGCCGCCCAGGGGCTGCCGCTATGGCCGCGCCGGGTCAGTGTCGCGCTCGCCGGCGAGCTGGTGGCGCTTAGCTGCTTCCTCGGCGCCTGGGCCGCCGCGGGCGGGCGTCCGGGCGGCGGCGAGCAACTCGCGCTGTTGGCCGTCCTGGCCCTTGCGATGGGCATGCAGAGCGGGGCGGTCCGCGGTATCGGGATCCCGAACTTGTCGACTACCTACCTGACGGGCACGCTGATCGGCGTACTGGCCGCTGCGGCCACAGTCGGCCGAGTGCAGTGGCACAGCCTGATGCTCTTGGCAGCGCTCCTCGCCGGGGCCAGCGCCGGCGGCCTGCTCGTCGTGCTCGCGCCAGCTGCCGCACCGGCGCTACCGGTCGGCTTGCTCGTGCTAGTACTGATGGCCGCGCAGACAAGCGCCCGGAATGGACGATTTCGGCAAGCTCGCCCCGAGCGGCCCTGACCGCTCTACGTTCGCAGAGCGCCGCCGCTACCTCGACGCATCCCTGGACGCTCTTGCGATCCACGGCCAGGTGACACTCGTGGTACACGACTTGGGCTCGGCCCTCGGGTTCGACTGGGAATGCCGGCATCCCGCCTCGGTCCGGGGCATCGCTTACATGGAGGCAATCGTGAGGCCGCTTGCCGGGTCGAGCCTCGCCGAGGAACCTGGCGCGGTCCTGCGCGGAGAGCAGCTGGCCTACTGCCGTACCCAGCCTAACCAGCAGCAGGCCAGGGTCAGAGGCCTGCACTTCATCCAGGAAGACTCCCCTGACCAGATCGGCTCCGGGTCGCCTCCGAAGACGGATATGTCAGCTCACCGCCTTGGCCTCGGGTTCAGCGCCGTGCTCTCGCCGCGCGCGAAGGGCCACTCGCGACCGCGCTCCGTCGTCCCGAACCGATGGTCTACCAGTCCTCGTCCTCAGGCAGTCCTGCCGCCTTCGCCGCGTCGGCAGCGCATCGAAGGCGACGGCGCGCCCAGCTTCCACCGCACGGCGCGGAGCCCCGTTCTGCTCAGTCGTGTCAGGCTGGGCCGAGCTGGCTCAGCCTGTCCGCCGAGGCCCACTGCCAGACAGAACCGCCTCGAGTATGGCGACCCATAGCGCGGCAAATTACGTCGACCCTGTGACCCACGCCCGTCACAGCCTCGCGCGCTATGTTGTGGTGCGGATCTGGCCGCGCAGTTCTGCCGCGTCCTCGCCCCTGACAACGAGCGGCGGATGGCTGCCGACCAGCTGCGCGTAGAGCAAGCCATCGAGTCCCCGCTCGATTTTCCACCCCGGGAACTCGGCGGCAACGTTCGCCGCTTCAGGATCTGGCAGGTCCACGCCCACAGGGTACATCCGCGTGCACACGGGGGTAAACGCCGTCAAGCACGTACGATCACCGGGGAAGTTGGCTGATCTTGTGTTTGACCATGACCCGACCGGGACGCCCATGGTTCGCCGCCCAGGCGCTGGAAGGCCTGGAGGGCTGCGCCGAGATGCATCCGTGCCTCGGTGGCCGCGTGAGCCCGGCGCAGGCGCTCGCCGTAGGCGAGCTGGACGCGAGCCAGGCCAAACGGCCAGCGTTTGGCTCCGGCGATGGCCAGCGACTGGCGAGCGGCCGCCGCCAGGACCCTCGTGCTGTCAGCCGGGCGTGGCGGACGTCCGCGCCTCACTGCCAGCGCACTGCGGGCAATCCACGATCGCGTCGGCGGCGAATCACTAGTGTGAGCGATCCGATGCGCCGCAGCCGGTCAGCCGGACTGGCCGACCGGGGGGCGGCGCAGGAAGATGTGGGTTGCCGGTTCGGTGAGCTGGCCGGGCGGGAGCGCGCGATGTCGCCAGGCAGCGGCCTGTGCCGACTACTGGCCCTGGCTCGCGGGGTGTTCGAGCAGGTAGCGGATCAGGCCGATGACATCGTCGGGGACAAGCCGCCCGATGGCGCCGCTGGAGTAGACGCTGACCACCACGCGGCCGACGGGGTCGAGCACCAAGCCGGTCGACTGGAGGTACACCGGGTTGTCGTTGACGAAGGCGCCGGTTACCTGTGCGATGGCGCAGGCGTCCGCGCTGTGGCCGACGGGGAACCGCAGGCCATGCCGGGCGATCAAGTCCTCGGTGGCGGCCTCGCTGTCGGCCGACAGCGCGACCGCCATGACGTCCTGGTCGGCGAGGCGGTCCAGCGAGTGCTGGAACGCGCGCAGCTGGGCATTGCAGTAGGGACACCACGCGCCGCGGTAGAACAAGATCACGCCGAAGTGCCCGGTGGCAGCGTCAGGCAGGTGCAGGGTGCGGCCGCCGGCAAGGCTGACGGTGACTTGTGGGAACGGGTCACCTGGCTGCAGCAGTGTTTGCTCGGTCATGCACCGTTTGCGGCCGCGCGGGTGCCCGGTCTTACCAGTGCCGTCGTGATGACGCTGGCCCCGGTGGCATCGTGGCGGTGCCGGTGAATCGCGCGGTCCCGGAGTCCGCCGTGCCCGCGCCCCGGCTCGATGCGGAGTCGGCCGAGTGGCTGCGGGCGCTGGCCGGCGCCGGCCCGGGGCGGGATGCAGCCCTGGCCCGGCTGCATGGGCTGCTGGTGCGCATCGCCCGCGGTGAGGTCGCCCGGCGCGGCCCGCGGCTGCGGATCACCGGCCCCGAGCTCGACGATCTGGCCTACCAGGCCGCCGCCGACGCGCTGCTGGCGATCACCGGTAAGCTCGGGCAGTTCCGCGGGGAAAGCCGGTTCACGACCTGGGCGTACAAGTTCGTCATCTTCGAGGTGTCCGCCAAGATCGGGCGGCATTTCTGGCGCAACCCGGCCGTGCCCCTGGACGCTGAGGACTGGGACCGGCTGCCGGGCCGGTTCGGTTTCGAACCCGCGCAGGAGGCCGAGTGGCGGGATCTGCTGGCCGCGATGCGCCGCGCGGTGGACACCGAGCTCACCCCGCGGCAGCGGGCGGTCTTCGTCGCGATCGTGCTCAACGACGTGCCGCTGGACACGCTGGCCGCTGACCTGGCCTCCAGCCGCAACGCGATCTATAAGATGATGTTCGACGCCCGGCGCAAGCTGCGGGCCGCGCTCGCTGCGGACGGGTTTCTCGGCGAGGAGTCTTCGAGGCGCTCATGAACGGCTGGCCGGCACTGGACCGCTTCCTGCGGACTGATCCGCGGGACGTGGGCTGCGCCGAGGCCATGCAGATGCTGCACATCTATGTCGACCTGGTGGCCGCAGGCGCCCCGGCCGAGGAACGGTACCCGGGCATCGCGGCGCCTGCGCGCCTGCGGCCCACGCGGTGAGGACTTCGAGGGGCTGCTGGCCGCCGTGCAGAGCGAGGGCCGCTGACCAGCACCCGTGTGTGCCCCGAGATCGCGGGGCTCGTGGATCGCGGGCCGTTCACCTGCGTGCTGATGGCATGTCCGCTCCCGAGCGCCGTTGGGCAAATCCTGATCCTTCGCGCCGATCCTGGTCCTTGTTGCGGTCGTGCCATCAGGCGCCTGCCTGATCATCTCGGTTGTTCTCCTCGGCAAGGCACGTGCCCCGCATCAATGTCATTTGTGAGCGAGAGGTAAGACCCGCGTCGCCGCCGACGCCAATGAGGCGTAAGCGAAGCGGCGCGGCGACCTTTGGCCGCCTGGGTTCCGGTCCTGCCGGAGGAAAAGGGACACTACATGAAGATCTTGTCACGGCGGTGGTGGGTAACCGCCGCCGCTGCCCTGGCGGTCGCCACCTCGGCGGTGCTGAGCACCGCGGCGTTCGCCGGGTCACACGCCGCCCCGGCCACGGCCGGCAGCACGGGGGCGACGACGGGCCTGCTGCCCCGAGATCACCTGACCCTCGAGAGCGCGATCCAGGTCAACCTCAGCAAGGAGACGGTGCGGCTGCCGCTCTACCCGGGCACCGCGCACGGGAAGCGGGTGTGGTTCGTGCTGCTGGACGCCTCCGACCTCGGCCTGGCGCACGACCTGGGCGTGAACTACGCGCCCAAGCTCGCCAACATCGCGATCGGCGACCCGGCCGCGGTGCAGACCGTCACGCTCAGCAACCCGACCCCGCAGGCCAACCCGTTCGGGCCCGCCGTCGTCCACTTTCAGGGCGCGCCGGACTTCAGCCCGACCCGGATCGCGGTCCCCGGGCCGAACGGATTCCCGCTGGCCAGGTTCCAGCCCGGTGCCGTGGCCGGCCCCGGGTACAGCCCGTTCATCCGGATCGCAGGCTCGGACGTCGTCTACGACGCGCCGATCGTGGCCACCGGGAACGGCCCGTTCGACGTGGTGCACCACACCAACACCGGGGACCGCGTCCTGGGCATCCACATCGCGGGCAAGTCCAAGCCGGGCCAGTTCGCGGAGTCGTGGGCCGACCTGCTGTTCGTCCGCGGCTTCGACGCCGGCCAGCCGATCGTCTACATCTCGACCGACGCCGGGCAGCCGCTGACCGCGGTGCTGGAGCGCGCGACCTACGTGCCCGCGCTGAACAACGCCTCGTTCAACGGCGGCGACGACTTCCTCGGCTCGGCCCGCGAGCGGCTGTTCGGCTTCATCAACGGCCAGACCGGAGCCAGCAACCCGCAGGCGCAGGGGTTCGTGCACCTGATCAAGGACGGGCACGCCTCCGAGGACGCCAGCGCCGGCAACACCGCGCTGATCAACGCCCTCCGCAACGGCGGGGACCTGCTGAACGTGTTCGGTGACTTCCCCACGCTGACCGACCCGCGGCACTCCCAGGCCTACAGCCCGCTGTGGGACGCGCAGCTCGGCCTGTGGACACCCAAGGCGATCCAGGAAGGACTCAACACCCGCCAGATCGACGAGGTGCAAGTCTTCAACCTGGCCGCCACCCGGCCCGACCTGCTGACCGGCGTCAACCCCGCCACCGGCCAGCCCGCCTCCTACGGCTCGGTCGGGGTCGACATCGACTGCGCGGTGATCGGCTTCATCAACCAGCCCCCCACCGCCAACCTCGCTACCCCCGCCCCGAACTCACAGTTCCCTCCGCGGTAACCACCGAGTCCGTGTAGCCCGGCGGGTCCCCCTGTGGACCCGCCGGGCGCGACGCCGCGCTCGGTATTGCTCGTGACCACTGTGCGTGGGCGGCTCGCCGGGTGCTCCGGCCGGCAGGGAGGATGGCGACCGCTCCAGCGTGCTCCTTCGGCGGGAAGCCACGTGCTGAAGCCTGCAGCTGGCCGCCGGACCCGGGCCCTCCGGTCAGCTCGATCGGCGGGCGACCCAGAGCCGAGCCACCGCGTCGCCACGGAAGCGGGGCCGCAGCGACACACAGACAGCGCCACACAAATAGCCCCCGGCCGCGGGCGGTGACCAACTCAGCTCCGGCGCGCAACTTCCGGTCCGGCACAGGGCAAACGTTCATCGAGAGCACACGGGCCTGCCTTGATCGAGGTCGTCATCCCGCCGGGGACTGCCGATCGGCCCCAGCACCTGCACCACAGCCACAAATGAGTCATGGTGCCCCCGGGTGACGCCGCTACGGCGTGGAAGTGGGCAGCCGCTGCAGCCCCTTTCAAGATCGGCCTAGGCGCGGAGAGGGCTGGGCTCCACGCCCGATGCAACGAGTCACCTGCGATAATCCGCGCCAAGCCCGTGGCTGGCAAGAGACTTCCGGACCAGACGTTCTGCATAGTCTCCGGACTGGGCGGATCAGAGTGCGACTTGGAGGATGACCGGCGAGGTGGGGTGGGATGACCCGCCGACGGGCTCGATGGTGAGGCCGAGGTGGTCTCCGGGTTCGAGGCCCGAGGCGAGCACCGGCCCGGTCATGCCCTGGCGAGGGTCGGGCAGCATGGCGGCGGGATGGTCATCGCCTGCTGCCATCAGCCACAGCTCGTAGCACCGGGATGCGGGCAGCGGGCGCAGCCCGGTGGCCGCGAAGACCAGGGCGTGCTCGCGGCCGGACATCGAGCGCGATGGTCGCGGCGGTGGACAGCATCAGGAAGATGGCGGCCGGCTCGGTCTCCATCGGCACCGCCAGGCTGGCCGCGAGCAGCAGGAAGATACCCGCCCACAGTGCGCTGCTCGAGCCGGGCCGAGCTCGGCCAGCGCGCGCCGCTGACCCGCCCGAAGCGCTCGAACACGCGGATCAGCGCTGCAGCCGAGGCAATATTGAGAGTGTCCGGATCCACAGCGACCCAGCCGGAGGAGCGCTTCTGCGCACAGCGTCTGGCGCTGTGCAGGCGTTCTTCTGGGTGCTCGCGGGGAGGGGACCGAGTGTGGCTGACAACATCGTGCTGACCATGCGATTCCACCCGGTGGGCGGTGAGGACGTCTCGGTGGTATGCGAGGATTTCGCCGGGGAACGCGAGGCGCTTGAGGCGGTCGCCCGTGCCCTGGACGAGCGGCGCGGCCTGGTCTTGACCCGTGCGCGGTATGACCGCTAGGCCGACGAGAATGGCGTACCCATCAACCTGGCCAACGTGGTGTCGGTGCGGGTGTCGAATACAGACAGCGCGGCGGCGGGCCAGTACCTGTGACGCCTGGCCCAGCCAGGCGGTAACACGGCAACCGGGGCTTTGACCCTGCCCCGATCCAGCGCACCAGGTACACGATCATCGCCGGGTCGCCCTCGTGGTTCTGTCCGGCTCAGTTCCGTCGGTGCAGGCTCGGTCACCGGGACCGTTGCGGTGGGGTATCGCCTGCGGCCGCGCGGCGAGAGGGCCGGCGGCCGGGTCAACGGCTTAAAGGACAAGGCCAGCCGCCGGGTAGACGGCTGCAAATCTGCGTCGCCACCTGGCGGCGCACGCCGGGCGGCCAGCCAGTCTCGCCGCACCGCGCTGACGATCTTGGATGGCCCTCACTGCAGTCATCGGCCTTCCCTGCTGGGGCAGGGAAGGCCGATGACCTGCGGGAACTGGTGGGCGGTACAAGATTTGAACTTGTGGCCTCTTCCGTGTCAGGGATAATCAGCGAGCCATTGACCAGCAGGAAATCCAGCTGACCTGTGATTTTACTGCCTCTAAGAGTCTGGAGGAGTCTCCAGTCCTGCCTGCCACGGCTATCTTGATCTTGGTCTTGGCTATCACCCCATCGGGGCGCCGTGACTCTTCTCGCCAGTACCAGTCTCTTCCCGAACTGGGTCACGGTCAACGCAGTCTTCAGCGCTGACACGATGAGGCTGCTAAGCACCAGTACCTCCGGTCGTCACGGAAGGTGAGCACCCGCCGGATGTTAATTCCGCAGTCTGGTGACAGATCGCCGATCCGTGCGCTCGCGAACTGACCCGATGGCGCGGGATATCGCGCCCAGAAGACCCGGTTCTGCGCGCGGCCGCTCTCTCCTGCCAGGGTGGCCGTGCGCTCACCTGCGGGCCATCCCGCTAGCCGATGGTTACGGGGCATCACGCCGGTTTGCCGGGCGATGTATTTAGCGGGCGGCGACCGCACACCGCATCGGATCGGTACTGCGTTGAGGTCACAAGTGGCCCTTGATCACGAAGGGGACGAAGGTGAGGGCGGCCTGGCCGGCTCGCCCGGTGACCTGCCAGCAGCCCTCGGTGGGGGATATCACGCCGGAGGCATTGAACCCTGTCAGCCCGTAACTGCCCGGGAACGTCTGCCCGGTCGCCGGGGGAGCGGGGGCGTCCAGCCGCCGCCCGGTGATCGTGAGATATCCGCTGGTCAGCCGGTACCAGCCGAACTTCATCGACAGCCGGCCGCCGGGGTTGACGTTGTCCGGGGTGCAGATGATGACTCCGTGCGGCCACAGCGCGCCGACCCGCAGCGAGCCATTGCGGTAGGCACTTGCCGAGCCGAACAGCAGGTCCCGCCAGGGCATAGTCCTTGGCACCGGGTGGTCGATCGTCACCGGGCAGTGCCGGGCGTCGGCCATCGTGACCGGGCGCGCCGGGTACCTGGCCGGCTGAGCTGGTGCGCCCTTGGGGCGACCCCTGGGCAGGTCCGGCGACGGGTGCCGAGCTGGTAGCTGTCGTGGCCGGGCCGGCAGTGCAGCCGGGGAGGGCGACGGTCATACCCGCGGCAAGAGCGGTTGCAACAATCACCCTGCGCGGCATCGGGGGCGCTTCCTTCCGTAGTGCCTTACTGCTGCGGCACCGCCACCCGGTGACACGTTCCCGCGCGGGGCGGCGCGGTGCCAGTGCCACGTTGGCGACGGCGAGCGCGGCTGTCTTGCCGGGGGTGCCTGCCAGGCGCAGCGCGACCTGCCGGGTGCCCCAGATCAGGGTGTTGCTGGTGGTGAGCCGGGGCCGAGGCTATGACCGGCGTGCAAGTGCCCGCGGCGAGCAGATACGGCAGATTGCGGCTGGTGATGGCCGATGAGTTCCGCGCTGCCCGGTCGTCCCGCCTGCAACAGACGAAAAGGAGACGGACATGGAAACCGTGAAGTCCGCCGATGGGACCGTCATCGCCTATGACTGCGCCGGCGATGGCCCCGCGCTTATCGTCAGCGTTGGCGCGTTCTGCACCCGCCAGACGTTCGTCGCGCCCGACGACCTCACACAGCGCTTCACCGTCGTCAC
>WNFI01079960.1_pt1 | contig 13351 bp, 15 predicted proteins | sample 5400471 | NCBI WGS metagenome assembly WNFI01 (sample SAMN13153348, study PRJNA577476) | soil metagenome | isolation source: 100 cm saprolite on Douglas fir-dominated hillslope | place: USA:California | collected 2013-09-17 | reverse complement strand
CTCCTCGAGCCCGTCGAGCATTGCCGAGCCGCCGGTGAGCAGGATGTGGTCGACCTTGTTGAATTGCGTCGAGGTGAAGAAGAACTGCAGCGCGCGCTGGATCTCCAGCACGATCTTCTCGTTGAAGGGCTGCAGCACGTCGGGGCCGAAGTTCTCCGGCAGGTTGCCGACGCGCTTGGCGGCCTCGGCCTCCTCGACCGGCATGTCGAACTGCCGCGCGATGTCCTGGGTGAGCGTGTTGCCGCCGATCTGCTGCTCGCGCGTGTACACGGTCTGGCCGTTGTGCACGACGGTCACGCGCGTCACCGTGGCGCCGATGTCGACCATCACCGTCACGTCGGCCTCGTTGATGCCGGAGCTGCCGCCGCAGATGAGCTCGAAGGCGGTCTGCGCGGCGTACGACTCGACGTCCATCACGATCGTCTTGAGGCCTGCGGCCTCCGCGGCCGCGACGCGATCCTCGATCTTCTCCTTGCGGGAAGCGGCGATCAGCACTTCGACCTCGTCGTCGCCGGAGGGCGCGGGGCCGAGCACCTGGAAGTCGAGGTTCACCTCGTCCAGCGAGAACGGGATGTACTGGTTGGCCTCGCCCTGGACCTGGACTTCCATGTCCTCGTCGCGCTGGTTACCGGGCAGGATCACCTTCTTGGTGATCACGGCCGCGGAAGGCAGCGCGAGCGCCACGTTGCGGATGCGCGAACCGAGGGCCTTGTGGGCACGCTTCATCGCCTCGCCGGCCGCCTCGATGTTCGCGATGTTGCCGTCCACCACCGTGTCCTTGGGCAGCGGCTCGATCGCGTAGCGCTCCACGCGGTAAACGTTACGGCCAGCTTCCGCGCTAAATTTTCTTTAAGCGGCATGGTTAGATAGCACCCAAACGGAGAATCTACTTTAGATGCTAGCAACAAGTCCTAGGCCTGTAAAGCATTTTGTGGCCAAGGTGTTAGCGCAGCTACAGCGACTATAATGGGTCCGGTGAATTGAACCGCGCCCCTCTTGCGGTGGCCAGACACCCGCCCATCTCCCGGCCCGCAGTTTCATGACTTCCCGTTGGTGGTTCTACCCGGCCCTGATCGCCGTTTCGCTCGTGCTCGTCGCGATGGGCGTGGCGGCGCTCACGGTCGTGCTGCTTTGGCCGAACCTGCCCAGCCTGGAGGTCCTCACCGACTACCGGCCGAAGATCCCGCTCAGGATCTACAGCGCCGAGAACGAGCTGATCGGCGAGTTCGGGGAGGAAAAGCGCGCCGTCGTGAAGATCAAGGACGTGCCGCAGGTCATGAAGGCCGCCATCCTCGCGGCCGAGGACGACCGGTTCTACCAGCATGGCGGCGTCGACTACATGGGGGTGGTGCGGGCGGCCGTGGCGAACCTCCAGGGGCGGCGCGAGGGTGCTTCGACCATCACGATGCAGGTCGCGCGCACCTTCTTCCTCACGCGCGAGAAGACCTTCGCCCGCAAGCTCTCCGAGGTGCTCCTCGCGTTCAAGATCGAGGCCAACCTCACCAAGGACCAGATCCTCGAGCTCTACATCAACCAGATCTTCCTCGGCCAGCGCGCCTACGGTTTCGGCTCGGCCGCCAACGTCTATTTCGGCAAGACGCTCCAGGAGCTCACCCCCGCGGAAGCCGCCCTCCTCGCCGGACTGCCCCAAGCGCCCTCGCGCCAGAACCCGTTCGTGAACCCGAAGCGCGCCCAGGAGCGCCAGCAATACGTGCTGCGCCGGATGAAGGACGTGGGCTGGCTCTCGGACGAGCAGTACAAGAAGGCGGTCGCCGAGCCGCTGCGGCTCAACCCCAACCAGCGCGAAACCTTCGCGCTCAAGGCCGACTACATCGCCGAGATGGCGCGCGTGGCGATCTACGAGCAGTTCGGAGAGCCTACGTCGAGGATGCGGTCGAGGAAGCGCTGCAGGATCGCGAGGCCGTGAACGACCTCATCCCCGCCGTGGTGCTCGACGCATCGCCGCGCGAGGTGCGCGCGATGATGCGACGCGGCGACGAAGTGAAGGTCACGGGCGAAGGCCTGAAGTTCGCCGCCTCCTCGCTCGCCACGCGCAATCCCGACAAGGCGATCCGCCGCGGCTCGATCATCCGCCTCCAGCAGGGCGAAAAGGGCGGCTACTCGATCGCGCAGGTGCCGCGCGTGGAAGCCGCGCTCGTGGCGCTCGATCCCGCCAATGGCGCGGTGCAGGCGCTCGCGGGCGGATTCGATTACAACGCGAACAAGTTCAACCACGCGACCCAGGCCTGGCGCCAGCCCGGGTCGAGCTTCAAGCCCTTCATCTATTCGGCGGCGCTCGAGAAGGGCTTCACGCCGGCCACTGTGCTCAACGATGCCCCGTTCGTGATCGATGCCGCCAAGACCGGCGGCCAGCTCTGGGAGCCGAAGAACTACGACAACAAGTACGACGGCCCCATGCGTCTTCGCACCGCCCTCGCCAAGTCGAAGAACATGGTGTCGATCCGGCTGCTTCAGGCGATCGGCCCCGGCTATGCGCAGGACTACATCCAGCGCTTCGGCTTCGACCCGAAGATGCATCCCGCGTACCTCACCATGGCGCTGGGCGCCGGTTCGGCCACGCCGTTGCAGATGGCGAGCGCGTACGCGATCTTCGCCAACGGTGGCTATCGCGTGAAGCCGTGGTTCATCTCCCGCGTCGAGGACAACAAGGGCGAAGTGATCTACCGCGCGCGTCCCGAGAACGCGGGCGCCGACGCCGAGCGCGTGCTCGACGAGCGCAACGCATTCCTCATGACGACGCTGATGAGGGACGTCGTGCGTTACGGCACCGCGGCGAAGGCCATGTCCCTGGGCCGCAACGACCTCGCGGGCAAGACCGGGACCACGAACGACCACATCGATGCGTGGTTCTGCGGCTTCAACGGCAAGCTGGTCGCGGTCTCGTGGATCGGTTTCGACACGCCGGCCAACCTCGGGCCGAACGAAACCGGCGGACAGGCGGCGCTGCCGATCTGGATGGGCTACGCCGGCAAGGTGCTGAAGGGCGTGGCGGAGACCGACCTCACGCCGCCCGCCGGCGTCGTCGCCGTGGCGATCAACCCGGTCACCGGTCTTCGCGAGCGCGATGGGTCGAGCCGCACCTCCGAGTACTTCTATTCGGAATCCACGCCGCCGTTCGGAGACGACAGCGCCTTCGCGCGCGACGCGACGCGGCCTCCGGACGACGTGCGCAACCAGATCTTCTGATGCCCAAGCAACGCTCGCGTCGCGACAACAACCTGCGGCGCCATCTCGCCTACATCGCTGCGCGCATGATCGCCGAGGACGGGATCGCCGATTACGCGACCGCCAAGCAAAAGGCGGCGCGCCAGGCGGGCCTTGCCGATTCGCACGTGCTGCCCGACAACGACGAGATCGAGGAGGCGCTGCGCGAGTACCAGGGCCTGTACCAGAAGGACGACCAGCCCCAGCACTTGCGCCGGCTGCGCGAGGTCGCGGTGATGGTGATGCGCGAGTTCGACGATTTCCGTCCCGCGCTGGTGGGCTCGGTGCTGTCGGGGACCGCGGGCCAGCATTCGGACGTGAACCTGCAGCTCTACACCGACGACCCGAAGGCCCTCAGCATGTTCCTGCTGAACAAGCGCTACCGCTTCGAGGAGGGATCGAAACGCGTGCAGCGCGGCGGCCGATTCGACGAGGTCCCGCAGATCAGCCTCGAGTTCGACGACGTGACCGTCATGATGACGGTGCTCGACAGCGACGACGAACGCTCCGCCGCGCGCCTGCGCGCGGACGACGAGGCGCCGCTGCGCGCGCGGTTGGCCGACGTCGAGGCGCTGCTTGCGCGCTGATCAGCGCTTGAGCCTGCGCGCGGCTTCGAGCGCGTAGTAGGTGAGGACCGCGTCGGCGCCGGCGCGCTTGAAACCGAGCAGCGCCTCCATCATGCAGGCGTCGCCGTCGACCCAGCCCTGCTGCCCCGCGGCCTTGAGCATGGCGTACTCGCCGCTCACCTGGTAGACGAACGTCGGCACGCCGAACTTTTCCTTCACGCGCCGGACGATGTCGAGGTACGGCATCGCGGGCTTCACCATCACGTAGTCGGCGCCTTCGTCGAGGTCGAGCGCGACCTCGTGCAGCGCCTCGTCGGAGTTCCCGGGGTCCATCTGGTAGGTCTTCTTGTCGCCCTTGCCAAGGTTGGCGCCGGAGCCCACGGCGTCGCGGAACGGACCATAGAAAGCCGAGGCGTATTTCGCCGAGTACGCGAGGATGCGCACGTGGATGAACCTGCGCGCATCGAGCGCGCGGCGGATCGCGCCGATGCGCCCATCCATCATGTCCGAGGGCGCGACGATGTCGGCTCCGGCCTCGGCGTGCGACATCGCCTGCTTCTCGAGGACCGCGAGCGTCTCGTCGTTCACCACGTAGCCCGAATCGTCGATGAGCCCGTCCTGCCCGTGGATCGTGTAGGGATCGAGCGCGATGTCGGTGATGACACCGATCTCCGGAAAGCGCTTCTTCACCTCCGCGATGCATCGCTGGACGAGGCCTTTCGGGTTGTACGCCTCCTCCGCTCCCGCGGTCTTGAGGCTCGCTTCCGTCACGGGGAAAAGGGTGATCGCCGGAATGCCCAATGTGAGCGCTTGCTCAACCACTTTCAGCAACTCGTCGACACTGCGCCGCGATACCTCGGGCATCGAGGCGATGGGCTCGACGACGCCGCGGCCATCGCGAACGAATAGCGGGAGGATCAGGTCCTCCGGAGCCAGGCGAGATTCGCGCACCAGGCGCCGCGAAAAATCGTCGCGGCGCGACCGGCGCATCCGCCGGTCGGGAAAGCGACCGAGGCTGGAGGTCATTTCGAAGCCTGCAAAAAGGGCGGGAACTTTAGCACGCGGTCCGGCTCCTATTCCGTGAAGGGTTACTCCTTCCCCGCTTCTCCTCCCTGAGCGGGTGCCTTAATCCCAATTAAGGCTTTTTTGGCCCCGGCTTTACTCCCCTTTAGCCGGGGCTTTGTTTTTGTGGGCCGCAAGACGCGCGAGCGCGTCGGCCGCCTCGGCAACGCCCTCGCCCTTGAGGCTCGAAAACAGCTGCGCCGTGGATTCCGGCCACAGGTCCGCGAGCTCGCGGCGCACGCGATCGAGGGTGACCCGCGCGGCCTGTTTCGAGAGCTTGTCCGCCTTCGTGAGGAGCACGTGCGCCGGCCGGCGCGCTTCGCGAAGCCACGCGATCAGCTCGCGGTCGAGCGGCGTGAGCGGATGCCGCGCGTCCATCACGATGACGACGCCGGCGAGCGACTCGCGATGGGAGATGTAATCGCCTACCAGCACGCCCCAGTGGCGCCGCACTTCGCCCGGAACACCCGCGTAGCCATACCCGGGTAGGTCGACGAGGAACGCGCGGCCATCGAGCGAAAAGAAGTTGATGAGCTGTGTGCGGCCCGGCGTCTTGCTCACGTAGGCGAGGCGCCTGCGGCCGGTGAGCGCGTTGATGGCGCTCGACTTGCCCGCGTTCGAACGGCCCACGAACGCGATCTCCGCCACCGAAGGCCGCGGCAGCTCGCGCGGATCGTGCACCGACAGGGCGAAGGCGGCCTTGGCCAGGGCAAGTGCGGTAAAATCGCGCTCTTTACCGCGAGGTTTCTCGATGCGTTTCGTGCCGCTTCTGCCCGGTGTCATCGCGTTAGTCTACGCAAGCGCCCTCAGCGCGGCCGACGCGCCGGCGAAGCCCGACCTCGAGCGCGGCCGCCAGCTCGCGATGACGGTGTGTGCCGCGTGCCATGGGGCCGATGGCCGCGCGACGGCTCCGACCAACCCGAACCTCGCCGGCCAGCATGCCGACTACATCGCCGCGCAGCTCGCCGCGTTCAAGGCCGGCGCGCGCCCGAGCCCGATCATGGTCGGCATGGCGGCGCCGCTCACGCCTGAGGACATGCAGGCGGTCGGCGCGTACTACGCTTCGCAGAAGCCGGTCGAGTCGGTGGCGCGCGGCAAGGCGCTCGTGCCACGCGGTGAAAAGCTGTGGCGCGCCGGGCTGAAGAACGTGAGCGCGCCCGCTTGCGCGGGTTGCCACGGCGCGGCCGGCCACGGCATTCCGTCACAGTATCCGCGCCTCGCCGGGCAGAACGCCGACCTCGTCTTCGGATGGCTCAAGGCCTATTCGACCGGCACCCGTCCGCATGCCGTGATGGGCCCGCTCGCGGCGAAGCTTTCCGACAACGACATGAAGGCGCTCGCCGAGTACATCTCCGGCCTGCGCTGATCCCTCAAGCCGCGGACTTGGCGTTCTCGCGCGGCGTGCGCGCGACCGAGATGCGGTTCTTGCCCTCGCGCTTGGAGTGATAGAGCGCGCCGTCCGCGGCGCGCTGCAGGTCTTCCGAATCCGTTCCGTGCTGCGGGAACACCGCGATGCCGACGCTCGCGCCGAGCGTCGCGGTCGCCTTCTGCAGGTCGTACGGCTTGCGCAGGGCCTCGCGCAGCTTCTCGGCCACTCCCTGCGCGCCCTCCAGCGTCGTTTCCGGGAGGATGGCGAGGAACTCGTCGCCTCCGAGCCGTCCGATCGTATCCGACGCCCGCACGCACTCGCGCGCGCGTTGGGCAACCTGCCGCAGCACCTGGTCGCCCGCGGCGTGTCCCCAGGTGTCGTTCACTTTCTTGAATCCGTCGAGGTCGAACATCAGCACTGCGAAGGGTCTGGCGCCGCGCTTGGCGCGCGCCGATTCCTGCGTGAGCCGGTCGATGAGCAGCGCACGGTTGGGCAGTCCCGTGAGCATGTCGAAATGCGCGAGGCGCTCGATGCGGTGTTGCGCCGCGCGCTCGCGCAACTGCACGCGCCGATACGCCGCGAACAGCACCCCGAGACCGCCGACGGATCCCACGAGCATCCACGAGACGTAGCGGCGCAGTCTCTCCGAGAGCTGGATCTGCGCCAGCGTGCGCTCGTTGATGCGCGCCGTGACGGCGGCGTCGGAGCGGTCCAGCGCGCGGATCGCCTCGGACTCGACGCGCTCTGCCTCGTGCACGAGCGTGGCCGCGGAGATCGAGCCGCGGACCGAATGCGCCGACGAGATGGAGCGCGCGTGCACCACCAGCAGACGCGCGGCAGGCGCGAGCTCGTCGAAGGTCGGCAGCGGCGCATCGGCAGAGGCTCGCTGCGCGAGGTACTCGAGCTCGCGTTCGACCTCTCCGGCGCGGCGATCGGTGTCGACGAACGCCTCGGAATCGCCGGTAAGCGCGCCCAGGCGCGATGCCGCGCGCAGCTCGTTCAGGTGCGTGCGCAGCTTGTCGAGGCTGTCCTTCACCTGCTGCGCGACGATCACCGCGCGGTGCAGCTCGAGCTCGCGGTCGAGCTCGTTCAGGATGAGGATGCCGAGCGCCGCGATGGTGACCGCCGCCACCGCCAGTCCGGCGCCGGCGAGCCGCGCGCGACTCGGAAGGATGCGCATGCTAGCCCGGGAGCCTCAACGCTTCGCGCGCCGCCGCGAGCGTGGCCGTGATCTCCGCCTCGCCGTGCGCGGCCGAGACGAAACCCGCCTCGTACGCCGACGGCGCGAAGTACACGCCGCGCTCGAGCATCGCGTGGAAGAAGCGCTTGAAGCGCTCCACATCGCTCTGCATGACCTCGGCGAATGAGCGCGGCAACGCGTCGCGGAAATGGAAGCCGAACATGCCGCCCAGGCTCGCCGCGCTGAAGGGCACCGAAGCCTCACGCGCTTCACGCACGAGGCCGTTCACGAGCGAGGATGTGGCCGCGCCGAGGCGATCGAAGAAGCCCGGCTGGAGCACGCGCTTCAACCGCCGAAGGCGCCCACCGGCATTCCGCCGCCGATCACCTTCCCCAGCGTCGTGAGGTCGGGGCGGATGCCGAAGACGCCCTGCGCGCCCTGCGGACCCACGCGGAAGCCGGTCATCACTTCGTCGTAGATCAGCACCGCGCCGTGCCGCTCGGTGATTCGGCGCACGGAGCGCATGAACTCGTCGCTGGGGCGCACGAAGTTCATGTTGCCCGCGACCGGCTCCAGCACCACCGCGGCGATGTCGTCGCCGAGTTTCGCGAACGCGTCCTCGACCTGCTGGGGATCGTTGTAGTCGAGCACCAACGTGTGCGCGACGAGCTCCGCTGGCACCCCGGCCGACGCCGGATGGCCGAACGTGAGCGCGCCCGAGCCCGCCTTCACCAGCAGGAAGTCGCTGTGGCCGTGATAGCAGCCCTCGAATTTCACGATCATGCGCCGGCCGGTGAAGCCGCGCGCGAGCCGCAGCGCGCTCATCACGGCTTCGGTGCCGGAGCTCACGAGCCGCACCTGCTCGAGCGACGGCAGGCTCGTGGTGAGGATCTCGGCCATCTCGAGCTCGAGCGCGGTGGGCGCCCCAAACGAGAGTCCCCGCGTCGCGGCGCGCGCCACGGCGGACACCACTTCGTCGGCTGCGTGGCCGAGGATCAGCGGGCCCCACGAGCCCACATAGTCGATGTAACGGTGCCCGTCCTCGTCGAAGAGGTGCGGTCCGCGGCCCTCGCGGAAGAACACGGGCGTGCCGCCCACGGCGCGGAAAGCGCGCACCGGCGAGTTCACGCCGCCGGGGATGAGCTCCTGTGAGCGCTCAAACAGGGCGCGGCTGCGTTCGCGCATCGGTTTTGCGTGCGGCGCCGGGATAGAGGAGCGCGAAGCCGCGCGCGGCGGCCTCGATGTCCGGCGCGTCGAACACCGCCGAGACGACCGCGAGCATGTCGGCACCCGCGTCGCGTGCTCTCGCGGCGTTGCCGAGGTCGATCCCGCCGATCGCCGCGACCGGAAGGCCCGAGGCCCGCGCGGCTTCCGCGATCTGCGCGAGCGACGCGCGGCGCGCGCCCGGTTTCGTGGTCGAGGCGAACACGCTGCCGATCGCGACGTAATCCGCGCCGGCCGCCGCCGCGTCGCGCGCGCGGTGCGGCTCGTCGTAGCACGAAGCGCCGACGATCGCCCCCGGCAACGCGCGGCGCGCCTCGGCGACGCCGGCATCGTCGCGGCCGACGTGCACGCCGTCCGCGCCGCTCGCTCTCGCAAGCTCGATCGAGTCGTTCACGATGAAGAGCGCCCCGGCATCGCGGCACAGCGCGCCGAGCCGCCGCGCCTGCTCCAGCGCGAGCGCCGCATCGATTTCCTTCGCCCGGTACTGCAGCAACGCCGCGCCGCCCGCGAGGCAGCGCGCGACGCGCGCGCACAAAGCGTGCGTGTCGGTCAGTTGCGAGGTGATGGCGTAGAGGCCGCGCAGCCGCGCGTCGCGTCTACTTGTCATCGCCCGCCTCGTTGCCCTCGCGGGCCCAGAACAGGCGATCGGGCAGGTATTGGCCCATGCCGGGACGGAACGCGTTCGCGAGCGCCTGCCACGTGTAGTCCTGCGCCTCGTAGACCGCGTCGCCGATGTCGAGTCCGCGCGCGAGGTTGGCGGCGAGCGCCGAAGCGAGCGTGCAGCCCGAGCCGTGATAGCTGCCGGGCAGTCGCTGCCAGGTGTCCGCCCGCAGCACGCCGCCGCGGTGATAGAGCGTGTTCACCACGTCGGTGGTCGAGTCGTGGGTGCCCGTGACGAGCACGTACTCGCAGCCGCTATCGAGGAGCGCCTGCGCGCACTCGGCGAGGTTCGCATCCTCGTCGTCCCCGCCCGCGAGCCGGCGCAGCTCGGGAATGTTCGGGGTGACGACGGTGCTTTGCGGCACCAGCAGCTCGCGGATCGCCGACACCATGTCCTCGCCGGCGAACTCGTCGCCGCGGCCCGATGCGAATACGGGAGTCCGCGACCCAGTCGGGATCGATGGCAAGGAAGGATTCGCAGCCCGCCGTGTCCTGCACCGTGAGCGCCGTGACCACGGAAAGCGGATAGCAACCCATGCTCGCGAGCGCGAGCAGGTCCGCCTGCAGCCCGGCTCCGCTGGTCGGGTCGGTCGCCGCGAACGTGAGCACTGCGGGCAGCGATGCAATGGATTCGTTCATGAAGAAAAGACCGGGTCGAGAGGGGGTTACACTTGAAACCCGGCTTGCGTTGCGCGTGCCAACCGGGGGTCGATACGATGCTTCAAGGTGCGCGCGCGTGTCTTCGCATTCTACTCAACCGATCTCGCGTTCGCCTATGTCTTCGCCAGCACCTGCAGCGCAATCGCGGCCGTTCAAGATGTGGCGTTGCCTCGCGTGCGGCCTCATCTACGACGAGGCCGAGGGATGGCCGGAGGACGGCATCATGGCGGGGACGCGTTGGGAGGACATTCCGGCCGGCTGGTGCTGCCCCGAGTGCGGGGCCCGGAAGGACGATTTCGAGATGGTGGAATTCTGAGAAGACGGCCGCCGCGCTTTTTCGGATAATGTTCCGAAAGAGGATTAGAAGAGCCGATTTAGCATTTGTTTTTGCTGTATAAAAGGACATAACCTGAAGATCGCGTAGAACGCGGCTGCGGATTTCCAGGGAGGGGATGTGGGCGCCACCGCCATGCGGGGCGCGGCCCGACCGCCTTGCGGGGAAAAGGCGGCTAGCTTCCCGACGCAGCCGGACGAACATTCGAGGGGAAGTTTGGCCGACTCCAAGAACCTCACGGGCGTGCGCGTGATGGTGATCGACGACAGCAACACCATCCGGCGCAGCGCGGAGATCTTCCTCATGCAGGCGGGATGCCAGGTCATTCTCGCCGACAACGGCTTCGACGCGCTCGCGAAGATCGCCGACCACCAGCCGGACCTCATCTTCGTCGACATCATGATGCCGCGCCTTGACGGCTACCAGACCTGCGCGCTCATCAAGAAGAGCGGCAAGCACAAGGCGACGCCGGTCATCATGCTCTCGTCCAAGGACAGCCTCTTCGACCGCGCGCGCGGCCGCATGGTGGGCTCGGACGAATACCTCACCAAGCCCTTCACCAAGGAAAGCCTCTTGAGGGCCGTCGAGGCGCACCTCGCGCAGAAGAGCCCCGCGTGAACAAGGAACAACAGGAGTGATGCGAATGGCAATCAAGAAAATCATGGTGGTGGACGACTCGCCGACGGAGCGCGCCTTCATGGAGGGCATGCTCAAGAAGCGCGGCTACGACGTACTGCTGGTCGACAGCGGCGAGACCGCGATCGAGCGCGCCAAGAGCGAGCAGCCCGATCTCATCCTCATGGACGTGGTGATGCCGGGGCTGAACGGCTTCCAGGCCACGCGCGCCATCACGCGCGAGGAGAAGACCAAGCACATCCCGGTGATCATCTGCACCACGAAGGACCAGGAGACCGACAAGATCTGGGGCCTGCGGCAGGGCGCGAAGGATTACGTGACCAAGCCGCTGTCGGAAAACGACCTCCTCGAGAAGATCAAGGCGCTCGGATAAGCCATGTCGCGCCGCACCGGCCTTCGCGAATTCCAGCTCTCGGTCGCCGAGCGCATCCGCACCGCGTCGTCGCGGGCGGCGCTCTCGTCCAAGCTGGGCTTCCAGGTCGGCAGCGACAACTGGTTCGTCGCCCTGCACCAGGTGAACGAGGTGATCCCGGTTCCGCAAGCGGTGACCGTGCCGCTCACGCACTCGTGGTTCCGCGGCGTGGCCAACGTCCGCGGCAACCTCTACAGCATGGTGGATTTCGCGGCGTTCCAGGGCGGCGAGCCGATCGCCCCCGGGATGGAGCGCCGCGTGATCCTCGTCCTTCCCGCTCTCGTTCGCGAGCAGCGGTTCCTCGAAGTAGGCGCGTAGGGAGAAAAGGCAAATGGCGAAAGCACCAGCGGTGAAACCGAAATCCTCGTTCGCGGACTGGTTCAGGCGCGCGCCCAAGGCGAAAGCCGCCGCGCGCCCGGGGACTTCGCCGACATCGTCCACGCTCACCAACATTCCGGTCGCGGCGGGACCGGCCACCAAGCCCGGCCGGGACTCGCGCGCGGCGGGCGCTTCGAAGCCGAAAGCGCAAGCCTACCGGCCGGCCGCGACCTTCGAAATCCCGTTCCTCGCGGGCAGGCCGATCACCAAGCAGATGCAGCTGCTGGGATTCGTGGCGGCCCTCGTGATGCTGCTGCTCGCCGCGGCGGTGTACGTCGACACGCGCAGCCGCACGCAGGGTGCGACGCAGATCTCGATCCTTTCGCAGATGCAGTTCCACACGCAGCGCCTCGCGAAGGCGGCTGGCCTCGCGGCGCGCGGCCAGCCCGCGGCCTTCCCGCAGCTCGCCGACAGCCGCGACCAGTTCGCCGAATATCTCGCGGTGCTGCGCGAAGGCGGCAGCGCGCTCGGTGTCGACGTGCCCAGCGCCGCGACCAACGACGAGCTCGCGAGCCGCTTGGACGACCTCGCCAAGCGCTGGCCGTCGAGCTCCAACGCGGCCTCCGCGATCCTGTCGGCGCAGAAGGATCTCATCGCGCTCGCGCGCAACGTCGAGCAGGTGCGCGTGGGCGCCGAGGACATGGCCTCCGAGTCCCAGGAGCTGATCGGCCTCATGTCGCAATCGGGCTCGAGCGGCGCGCAGCTGCTGCGCGCCAACAAGCTCACCGCGCTTTCCGAGCGCCTGGGCCGCGGCGCCGCGCAGATCCTCGGCGCGGAGATCATCGATCCCGAGGTGCCGTTCCTCCTCGGCAAGGACACCAACGAGGTGCGCGCGATCCTCCAGGCGCTGGAGAGCGGCAACGCGACCATGGAGATGGTGGCGGTGCGCGACGCGGAAGCGCGTGCGAAGCTCGCCGAGCTGAAGAAGACGTTCGCGGCGTTCGAGCAGAACGCGAGCCCGATCCTTCGCGAGCTCACCAAGCTCGTCTCCGCGCGGCAGGCCGCGGCCCAGCTCGTGGCGGGCAGCGAGCAGCTGCAGGCGGCGGTGAAGTCGATCCAGGACGCGCTGCAGGGCGGCGCGCGCTCGATCTTCGCGCTGGTCTCGATCGTCGTCCTGGGAGCGCTGCTGATCGGCGTGCTCGCGCTGATGGCCCTCGCGTTCGTCGGCGACTCGCGGCGCAGCGCCGTGGACGCCGAGCGCGAGAACAAACGCAACCAGGAGGCGATCCTGCGGCTGCTGAACGAGATGGGCGACCTCGCCGACGGCGACCTCACGGTGCGTGCGCAGGTGACCGAGGACATCACGGGCGCCATCGCCGACTCCATGAACTACACCATCGACGAGCTGCGGACCCTGGTGGCGGGCGTGAACAACGCGGCGATCCAGGTGACGCAGAAGACCGCGCAGGCGCAATCGATCTCCGCCGAGCTCCTCGGCGCCGCCGAGAAGCAGTCGCGCGAGATCGAGGAGACGACGGCGCAGGTGCTGCAGGTCTCGCGCTCGATCGCGGACGTATCGTCCACCGCCGAGGAAAGCGCGCGCGTCGCGCAGCGCTCGCTCGCGGCCGCCGACAAGGGCCGCGCGGCGGTGCAGAACTCGATCTCCGGCATGAACGACATCCGCGAGCAGATCCAGGAGACGTCC
>WNFI01000423.1_pt1 | contig 13351 bp, 15 predicted proteins | sample 5400471 | NCBI WGS metagenome assembly WNFI01 (sample SAMN13153348, study PRJNA577476) | soil metagenome | isolation source: 100 cm saprolite on Douglas fir-dominated hillslope | place: USA:California | collected 2013-09-17 | reverse complement strand
AAACCACAGATCGCCTGATAAAAATTGGTCCGCAGTGTGGAGGTTTTCAGTTTCGCCATGTCTCGCGGACCACTGCATCTGCGGCTGAAGCAGAGTAAAGGCCTCGAAGAGATCAAGATCCACAATCGCGAAGGCTTCACGGCTCTCGGCATTCTTGAATTTCAGAAGTTCAGCGGATGCCACAGTTGCCCGATAACTGGGTAGGTGATGAACGGCCAAGATGCCAAAAGACTGTGGCGTCGCTAGGAAGGGGTTGCAGAGCAGTAGAATGGGAAGCAGCAAGCACACCCAAGCATGTCTTTTGGCAGGTCGAGGAATGTTGCCGGATTGGGCCAATTTCAGCATCTCTGAGTGCTCTGACGATAGTAAGAATGCCGCATTGGGTCAAGCAAGTTCACGGCTCGCCGTGCATCAGGTGACATTCACCTATAAATCGAAATAGCCTCCGCTATCGAGCAGAAGAAGCAGGGTCGCGGATCGGCGACCGCATCGCACGATCCAACGCCTGCTTCTCCTCGTGCGCGAGCGCACGAGTTGCACCCTTCGCAAGATCGCCCAGAGCAAGCGGCCCGATGGCCACACGCACGAGCCGGAGCACTTCGATCTTCCGTTCTTCGAGCATTCGCCGGATGTGGCGATTCTTGCCCTCGTCCAATATAATTTCGAGCCACGAATGGCGCTCGCCCTGCCGGAGTATTTTGACATTTTTCAAGCGCAGGAATTCGCCATCGCTCGCGCGAATTCCGTTTCGCAAAGCTTGCAGCAACGCTTCATCCGCGATGGCGCTGATTTGCACGTGATACGTCTTATCGAGATGCGTCGCCGGCGCGGTAATGCACGCCGCCCATTCCGAATCATTGGTCAGAAGCAGCAAGCCTTCGCTTGCTTGGTCCAACCGCCCGACCGGGGCAATCCAGGGCAATCCCTCCGACAAATACGCATACACAGTCTTCCGGCCTTTTTCATCCGCTGCCGTCGTGACAACTCCGCGAGGTTTATTGAGAGCAAGATAGACTTTCGATCTGTCCGTCAGAGGCTGGCCGTCGATTTCAATGCGGTCTTTTCCGAGATGCACCGGCGTTTCCGGATCGCGCCGCACCGCTCCATTCCATTTCACGCGCCCCCCGGCAATCAGCTCTGCCGCGCGCGATCGCGAGCAATAGCCGAGCTTTGAGAGCGCCCGCGCCAGCCCCACTTTTTTGGGCGGGCCGGCTTGGGCTTTCTTGTTTCCAATTCTCCTTTTCACGGGCCAATCATAACTCTTCGCATCATGCCTTCGCAGGCGGCGTTATTTTGCAGGAGCGGTTGGCGCGAGGGTTGGAGATGCTGCGCCTACTTCGGTGCCGCAAGTTAGCCTTGAACGCAGATCGTAAAAATAGTGCATTTGTATTAGAGGTGGTCCTTCGCACGAAGGGTCTCCCGCTGCTCCCGGTAACGTGCCAGAGCTTTTTCAATCACCGTGACCGCGGCGTACGCGGGCCGGATGTCTTCCACCTGGACCTGCTTGCCTTCCAGTTGCTTGTAGTCCTGGAAAAAACGCTTCAAAACGAGCAAGCGATGTGAGGGCAACTCGTTGGCCTCGACGTAGCTGTTAAATTCCGGATCGTTGGTGGCCACGGCGATGACCTTGTCGTCGCTGGCCCCGGAATCGATCATGGTCATTAAGCCAATGGCGCACGCCTTGATGAGCGCGAGCGGCTGTACCGGCTCCTGGCACAGGACCAGCACATCGAGCGGATCGTTGTCTTCGGCGTAGGTCTGCGGGATGAAGCCATAGTTGGCGGGGTAGAAGACCGCTGAGTGGAATCATCAGCGCAATGTGAGCCGCGATGGTAATTTGCTATCGATCGCCGTTTACTTCGCCTTCTCGCTCGTCGCCCCTGGTGATTCTAGACTCGGGAAGTAGTCCTCCCCCAGGCGTGAAAACCACCGAGCACTCCACGATAATGGGCGTCTTTGTAATGGTTACGTCACCGGCTGCGGCCGCATCGGTGATGTCGGTCTGCGATGTCAGCACGCGTCCCTGGCGCCCAGAATTCCAGGCCACGAGGCTGACCTGCCATAAGGGCGAGTAATTCGTATCGGTGTTAGCAGGACCCGCCGGATGAGGTGAGGAGGCTAGGACGTTTCCTTGCGTAAAGTTGGTGAATACGAAGATGTCATCCACCGCCGGCGAGTTGGGGAGCGTCCCGAAGTTCGTAGGAATGAAGTTGGAGTTGAATCCTGCGGCGACCTGATGTGCGGCGGCAATGATCCCTGCCGGAGCATTTGGGTCGACGCCTACTTCCGGTGTGATGTAGAGCGCCGTTGCGCCGTTGAAGAAGCCTACTTGCAGAGGCAGGCTGACTCTTGCCGACACCTTACGGCCGGCAGCTATCTCATCGAGGATGCTGTCCAATCCGGCGCGATCCTGGGCTTGCAACGCTCCGTACGCAATGCCAATCGAGGCGACGCCCGCAAATATCATAGCCGCGGCGCGTAGCGTAAGTTTGCGATTCCACAACGACCTTAAAACTTCGCAACGAAGGTATGCAGCCCAACTCATGTGAGTAAGCTCCTGGCTTTGGATTTGGCCCGCCCCCCGGCGCCCGGGATGTAAAGTTTGGGTCTGGCCCAAGTCAAAAATGGGATTCACCGTCAACCCAAAGGTTTCAGCTAAACAGGTAAAGGAGTGTAGAGCGTGCATTTGATATCGCTCGCCGTCCAGTAAGAAGTTGGCATAGTATTGCCCAGCTTTCGTGATAGTCAGCCACGAGGGAGATCGTGCCGTTTTCAGGGGATCGCTGCGAATGGGTTCTCAATGCGAAGGCCGGCAATCTTCTGCCCCGGGTTCAAATCTTCCGAAAGGAGCCGCGTGGCGCCGCTTTTGGCGGCGGCGGCGACGATGAGCGCATTCCAGAAGCCGATCCGCGATTCGTCTTCGATACGGAATGCCACGGAAAGCTCGGCTGGGGTGGTTTCCGTGCACCAGATCGAAAAGGAAGAGAGATTCCTCTCTACGCAGGCCGACACTTTCGCAGGAGCGAAAGGGGAAGAAAAAGTCGGCATGCTCCGTTCGGAATGACAGTGGGATGAGCCGTTATGTCGGACCTGAAGGCCCGCCCCCTAAGGAATGGGAGATGCCGCACAGACTGCTCAGGCGCGGGGTTTGTCGATCATTCGTTCCCGGATGGCTTTGGACTTGGGGATGAGTTCGACGAGTTCGCGGGCGGCGCGGCGGACTTCTCACGGGGTTAGCCGTCCCTCCTTGAACTATCTACTGTTGACTACCGTCTACCCGTCCTCAGGAAACTGACTTTGCGGCGAAATTGTCATGGGCCAGCTTGGCGGCCTTTTTTGCAAAGTCGAGGGTAGCCCGGAGATTTCCCCCGAAAAACTGCACTTTGCCATTCAGGTCGCGCTCCAGGACACTCTTTCCGTCCTTGTCTGTAAACTGGCAATGAATGTCAATGGAGGTCTTGCCGGAGACGGTAGTCACATTCCTGGCCCTCTCGCTACCCTTCTTGAAACCCCGCACGTTCGTGTGGAGCACGAGCAGATCCGCTGCTCCGTCAGCATGGTGGTCGCCCTCGCGGTACACGTGCTGGAATCCGCCTTGCTTCTCCAGTTCCTGGATCAAATTCTCGTAAAGTGAAATCTGGAATTCCGCAGGCAACTTGATCTCGTCCGATTGAATCATGAGAACTTGAATTGCCGAGGCCTTCTTTGCCGGCGGCGGAGCAGCCTGGGCATGGAGCGTTGCCGGCGCGGCGTGCGCCCCTAGAAGCAAAACAGCGAGGGTCGCGGCGTAGAGAGCGCTCTTCATGGCTTCTTCTCCTTTGCCGCGCCCGGCTTCGCATCCGAGCCGCTCGATTCGTCCTGCACCGGAATGCTCGTGCGGGCTCCTTGCGAAACAAGGTCCTTCTTGAACGGGTCCGCTTTGCCTAATGGCATGGTGAAGATCGCGCCGTGCAATCCGCCATCCGTGTCGCGATACTGAATCGTGAGCGTATCGATTTTCGAGCGGAACAAACTCAAGAATCGGCCGCCCCCGTACGGCGCGAACATTGTGAGCGTCCCGAGGGTCCCTCGGAACACGCGCTGGCTGTCATTCTCGGTGATGACATCCTCGACGGAATGGATAGGCACACTAACCTTTGCCCCGGAGCTTGCAAATTGAAGGCTCCCATTTTCGAGCGTCAGATTCCCCGTTGCGTTTTTTTTCACGCCCACCAGACCGGTGATTTGGACAACCTTGTTACCCGCAGCCGGCTGTTGCGCAACACCTGGCAACGCCGTGAAACCCAGAATACCTGCCAGGAAGATTGTGCCTCTTCGCATCGAGCGCAAAACCATCTCGGCCTCCTTGAACTCAATCCACAAGTCGCAGCAGAGTTGGAAAGGCGATGACTCGGGAACCGATCTTTTATCGGGGATGCAACAATCAGCTTTTCCGGCGAAAAAGTCAATGCTTGCCTGGTATGCAGGCTGGCGTTCAGGCGCGGGCTTTGTCGATCATTTCCTCCCAGATGCCTTTGCAGCGGAGGATGAGCTCGACGAGTTCGCGAGCGGCGCCTTTGCCGCCATCGGCTTTGGTGGTGAAGTGGGCGGCGCGGCGGACTTCCGGGGTGGCGTTGTGAACGGCAACCGCCAGCCCAACGCGCTTCATGATCATCAGGTCAGGCAAGTCGTCGCCGAGGAAGGCGACTTCTGATTCCTTTGCCCCGGTCTTGCGCAGGACGTCTTCGTAGGCGGCGATCTTGTGCCCCTGCTTCTCGTAGACAAATTCGATATCCAGTTCTTTGCAGCGGCGGCGCAGAGCGGCGCTGCCGCGGCCGGTGATGACGCCGGTCCGCAGCCCGGCGGTAGCGGCAAGCGTGAGGCCCTGGCCGTCGTGGGCGTCAAATGTCTTGCTCTCGAGCGCCGAACCATCCGGTTGCGACAGTAGCGTGACGCTGCCATCGGTCAGTGTTCCATCCACGTCCATCAGCAGCACGAGAATTTGCTTCGCACGTTTCGCCAGTTTGCCTGGAATTTTCTTCCCTCGCTTGGCCAATTGCGTCTCCTCTTTTTTCGCTTCTTCGGAAAAAGCAGATCCCTCGCTCCGCTCGGGATGACACCATAAGAAATTCTTCAGCGGCCTGCCAGCCTTTTCTGCTGTCTCTACATCAGTTCCAGGGTCCACAAATCATGGAGATGCACGACGCCGAGCACGCCCCTTGCTTCGTCCACTACAACAATGGACGTGATCTTCCGTTTTTCCATAAGATTCAAGGCTTCGCTGGCAAGCACGCGCGGACCGATGGTTTGCGGAGTCTTCGTCATGCCATCCGCGGCGCGCATCTCCAGAACGGCTCCGCGATGTTTCTCCATCAGCCGCCGAAGGTCGCCGTCAGTGAGAATTCCCGCCAGGCGCCCATCCGGTTCGAGAACGGTGGTCATTCCGAGCTTCTTGGCCGACATTTCATGGAAGACGTCGGGCATAGGCGTGTCCCTCGAAACCCGAGGGAGCGCTTCACCGGCGTGCATCAGATGTTCGACGCGCAGAAGTTTCTTGCCGAGGCTACCAGCGGGATGCAGCGCGGCGAAATCATCGGGGCGGAATCCCCGGCGTTCGAGGAGCGAGACGGCCAGCGCGTCACCGACGGCCATCGCCACCGTAGTGCTCGCCGTGGGCGCAAGATTCATGGAGCACGCCTCTTCTTTAACGCTGACATCCAGTGCCACGTCGCTGGCTTCGGCAAGTGTCGAGTGGACTTTCCCCGTCAGCGTCACCAGGCGCATCTCCAGCCGCTTCAAGGCTTCCAGCAAACGGATGATCTCTTCCGTCTCACCGCCGTAGGATACGGCAAGCATCGCGTCGCCACGCGCGAGCATGCCCATATCCCCGTGCAGAGCTTCCGCCGCGTGTAAGAAGAAGGATGGAGTTCCCGTGCTGGAGAGCGTTGCAGAGATTTTTCGCCCGATCAAACCCGATTTGCCCATGCCGCTGACAACAACGCGGCCTTTGCAGGAGAAGAGCACGTCGACGGCTTTTTCGAAGCTGGCGTCGAGACGCGTCAGCACATCTTGAATCGCTTGGGCCTCGATGCGGAGCACGCGCCGCGCGGTGTCCAGGCTCATTTCTGGCTCCAGCGCCGCACAACAGAATTGAGTCCCTTTAGTTTCGTGAGCAGGCCAAGGAGTTCCGAGAGCGGCAGGGCGTTGGGTCCGTCCGAAAGCGCTTTGGCGGGATTGTCGTGGGTTTCCAGGAAAATGCCGTCCACCCCAGCAGCCACGCCGGCGCGCGCCAGCGGCTCGATAAACTGCGGCTGGCCTCCGCTGGAGTGGCCTTGCCCGCCGGGAAGCTGCACGGAATGCGTCACGTCAAAAACTACCGGATAGCCCGTGCGCTGCATGATCGGGAACGAGCGCATATCCACGACGAGATTTTGGTAGCCGAACGAAGCGCCGCGCTCGGTGAGGATGATCTTCGTATTCCCGGTGCTGGCCACTTTTTCCGTGACATTGCCCATGTCCCACGGCGAAAGAAACTGTGGTTTTTTCACGTTGATGATCCGGCCGGTCTTGCCGGCAGCGATTAGCAGATCCGTTTGCCGCGCCAAGAACGCGGGAATCTGCAGCACGTCGCAGACTTCCGACGCCGGTCCGGCCTGGGAAGCATCGTGTATGTCGGTTAGAATCGGCAGTTTCAGTTCCGACTTGATCTTGGCAAGAATCCGCAAGCCTTCCTTCAGGCCCGGCCCGCGGAAGGCCTTCACGGAGGAGCGATTGGCCTTGTCGTAGGAAGCCTTAAATATGTAGGGCACCCCCGCGTCGGAAGCGACCTTGGCAATCTTTTGCGCCATGACGAGGGCGTGGGTCTCGCTTTCAATGACGCAAGGACCTGCAATCAGGAACAGGGGATTACCGCCGCCGAGGCGCAAGGAGCCAAGTACAATTTCGCGAGTCGTGGTCATACGAAATGAGAAAAGGTCCGCAAGCTACTTAGGCTACGCAGCCAGCGGCGCGTTTGCAACGGTTTAGGCGATGGCGCGGGGCGTGCCGCGCAATGCCGGAGTGGGTTGACGGTCAGCAACACTTGCGGATGCAGGGCGCAGGCGCTGCCTCTTGTGTTCCAGCGCCGCGGCGATGAAAGCCGCAAAGAGCGGGGTTTTTTCGTAGTCGCGATTAAATTCGTAGCGGTGGCGGTGGCGCTCGCTGATTTCGAGTTTGCCGTAGGCCTTGTGCGCGAAGGAGCCGGGCACGAGCTTGCAGGGCCAGGCGCCTAGTCTCATGGTGCCGCCCATTTCATCGACGCCGAGGAGTTCGCGCAGTTTATAAATCACGCGGTGCGGCGACTGCGGATCAAATTCCGTGCTGTCCGCCTGCTTCATCCCGGCCACATCGCGCGCATATTCGATCGTGGCGCACTGCATTCCCAGGCAAATCCCAAAGAAGGGAACCTTGTGTTCGCGCGCGTACTGAATCGTGTGGATCATTCCCTGAATGCCGCGCTTCCCGAAGCCGCCGGGAACCAGAATTCCATCATAGCCGTGCAAGCGCGCCGCTGCCGTTGCGGCTGAATCGATCTCTTCGGCTTCAATCCACTCGAGGACGGTTTTGTGATGGTGCGCCAGCCCGCCGTGCAGCAGGGCTTCGCGCAGACTTTTGTAGGCATCTTCGAGCTGTACGTACTTTCCGACGATGGCGATGCACGCCTCGCCGGCGGGGTGATGCATGCGGTGCACCAGGTCAACCCAGGGTTTCATGTCGGAAGGGCGCGATTCCAATTTCAAAAGCCGAAGTATCTGCTGGTCGAGGCCCTCCTTGCTGAGTTCCGCGGGCACCGCATAAATCGTGTCCACGTCCTCCATGGAGATGACGCAGGATTCCACCACGTTGCAGAACAGCGCAATTTTTTTCTTCAGTTCCGCCGGAATATGATGGTCGCTGCGGCAAAGCAGAATGTCCGGCTGAATCCCGATGCCCAGCATTTCCTTCACGCTGTGCTGCGTGGGCTTGGTTTTCAGCTCTCCGGCCGCGGCGATGAAGGGCACCAGCGTGACGTGCACAAAAAGGGTGTTCTCCGCGCCCAGTTCGAGACGCATCTGGCGGATGGCTTCGAGGAAGGGAAGAGACTCGATGTCGCCGACGGTGCCGCCTATCTCGACGATAACGACTTCCACTCCTTCAGAAACTTTTTTGATGGTCGCCTTGATCTCGTCGGTGACGTGCGGAATCACCTGCACGGTTTTGCCGAGATAATCGCCGCGCCGCTCCTTGGTCAGGATGGTTTCGTAGATGCGCCCGGAGGTCCAGTTATTGTCGCGGGAAAGCTTGGCGTGCGTGAAACGCTCGTAATGACCAAGATCGAGATCCGTCTCCGCGCCGTCTTCCGTTACAAAGACTTCACCGTGCTGAAAGGGGCTCATGGTACCCGGATCAACGTTCAGGTACGGATCGCATTTCTGCAGGGTGACTTTGAAACCGCGACTTTCGAGGAGACAGCCGATTGAGGAGGCAGCTACGCCTTTTCCAAGAGAGGAAACAACACCGCCGGTTACAAAAATATATTTTGGCGCCATCCGTGCAGCCGGCGTGCTTACGCCCGGCTTGTCAGCCCTCCACAGGAGTGACGTACACATAATTATCGTCGGAACCCGCAATTCTGTCAAATCGAACTCTTCGCCGCTGCAAAATCGTTATTTTTTCTCCCAATAAGCGCGAAACCTTTTTCTTGGAAGCGGGTTTGTATTCAGTGGGGAATACCCTGGGAATATCGCGCTCTCGGCAGGTGTTGCAGTGCAGGAAATCTTCCGCGGCAACTGGAAACCGCGAGCGATGCACATGCCATCTAACAATCTGAAGGCTCGGCTTGCGCCTGGAAACGCGTTTCGCGTTTACCGCGGCCCGGTTTGGACTCGATCGCGGCAAGGTGGGAAAGTTTCGAGTGGGACTCTTGCAAGTGGGAGGGGTTTATGAAAGCTGCGATACGAAGCAGGACAGTGGCCCTTGCACTTGGAATCACGCTGGGGATGTGCATTTCCGCGACCGCCCAGCAAACAAGTCAACTGGATGTGCAGCAGTTTCGCACTTATGACGTGAGCCGCGAAAGTTTTCTTCTTGGCACCGTCGTCAAATTCGATTCCGTCTCGAGCACGCCTCCCAGCGGCGCCCATGTGATCCTTCAGACGGCTTCCGGCCAGATGGACGTCCATCTCGGCAACGCCAAAGTTCTCCAGGCCGGTCATCTTGAGTTGAACCCTGGAGACAACGTGCGTATCGTCGGCGAACTCCTGGCCCTGGGGGACAGCACCTATTTCGCCGCGCGCATCGTGCAGAAGGGTGCGCAAGCCGTCGCTGTGCGCAACGCCAAAGGCCTTTTGACGATTCCGGCCTCCCTGATATCGCCAGCGCAAAAGGAAGCGCTGCGAGGCGTGCGATGAAACGCCTCTTCCTTGCCCTTTCCGTGGCCGCGGCTCTCTGGAGCGCCGCCTGCGGCGGCGGCAATAGTATCGCCATTCCGCCGCCTCCGGTCGGCAAATTCAGTGTTGCCAACTTGAATGGCCAATATGCCTTCGTGACCAACGGCGAATCTTTCACCGGTGGACTGAGCGCTACTCCTCTAGCACGCACAGGGAGTTTTACGGCAGACGGGGCGGGCAACATTACGGGCGGCGTTGAAGACGTAAACGCCGCCGGAGCAACCAACCTGGCTGTTCAAATCACCGGTGGCAGCTACACCGTGAATGCCGATGGTCGCGGCACATTGACCCTGCTGCTCGGCCAGTCTTCCATCAACTTCGGCATTACTTTGACCTCCAGCAGTGATGGTTTGATGATCGACGAAACGTCGACCTCCGCTCAGTCTTCCACCGGCAGTGGGAATTTCATTAAACAAAATAGCGGCTCTTTTACGATCGCTTCCGTAGCCGGTCCCTATGTTTTCGACTTTACCGGTTTGGATGCGAATAACAATCCTGAGTCCTTCATTGGTGAGTTCACCGCGAATAACGGCACAATCAGTTCGGGTTTCTTCGACGACAACGACAACAGTACTTTGAGCAGTATGGCCTTCACAGGGACGATTGCGCCGGACCCGCTCGCTGTTGCAAGTCTCGCTAATTTTGGCCGCGGCGTGGCGCTCATCGCCGGGAAAAACTATGTCTTCTACATCGTCGATTCCACCCGCGCGCGGTTTCTCAGCACCGACAAGGGAATGCTCTCAGGCGACGCCGTGGCGCAAAGCAGTAGCGTCCCCACCAGCGTCAGCGGCATCAACTCCAGCTTTGTCTTTATCGTTGCCGGCAGTTCTCCCAACGGCGGCATAACCCGGGTGGGCCGTTTTACCGCCAACGGCGCTACTATAACAAACGTTCTCGAGGACACCGACGATGGAGGCAGGTTTATCCAGACGGACAGTGGGACCAACGCAAGCATCAGCCTCGATGCCGCGCATCCCGGCCGCGGGACTTTCACCTTCACCGATCCCAACTTCGCCAGCACCCCAGGCAAATATACTTTCTATCTGAATTCCGCCACGCAGGGTGTCATTCAGGAAACGACCCTCGCAAACAATGCTGTGTTCGATGTCGCCGACGGCAGTATCGTGGCGCAAACCGGCAGCCCCTTTTCCAGCAGCAACATTGCGGGGACGTACGCGCTCAATTGGAGTGGGCTGAGCCTGCAGAGCAATGGCGTGTTCGCCTCGCAGGACGAAGAAGACCTGGTCGGCCAGGTTACCGTCTCCAGTCTGAACTTGGCTGGCGCAGCGGACATCTTCCAATTCCAGAACGGCGTGCCTGTTTTCGATCTCGTCGCCAGTGGATCCATTTCCATCGCCGGCGATGGGACTTCCAGCAGCGGAGGCTCTAGCCGCAATACCATGAGCGTGAGGCTCACCAAGAGCAATTCGACCACGGTAAACTTCGTCGTCTACTTTGTGAACCCACAGCTCGCGTTCTTCACCAACAATCAAGATTCGAATCGCATTGTGGCGGGGATCTTAAAGGCGCAGCAATAGCTCGAGCCTCAATCATTTTCAGTCGGAAGGCATCGTCGCCTGGTGGAGTCCCGCCGGGCGGCTTCATTTGTGTAGGAGTTTTTCCACCCGCGCCACATCTTCCGGCACGTCCACGCTGACTGCGTCGTGTTCCACTTCCGCCACGCGAATCTTCCAGCCGTTTTCCATCCACCGTAATTGTTCGAGCTGCTCGATGCGTTCCAGCTCACCCACCGGCAGCGTCGGATATTCCAGCAGCGCTTCGCGTTGATAAACGTATAGCCCGAGATGTTTCAGGTGCCGTACCTGAATCTTGCTCGCCGTATCCCGCACCCAGGGAATCGGCGCGCGCGAGAAATAGATTGCATTCCCGTCGAAATCCAGGACCGCCTTTACCACATTTGGGTCCATGATGTCGCCCGGCGTCTTGATCGGTGTCGCCACGGTGCAGATCGAAGCTTGCGGCTCTTCCAGCAGTGCGCCGACTGCCACATCAATGGCACGCGGATCCAGTAGCGGCTCGTCTCCCTGCACGTTTACGAATACATGGCCCTCTTCCCGCGCCGCCACTTCCGCGACGCGTTCCGTCCCGGTGCGATGCTCGCTCCGCGTCATTCGCGTCTCACCGCCAAATCCTTCCACGGCTTTCACGATGCGCTCGTCGTCGGTCGCCACAATCACTCGGTCCGCTCGCCCCGCCAGCTTGGCGCGTTCGTACACCCGCTGAATCATTGGCTTCCCCGCGAGCAAGACCAGCGGTTTTCCAGGCAGCCGCGTCGAACCATATCTCGCAGGAATCACCACCACCACCTTGGACAAGCTCAGCTCCTCTCAATTGCTACTCGCCCGGAATAATAGCTCCCCTGACGCGGTCTATGCGGAGTGGGAGAATTCTCGTTCGGCGATGCTACCACATGCCTGTCGCACGGCCGGGTTGTCAACATCAAACCTGTTCAATATTGAACATCAAGCAATTGCCCTTGTTTTCGGAAAGCCTGGTGGTAAAATGACCGCTAGTCCCAACCGCGCGGCCGTCCCGGTAGGCCGGGATAGGGGAGTGCCGTGAAGCGCGATTTACCTGGTTTTCGCATTCCTTTCCCATACCAAGTCATACTGTTCCTTGGCGTGTTGGTTTTATTCTCCATACTCCCTGCCGCTGCGCAATCCGCTTCTGACGAGAACAAGTCCAAGGACGAAGCCAGACGCGAAGACGTTCCGGCAATCAAAAAAGACGACGTGAGGAAAAATACCGCGGGCACGCCTTTCAAGCCCGGCGGAACGATTCATTTTGACGTGGACCTCGCGCTCGTCAATGTGACCGTTACCGACCCTTACAACCGCCTGGTCACCGGCCTCGAGCCCGACAATTTCCGGGTCTTTGAAGACAACATCGAGCAGGAAGTCGTCAATTTTTCCGCCGAAGACGTCCCCATTTCCATTGGCGTAATCTTTGACTACAGCGGCAGCATGTCCAACAAAGTCGGCAAGGCGCGCGAAGCGGCCGTGCAATTCTTCAAGACCGCTAATCCCCAGGATGAATTCTTCCTCGTGAGCTTCAACGAGCGCAGCCAGATGAGGGGTGCACACAACGCCAAACGTGCCTTGCTCATCCTATCCGATGGAGGCGATAATCATAGCCGGTACAACGAAAGCGATATCAAGCGGCTGGTAAAAGAAGCTGACACCCAGCTCTATGCCATCGGCATTTTTGACCCGCTTGGATATCGCAACCGGACCCCGGAAGAACTGGGCGGCCCGTCGCTGCTCAGTGAAGTGACCGAAATGACCGGTGGCCGCGTGTTCGCCGTGGAGAAGCTGGATGAACTTCCGGATATCGCCTCAAAAATCGGCATGGAGCTGCGAAATCAATATGTCCTCGGCTATCGACCAAGCAACAAGGCTCACGACGCGCGCTGGCGAAAGCTCAAGATCAAATTGCGAGCACCCAAGGGACTTCCGCCGCTCAGCGTCTATTCCAAGACCGGATACTACGCCCCCAGCCATTGAGTTTTTCCTGCGTCTCATTTGTTCCGGGCTCTATCTCGCTGTCTTGCTCGGCGCTGCTGCTGTGTTCGCTTCTGCGGTGTTCGCGCAGATTCCCATCCCCAATTCGGCGCCGCTGCCTCCAGGTCAGGATCCCAACGCGGGGAAACAAGGTTCCAGCATCAAGGTGGACGTTAACTTGGTCGTGCTGCACACGACCGTCGTCGATGACCGAAAGCGTTTCGCCGAAGGCCTCAAGCCGGAAAACTTCCGCGTCTTCGAGGACAAAAACGAACAGAAACTTTCCGTGTTCAAGCGCGAGGACGTACCGGTCAGCATGGGGCTGGTGATCGACAATAGCGGCAGCATGCGCGACAAGCGTCCGCGCGTCAACGAGGCGGCCCT
>WNFI01165892.1_pt1 | contig 13353 bp, 8 predicted proteins | sample 5400471 | NCBI WGS metagenome assembly WNFI01 (sample SAMN13153348, study PRJNA577476) | soil metagenome | isolation source: 100 cm saprolite on Douglas fir-dominated hillslope | place: USA:California | collected 2013-09-17 | reverse complement strand
AATGGCTCCGATGCCTGCCCAATGCACACTCTCGACCTACCCGGCTCACCACCTGCCACACTTCCCAATGGCCCCTCTGCTGATCAGTACGATTGAAAACCCATAGTCAAAACATCCTGCCCCGATCGCACCACCGGCTTCCTTCTTACGGCTCTATCCGAACCGCTCCGCGACCCCGGCCTGCCTTGACGAACGATGTGGACGTGGAGCAGTTCCGATAGAGACCTACCGTTTTCAGGGAACTTCAATGCCAAGCTAGGCGCGCTGATCGGCAGGATTGTTACCGAGTTGCCGACCCAACCGCTCAGAATCTTGTTCGTTCAGGCGGCTACGCTGTCAGCACAGCCAGGTCAATGAGGATGGCGATGGTCACGATGTCAAAGAGCACATGCAACGTATTCGCGAGGTTCCAGCCTGAGGCGTGACGTCATTGATATTCAGGTTGTGAGTCTGCTGCGCCTTGTGTTCTGTCCACGACCAGGTTTCCAGAAGCGGTTGGGGGCCAGATAAGCCATAGGCTACTGGCCGAATACTCTAAAACTTCGCCGAATTCTTCGCCGAATTGCGTGCCGAAAAGGCTCCAAATCGTTCTCTCGGCTCCTCTCTACTCCATTGATAACATTGGCTCTCCGGGCCTTACGAATGCTCTGGTGATCCAACGCTCTTCGCGCGGCAGGATTACGTGGAAGAAGCCTGGCGGATCGTCGATCCCGTCTTAGAGGCGACCACGCCTGTTCTGGTCTATGAACCGCACACATGGGGGCCTGAGGAGATTGATCGGAGGCTCATTCCTCCCGGAGGGTGGAACATTCCAGTTTCAGAGGAACAGGACGACTTCCATCTGGTTCAGTAACTGCACGCTCCTGGGGTACGATCCTTGCGGGACTCCGTCAGGTGCGCTCCGTCCCGAGAAACCGGTCGGACACGCTATGTTCAACACATGAAGCATTAAGAGCCAACGGCCAGATGAAAATATGGCTCCACTTGCGCCCATCAAGCCTCGATACTGGATAATACGAGCAGGATTGGCAACCGCGACTCAGGGTTTTCAAGGCACTTCTTGATAGTTGTGGGTGTTCGCTAATCGATGGGCTGCTCATTGCGCAGTTTGCTTGTGGTCGTCAACTGCGGTTCGCGAGATCCGGATCCCAAGCCTCTGCATCTTGATCTGGAGCGTCGTACGCTTCACTCCCAGACGAGCCGCCGCTCCGTTCGGTCCCGCAACCACTCCATTCGCCTCTTCCAGAGCACGCAGAATCTGATTGCGCTCCGTCTCTTGCAACATGTTTTGAAGGCTCTCATGGACCGCGGATTTGGCAGTGGGGACGACGGGAGTTGAAGTCGAAGCCATATCCGGAGCGAGCTCTGTCAGGCCGACATTCAGCACAGGACCCCGCGAGATAATGACCGCCCGCTCGATCACATTTTGAAGTTCTCGAATATTACCCGGCCAGCGATAGCGGACAAGCGCCTGCATGGTCTCAGAAGGGATGGTATCGATCACGCGATCGTTTCGCCGGCTGAATTCCTGAACGAAATGCCGGACCAGAAGGGGAATGTCTTCTTTCCGCTCCCGCAACGATGGCACTCGAATGGGGAAGACATTCAGCCGATAGTACAAATCAGACCGAAATCTCTGCTCCTCCACCATGGTCTTAAGATCGCGATTCGTCGCCGCGATCAACCGCGCATCGGTGCGAAGAGTGCGCGAGCTGCCCAGGCGTTCGAACTCCCGCTCCTGTAGCACACGCAGGAGCTTTGGCTGTAGTTCCAGCGGAATGTCGCCGATCTCATCCAGGAATATTGTCCCGCGATTCGCCAGTTCAAAGCGGCCCACGCGCTGAATGATGGCGCCGGTGAATGCACCTTTCTCGTGGCCGAACAACTCGCTCTCGATCAAGTCCTTGGGAATGGCCGCGCAGTTCAGCCTCACAAACGGATTGGATTTCCGGGAGCTGAGATTGTGCACAGCACGGGCGATCAATTCTTTTCCTGTGCCCGTCTCTCCATAGATCAGCACGGTAGAGTCGGCGGGCGCAACCGTCTCGACCTCTCTGAGGACCCTGCGTAGGAGTTCGCTGTTGCCAACGATATCTTCAAAGTGAAGTTCGCTGCGAATCTCGGATTCCAGATAGACGTTTTCCTGCGCGAGCTTATCTTTCAGTTCAGAAATCTGTCCGTAGCCGAGAGCATTTTCAACGGCGATAGCGATCTGATTGGCGACCTGACCGAGAAAGGTAAGATCATCCTGGGTGAAGGCATTCTCGCGCGAACTTTCAAGACCGAATACGCCGAGCACGCGTTCCCGCATGATCAGAGGGTAAACACAAAGCGAATTGAGCCCGATTGCGCCCTCGAACTCGGCGGCGAGCTCTTCCCTGGTCGCGATCAGGGGCTTGCCTGTCCGGAAGACAATCCTGCTCCGTTCGGGTACGGACCCGACGGACATTTCCTCGTACCCAGCATGATCCGAAACATAGCGGCGTAATTCGCCATCTTCCGGATCCGGGAGAGCCACGCCTACTTTGTCGCATTGCATGCACTGCCTGATACTCGCGACAATTTCGCGAAGCAGGTCGCGCAACTCCAGCTTCGTCACCATCCGATTGGTGATGTCCAGAAGCAGTCTCAATCGCTGGTGCGCACGGGCATCGTCCATGGCAAGCGCAATCTTATCCGCAACGAGTGATAAAAACTGTTGATCCTCGGTGGAATAGGCGTCGTCGAGATGACTGGCGAAGGTTAGGCTTCCTAACTGCCGGTGGGCCGTACTGAGCGGAAGTGCATACAGCGAGCGAAGTCCTATCTTGGCGAGCCTGCTAACCGTCCGCGGAAAATGAGTCCCGCCGTCCCCCACCCGGATCATGATCGGCTGCTGATTCCGGTAGACCCACCACGCTGGGGTTTCATCTCTCGGAAAAGCCGATACAGCGCGCATTGCCTCTAATTTTTCCTTGTAAGGTTCCAGGAACTGCCAGCGGACTCGATTGGCCCCGGGATCGAGTTGACTTATGCCGTCGAATGGAATGACTTGATGCAGTTCGCTTACCAGGGTCTCGAATAGATCCTCCTCTTCCGGCTTCGATCGGATGACTTCTGCAAGACGAATGAGAGCTTCGTATCGGGAAGCTAGAGCTTCGCACGAAATCGCTGCATTCTGGGCATCTGTTGCGAGTGATGTCTCCATAGATAGGCTACTCAGCCAATTAGATCACCACGTCGGAGGGGCAGATTCATGGGAATCGGTCATCTGCCCATTTTTTATGTCAGCTGCCCATTTTTGTGGCAGCGTGCCAGCCCAATGCTGCGTGCGGACCATCGCCTCCCCTGGTTAACCCAAGGCATTCCTGACATTTAGCGGACGCGCACATTTGGCACGAAGTGTGCAACACCGGGATTGGAATGTTACGAATCACCGTTGATCAAGATGATACGTCGTGCCGCCTGAAACTGGCAGGTAGACTCTGTGGCCTCTGGGTAGCAGAAACCAAACGTGCCTGGCGTTCCTCGCCGTGCCTAGGGAAACAAATCGAAGTCGACATGCGGGAGCTGACAAGTATCGACGACTACGGGCGCGAGCTTCTGTCGGCCATGTATCAAGCCGGAGCACGCCTGGTCGTGGAGGGTGTGTGGATGAAAGCGCTCGTCGAGGAGATCACCGCAAACTCAGCCAATCGACGCCCCAATGGGGCAGGTTCCAAGAGCAGGAGAAATAACAAATGAAAATCGATTCCGTTCTGAAACCGAAGCACATGGTGTGGGTATCAGGTGCCCTTCTCGCGGGCCTACTGCTCATTGTTCTGACACGCTCGGGGGCCAAGGCTTCGGTACAGGCGCCACCACCCATCGTAGAGGTCGCAACCGTCGAGCAGAGAGACGTTCCCGTTTATGGAGAATGGATCGGGACTCTCACCGGACAGGTGAATGCAGACGTAAAAGCGCAGGTCACCGGGTATCTGCTCACTCGGAAATATAAGGAAGGGTCCTACGTCCGGAAGGGAGAACTCCTCTTCGAGATCGATCCTCGACCATTGCAGGCGGCGCTTGACCAGGCAAAGGCGCAGTTGGCTCAGGCAAAGGCGCAACTGATTCAGGACCAGGCGCAACGCGCTACAGCCGAGGCGAACCAGCAGATGAGTCAGCTCAATGTAGACAAGTATGCTCCTCTGGCAGCGGTCGATGCGGTCAGCAAACAAGACTTCGATAACGCAGATCAGACGAACCGCGCCAACAAAAACCAGGTGCTCGCCGCAGAAGCTGCCATCGCTTCTGCGGAGGCTCAAATTCAGGTTAGCCAAGCCGGAGTAGAAACCGCCGGCATCAACCTCGGTTTCACACGCATTGTTTCCCCGATTGACGGCATCGCCGGTGTTGCGCAGGCTCAGGTAGGGGACCTGGTAAACACCAGCAGCGGAGTATTGACTACAGTTTCAACGGTCAATCCCATCAGAGACTATTTCGCCGTCAGCGAACAGGAGTATCTCGCGCTCCAGAAGCGGATCTCGAACCCAGACAAAGATCATTGGAAGCTGCAACTCATCCTCGCCGATGGAACCACCTATTCGCATCCGGGCGAATTTTATTTTGCGGATCGACAGGTAAATCAAAATACCGGCGCAATTCAATTGGCGGCGCTGTTTGCGAATCCCGGAAATGTTCTCCGCCCCGGGCAGTATGGCAAGGTCCGCGCCATGATCCGAGAGCATCAGAACGCCACGCTCATTCCCCAAGCCGCCGTGAACCAGGAGCAGGGCAGCTATAGCGTTGCTGTTGTCGATAAGGACAACCACGTCAGCATGCGGGCCGTGCAAGTCGGACAGCGCACTGACTCGATGTGGGTTATCCAGAGTGGATTGAACCCAGGTGAACGAGTGGCCGTCGAAGGCCAGCAGGGTCTCCGGCCGGGAATGACCGTACAAACCAAGCCCTACAAGAGCGACATCGACTGACCGCTGACTCATTAGACAGAACGCAAAAGGAATCGAATTATGTCCAAGTTCTTTATCAATCGGCCCATCGTCGCGATCGTGATTTCGGTCCTTATGGTCATAGTCGGTGCGATCACCATTGCGACCTTGCCGGTAGCGCAGTTCCCAAATATCGCCCCTCCTGAGATCAGGCTGCAAGCCAACTATCCGGGTGCGGACGCGCAGACTCTCGAGCAAGCTGTTGACGTACCCATTGAGCAGCAAGTCAGTGGCGTCGACAACATGACCTACATGTACTCGCTGAACGCTACCGCGAACCAGCAAACGACGGTAGTTGTCGATTTTGATCTCAAGACGGATCCCAATACGGACCTGTTGCTCACGCAGTCGCGCGAGCAACTCGCCACCGGTCAGTTGCCCCCCTCGGTGAACAGTTACGGAGTCACTCTCAAAAAGTCGACCACAGCCCCGCTCATGCTGATCGACTTATATTCGCCGCACGGTACGCACGATGCGAATTATCTGGCGAACTATGCCTACATCAACCTGAATGATACTGTCGCGCGCTCGTACGGTATCAGCCAGACCCAGGTCTTCGGATCGGGGCAGTATGCCATTAGGTTGTGGGTAAAGCCTGACCAATTGGCAAAGCTTGGCATCACTGTTACAGACATTTCCAACGCGATCCAGGCGCAAAACACAGTCAACCCCGCAGGTCAGGTCGGAGGAGAGCCGGCCCTTCCGAACCAGCAATTCACCTATTCTGTGCTGGCTCAGGGACGCCTGAAGTCGCCGGAAGAGTTTGGCAACGTCATCGTGCGCGAGGAGCCCAACGGTGGCATCGTTCGAGTAAAAGATGTCGCCCGAGTCGAACTAGGCACACAGGACTACAGCACGATCTGTCGCCTGAACGGCAAGCCCGCTGCCGGTATCGGCGTTTACCAGTTGCCCGGAACCAATGCCGTTCAAGCAGTAGAGGGCGTCCGCAAGCTGATGGCCCAGATGAAGCAACGCTTTCCCGAGGACGTGGATTATGCCATATCCCTCGACCAGACGGCCCCGGTCACGGCAGGCATGAAAGATATTCTCTGGACGCTCCTGATCGCTATTGTACTTGTGATCCTGGTCGTCTATCTCTTTCTCCAGGACTGGCGCGCCACCTTGATTCCGATGCTCGCTGTGCCGGTCTCCCTCGTTGGAACCTTTATCCTGTTCCCGCTCTTCGGTTTCTCCATTAACACGCTCTCGATGTTCGGCTTGGTGCTCGCCATAGGACTCGTGGTCGATGACGCCATCGTAGTCGTCGAAGGGGTGCAACACCACATTGAGGAAGGCTTGGCTCCCAGGGATGCGGCCAGAAAAGCCATGGAAGAGCTTTCCGGTCCAGTCGTAGGTATTGCTCTAGTCCTGGCCGCCGTGTTCGTGCCGACTGTCTTCATTCCGGGTATCACCGGCAGGTTGTATCAGCAATTCGCCATCACCATCGCGATCTCCGTGATGCTTTCAGCGTTTAACGCCCTTACGCTCAGCCCGGCGCTCGCGGGACTGCTCCTCAAGCCCAAGAAGCAGACCCGCGGACCGCTCGGAAAATTCTTTGATTGGTTCAACGCATACTTTGAGCGCTCCACGGATAGCTTTGTCCGCCTGTCGGGCAACCTGATTCACAAGGCCGGTATGGTGATGGTGCTGCTTGTAGTCGCCGGGGTTGCCGCGTGGTTCTTCAGCAAACATCTGCCTACAAGCTTCCTGCCTGATGAAGACCAGGGCTACCTCTACGTCAATATGCAGCTTCCCAATGCCGCGTCCCTGGAGCGTACAAGCGCGGCCGCAAAACAGGTCGAGAACGTTCTCGCAAACACGCCGGGGGTTCAGTACACCACCAGCGTCGTAGGTTTCAGCCTGCTCAGCTATGTCCGGACTTCGTATAACGCCTTCTTCTGGGTGGCGTTGAAACCCTGGGATGAGCGCGGAAGCCGGAGCGAACAATATCAAGCCATTAAGGCGCGTTTGGACCCGGAACTCAAAAAGCTACCGGATGGGACGGTCTTCAGTTTCTCGCCCCCGGCGATACCGGGAGTCGGCACTGCTGGTGGCGTTACGTTTGTCCTTGAGGACCGCGCCGGCAAGGATGTCAAGTTTCTTGCCGACAACCTGGCCAGGTTCTTAGCAGCTGCCCGCAAGCGCCCGGAGTTCGCCAGTGTCAGCACTACGTTTATCCCGAGCGTGCCTCAAGAGTTCATCAATGTGGACAAGGAAAAAGTGCTGAAGCAGGGCGTGGCATTGACGGATGTTTACAACACGATTCAAGCGAACATGGGCGGCCTGTTCGTCAACTACTACAACGAATTTGGCCGTACCTGGCAGGTATATGTGGAAGCCGAGGCACCTTACCGGGCGACGACTGACAATCTTGGGCAATTCTATGTACGCAACAGCCAGGGGCAGACGGTACCCCTTTCCGCGCTGGCAAAATTCGAGACTCGTTCCGGCCCTGAGTTCACCATGCGCTACAACGAGTACCGGTCCGCGCAAATCAATGCGAGCGCTGCGCCCGGTTACAGCTCCGATCAGGCAACCGCGGCACTGGAAGATGTTTTCAAGCAAACGATGCCCCGCGAAATGGGCTTCGACTACACCGGCATGTCTTACCAGGAGCAAAAGTCGCGAGAGGGAATACCGCCTTCGGTCATCTTCGGATTTTCGATTCTGTTCGTTTTTTTGATCCTGGCAGCCCTCTATGAAAGCTGGACAGTGCCTTTTAGCGTGTTGCTCAGCACGCCGATCGCGGTCTTCGGCGCTCTCGCCGCGCTCTGGTTGCGTCGCGTCGTGGTCGGCCTCTTTGAGCCTGCGTACATGGTTCAAATGGAAAACGATGTGTACGCCCAGATTGGCCTGGTGATGCTCATCGGGTTAGCCGCGAAAAACTCGATTCTGATCGTTGCGTTTGCCAAGGAGGACTACGAGCGTGGTATGTCCGTCGTTGATGCCGCCCTTTCCGCAGCGAGGCTTCGCTTCCGGCCTCTCATGATGACCGCGCTCGCCTTCATTCTCGGCTGCGTGCCGCTCTGGACCGCTTCCGGAGCGGGCTCTGTAGCACGCCAGATCATGGGAACGGCGGTGATCGGAGGCATGGTAGCGGAAACCTTCATCGGCATATTCTTTGTCCCCGCGATCTTCTATTTCGTGGAGCGATGGTCTCCGGCGGATCGAGCGCGCGTCACGGCGCCGGCACCGCAGCACGGTGCAATCACTGAGGGTAATCAAGATGCGTAATCGATTCCGAAACAGATTCGGCACAAGATCCACATGGATCCTTCTCCTGTCGGCCTCCATGCTCTCCGGCTGTTCGGTCGGGCCGAACTACCATCGGCCATCCGTGCAGGCGCCTCCGGCTTTTCACGGCCTCGATCCATCGCAACAGACACAACCACAAGCCGCATCGTTCGCCGATCTGCCCTGGTGGCAAGTGTTCCACGATCCTCAATTGCAGGAACTGATCCGAACGGCGCTGAAGCAGAATTACGATGTGGAACTAGCGGTCGAGCGCGTCACTGCCTCAAGAGCTCAGCTCGGCATCGCCCGCTCGAATCAGTTTCCGCAGGTCTCACTCAATCCGAGCTTCAGCGGTGGAAAGGAGGATCAAAACCTCAAGTCCAACATTTTTTCGCTTGCCGGAGACGTTGTGTTTCAGGTGGACTTGTTCGGGCGCTATCGACGCGCGACCGAAGCAGCCCGGGCTCAACTTCTCGGCACCAAGGACGCACAACAGACCGTAATCCTGACGCTCGTAAGCGATGTGGCGAGTGACTATTTTCTGCTTCGCGACCTCGACCTCCAGCTTCAGATCACGCAAAATACCGTGCGGACCCAGGAGGATTCCCTCAAGCTAACGCAGTTGCGTCTCCAGCACGGCGTAGCCAGGACGCTCGACGTGCTGCAGGCCCGGCAAGTGCTCGATTCGGCGAATGCGCAGATCCCGGATCTCGAGCGACAGATCGGCCAGACCGAGGATGCGATCAGCATCTTGTTGGGAAAGTATCCAGGCAACGTTTCTCGCGGACAGGCTCTGGGCATCGAGACTCCGGATGGCTGGACCTGGAACGAGACTCTGCCTCCGCAGTTACCCGCAGGGCTGCCCTCGGACCTGCTCGAGCGTCGGCCAGATATCCGCGAAGCGGAGCAGAATCTGGTTGCTGCCAATGCCAATATCGGCGTTGCCAAGGCGATGTTCTTTCCGCAAATCTCTCTACTCGGCTCGGGAGGTGCGGCATTTGGGCATAGTCAGTTTGGCACCCAGAGTATCCCGGCTCCGCTGGGAATCGAAAGCTATGCAGCGGGACTCTCCCAGCCGCTCTTCGAGGGTGGTGCACTGCGCAACAACCTGCGTTACGCCAAGTCACAAGAGCGGCAAGCTCTAATCGGCTACCAGCAGACGATTCGGCAAGCCTTCGGCGACGTCTCCGACGCGCTGATTGGTTATGACAAATACCACTCAGTCCGCGAGCGCCAGGAACAGTCCGTGAAGGATCTTGACGAATCAGTCAAGGTGTCGCTCATCCTCTATAAAGGCGGGACCGCAACGTATCTCTCTGTCCTTGATAGCCAGCGGTCTCTGTTCACTGCCGAACTCACCTTGGCACAGGCGCGAAACAACGAGTACCAGAGCCTGGTGCAGCTCTATAAAGCGCTGGGCGGTGGTTGGCAATAGGCAGAAATGAGCTTGCCTAAGCAACTTCAACAGTCCGACCGGCTAGATCCGCTGGTTTGGAAGATCACGTCGGTTGCTGTGATTGGCTCTTTTCTTTCGCAGCTCGATGCGACGGTGGTCAACGTATCGCTCTCCACTCTCGCCGTGGAACTGCACAGCAGCCTCACGGCGATTCAATGGGTCACGAGCGGCTATCTCCTCGCGCTTGCTCTCGTGCTTCCTCTGAACGGCTGGCTGGTCGAGCGCATTGGAGCCAAGGCTCTCTACCTCTGGTGCTTCTCCGCGTTCACGCTCTCCTCAGCCCTGTGCGGCTTGGCCTGGTCGGCGAACGCGCTGATCGGGTTTCGCATCCTGCAAGGCATGAGCGGCGGTCTATTGGCGCCGATGGCGCAGATGATGGTGGCGCGCGTGGCCGGAAGACACATGGCGCGCCTCATGGGCTACGCGGCTGTGCCAATCCTGATGGGGCCAATCCTCGGCCCGGTGATTGCCGGCGCGATTCTGCAACATGCGTCCTGGCGCTGGCTCTTTCTCGCCAACCTGCCGGTCGGCGCATTGGCCATCGTACTGGCCATTTTCTTCCTGCCGAAGGACCGCGAGGAGACCAGGCAACGGGACCTCGACCTGGTTGGGTTTGCGTTGCTTTCGCCCGGCCTTGTGCTCTTCCTGTATGGTTCGGACCACATGGGTGAGCGCATCGGCCAGATCACTTTGGCCCTCTCTGTTGTTCTGCTTGCGATGTTCTTCAAGGCAGCAACTCGCAAGGGAGATCGGGGCCTAATCGACCTTCGATTATTCAGGGGCAAGACCTTCGCTGCCGCTGCGGTCACGCAATTTATGTCGAACGGAATCGCGTTTGCTGGCCAGATGCTGATCCCGCTCTATCTGATCCGTGCCTGCGGCCGCTCCCCAAGTGCGACGGGTTGGTTGCTGGCTCCACTTGGAGTGGGGATGATCTGTACCTATCCATGGATGGGAGCGCTTACGCAGCGATTCGGCATCCGCAAGGTATCTGCCGGAGGAGCATTTCTAGCTCTCGTGGGGACGCTGCCGTTTATCTGGCTCGCCAGTCATGGGTTGAGTGTCGCAGTACTCGCATGTGCTCTTTTCGTGCGGGGCGCAGGGCTAAGCACGGTAGGGATCCCTTCTATCTCCGCCGCATACGCTTCGGTCAAAAAGCGTGACCTGCCGATGGCCACCACCTCTCTGAACATCGTGATGCGTCTTGGAGGACCGACGATGACGACGCTCTGCGCAACCTTCCTGGGATGGAGGTTAGAGTTGGCACATTCCCCTGTCTCCCTCTCAAGCGCATTTGCCGCGGCCTTCGTTCTGATTTGCGTGCTCCACGCTCTTCTGTTCGCTGCTGTCCTCCGACTTCCACTCTCGATCGATAAGACGACGGAACTATCTTCCGCAGAAAAATCGTCAATGATCTTGGAGATGGCCGAGTGATGCTGCCCGAAAAGGAGTCCATTTTGGAAAAACCACCCCATTTCGACCCAAATAACATCGTCCTGTGCTCTTTGGTCCCCACGTGTTGATGTCTCTTCTCGATCGTGAATTTCAGCAACTCGCGATCGAGCTTCCAAGCTTGTGAGTCAGCGCGAGCTGAACAGAGATTAAGCGCTGGAGGTAAACGATCGCCCTCGAAGACTTCTATCGGTCTATTCGCATCCTGCTCTCTACAACACCACAACACCAGTGTTAATGCTTGAGTGTCGCGTCGAACAGTGCGAACATTGTCTGCCAGTGGCGTTCGGCGGCAGCGGCATCATAGACTGGCGTATCCCGGAACACCCAGCCATGTTTCGCTTGATAGGTCTCGATCCGGTGATCGACGCCCGCCTGAGTCAGGGCCGTCTCCAACCGTTCCTTCATGTCATCGGGGAAACCCTGATCCTCGATGGCCCCCGCGACATAGACCCGCGACTTCATCTTCGGAGCGAGCAGGTGTGGACTGTCCGGCGCATCCGTCGCAAGCCGGCCGCCGTGATAGGAAGCCGTAGCCACGATATCGTCCGGATATGTCCCAGCCGCAGTTAGCGACATCAAGCCACCCATACAGTAACCGGTAGTGCCAATACCACCTGGCTTCACATCGTGTTGCGCTGCGAGGTAATCGAGAAATGCCCGGGTGTCGGACATGATGTTGGCCGGCGTGGCGAGCCCGAGGAACTTCTCCATCAGGATCTTGCGCTTCTCTGGATCCGTGAAGACCACATGTGGATCCATCGGCTCATAGGGTCCGGACCGATAATAGAGGTCCGGAAGCAGCACATAATAACCGTGGGCTGCGAGCCGCTCGCCGAGTTCGAGCATTGCGGGACGAATCCCGAGTCCATCCATGAATACGAGAACAGCTGGCCACGGCCCGGTACCCGCCGGGCGATAGATATAGCTCGGGCAGGTCCCATCCTTCGTCCTAATCTCGATCTTTTCCATGAACATCTTTTTAGCATAGGCCGCAGCGGAATTCTCCCTCTACCGCGGCCAAGCCGTGATAGCGCAACATTCCGGGGATGCCGGAAAATCTTGCTGCTCGATATTGTGGTGAGTGCGGACGAAGGTAACGAACTCGATCACGCATTCGCTCCCGGCCGATTGTGGGCATCGTGGTCCTTCTCATGTAAAGCATTTGTCGCCTACATTAGGATTCGCCGACCTTTGACTGACCATACGAATCAACATGAAGATCACAAAGACGACAAACTGCCCCGACGAGCCATCTAAACGCGCCGTTCATAAACCGCAAGCTAGTAATGGCCCTCGAGGTCCTTGGAACTTGTGGCAAGAGCGTCGATTCGATCTCGTTCACTGTTGCGGATAAATTGTTGACGATGACGCCACCGCCCGCATTCTACATGTACTGCAGCTCGTATTTCATACACAGATCGCGGCGAGATTGGTCGATATCACTGTATTCCAGGATTCTTGCGTTTGCTCATGCAACATTGCCGCTGATTTCTACGTGAAATGAATGTGTAAAGTCACACAGTACCGTCACTATCGATCTGGTGCGACGTGGATTTCTAATGGATCGCTTCTCCCGCAGGCGCTCCCTGTCCCGGCTTGTTCTTGCTCAGAATGAAGGCGCATGCCACCATGCCAATCGCCATCCAGCAGAGCAGACGGTAAATATCCTGATATGCCATCGCAGTTGCCTGCTCATTGAGTTGCTGATAGATGGCAGCCCGTGCCATTTGACCGGGACCCGGCCCTTTGCCGCTACCGCCAAAGTAAGCAGTAAGCGCGTTGACGCGGCTGACGAATGCAGGACTGCCGGGCTGCATGAACTCCTGCAAACGCGTTTGATGGAAGAGGGAACGGTTCGTAACGATCGCGCCGGTGACAGCGATGAAGATGCTCCCGCCAACATTGCGAACGAAGTTGATAATTCCCGCAACCTGATTGCTAGCCTCTTTCGGTAGCCCCACATACGCTGCAGTGGTACTAGCGACGAACGAGAAAGGAATCGCAAACATCTGTAGAATTCGCAACCAGGCGGCGAAACCGAAGGTCATCGTCAGCGTGAAGTGCGTTGAAGTGTAATAGAACGCTCCGGCAAAACAAGCGAAACAATGGCTTCTATACGTTCAATTCAATCGCCACCTATCAGACCCAAATACCAAACCAGTATGCGGCCACAGTCATCAGCAACGCGCTTGCTCGCTTGCTGCTGTTCGATGGTGCGCTCTTTTTTCAGGACGACTGGCA
>WNFI01654976.1_pt1 | contig 13354 bp, 16 predicted proteins | sample 5400471 | NCBI WGS metagenome assembly WNFI01 (sample SAMN13153348, study PRJNA577476) | soil metagenome | isolation source: 100 cm saprolite on Douglas fir-dominated hillslope | place: USA:California | collected 2013-09-17 | reverse complement strand
ATAAAATTGGGGGAAGTATATTCTCGCTGTAGCCTTGGCAATTCACACGGCACACAAAAATTGAAACCGAGTAACCAAGCGTGTTGCGTAGTATCTGGACGGCGGACGCCTTCCAGGGCTGGCTTCATCATTCCATCATATTTAGAGCAAACATGGAAACTATCGATCATCGTGATAGGGGATACCTGGGAAAAACAGGTTGGCAAGGTGGTCGCGATAATAACGGTCACAACCTTACAAACTGAGAAGTCGTCTTTATCTCACTACCAAGGTCTCTGTTTTCAAAACACCTTTACTTTTCAACTCTGTGGATGGTTCTTGCTTCCTATTGGGATGTCATCTGGAACCAGTCTTTTACGGGAAGGATATCATAAAACGAGCAAATGCCAAGTCTCCAACAATGATTCAGCAGGCTGATTACGTAATCTACTCAACAATATCACATTGATCGCTGCATTGTGGCACAACGTCTCGTGCAAGACCGGTCCATTTTCATGGCGGATTATTGTTCGGAGCACAACGGTAGAAACCAAGCGCCCACTTTGATCCCTAGGGTTGCCTCGAAGAAGGGAAATGAAGGGGACAACATGACCCTAAGAATAACTTCAATATGGGGTGAATGATGCAGCTGTCAACATTCTTAGCCACGAATGACTCCTCCGAATCCCTTAAACCTTTTCGCGTCCCTCTCTCTTCTTCGGTGTTCATCTGCCATGCTTTCTTTCCTCGTGGTTGTCGTGCTCGGTGCAACCCTGGCACCAGCCCAGAAGTTTACCGACCCTGTCCCTTCGTAAGTCAAGATTCTACATCCTTGCCATGGACAGGGTCTCAGGCTACATCGCGAATATTTAGCTATTCCGCAACATACTTACCTTCCAATGCCCCTAAAACATCAGAGAAAGGTCAGACTGGGACCAATCAGGTTCGAGTTTGCTGGGCATATTGTTCCGTGGCCATAGGACTCACGTGGAATACCTTGTGCAGTGTGGCACGGAGAATTCGCAAGATAGCAAATGTCAGAACGCCTATCGTACGTCTTTCCCTTAAATGACAATCTATACCATGTTCATGGGTTCCTTGTCGCCTGGTGGGTAGTAAGCACGCTTGATGACTTTTGTCTTTGGGTGGGTATCGAAGTTCAGGGGTCCGCCTATTTGTATACTGGCGGCTGATGATGAGTCCGTTCAGGCACCTCCCATACCTAATCAGGGTATCGGAAGCACAGAAGAGGTCGAAGTTGCTTGGTGTCTCAGGGTACGTTATACCGTCGTTCCCTATTGGTCGAGAGCCTGAGGTCACTGACTGGATCTTTCGTCGACTTCAGAGTGGGTATGGCACTCGTCTCATACCAGAAGGCGCTATCACTGGCGCCCACTTCATCCAGACACCAAACTATCTTCAAATAACTGGTACAGGCGACTTGACGAAAATCAATATTGCCCAGGGTGACGGAGGTGGAGAGCTCGACCCTCACGTAAGTACAGCAACTCGGATCCCCAAATATGGTATCATTGTCTTCTCACGCAAAGTCAAAACATTCTCTATTAGGGTGCTGATGGTAATGGCAATCCTATCGGTACGTCTGTTCTTTTGTTTACATCGAAAAGACAGCAATAATGACTTAACCTCCAGGTGGGCTCGTCTTTGGTTATGGAAATGATGGAGTTCTCCGCGAGTATCATGAATGGACCAACTTCCTCGGGCCTACCGCCTTCTGTTTCCGTGTCTGTATCGATCAGCCTGGAAGCAGCCAATACTGTCAACACGTAAGTGATGTTCCATCGCAGATGAACTCATGTCACTGATCCCCCTGGTCCACAGATCTACGACACGTAAGCACAGCCTAAATCCATATTCCCAATACTCTCAACCGACTAACTAATTCTACTCTACCCTCCACTTCCAACTCTAGCATGGGCTGCGCATGGAACATGCCAGGCAACTACTCCAAAGGTTTCAGCACTTGCAAAGGCGACTCAACCCTCCCTATGGGCATCGATATCAGCAATGGCGTAACCAAAACCTTCCACCAAGGAGACTCATCCACTCCATCTGCCCACCCAGCAGGACAATCTTCCGAATGCGCCTACTATCCCACTCTGTCGAATTACGGTTCACCAGCACCCACACCTTCGGTTACCTTGAATAAAGGTAGCACCGTCGGCTCATCTTCATCAAGTGGTACTACCACAGGGGGCGCTTCGTCGAGTTGGACCAGTAATAAGTCCTCGATTACGACCAAGCCAACCGGTGGTTCGACTGGAACTGGGGGGTCGTCGACTGGAACTGGGGCATCGACTGGAACTGGGGCATCGACTGGTACTGGGGCATCGACTGGTAACTCTTCAAAGTCGGGAGGCGCGGCCGTGGCTGTGGTTGCACCTTCAATCTTTGAACAGGCCAACTTTGGAGCATTCGTCGGTGCTGCTATGCTCCTCGGCGTCTCCTTCGTTCTTGTGCTATGATATTAGAACTTGAAGATTTTGTTTTTTTGTTTTGTTTCTTTATTTTATTTTATTTCGTGCAATACCTACCTTCAGCTCGGTTCCTGGGCGGAACATTGTTTCTTTATTTTATTTCGTGCAATATCTACCTTCAGCTCGATTCCTGGGCAGCAGATTGGTTTCTTGGATCATTTATAAGCAATATCTATCCCCCTGTTCCAAACCTTACAAAGGACCATATGCATTACACGTACATTCAAGTCCGCCACCCAAAACGTACTTGATTAGAAACACGGAACATGAGCATTATCATTACGATTACATACGCTTCGCGAGCTCTAGTCTAATTCTAATCCAACCAGTCTAAGCTAATACTTCCTCCCCCTTGTCTCAATCGTCTCGTCAATCCATAGAGACTAATTATTCCATCCATAACGTCATCTCCAACACCAATCATTCAAGACAAAAAAAAAAGATAGCTAAATAAATAAAAATTAGGTCTGACCAGTTTAAGGTATCTAGCAGCTACCACTTCACAACAGGTGGGAAGAACTTGCGGATCAGCCCCAGGTAATAAAGCTTGAGTTCCTGAACGGCCATGTGCTCATCGGCTTTGGAGTACAGATCATATGGGTTGAACGCCCGGACGGCATCGAGATACTTGTAGTCTCGGGGTTCCATTAGGTGGGTGTAGGCCCCTTCGCGGTGCCATCTGTGGGGAAATGTGAGATGTCAAGAAGAAAGAAAAAAAAAAGGGGGGGGATAGGAAGGGACCAGGGGAACAGGGATGAATTAGGAGAGGGCATTGGAAACGAGTGAGGAACTTACGGGTAAAAGCTGTGATATCGGATCATGGCGAGTCCTTCTTCGGGGAGGGTACTCTGCTCTCGGAAGACATGGTAGAGATACTAAATGGGGATGACACGGCATAGCATCGGGAAATTGGGATTCATCATCCATTCAAAATGAGGGAGTGAGAATGCTTTACCTCATCATGACCCCAACTCAACATGACATTATCAAGTCCACATCCGGGCTATTTCATTAATGAGGAGCTTTTATTAGCCAAAAAAAACGATGACACAAAAGGTTCAATTTGAAACGTAAACGTACAGTGTAAACCCCGTTCACCGTGGAGAACACGGGATCGTGGAAGTCTGGGTTGGCAACGAAATTATCATGGTATATGATATTGTCGTCAAATTTGCATCCAACGACAAAGGTATCCTATCAATTTTGTCAGCCAAAATGTTGACGTAGTGTGGAGAGGGAGGAAAAAGGGTCCTTGACGTACTCTGATCCAAGGAAATATAATAGCTTGCCCAGATCATGTGTCAACCCAACGACTTGCATCCATTCAGGTTTCCCGTCCCTTCTCATCGCCTCGGCAGTTTGTAACCTGATTCACATCCATCAGAAACGCCGCAATCCAAATGGAGATTATATGGAAAGGGACGAGTAAGTAATTGAATACCAGAAAGAAAATTCAAAAGGGAGAGGGGAAAAAACTGACAGATGGTCAATTTGACTCAGGCTCGTATCCGGATCAGACTCGTCGATCAGGGTATTCAGCTTTTCGATCGCTTCCCACACAGACATCTTAATCTTCGGACGCGTACGATGCTTGACGCGAACGTTGATATTAAACGCAACAGTTTGTTTCGCGTGTTGTTCCTAAAGAGGAAAGAAGGAAGAATATTTGAATATTTGATTTTTGGAAATCGTCGAGATTAGGATGATAGGGGATGGTGAGAAAGAAAAAAAAAAGTAGCGGGAATATGGAACAAGGAAGGGGTCAAGGGACGTACAGCATAGAATGCTTTGACGCTATCCTTGGCCTCAACGTACTGCCTGAACCGAGTCATATCTTTGTCCTGATCGAATGCACTTGCGCCATTCCAAGATGACTCATCCTCCTCAGGCATCGAGACGCATTCGGGCCCATTGCTATTATTATTAACGAATTTAGCGTTCAGTACGTTCACTTGGTCGACGGCGTCGGAGGTGAGTTCGAGGGAGCAGACAGAGCCAGAGCGAGAGCGGGTGAAGGATGGGACGGGATTAGACGTGAGCATCATAGTCGTAGGATAAGCTCGATTGGAGATTAAGTAAAGGTCTAGAGCTGAACACGTAGATGAAGCAAATCGGTTGACGAAGGACGTCGATGAGGGTCTGCAGGAAAGGCGAGAGAGTGAGGGCGGATATGCTGCTCAGGAAAAAAACCGGGGATCGTTGTGTTATATAAGTGATCGCAAAGGCCAAAGTGATAGGAACGAAACGTTTCGGTTTCGCGTACGCATTTGTACGTACGCGTGCGACAAGGAAGTGGCAGAGGGTCCCGTAATGCCACGAAAGCGTTCTCATGGCCGCGAGGCCGCCCTTATCCCTGTCTTCGTAGTAACCCAGGGATTTGATCCGCCGCTAGCTTTGCCGCTCTAAAGAACTCCAGGGGCATCATTTTTATAAATATCAAAGCTCAATCCATAACTTATGGGTAAGTGGCGAAGCGTGAGGGTGGAAACTCACCCAGGCAAGGGTGAGACGATCACAGGCTCCACCATGAAAAGTTGGGTTCGTCAATGCCAATGATAGTTCATGGTCTATTGGTTTTGCTTTGAAATCGCGACAAGAAAGCACGGGACCTCGGCGAGCCCTGCACAGTTCATTCGCACCCTGCGCCCAGCGAAGCGAAGCGTTCGCGGTTAGAGTGCTCTGCTTCACTTTGTGATCGGTCGCTTCAGCATCAACTCCTGACCCATGACCTCTCAACTCTAGCACTAGGCGAGAGACCCACAAAATCAGCGAATCAAACTAGCTAACAAACATGGAAGGTTGAGGGAATCTGCCAATTCCGCCGGTGAGAAGCACTCGGGATCCCAGAAGAACACTATCTTGTTGCCCCTATGGAGGTTGGTGGAGCGCCCCAGACCTCCACTTTTGGCACATTTGCTCGTAACGCGTGGATTCCGCTAGATTCCATTATCGCTCGGGCCAGGGTGGTTCTGCAGCATGCGTTTAAGCCTCGGTGAAACATGAGATGTCCCGCGGACCAGTCTGACGTAGAACACAGTTCCTATTGCTGCGTCTGCGATCACTCATGTAACATCGTTTCTTTCGCAGGTTTGACTGACTAAGAATATACGTCGTCTTCCTCTAATACCTGAGGATTGCTACGGGGGTGACACTTGTGCTCTTCGCATTCTTCTCAACTCTACTATTCTTCGGACACTTTCCCCAGAGAGTGAAACCGGAACACCCGCAAGACGTAAATTGCACAGTCGTATGGCGCCCAAACTTTCAAGCATGTATACAGATCTAAAGGTTTACGCGGTATCTAACGAACGTTGCTCAAGTACCTGGCTTACCGAGGCCGATTTAGCCATCTCAGCGCATCATTCCATCTCCCCACCTTCATCTAAATCTCCCAGTTGGTCAGCTGCAGAAAGCGCCCAAATATCTGGTCCTCCGCCCCATCACCCAGCCTCCCGCGTCTTGCCGTCATTCCGTGATGGATGAATAATCGTGATCGGGATGCGTTTCCCTCTCATCCTCGATGCAGTCGTTTTTGAGCAGAAAGCATCTTTGACCAATTGGTGCGGTTGAAAACTCGGAAAAAGCCGGAAAAAATTCGGCAAGTGATTCACATGAATCCAACACAATTGGCCCGATCTTTACAACCTCAACCAGTAGGTTTTTAGGTTTTTCCTGACGCGCATCAAAGGGGCCATGTCTGGCGTCAGGGGGGTTTGCAACTGCCTAGTCAGGGCTTACTAGGGCTTACTAAGACGGTGACCTAAATGAGTCATGCATTCATGTTCCCTTGGTCTGCAGGGTTGTTGACTGATATACGCTGTACTCTCGTCCTTGGCAAACCTGCCACTGCTCTATCTACGTCTAGGTGTCCAATTCGGGCTCGCTTTTATTCTCGGCTAGCCTTCTGAAGATTTACTCTTCACACCCCAGGAATTAAGCAGATAAGCAGTGCTTGTGTTTATCCAGGGAGAAAGCTTTCCTGGTTCTCATTCTGATTGCCGGCTTCAATCGGAACTTCCGAGTCCGACAGTCTCAGGTCACCCTTACCCTGACATTGTCACGTCAAGCATTCCTGAGTTATTCAAGGATCACATGTATTTGTACGTCAATGTGTAGGTTCTTTCCCCGCGTCTTCTAAGGCGTTCACGCTTCCATATGTTAGGCCATTCGGCCATCGGCGCCGAAGCGGTACGAGCGCTCCCGGCCGCGATACCTATTCATCACCTTGCGGAGGTGGGGGTTAGAGAGGGGGCCGGGGTGGCTATTCAAAGTCAGGTTTTTGGTTCCCTAAGGGTCCCATGCAACGTCGGGCACATGCATCGTAACCATGGACATGACAGGGATAAGGGTTCCCATACCATTTTGATGGCAATGCTTCCTCCCGGGAACCTCCGGGAACTCGGTCTCGAGTGAGATACTCCCTGATACTCGATTGAAGCAGGTGGTCTATCTCTGGATGTCGCATTCCATGGCCGGTCGTATGGACGATTTTTTGACAGCCTTGCGTTACTTTTGTGCATGATTCGTTCATGTACTGTGCTTAGGGGTCGTACTAGATCTCACTATGGGCTGGGACCCCTGCAGTAATAATATTCTGCCACGTCCCGACCTGGTTTGGATTTCTGGGTGACAAAAAAGCGTGTGCCACATTGAATACCTGGAGACCCTAGTTTGATCTACCGTGGGATGAGGAGGGAAGAAAAAAAGGGACCGGATAAAGGCTCTTCGACTTGGCATGAATTTAGGGTATGATGTTTAAAGTTAGAAGGCTTGGCATACTCAAGGCCAAGCACGAAGTCGGACCTGAATGGGAGTCGTCTAAAAAATGTGTGCTTTCGCTATATTAGCTTCGGTTGTTGAGCCTCCGTCATCACGTCTTTAATCGTGGGAAGGCCTCGGGCATCCCAAATGGTATTGGCCAATGGTTCAAGGCCGGGGTTTTGCCTAGGGCCCTCGGTGTCCTATAGAAGCTTAATCAGCCTGGTGTTGTCCGGAAGTAAAACACCATAGCATTCTTGTCTCTCCTGCATGACTGGTTTTGGTCAGCCAAGTTGCGATCAACTTCAACACGTCAACTTCTGGAACCGTTCGTGATTCCTGCTTTCGAAGGAGTGTGCGAATGGCATACACAATTAAGCGTCTTCATGGGATAGGTAGGATCCAGTACTACGTGGCAGGCCATGACTGCAATCACTTACAATCACTTCTTTGCCCTCATGTGTTCAGACTGTTCCTCTGTGTTGTCCCTGTTAGTGGCTTTTGTCGTCCTCAAAAGTACTTTGCTATAACGGTTCTGGACACCTCTGTGTGTTCACGCGTCTTGGCAAGGCTCGCTTCCTGCGGATGAGACGCTTCGCTTTGAATTATGTATACAACGGCGTACCTCTAGACGCCATGGAGCAAGGTCAAACTTCTAGCAGATGAGGTTGTTTTTCGTAGTATCTCCGTCCTTTGTCTTGCTCACGCCTCATAGTGCGGTGCGCATATTTCCCAAAACATTGGTAGCCTCTGCCACGGTAACTATGTGGAAGCATGAGTCTCTTGCGTTCATAATGGGTCTGTACATCACTTAGTGATGCCATCTTTGAATACTCCATGCGCGGTGCATGCGGGGCGCGATGTATGATACTCGTATCGATGAAAAATGGCTCGAACACTAATTCTGATCGATGTTGGACAGTGGTGCATATGGACTTACAGTGGCTACATTACACCGGTATCACAATGATGTCACATTCCTTTTCTACAGGTCAGCTAGACCAGTGGCTCGAACACTAATTCTGATTGACGTTGAACATTGGTGCAGAACGACGTGTTGGTGGCTGCAATATTAGCGCTGGACAACAACAAGCCAAGCTATCTGTCACACTACGTACAGCAAAAATTGATCCATTAGTTCCGGGGATCCCATTCATATAACTCGTGGTTTTATCATCATTGATAATCCTTGCTGAAGATACGTTCTGAAGTCCCTTCTCTCACTCTCATTTTTCCATCCTGTCACACGTAAATCTGCTCCCAGCATTTAACACAACCTCTGCCTGAGACAGCCAAGGTCAGAGGATCAGGCAGAAAGGTATGTTCACTCAAGCTAGCTATGCGTGCTTCTCTCAGCTTCATCAACGTACCGTCGAACTCTTTGACGAATAACAACCTTTCAGATGGACTTGAAGTACGTCCTACCAGTGAGTTCACTGCGTTGCCATTGGCTCGAGAGCTATAGGATGAGATAGGAATAACGGAAGCTTAGCTTCGGACTTTGTTCATGAGAACATCCTCCAAGTTGAATCCTGTGCATCCGCCATCTCTTGCAGGTCGAATATGCGCGGATCATGGATGACACGTCCCAGAAAATTAACGTTCTAATCCCGGCATCTTTCCCGTTCGCCTTGTTCTCGTTCCATCCGACCATCATGCCTATTCATGTGCGTTGATGTACTGTTCGGCGAGTCAGGGCTCCTGAGCTCCATGCAAGATCGTCATGCTTACGGTTTAGGGATTGGATACTTATTGATATCTGGAACATTGTGAATGACAGTAGTCCATGTTGGTAGTTTTCGTAAAGCAGTGGAAGCTTAGTCAACTGAGGTCGATCATCGAACGTCCTGAAGTCGGTGCATGCACGAGGTGGAAGATATAACCAGTGTTGCTATGTTGACTTCTGGTTCCCGAACATGTAGCCTTTTCCCCTTCTGATATGTACAGTGTCAATGTAACCGCTTTAATTTATTCTACACATTCATGATCGCAACATTTTCGTGTGCCTATGAATTGTAAGACGTAGTGGACCCCTATATATTCTCGGTGGGTGCAGAACATAGAATGCTGGACTATTCTTCTCTTGCAAGTTCGACCGCCCTCGAATTGCCGAATCGAAGGGATCACAATGGTTCTGACCCATTGCAACACCCAGCCCACCCAGCCCTGACTCCTGAGTGCATCACCACACAATGCAGATCCAATCCCCTTTTTTGTGCTCTCACGGACATACTTGGACACCGCACTAGTGCCTTGCCGGTTCCCCGCCTTCTTCAAGTTTGATCAGGGCAGTCTCTGTGTTAAGCACGGAGATGAAACGCTTCGGATATATTGGCTCCCCGCTTCAAGGCCAGCACCCATAGTTCGGACGGCGTGGAGATCTCACGAAGTAGTACAACATCAAGATATAGAGTCCTTCGGCGCAATGTGAGTAAGGACAATAGAAAATGAGACGTGTGCCTCCCGACCCAGACTGGTGGATATCGTCTACTGTCCCTGTCCGAATGATAGTACCAGCCGTTATATCGTAGATGCGCACGATCTTATCCCACGAAGCGGAGGCAAGGTGACGGTCGTCAGGCTAGAATGCAGCACACATCATCGAAACAGCGAGTTCTTCAAGCTTCCGAACTAACTCCCCTTCGCTACATCCCAGATTCGCAGAGTCTTAAGCAATGGCTAAGTGACCGTGGTCAGGCCAGAGTGCAACGCACAGACGATCCTTTAACCACTCAAATGACTCTCGTGTCACAACGTCATGAATGCACACATTGTCTGAACTAGAGGCCAGGCGACGGCCATCGGGCGAGAAAGCAACAGATCGTACGGACTTCCAGTACCCTCTGAGCTTACAGATCTACTCTCCTGTCGCTACATCCCAGATGCGAATGGACATATCCGACGAAGCGGAGGCCAGGTGACGGCCACCGGGTCAGAACGCAGCAGACCAGATGCAAGCTGTCTACAAGCCTCTGGAGTAACTCTCTCCGGTCGCTATTTTCCAGATATCCGCGGTTGGGTCGTCTGAAGTGGAAGCCAGATTACAGCCGTTGAGAAAGAATGTCACTGATATTACGTGATGAGTGTGTGCTTCTGGAGTGATTTTCCCGTCGCTACGGCCCAGATGTCTGATCCCACGAAGCAGTTGCTATGGATCGCATGGAATCAGTGTGAGCCTTAAGCTTTCAGAGTGACCCGCCCGTTGCTACGTCCCAAATACGGCGTATTTGGGACGTAGCAACGGGCGAGTCACTGATGCTCATATCTGACGACTCGGAGGCGAGCTGATTGCCATCGGGTGAGAATGCAACAGACCATTCGGCGTCTGTGTGTCCTTCAGGCCTGCGGACTGACTTCCTCTTCTCCGTGCCCAAGATGCCCACGGCCTTATCTGCCAATACGGACGCCAAGTGACGGCCGTCGGGTGAGAATGTACACCGAACCAGCGGGTCCTTCAAGTTGATTTCAAGGTCTCGGAGTGGCTTCCCTGCCATAGCATCCCAAATTCCCACAAGATTCCAGGAGACAGGAGACGAAGGCTATGTGGCGGTCATTGGGTGAAAATGCAACGCACACGAATCCATCCTCAGAGAAAATCCGAATCACATCGTGTAGTGAGGGCCGTCATGCATCAGAAACGGTTTCCCGCACGACAATCCATGACCTGTGTCGTAACATATAGGTCTCCGGAAACGAAGTATAAAGTTGGCTGTCCAATGGAACAAATGGGTGGCTACCATCAAGGATGGACAAGGATGATATTGTGATCTATTGTGATGCCATCTTTAGATCCAAGCAAGAGTTTGTACAATTCACAGATTGCGGGCTTTTCCAGAATGGTTGTCTGATCCGATCCCTAAAGATTTATTGTCACCGGTGGACCTTCTTCATCCATCACTGACCAACATGCCAGCTACGGGTCATGCAAGCCCCACTGGCAGGCATCATAGCGCCAGGACTGAATCCGATATAGCGGGTCTGACATCATCATCCCCGGAGTCGGCGACGCATACTGCAATAGGAGGTTAATGCTGGAAAGATCTCTTGAAACTTGGCCTGGAGATCGGTATCTCTCGATTCCTGAGATGTCGCCATCCAGTACTACGTAACTGAACTAAGAGCAGTACTGGAGCGATTTGATAATACTAGGGCGTTATGATGTGAGGATGGGACATATGCATAGGTCTTCTCCGGCGATGTAAACATGTGGAAATGAGACCTGGGCCTGAGGATGTGGGCATGTTTCAAATTGCTCACAGGATCAACTTGCAAATTGACATACGGATTGCCGGGAATCATTTCGCGACGATCAGGGGATGCCAAGAACTCATGTTGCAACCCCATCTGGAAGCTTGCCTATACCTTTGACGGGGCCGCAATCCATGAAAGGTTGTATAGCGCACAGCAAGCTACAGCAAGTAGCTTCTGTCTCCGATTCCGAGCCGAGCCGAGTATGCGCCGAGTGGATCATGCAAGTCCGATTCATGAGTCAGATTCACCAGGAGAGATAGTTTTTGATAGTGATCAGGAGATTCCACACAGTGGATCTAGTCCCCGATTGCATCTGCCATCCGCACTACAACACCGGCGAACGAATGAATGCGTCACAGGGGTTTCGTAATAAAATTGTTTATAGGAGCTTTCCAGCGAGCCTTTGCGAAGTCTGGGGTGTTAAGCTTATAAGAAGCGCTGAGGATTAGTATGAACAATTCTTGTGCAATGAAGGGAAAAACCAGCAAATTTCCTTCCTTATTATGAATGCTTCAGCTATGCACTCATTGATGCGCTTTCTATGAATGGTGTAAATTGATTTCCCACGAGCTGTCGCGTTCAGGGCACGAACAATATGGTAACGTTAACCAAATGATTGAGCAGAGACATTTATACTGGTACATTTGCATTTGTTTTGCTTCACCTGAGTGAGAAGGAACTATATACAAACTAGATTGTTACCATTCAAAAGGACCTAGTCTTCTCCGGGTTGCTTGAGAGCGCATCAATCTTACCGACTTCTTCGACAGAAAGTTGGACAGGTTTCGAATTGGCGAGGATGCGTGAGGATGTAACGGATTTTGGGACCACCGCGATATCCTTGGCGACTATGATTAATAAAATAGGGAAGTAAGATGAACATCCAGATCCATAATTAACACATCCGGTACTTACTGAACCATCCTATGACGATCTGAGCGGGCTCCACACCATGATTCTTCGCAAGCTCGATAATGGCATCTTCTTTCAGGATTGGAGTACCCGTCGAACCAAAAGGGGAGTATGCCTGGACAACAATGCCCTCCGACTTCAAGTACTCAACGAGCTTGACTTGAGGGAGGTAGGGATGCAATTCGATTTGATTGACAGCGGGTTTGATGGTGGCGAAAGGAAGAATCTTTGAAAGGGTATATTCGGAGCAGTTGGATACCCCAATGTGTTTGGCTTTGCCTGCCGACAGCGCATGGGTTAGTAACGATATCATATATAATAAGAAACTTGAGCACCTTTCTTTTGTACGTCCTCGAGATCCTTCCAAGTGTCCTTTAGTTCTCGCTCGTGATCAACGTCCAGTGAACCATCGGGTTTTTTAGGGAATTGAGGAGGGTCTCCATTAGGGTTCAACGCGATGGGCCAGTGAAGCAGGAGCACTGGGAGAAAGTAAACCAGGATCGGGGGAAAGGGAAACCCATGGATATAAGTACCTCATATGGAGTATAGTAGAAAGACGTGGATCGACTCACAATCAACATAATCCAAACCCAGTTCCTCCAAGATCTTATCTGCACACTCTTCGACTTTTCGATGGTAGGTGCTCCATATCTTACTCGTGATGAATATATCCTCGCGCTTGACACCACTCTTCTTGATGCCCTCGCCAACCCCCTTCTCGTTCTGGTACGCGAGTGCACAGTCAATGTGGCGATAACCGGCTTCAGACAATGCATATGCGACAGCTCCAGCCACTTGTCCCGGTGGTAACTGCCAAGTACCGAGACCGATGGCAGGGGTTGTTGCACCAGCAGTCATGGAGTTGGGTAGCTTGATCGTCGTAGTGATGCTCGGCGCCATAGTCTTTTGGCTTCAGAGAGCTGGGGTTCGCGGTAGAAGAGAAAAGGAAAGAACAG
>WNFI01011452.1_pt1 | contig 13355 bp, 14 predicted proteins | sample 5400471 | NCBI WGS metagenome assembly WNFI01 (sample SAMN13153348, study PRJNA577476) | soil metagenome | isolation source: 100 cm saprolite on Douglas fir-dominated hillslope | place: USA:California | collected 2013-09-17 | reverse complement strand
TGGTGGGGTTACTGTTATTTGCCAACGTCATCAATCTCGGGGCGGATATCGGCGCGATGGGCGCTGCAGTTAACTTGCTGGTGGGCGGTCCAACCCTTCTCTATTGCTTTTTGCTGGGGACGGTTTCCGTACTTCTTCAGATCTTTATTCCATACCCGAAGTATTCCGTAGTCTTGAAATGGCTTACATTGACCCTGTTCGCTTACGTAGGCACCGTCTTCGTGGTGGAAATTGACTGGGCTCAAGCCATCCGCGGAACATTTGTTCCCAGGATTTCTCTTACTCCGGAATATTTAGGAGCTTTGGTTGCGGTGTTAGGGACGACTATCAGCCCTTACCTGTTTTTTTGGCAGTCCGCTGAGGAGGTAGAGGAGATGCAGAGCGCTCCGCGGGAAAAGGCTCTTAGGCAAACGCCGGGTCGAGCATCAGCCCACCTTCACCGGATCAAGGTCGACACTTACCTTGGAATGGCTTTCTCCAATTTTATTGCCTATTTCATCATTCTCACCGTCGCAGTTACCCTCAACGCTCACGGCAAGAAAGATATCGCTACTGCGGCTCAAGCAGCCGAAGCCCTTCGCCCGATTGCCGGCGAGTTCGCTTCGCTGCTTTTCAGTCTTGGAATCATCGGCACAGGATTACTTGCGCTGCCGGTTCTCGGTGGTTCGGCCGCCTACGCTGTCGGTGAAGTTTTCCGTTGGCCGGTGGGTCTGGAGCGCAAAGCGAGCGAAGCGAAGGCATTCTATGCCGTGCTCGCTGCTGCGACTCTGATCGGACTGTTGCTGAATTTTACGAAGATCGATCCGATCCATGCCCTGGTGTGGGCAGCTATGATCAACGGAGTTATAGCCGCGCCAGTGATGTGTTTTATGATGCTCATGGCCAGTAACCGTAAGATAATGGGCAAGTTTACGCTTCCGATGCAACTCGAAACCCTCGAAGATCTCTACATCCACGAATTAAAAGACTTGTACAGCGCCGAGAAACAACTCATCCGGGCGCTGCCCAAGATGGCAAAAGCGGCCAAGAATGAACAGCTTGTAGCCGGTTTTCAGGAACATCTTGAGCAGACCAAAGAGCATGCCGCTCGGATCGAAAAAATACTCGGCGATCACAAACAGTCCATGCGAGGACCTAAATGTAAGGGCATGGAAGGCATCATTGCCGAGGGCGGCGAAATGATTGAAGAGGAGGGCGATCCGGAGGTAAAGGACGCCGGTTTGATTTCGGCCGCTCAACGGGTTGAGCATTACGAGATCGCAGGTTACGGCACCGCGCGGACCTACGCCGAAATACTTGGTGACAAAGAGGGGGCAAAGCTTCTTCAGATGACACTCGGCGAGGAAGAACAAACCGATCAGAAGCTCACTAAATTAGCGAAATCTTCGATCAACGTTGCCGCCGCGCGGTAGAGTGCGCTTCGCGAATAGCAAATAGCCGATAATGCTGGGAACGACAAATGCGGTGGTCGTCCGTGGCGAAAACCCGAAGGAGCTGTACGATCTTTTCGGAAAAGGGGTCGTTGGGATCGCAATTACGGCAATTAAGACAAAACGGCAAAGAACGGGAGGCTCCTGGCGTATGAACTTCCTACGATGAATCCTACGATTAGCGCCAAGGACCTTTCCAAGGAACCGCCTCGCAGCCCTCGCCAACGAATAGGTGGGTATTCAATTTTGGCCCGGACGATCGAAGGCCGCGCTGTTTTGAACGGAACGGTCGGAGAATACCATTACAACTGTGGCCTTGATCAAATGCTCTTTGGCTTCAAGGGACTCGACCATGAGGAAGTCAAAAAGCTTCTAGCGATCGGTGCCAGCGATGACGAAGTTCTCGACTGGGTCAATTCGCACGGAAGACCGAAAAGCAGTGCTGAAATCGCAGAATTTTCGAACTCGTTCGAAAAGATTCGTCCCTACGACGATCCAAAGCTAAGGCAATTGTTCGAGGAAACTTATCGTCCGCTCGGCCTGGATCCAACGACTGCGACCATTGCGGACTATCTGGACACGGACGACCGAGTTTCATTTAAGAAATAGGTTTTCGGTCGTCGGGCAGGCCTCGCTCAATCGTTGGCCGATAAAGCTGTTCGCGCGAAAAGTGTGGCTCCCGGACCCGTCTGCACGCCTTTGATTCCTTCGACCATGCCTTGCAAAGACGTGGCAAATTTCGGAAAACAAAGTCCGCCCGAGCGTCCCGCTCTCGCGTCGACGTCATGAAGAAATAAATTCGTACTTCGTCGGAAGGATGTGCCATGATTTTAAGGCGCCTCCCTCGATGAATCCTACTGCAGCATCTCATTTTGCCAAACATCTTAGAACTCATCAGCCAACGATAACGGAAGCCTGGATTCAGGCGGTGAAAAGCGATCCAGAAATAGCCAATTCGCGAACACTCACGCGGGCCGAATTGGCAGACCATCTTCCGGCCCTGTTTAATGATCTAATCGATTACCTGCAAACTTCGGCCACCGAGGGTACTCGTCAGCGGGTCAGGCAAGAGGCTCAACGCCATGGCGGTCAACGCTGGAAACAGGGTTATCGGCTGATTGAACTGCTGCGAGAACTTGGCACGGTGCACCAATTGCTGCTGCGGCACGGACTGCGGAGCTTTCTTCAGCTGAATCCCGAATTCAGTGCGGATAGCGACGACGCGAGAGATCTGATCAGGCAATATTTCGAGGATGCGACCACTGGCTCGGTCGAGCAATACGTCCAGAATTATAACGCTCGGCTGAGTGAAACCAGCGATTCTTTGGCGGAAGCAAACGATCAGCTGCTGAAGACCGATGCGTCGAGATTGGCACTGATCCGAACTATTTCGCACGATCTGGGTAACTTCCTAAACAGTTTGACTTGGGTGGTGGAGGCTTTCAGCTTTGAGTCAGACGAGGCCGAGCGTACCAAAATGCTGGAGGTGACCAAGCGCAACTTGGCTGACATGACTTCGCTCGTTCGCGAGTTGACCGATTATTCCGTTCTGCTGGCCGGAGATGTGAAAGCAGAGTTTGAGCAGATTTCCTTATCCGCTTTGTGCGAAGAAATTAAGGAATCCTTGTCTCCCATGGCTATTGCGAACGATCTGGCCTTGGAAGTGGACAACAGGGCTGGTCCGGAGACGGCGTGGACTGATGCTCGAAAACTGAAGCAGATCGTCGCCAATCTGGTTTCTAACGCGATAAAATATCGCCAGCGAGATAAGCCGGACGGATTTGTCAGGCTTGTTTTTGATTGTGCTGACGAGGAACATTGGCAATTAACAGTGACGGACAGCGGTGTTGGAATTCCGCAAGAAGATTTGCAGAAAGTGTTTGAGGAGTTTCAGCGAGGCGCTCCGAGCGAGAAAATCCAAGGAGCGGGACTCGGTTTAGCAATTACCAAACGTTTGGTCTTGCTTTTGCACGGCGAAATCAGCGTGTCATCCGAGGTCGGGCGGGGAACTCAGTTTGTCCTGAGGTTTTGACGAAGTTTTCCGCATCCATCCTCTTCAACTCGATCTCGTCAGTGAGGTCAAGGCGCAGAGGCGTGATCGACGTGCGTCCGGTTTCCACCGCCCAACGGTCGGTGCCTTCTTCGGACTGCTCGACTGGAACAACCGTAAACCAGAAATGTTCGCGGCCCATCGGATCCGTGTCACGCACCATCTTGCCATCGTATCGGCGGAGAGATTGCCTGGTCCAAAGAATGCCTTTCGAATCCGCCGGAATATTTATGTTCAACAGTTGCGGCGATGACTCGTTGATCACCAGCTTGAGAGCTTCTTCCACGTGTGGCTGCAATCGTTCAAAATCTGGCTCTTCGTCATCAGCCGGTGTACTCACAGCGATACCGCGCACACCCAATAGAACTGCTTGTTTGGCAGCTGCCAACGTTCCGGAGTGCCAGGTTGCGCTTCCCAGGTTGCTACCCAGATTGACCCCAGATAATACCAGGTCGGCGCCGCCCCAAAAATGAAGACCTAATGCGACACAATCCGCCGGAGTGCCATTGACTCGGTAAGCCTCGAAATCCTTTACCGGAGTCCGTTTGTATCGAAGTGGCCGATTCGAGGTGATTGCGTGCCCCATGGAGGATTGCTCGACGTCAGGTGCGACAATACGCACAACACCAAATCGGGTGGCCACCGTTGCCAGAGCGGCAATGCCGGGACTGTATATTCCATCATCGTTGGAGACTAGGATACGCATATTTCAGAGTTCGATTCCCTTTCGACCAACGGATTGTAAGAAATAGCAAATAGCAAATAGCAAATAGCAGATAGCAAACACCGCAGGCACCGCCAGTACGCCGTGAAAGGTGAGAGGGGTCAGGACATCGGTAACACTTCTGGTTCAGAACGTAGGTAACACTGCGTTAGGTTTTAGGTTACGATTTTTGGTTTGGTCTGCCCAGTTCCGAGTAAAGTTTGTGGGCACACCGAAGGCGTAAGAGAGCTTAGCCCAGGGGTGGAGGCTTTGCGGAACCCTGGGTCAGGATGTTTCTTATGCGATTTGCCCTATAGCGGCAATCGATTCAACGCGCGGGTTCTGCGTCGGTTGTGATTGAAATAGCGTAACGCTCGTTCGATCGCCCTTTCGGGGTAAACCACCGTTGAATGCCATTCACCCAGGGTTCCGCAAATCCTCCACTCTGGGCTAAGCTCTCGTACCTCTTCGGGATAACAACGCCAAACGTCGAGACGCCGACAAGGCGGGTGGACGCCGAACGCCAATACGCGATTAAGCCCGGTGCGAGTTCGACCGGCGAACTATCGAGATGCCCAAACTAGAGTCCAAAGTTGGCGCTGGAAGATTCCTGCCTGCTGAGCGCAGCATTCGAGAACTCCGGGTAGCGGCTGCGACGTGTAAGGGATGCGAGCTCTGGAGGAATGCCACTCAGACAGTTTTCGGAGACGGAAGTGGACGCGCCAAAATGATGCTCATTGGAGAACAGCCGGGAGACCAGGAAGACTTAACGGGGATTCCGTTTTCCGGGCCGGCCGGACAGCTTTTGGATCGTGGGTTAGTCGATGCCGGCATTGGCCGGGAACAAGTTTATATCACGAACGCGGTGAAACATTTCAAATGGTTGCCGCGAGGAAAACGGCGACTTCATCAGAAGCCGAACGGCCGTGAAATTGCCGCGTGTCGTCCATGGCTGCTCGCAGAGCTGGAGGCGATCCAGCCGCGGGTGCTAATTTGTCTTGGTGCAACCGCCGCCCGGGCAGTACTTGGCAAGATAACCAAAATTTCGGAACATCGTGGTGAACTCCTCGAGTCCGAATCAGGCTCCCGGATTGTTGTGACAGTTCATCCGTCCTCGATTCTACGAATAGAAGGTTCGGATATGCGACAGGTAGCAATGCGGCACTTCATCGACGATCTGCGGACAGCGCGCCGGGCTCTATGAAGCTGAAGGGAGTACGGACGTAACTGCGTATATCCTGCGATGGTGTGAGACGTATGCGGCGCCGTTGCAACGATGGGGATCGCGGTTTTGGTAGCGCCGACCGCGCAGCTCCGCTGCCATTGACGGTCGTACGAACCTAACTGACACGGCGTGCGTCGATGGTTGTTTTCAGGGTCGGGAAAATCCGATAGCGATTTTTCCTCCCACTTTAGACAAACCTCATTCGATTCGGCGATGATAGTAGCCGGGAGGGCTCACCTGCTTCCGGTTACGAGCGATGATTTCGACAATCTCCTCCGCGAGTCGAGAGACTTTTTCAACGGCGCCTTCTTCGGCGGCAGCTCCATATGCTTCAAGTACAGTTGAAAGCCTCTTGAGTCCGATCGGCGATGAATTGTCAGATCGCGGAGCATTTCGCGATTTTCCATTTGTCTTACGGGATTTCGAACGCATGAACTTGGGAAACACGAAAACAGCCGACATGGGTCCGAACAACCCACGTACCTACCGATTAAATACTAGATCGCTCGCGAAAGATATGAGGCGTCTCCCTGATTCCCACCTCAGGCGAGATGAACCTAGCCTCCGAAGCTGGTGTTCCGGGTCTATCTACCGCCTGCAACTCAGTGAATCATTTGCAATTACAGATAAAGTGCCGGAAGAATCCTGGCTCCCTTCCTTATGCAACCCCTCCGAGTGTTCCTGGTCGAAAATCACGAAGACACAGTGAGATACATTAAATTGTACCTAGAGCATTTGGGCCACGAGGTCCTTATGGCACGAGAGATGGAAACCGCCCTCCGCGAGGTTCCGAAATCCAGGTGCGATGTCTTGATAAGCGATATTGGTTTGCCGGACGGTGATGGCTGGCTGCTGCTGGAAAAACTCGGTCCTGATCGGCCGGCTTTTGCGATAGCCATTAGTGGCTACGGAACAGGCAATGATCAACGGAAGAGTCTCGCCGTTGGCTTTAATTCGCATCTGGTAAAACCTTTCCTACCGAATGCGCTGCTATCACTCCTCGAGCAGGCGGCCGAGGAAAAAGGAAGTGCGTCGGTAGGTTAGGTGCACCTCGCTTACGGATGCCAAATAAGTCCGATCCCGTTTGCGCAGTGCTGCAAGAGCTCGGTTTACCGGCAGTTCGGATTGCCTCCGCTACGGCTGAAGTCCTCAATTGCAATGAACTGTTTTCTTCTCTGATAAATACGTCCGACGTTCCTGATCGTCGGCTCTGGTTCGTAGAAGGTGTCGTGCGATATCTTAGGGAGGTTGACAGGGCAGATTGGGAAGCTGCATTTTCCAATCAAACTCCGATTCAAATTCATGTGCAACTCAATCCGCCTAACGGCCTGCCAGCGGACTGGGTGATGTGGGCGACCACGTCGGTAACGCGAGCCCCAGTCGATCAATCAACTGTTTGCGTTTTCATTCTGCTCACCGGGTCCTGTTTTGATCGTCTCCGTCAAACCTGGATGGCCGACGGACAGGAATCGGAGCGGAATCGGATCCGGGCAGCGCTTCACCAGGAGGTTGCACAGCAGTTTCTCGGCGCCGCGTTCGGATGCAAGATGATGGCTGATAAGATCAGTGATCTGGACGAAAACCTCGGAAAAGAGGCGTCGGATTTGGCTGAGCTTGTAAGTCAAGCTACTCAGGAACTGCACAAGCTGGTAACTCCGCCCGTGAAATAGCCGATAGCAGACAGGGATAGAATACTGGAGCCGATAGCCGTTTCGCTACAGAGCACAATAACCAAGAGCACTTAGTACCGGCCTGCCGGGGGATCCGCTTCTTTTCGTGGGTTCACCAGACCGACTAGTCGTCGCGTTGGCCCCAGCCGTGCTATTTGCTATTTGTTATGCGCGCAGCACTCTAGGATTTTCCCGGGTAATCGCATCATTCTGCACACCGATTGTCAGCCCTCATGCTATTTGGGTAAGAAGATCAGTTGCGGACGAAAGGCGGAGAATACCTGAACGACCCGTAAGGGAGAGAGTCAGTAGACCCGACCAACGCGAAAAGGTTTTAGTTATGAATAACCTCAAAATCAAGGGCTCTTGGAATGAGTTAAAGGGTAAGCTTAAGCAGCAATACGGGAACCTTACCGATGACGATCTAGCGTTTTCCGAGGGCAAAGAAGACGAACTATTAGGACGGCTTCAGAAGAAGCTGGGCAAAACGAAGGATGAAATCCGCCAGATGATCGAGAAGTTTTAAGGTCAATGCGGGAACGGATTCCCAATCTTTAACAAATACCACAACCGCGACTCACAGAAAATCCGATTGGCGCCCATTGGACAAAGTTCAATGGGCCGCCCGGTCGATCGTTCAGTAGTTACCAATGAGAAAAGGCCATTGGAGAATCTATAATGAAAACGATCTCTGTCTATCCGCCCCTCGTCGGACAGCTGCTTCGCCGAGCGGAAGTGCGCAAAATAAAAAAGTGAAGTGGGATCGGAGGATACGAAGCCTCTTCACCGGGTTTGGTTCATCCCTCATCAATGATTGGCGCGGCTGTCGACCATTGATGGTCGCCAATCCGACGCTAGCGTAGCGGACTATCGTTTAGTTTTTGTTCGATCTTCTTGTATTGGTGTTCTCGTTTGGGACTTGCGCCACGCGGCATAAACAAATACCTCCGCTTTTGATCGCGGGTGACTAGTTAAACGGACTTGTCTTCCGCTTTCGCTGGATCGGCGACGGGAGAGTTCAATTGGCCTCGCCAGCTCATGAGCGCGGCTAGTTCCAGTGGGAAGATTCTCGTAGTGTTCCGGAATCATTGTCGGGATCTCATCTGGGACCTTGAACCTCCGTGGCGTTTCTTAAACATGCGGAGGTATCGGTAACCGGTTTGGTCGGATTGAGGCCGGTCACGTTTCCAGCCATGAGCCGCGAACCTTAGCCTCACAGCGCTGAACGCCGCCGTAGCTGGAGCATCGGGCAATCATGTTGCCCATACCCGAGCCCCGTTCTTTTGCAGAATGGCGAGCCCCTCGCGAATTTCCGACGGCAATTCGCCTACTTGCGCGATGGAACAGTCCGAATCGGATTCAAGACCGAGCGCCTCGAGCGCAGCCTTTTTCGCGATGCGTTGTGCCAGCTCCAACTCCGCTCTGTCTTTGTTTTGTCCGCCCTGAGTCAGCGCGAGCGTTTCCGGGCTGACTTCGACAAAAACGGAGCGCTCTTTGGTCTTGTCGCTTTCCGAACGCGGAGTCGCCTGAACATAGATTTGGAACACGAAAGGGGCAGCTGCCACCGAACAAGTTTGCTCAACGCGGCTCAGGGTACAACCGGACGCGCGTATCAGGGTTGTCGCCCGAGGCAAATGACCGATCACTGACTACTCGATTGATTATCGGTTGCCAACCTCTCAATCGTTGATTTCGCGTCTTTCATCTGTCATGGCAACGACCGGTATTTCGACGATAAACGTAGCTCCGTTGCCCAGCCCAGGGCTACTAACCGTAATGCGACCTCCGTGAAGCTCGACGATGTTTTTACAAATCGCCAATCCCAAACCAAGTCCTTCAGAGGTTTCTGCCTGTTCAAAAGGTTCAAAAATCCTCGCTACGACTCCCGGTGCGATTCCTTTACCCGAATCTCGGACCTCGATTCTGAGCAAGTCGCTCCTCAGATTCATCGAACGAATCCTGATTTGGCCCCCAGGTGGAGTAAACTTGATGGCGTTCTTGAGTAAATTCCAAAAGACTTGCTGCAGCCTGTCCACATCCGCGCACAACTCAGGTGAAGCTTGCCCCGACTGATTCTGGTTACGTCGAGCAGATCATCAATCAGTCGAGCTTCCAATTCGGCGTTTTTCACAATCACGCGAAGATGCTCTCGAATCGCTTCTGGTACGGTTGGATCTTCGATGAGAAGCGAACAGGAAAACAAGATGGGGGTGAGGGGCGTTCGTAATTCGTGGCTAAGCATAGCCAAAAAACGATCCTTCGCCCGGCTGGCCATTTCTGCTTTGCGTTGTGCTTCCTGAGCGGTGGCATATAGCAAAGCGTGATCGACGGCAGTGGATACTCTTCTTCCGAAATCCTGAGTTAGCGCGATTTCGGCCATATCGTAAGAACGGGCTGCGTCAGTAAGGATAAACGAAATGGCGCCAAACACATCTCCTCGATTAGCCAATGGGACTATGATTGCCGATTGAGCCGACAGAGCTTTGAGCAGGGGATAATCCTTCTGCTCTCCCTGGAATTGTGCAGTATCCATCGACAGTTTAGCAGGATCGCTAAAAATTCGCGTCTCCCCAGTCCGCATGACTTCTGCCACGAGGTAATTGTCAATCAGCTCGATTGGATAGCGTTCCCTCAGGCGAGACGCGGCATCAAAGTCAACTGAGCTCGACTGCTTGAAGGCGGCCATCCGGGAGAAGCCCCCTTTTTCCAACCGATCGACGATACAGATATCGGCCAGGAACGGTACTGCGATCCGGACCGCTTCCTGATAGATCTGTTCCTCGTTCAGAGAGGTCGTCAATGCCTGGCTCGCCCTAGCCAGAAATAACGCTCGTTTTTCCGAAATCTCTACTGCTTCTCGCACCGCCTGCTCGCGAGCCAAGCGGGCGTATTGGCCCTCCGCTTGCTTTCGCGCGGTCAAGTCACGAGTGATCTTAAGGAAACCTTCGGCCGTGCCGCTTTCATTTCGGAGCGCGGTAATAGTCACAGCGGCCCAGAAACGGGAGCCGTCCTTGCGCACCCGCCAGCCCTCATCTTCAAATCTGCCTTCTTCTCCAGCCAGCTTGAGTTCGTGCTCCGGCCAGTTTTGCGCGACTGATTCGGGTGGGTAGAACACCGAGAAGTGCCTACCGATTATCTCGTGCGCCCTATATCCTTTGATCCACTCTGCACCTTGATTCCAGCTCGCAATATGGCCTTGGGCATCGAGCAGAAAAATCGCGTAGTCGCGGACACCGGCAACCAGTTGATGAAATTGAGATTCGCTGAACCTCAAAACGTGTCTGAGTGACTCCTCGGAACTCAAGTTATTCATGCGGCTCCGCGAGCAATCATCTTTACCTATTTCTATTTCCCGCATTAAGCCCGGAAGCGTAGTACCAAAGTGATTCTATTCGCGTTATGGGGAAAAATGTATCGGTTCTTCATCAGCCCTTTTCATTGGTCGGGGAGGAAACATCTCCATTCAAACCTCCATTATAGGATACGAGATTCTAGTGAAATATTAGCCGGTGCAAAAGCCTAAGTTCCGGTTTCGTCGCGCCGGGCTATCAGGTTGGCACCTGATTCCGGCGTCGGGATAAATACTTTAGCGCGCGAAAAAACTTGTTTGATTCTTGTTTTTGACAAACTGGAGAATCAGGCATCCGCCTGCCTAGCGAACTCCCGCCGCTACGAAGCTGCCCGATGAGTGCGACTGCTTCCGCAAGAACTTCCGGTGTGAGTTGCTTCATGAGCGCGTGGAGTCGCCTAACACCTGAATTAAGCCGCGCCGCGAAGCGGCGTCGGCTTGAATGAACTGTTAGGCGGGCGCGCAGGAACAGTCTACAACTGCATCCTCCCGAGTCACCTAATTTGCCTGAAAGGGCTTGTAGACCTGAACGGGCGAATCCTTGAGCTGCTCAATCAGTTCCGGGCTAGGCGTTCCGCATATTTCTCCAGACCTGGAGCATGTCCGAAGTATCGCGGCCATCGTGTCCCCCAGATTCTTGTGATGATCCAAGAGGGCCTGCGAGTCACGATACCGCTCAAAGACAAGACACTCTGTGTTGTCGCTGTTGAAGTACAACTCGTACTGCAAAGCCCCGGTGTCTTTAGTGCGCACCAATTCCACGCATCTCGCGGCAAGATGCTTGAACTCGCCGAGCTTTCCGTGGTGGACCTTGAGTCTAGCGATACATAGCAGTTCACTCATGGCTCTTCTCTCAAAGCGTTTTCTTCCAGCATTTACACGTCTATGGTATTTATACGTTGGCAGAGCCAACGTACCGACCGAAGTGGCGTGCGATCAATGATGGATTCGGACTTCACCACGCGCGTTCATCCCGTGCAAACCATTTTTCAAACACTCCCTAGTCCTTATGGGGTAAAATGCTTTCCAAGGCTTCTCTTATCGAGCCCTTCAGCATGCTCGGTGCATTCGGGTCTGATAAGACCGACGACATGAAGTCCCTTGCTTGAGCCAAAGTGATGTGTGTGGCAAAGTCGGAACCTCCGGAAGCGCTGTGCCTCGCAATGGTGCGCCGGGATCCTGAGCCAGGAGAATCAGGCTACAATTCGCGGCTATCTGCGATCGGTTTTGCCGCGTACTTGCCAACCATCTCAATTAGTCGCAGCGCATTCAGCGGTGCGCGGGTATTGACATCATTGTTGAAATAGACAAATCCGTTCAATCCCTGATGAGCGGATCGTCGTAAATGTTCGGCCCAGGGTTCGAGTTCTTGATCGGTATAATCGTGCGCCGGGCCATCTTTTAAGCCGTGAAAACGCACGTAGACAAAGTTGGCTGTCGGCTGGAAATGCATTGGCATGGCTAAAGAACTGACTGCCACATTGGCGATACGGTGGCGCTTAAGGACATCTTCAATCTCTTTATCAAGCCAGGAGGGATGACGAAATTCTATGGCGTGCGCGAAGCGGCGAGGTAGCGATTTAGCAAATTGTGTGAGTCTTTCGCTATTCTTGGTAAAATTAGGCGGCAATTGCCATAAGATTGGACCCAGCCGGTCGCCTAGAAGGCGGCAACGATCGAGTAAAAGCTTGAAGGATTTGGCACCTGGCTTTAATCGCTTGAAATGGGTGACTGCCCGACTCCCTTTGACGGCGCAAAGAAATCCCGCCGGAGCTGTTTTCCGCCAGCTGCTAAAAGCGCTTTCCTCGGGTAGACGATAGAAACTGGCGTTGATTTCAACAGTGGGAAACTGGGTTACATAAAACTCAAGGTGGCGTTTGGCTGGGCAACCCTTCGGATAAAAAGAGTTTGCCCAGCCTTTGTACATCCAGCCGCTGGTTCCGATATAGATCTTAGCGGATCTCACCGTCCCATACCGGAATCGCTCCTGACCATGAAACTTCTCGGCCGGCGAATCGTATTCTAAATATGTTGTTTATTCGCTATTTGCGAGCGGCGCCCACGTTGACCTGACTTTCAGCAATCGCGGTGAGCTTCTCGTTGGCTTCACTTTCCTCATTGAGGGTTTGCTGCAGGACGCTCGCAACCTCCCCCTCGCCAAGTCGACGAGCCAAAGTACGAGCCGTGCCATAACCAGCCATCTCATAGTGCTCGACTCTCTGGGCGGCACCGATCAGTCCGGCGTCACGTACATCGGCATCGCCTTCCGCTTTAATGATTAGCTCGCCTTCTTTGATCAGCCCTTTCATTGCTTCACACGTTTCTCCGGCGGCTTTCTCATTCATACCGGCGAATATATGTTCGAGACGCGAAGCGTGCTGCTTCGTTTGCTCAAGGTGGTGATTGAATGCGGCCTTCAGATCAGGCGCTTTTGCAGCCTTAGCCATTTTTGGAAGTGCCTCGGTGAGCTGCTGTTCCGCATTGTACAGATCACGCAGTTCCTCGAGCAACAGATCACGAAGGGAATTCAACTTTAAGGATGTAAATCTCATACAGATCTGGTTCGCGGCTGGGCTCGCAAAGGGTTTTCTAACTCATGGCTTTCGCCATGGCCAGTGCGCCCGCCGAACACCGACTAGCGGGAGCGCACCTGTAATCAGCCGCTCCGAGACGCTTTAATGATTTTTTGCGCGGCTGATTTTCCGCTGGCGAGCGCCGCATGCACGGTGCCGTTAGCCCCTTGGAAATCGGTAGCTTCGCCGGCAAAAAAGATGGTGTCGTTTACCGGCTCGGCCAGGATTTGGGCGGCTTTCAACCCGCCGACTTTAGGATAGCTGTAGGCGCCCCGCGAAAACGGATCGTTGCTCCAATCGTAATAGTGAATTCTGTCAGCCCGTTCCCGTATCCAATACCCAGGTTTGGCAAAGA
>WNFI01658190.1_pt1 | contig 13357 bp, 16 predicted proteins | sample 5400471 | NCBI WGS metagenome assembly WNFI01 (sample SAMN13153348, study PRJNA577476) | soil metagenome | isolation source: 100 cm saprolite on Douglas fir-dominated hillslope | place: USA:California | collected 2013-09-17 | reverse complement strand
CGCCTCGATTGCGCTGCGCTGCGCTTCTCCGGTGCTGGTCATAGTTCCCCCTCGACCCAGCCCGTGTAGATGCCGAGCCCGATGATCGAGCGCTGGATCTCGGAACTGCCCTCCCAGATGCGGTCGACCCCGATGTCACGGTAGAGCCGCTCCACCGGGTTCTCGCGCATGTAGCCGCGCCCGCCGAGGATCTGCAGCGCCTTGTCGATCAACTTGCCATGCTCCTCGATCGCCATCTCGTTTGGGAAGAGCTGGGTTTGCGCGAAGTGTCGCGCGCGCTCCTGGAGCGCGCGATCTTGCGGTGAGAGATTGAGATCCATGAGCCTATCTCGCCGTCACGCTTCGAGCGCGAGCTCGTTGCCGAAGATGTATTGGCTTGGATGCATCTTGAAGCCCTTCACCTTCTTATCCCCACGGCACGCCGGCCCGGTAAGCCAGCGATAGCGTCTGCACGCCGAGCGGACGATGGAACCAGTCGGTGACGCCGAACGGCACCTTGTTCCAGAGCTCAGCGTATTGCTGCGCCGGAATGAGGTTGATTGAGACGCGGATCCCGGCCTCCTTCCACTGCTCGACCAGCGCCTGGACCGTCGCGACGAACCAGTCCGGGTCGGCGCGGCTGTCGATCTTGAGATCGATGCCGTCGGGATATCCCGCCTCGGCAAGCAGGCGCTTCGCGGCCGCGACGTCGCGTTGGATAGGCGGCAGCTCGGCGTATTCCGGGTGGATCGGCGACACGTGATGAAACTCGCCGGCGCGACCGAGATCGCGATAGGCGATCGTCATCACCTGTTTCGGATCCGACGCGAGTTGCAGCGCCTTGCGGAACCGGACGTCATTGAACGGCTTTTCGCTGAACTTGCCACGAACCACAGCGCCGGACGCGGTTGGCGCCTCGTACATCTGGAGGTGCGGCATAGTCGGCAAGACGGCATACTGAGCGATGCCTGCCGCCGTCATGCCGTGGATCTGGCGTCCAGCCAGGGCAGAGATCGCAGCCGCCGGATCGTCGCCCAAGGCGACGAACTCGAGCGAGTCGAGATTGGCCGCGCCGCCCCAGTAAGACTTCAGGGCCTTGAGAAGCATGCGACGGCCGGGCTGGTTCTCGACGAACTCGAAGGCGCCGGTGCCGTTCGAGCCCGCATCGAAGACGCCGTTCTCGTCGGGGTCGAGAATTGCCATCTGATATGCGAAGAGGTCTTCGGGTACGGCGAGATGTGGCCGCTTCGCGTTCAGTCGTACGGTGTGAGCGTCGATCCTTTCGATCGCGCTCGCGTCCCACAGGCGCGTCGACTTTTTCACCTGACCCTTCGCGTCCTTCTCGCCGGTATCGATCTCCGCGAGCAGGTAGCCCTTCATCAGCCCGAGCATCGACGAGCCGACCGCAGGATCCAGGACGCGCTTCAGATTCCAGACCACGTCGTCGGCTGTGAAGTCGCGGCCCTTCCGCCACTTGACATCCTTGCGCAGGCGAAGCGTCCAGGTTTTGAGGTCCGGGCTCGCCTCCCACGCCTCAACCAGGCCGGGGCGCGTCAAATTGTCGGTGCCGGTGACGGTCAAATAGTCGCAGACCTGCCGCACGACGTTGCTCTGCTCGAGGCGGAAGAACGTATGCGGGCTCTTGACCTCGTTGACCAGAGCGGAGATCCGGAGCGCGCCACCCTTCGGCATTGCAGCCGTTTGAGCCAGGGCGCCGCTCGGCCCGCTGGCGAGGTTGTCGGCGAAGGCATAGGCGGTGCTTGCCGAAATGCCGAGCAGCGTCGCGGTGCGCAGGAACTCGCGCCGATCGACGCAGCCGGCAGCAAGCTGCTGCTTCAGTGTTGGAACATAGGGGTGCTCGCGGTTGTCACTCATTGCTTCCTCCCTGGTTCGCCCATTTCGCCAGAAATGCGACCGTGCGCGCTACCTCGATTGCCTCGCCCATCCGCTTGATCGGCAACTTTGCGACGACGGCGTCGAGTGTAGTCCGGTCATACTGATCGAGCGCGCTCGTGCGAACGGTGCCGGTCGCCACGCAATTGACGAGGATGCCGTGCGGCGCCCATTCCACGGTCAGCGTCTTGGACAGGTTTGATAACCCGGCGCGCGCCGCGCCGGCGTGCGCGTAGCCTGATGCTCCGCCGTCGATCGACAGGACGATGTTGATGATCCGACCGCCGCTGCCGCCACGCGCGACGACGCGGCGCGCGAAGGCCTGACACATGTGCCAAGTGCCGTTGAGGTTGAGGTCGACGATGGTGCGGAAGCCGTTGGCCGAGATGTCGAGGGCGGCGGCGGTAAACTGGCCGCCAGCGTTGTTGACGAGGATTTCGACGGATCACCCCCGGGCTCCCAGTTCCTCGAACAGCGCCTCGACCGCCCGCTCGTCGCGAATGTTCAGCGTGAGCGCCGTCGCATCGATGCCGGCTTCGCGCATCTCGCTCGCCGCCCCGTCAAGAACCTCACGGCGGAGTGCGGCGATCACCACCGATGCCCCGAGACGACCGCGCTCACGGGCAATTGCGAGGCCAATGCCGGTGCCGCCGCCGGTGACCAAGGCCGTGCGTCCGCGGAAAAGATCTGCCGCAAAGATCTCGGTCGCATGGCGCGCCGTCGCCATATCGGTGATCCGACAGGCATGGAAGACCGGCAAGTGCAGGCGTTTCTTGAACTCGCCGGCACGCTTAAGGCTGGGCGCGAGGCCGACTTGCATTCCCCGCTCAGTTCAGGCTGGCCGGTTTGCTAAGGTTGGGTGCCAACCCGCCGATCATGTACCATACGAGATCCTGGTTCTCCTTGATGAAGCGCTCGACCGCTTGCGCGTCGGTCATATGCTCAGTGTCGACCCAGACCAATAACTGCGAGAGCTGCTTATCGGTAAGGGTAAAGCGGCTCAGCAGCGCCGTGGCTCGCGGAAAATCCGTGCGAAAGCCGGAGCGAACCACGTTGAGATCACGTGCCTCGCCATAGATGTTCTTGGGATCCTCGAGGAACTTCACGCCATAGACGGCGCAGAGGATATGAGGACACCATCCGGTGACCACGATGGGCTTGTGTGCCTCATACGCCGCCTTGAAGGCGGCCGACATTGCGGCGTCGCTGCTCGGCACGAGCTGCAAGGGCAGCCCGTATTGCTCGACGGCTTTCTTCGTGCCCAGCATGATGCCCGCACCAGCATCGATCCCGATAATCTTGCCGTCGAACTGCTTCGCGACCTGCGGATCCTTTAGGTTCTCAATGCTGTTCACATCGACATAGGAGGGCACCATGAGGCCGCCAGGGACAGGCACGACAGAGAACGAGACCAGGTCGATCTTGTCGCCGTATTTGTTCAAATAGCTCTGCTGGCCGGGAAGCCAGCTGCTCGAGAACAGATCGACCTGCCCGGAAGCCAACGATGCATAGATGATGCCGGTATCGAGCACCTTGTCGTTGACCTTGTAGCCGATCTTCTCGAGGAGCTGCTTACCGACTTCATACAGGACTCGGCTGCTGCTCCACGTCGCATGCGCATAAACGATCTCCGGCTTTCCAAGCGGCAGCGGCTCGGCAGCGAGTGATGAGCTGGAAAGTATGAATGTGCCCATCGCGGCCGCAAAAAGGCCGCTTGCAGTGAGTCGAACAGAATCCCGTAGCATCGTTTTCCCTCCCCTGATTTCAGCTCGGTATCAGCGCCACACGCGGCCCATAGTGCAGAATGCTCGACTCCCTCGACCCGGTGACCCCCGGCCGTGTGTTATGCCCCAATACGGTTTGATAGCGGCGCCGAGAGCCTCTGACAGGCGCGACGCGATGCAGAGAATGGTGCCCCTTGAACAAGACCAGCATTCCAGGTTCCTGCAGCAACTGAATTACCCCGGTTCGGTCTCCGTCGAGTATCCGCTTCACCGCCTCGTAGTTCTCGTTTTCGCGGGAACGAATGAGTGGCACGTACTCGAATTCGCCGCCCCCCTCCGCGCCTTGCAGCAAGAGCGTAATGTTCGCCTCATTGGTGTCAAAATGCCATTGCTGGCAGCCACCTTCGTCCATCACAGAGATGTTGAGCGCTTGGAACCGGTCGGCCGATCGGTACAGCTGTTCCACACCGATCGCCGCAGCCAGGAAATCGGTGAGCGCGTCGCAGTTGTAAAGCTGCCAAACCGCCGTGGTCGGCGGAATGAGATCGTAGGCGATCTGACGCATCCGCCGCGGGGTTTTCCTCCTGCGCGGGTGATCGGGTGGCAGGCTCGCAAGCTCTGCCGTTTCGTAATTGAAGAAGTACGGGCTTGCCTCATTCGGCCCAGGATAAGCCAGCGGCTCGAGGGCCTCTGCCTCCTTGACCATTTGCGCGATCGCCGCGGGTCGAAGAAATCCTGGCAGAGCGCACAGGACCTGGTCCGCCATGCTGCGCCTGATCCGCTCGATCAAGTCCCGCCCGCGCGGCGTCTCCAGATCGTTGATCGGGTAGCGGTCGAGGTCGATCAGGTCCCGCAGCGGATTCATGGCGATTTCCTCAACACGTCTCAAGCTCCGAGATGCTTTTTCCTAGGCAGGCCGGGACGGCTCGTGGACAGAGATCCGGTGGAACTCCCGGCGATGACCGTAGTAGTCGTTCAAAGCGAAGTGGAGCGTGCACCGATTGTCCCATACGCCGACATCGTTCTGCGACCAGCGATACCGGCAGGTGAACTCCGGTTGACTCGCATGGGCCCAGAGGAATTCCAGCAGCGGCCGGCTTTCCTCCCAGGACATACCGGTAAATCGGGTCACAAAGCCGCGATTTACGTAGAGGCACTTACGGCCGGTGTCGGGATGCGTCCGCACAACGGGGTGGTCGGTTGCCTCGTCCAGCCGCTCCGCGGCCTGGTGCAGGCTCTTCGTGACAGACCGGTCCTCTGCCCGGGGAGCATGCGTGCGTGATGTTGCCGCTGATCTGGCTGACTCGCTTCCATGTACCATCGCGCTGGAGTGCTCTGCCTGAAGATCCTGGAGCAGGGCTCGCATCCCGTCTGATAGGCTCTCGAACGCGAGGTACTGGTTAGCAAACATCGTGTCGCCGCCGAACGGAGGCGCGTCCTTCGCGTAGATGACGCCGGTCTTGTGCGGCCTCACACGAAAAGTCACATCCGCATGCCAAAGTCCGCCAACATTGATCGACCGGTCGCTGGCCTCCTTCACATTGACCAGTATCTGAGGACAGCCCGCAACGGCGGGCGGCTTGATCGGGTATGCGAAAGGCTCGTAATCGACCTCTCCGAATCGGGCTGCGAAAGCCGTATGCTGCGCCGGGGTGAGCGGCCGCTGTCCTCGAAAGAAGAGCACGAGGTTTTCGAGAAAAGCGTTGTAGATCTCAGAAAATTCGGAGTCGCTTATCTTCGTTGCGATATCGACGCCGAAGACTTCCGCGCCGAGTGCGCCTGCTAAGGGCCTGACTTCGGTAGCCATTGACCACCTTTGCGAAGCTGGAGCTCACGTGAAACGCGTTTGCGCTCTCAATTTGCATCGACAATGCGATTGGCACAAATTATCATTTGTTATCGTTTTTGATTTTGATTTGTAATCATGAATTTTGAGCAACTCGAGACCCTCGTCTGCCTCGCGCGGCTGCGCAGCTTCCGCGCCACCGCTGAGGTGCTGAACACCAGCCAACCCGGTGTGTCGCTGCGGATACAAAGACTGGAGGAAGAGCTTGGCGCGCTGCTCTTCGAGCGCACGCAACGCTTTGTATCCTTGACCGCTGTCGGCCGCGAATGCCTAGCGCATGCCGAACAGATCGTGGGGTTGCGAGATGAGTTGCGGAACCGTGTCCAGGGCCCGTTGCATGGACGCGTGAATCTCGGCGTCAGCGAGTTGATCGCACATACCTGGCTTAGCGATTTGCTTGCCGCGCTGGCAAGTCGATATCCGGGGCTGCGCATCAATCCAACGATTGATCTCACCCCGAGACTATTGAGTGAGCTCGATGCAGGCGAGTTCGATGTAATCCTGGTGGGGGCGCAGGTTCTCACGACAACCAATCCGATGATCAACCTTGGCTCGGTCCGCTATTACTGGATGGGCAGACCGCCCGTCGGCGTATCGGAGAGACCGCTGGGGGTGCACGATCTGCAGGCACACCAAATCATCACCTGGTCCAAGCAAGCGGCCCTGCACCGCCCGATCGGCGAGTGGTTCATCGCTCATGGCTCGTACCCCAAGGAGCCGATAACCTGCAACTCGGCCCTCACCATGGCCGCCATGGCAGCGGCTGGTCTCGGCGTCTCGCTCTTGCCGGTAGAGCTGGTACAGCGCGAGCTTGCTGAGGGCCGACTCGTCATCATCCCGGTCGAACAGGAATTCGAGCCAGTCGAATACAAGGCGGTTTACGCGAGGCGGCGCGACACCCTGGGAAAGATCGTTGCCACGACCGCGCGCGAAATCAGCACCTTTGACAAGAAACCCCGGCAACCCGATAAGTCAAAGTGACGACGGGGCAAATCAGGTCGCCACAGCTTGCGGTTCGTTCTGCCGCTCGCCTGCTCCTTCACATCGATGACAGAGATTGCGTTGCCAAGCATAAATCGCCAACACACCGGAAGTAAGTCTGAACACGCTATCGAGTGCCGCCGCGTCTGGAAGGTATTTGGTGGGCGCACTCCGAGCGAGCTAGAGCTGAGGCAATGGGCACAGCTGAGCAAGCAGGAAATCGCGAGCAGGTTCGACTGCATCATCGGAGTTGCCGACGTAAGCTTCGCGGTGAAGCGCGGCGAAATCTTCTGCATCATGGGCCTGTCGGGAAGTGGCAAATCGACCCTGGTGCGCCACATCAATAGGCTCATCGATCCAACGTCCGGAGAGATCCTGGTGAACGGCGCGCGCGTCGATCTCATGGGAGCGACTCAACTCCGTAAGCTGCGCAACCGGACCGTCGGGATGGTCTTTCAGCATGTCGCGCTGCTGCCGCATCGCACTGTGCGCGACAACGTCGCCTTCGCGCTCGAGTTGCGCGGGAACGATTCTCGCGACAAAGGCGCGATTGCCGATGCCAAGCTCGACCTTGTCCAACTGACGGGCTGGGGAGACCGGTATCCAGATGAGCTGTCCGGCGGCATGCAGCAGCGTGTCGGCCTTGCGCGCGCGCTCGCCGCGGACTCGGACATTCTCCTTATGGACGAGCCCTTCAGCGCTCTCGATCCGCTCATTCGGCGCCGGCTGCAGGACCAATTTCTTGCCTTATCCCGCGAAGTGCGCAAGACGACCGTTTTCATTACTCACGATCTGGAGGAGGCAATAAAGCTGGGAGATCGAATCGCAATCATGCGCGATGGCAGCTTCATCCAGGTTGGGACGCCAGAGGAAATCGTCAGCGCCCCCGCGGATGACTACGTTGCCGATTTCGTGCGCGGCATATCGCGCTTAAAGATTTTTTGCGCCGAGCACATCATGCAACCGCTGGCCTCCTCCAATTGGTCGCAATGCAGCACCGCAGAAGGCCCGCTGCGATCGGCGCATCCGACGACAAGGCTGGAGACCCTGGTCGAATTGATGATCCAGTCGCCTCGCGCGATTCTCATCGAGGCAGAAAGAGATCAGCCGGTCGGCATCGTCACGCTGCCATCCTTGCTGCGAGCCATCAAAGGCAGCCCTGCGCCGTCTGAGATCGGAGCCGCAACGGGAGGGACGCCGTTTGAAGCCTAATACTAGTTTCCAGTGATCCGACGGCTAATCAGATTGCTCGCTCATGGAGATGCATAAGCTTCCGATCGGTCCCGTCGGGGCGCGACTCTTCGATCTCGTGGCGGCGCAGCTCGGGTTTCTTTTCCGCGCTTTCAGCGATACCGTAATTGCGATCGATGGCATCTTCCGTCTGGTGTTGCTGACGCCGCCCGCCATTTTTTGGATCGCGGCGATCGCCGCTCTATGCTGGTACCTGCTCGGCATCCGGTTCGCCATTTTTGCGATGGCATCGCTTCTGCTGCTGGTCAACCAAGCGCTCTGGGCACAACTAATGATCACCTTGAGCTTGGTGCTGACGTCGACGGTGATCGCATTGATCATTGCCTTTCCGCTCGGTGTGCTGATGGGGGAAAGCCGAGCGGCGCGTGCAGTGCTCGAGCCGGCCCTGGACTTCGTCCAGACGATGCCGCGCTTCGTCTATCTGATTCCGGCAGTCATTCTGCTCGGCATCGATGTCCCGCCCGCGGTATTCGCTACGCTGACATTGGCCGTGGTGCCCCCCATCCACGCGATCGCCATCGGACTGGCGCAGGTCAATGAGCATCTCGTTGAGGCGGCAAGAGCCTACGGAGCGACCCGGGCGCAAATCCTTCTCAAGGTCAAGCTTCCCCTAGCTATTGCTCCGGTCATGCTGGGCGTGAACCAGTGCATCATGATGTCGCTTTCGATGGTGGTGATCGCGTCGCTGATTGGCGCGGCAGGGCTCGGTTCCGAAATCCTTCAGGCCCTTTCTTCCCTCGATGCAGGGCAAGGTTTCGTTGCATCCTTCGGTATCTTTGTGCTTGCGGTACTCCTCGACCGAATAACGAGAGCGGCAGCCGAACGGCTCCCCGGCGGCACCGGCCGGCATCTGGCCAAGAAGGCATAGGATGCAGCCCATCCCGATCAAGGACTGGATAAGTTTGGGGCTGGATCTCGTGCATCGGCACCTTGGCTTCGCCTTCAACGCGGCGGCGAGCCTCGTGACGCAACTCGACCTCTACATCGGCTCAGGACTTCACCACGTCCCTCCTTATGTGGTCGTGCTGATCGTCGCCGGCGTGTTGGCTTGGCGGACGGGTATCTTTGTTGCAGTAGCGATCGCCGCCGGCCTGCTTATCGTATGGAATCTCGGTCTGTGGGATAACGCCGCCGAGACTGTCTCCCTCGTTCTGATCGCGGTGAGCATTTCGGCCGTGCTCGGAATTCCGCTCGGAATCCTGCTGGCGGAATCGCCGCTCGCCGCGCGCATCGTCGCTCCTGTACTCGACTATATGCAGACGACGCCAGCGTTCGTGTATCTCATCCCGAGCGTTCTCTTCTTCGGCATCGGGACGGCTCCCGGCGTCTTCGCGACGGTCGTCTTCGCACTTCCGCCTCTGACCCGGAACATCGCCCTCGGCATTCAGGAAGCGGATGCGAAGGTCATCGAGGCCGCAGAGGCATTTGGCGCGACGCGGGCTCAGCTGCTGAGAAAGGTGAAGCTTCCGCTGGCGCTGCCGTATTTCGTGATCGGCATAAACCAGTGTGTAATGATGTCTCTCTCCATGGTGGTCATGGCCTCATTGATCGGGGCACGCGGGCTCGGAACCATTGTCGTGACCTCGCTGGCGCAGGTCGATTTCCCGATGGGTATTGAATCCGGATTGGCAGTCGTCGCAATCGCGATTGCCTTGGACCGGATTAGTCGGCCGGCGACGGTCCAAAGGTTACGACGTCGGGCATAAAAACGGCGCTGTTCGCGGGTCCGGTTAGGGTCCAATGTGCGAAGTAACCGCACCCGATGCTCTATGTCTGGTTAGCGGCTGAAACCGGGAACGCACGCTCGGTGTTGATCGCGTTCCCTGCCAAGCGCGGTGCGGTCACTCTTGGTAACGCGTCGCATGCTGCCCCAACTGTCACAGCAAAATGCACGCACTGAACCACGGCCACCTGCGACCATCATTCCCGGTCTGAATCGTCGGGTATCTACCCGGTCCATACCGGCCACCCCCACCCCCCTCAAGGCGCGCGCCTTCGGCCTCCGGGGGGAGGGGGAAAGAAGGAGACTCTGCGCCGGCCGATTTCCAAGCCCACGCGCTCCGCACGGCGAAATGTGTGAATGCCCCAGCTTCGAAGGGCGGAAGAGGAAGCCCAATGTGTACTGTCATGTAGTAACATGCGCCCATGATCCTCGTCGGCCAGTATGACTCCCCCTATGTGCGCCGGGTCGCGGTGTCGCTGCGCGTGCTCGGCTTCGACTACGAGCACGACACGCGCTCGGTGTTCGGCGACTTCGATTCGATGCGCCAGACCAATCCGCTTGCCCGCATCCCCTCGCTCGTCTTCGACGACGGTGAGGTGCTGATCGATTCGGCGGCAATCCTGGACTGGCTCGATGAGACCGTCGGGCCCGCCCGCGCCCTCCTCCCCAGGGCCGGCCCTGAGCGGCGGCGCGCGCTCCGCCTCATCGCGCTCGCCACCGGCGTGATGGACAAGGCGGTGAGCAGCATCCCCGAGCTGCTCCCGCAGGGGCGCTATCCCACGCTCGAGGCCTTGTCGGCACGCTGCGAAGCGCGCCCCGAGTTCCAGGCCACGTTTGCGCCGGAAGCGGTCTACCTCCGGGGCGATTGACCACCGCACTAGCGCACCTCGTTCATTCAGACGACTCGTCCCAAAGCGCGGCCCGGGCATCGGGGAAAAGCGCGCTATGGGATGTGTTGCTCGGCGGCCGCAACGTCCGGTGTGGGGTCAACCTGCGCCATAAAGCGCGCTGAGCCGATAGTCAGCTTTGGGGTCGATAGCGGCTGTCGCTGATTGGGTTTTGACCCTAGTCCCGCCGCCCCCGCTGGAAGCGCTTGCCCAAGCGACGCGCCGCCAGGGAAAGCGGCCATGCCATGACGAAGTACATGCAACCCGCCAACACGTAAAGATGCATGGGTCGAAAATAGATCGACGCGATTTCCTTCGCGCGCAGCATCATCTCAGGCGTTGAGATGAGCGAGGGGCCGTAGAAGTCGCTGGTGTCGATGTGATTCACCCCGCGCGCAACGGCCTCGCGCAGCACGGATAATGCCGCGTCAGGATCCTTGGGCGGGCCGAACACGCCGGGCCCTGCGAGCTGCATGGCACCGTAGCCGAGCCGCTTCACGGTGCGATCGCCGAGAGTGAACGTGCCGGACTGGTCGATACGGGACATGATCTATCTCCTGTGAGGACCATGCACAGATGGGTGTCGCTTGTGCTCGCGATAATGGGCACAATCCGCACAGAGCCGTGCGGAGTAACGAACAGTGTCGTCGAACGTAGACCGAGAACGGCCGCTTTAGCTTGCTGATCGCTCGTGAGCTGCCATTCCGTTCACGGCCCAAAACGGCTTCCAAGGGTCGAGCGTGATGCCCTTGTTCTCCTCCTGGCCGATGGTGGCCGGAAGAGGAGAAGGCGATGGGACACTCAGAGTATGATCCGGCGGCCAAAAATCGGCGTCCGTGGAACGTGGGTCGTATGGTTGGTGCCAAGCGGGCGCTGAAGCTGCAACAGGTTTGGGCGATCCGGTTCTGGCTCGACCGCGAAGGCCGGCTGCGCGACCGCGCAATGTTCGACCTCGCCATAGATAGTAAACTGCGCGGGTGTGACGTCGTGAAGGTCAAGATCGGCGATCTTGTCAGCGGCGGTCGGGTTCGGTCACGCGCGATCGTCGTCCAGCAGAAGACCAGCCGGCCCGTTCAGTTCGAGCTCCTTGAGCCCTCCCGCGGCAGCATTCTGGCCTGGCTCGAACGCCGAGGCGGCACGCTTGACGAGTTCGTCTTCCCGAGCCGTATCGATCACGCCGATCATATCAGCACTCGGCAGTATGAGTGGCGAACCAGGCGGGAGTATCTCGACCAGGACCTTGCCGATGGGTGTTGAGGACGTCTCGTGCGGTCGCTGCAGGTAGACGCGTGCCTGAAAGGCCATGTCGTCGTCCCCTCCCGCGAATTTCCTTTATCGTGTTGCCACCAGAATTACAGGACAACATACCACGATGCGGGGACGGGAGGGGCGGCATCGGCGGCTCCGGCCGGCGCCGCATGCGGAGCCCGTCGAGCGGCAGACGTTTAGCGTCCCGAGATCGCGACCACGAGAACGGCGACGACTGCACAGGCCGCTGCGGTAATCGCCACGAGCTGCAGCGTGGCTCGCTCAAGCGTGCGTCCGAGTGCCCATTCCAGAACCTCGTCCTGACGATCGCACGACGCAAAAACTTCATCCGATGTGGTCACGATGCCATCCTTCGCCCCTCGGACGCCCCGTGCTGAACTCAGCCCCGTCCTAACCGGCGGGGCTTTTTCTAGCATGGGAGTCGATCGCCACCGTAGACCGCGCGGGCGAAAGAACGCCCCGCGCGAGGCAGGGCTTTCGGGTGGTCGTATGGCACCGACCTGGCGGATGGGCACCGCGTTCAATATGCGCCGGTTTTCGTCGTGCCGGCGTAACTATTCATGGGGTGATACAACGAGCTATCAGCGTGAGCCCCGTCTAACTCATGATCGCCCCGCCCTCACCGGCGGGCTCTCCTGCTGTGGGACTAGGCAAAGGGAGGAAGAGTAATGGACGATCTAACCCGACAAGAGCTTCAACTCATCGAATTGCTGCGTCACCAGGATGCGCTTCATTTCACGGTGGAGATCAGCACCGATCTCGGACGCTGGCACATTCGGCTTGCCGACCACGACGCCGGTGTCAGCGGCGACGGCCGCGGCGACGCATTCGGGAGCGCTTGGGATGACATAGTTGATCCGCGCCTCAGGGGCCCACACTTGCGCCTCATCAAGTAGAGCCCTCTAGGCTGCACTCAATCGCCCCGTCCTCACCGGCGGGGCTTTTCTATCTGAACAGGTCCATCGATTGCGCCCCGAACTGGCCCTTGGCGACCAGCCGCTCTGCGATGTCACGGAAGTAGCCGCGATCCTCGTCGGTCATGCCGCCGGGAAAACTGAAATTTCGCAGCCAGTAGAGAAGGCGCTCGATTTGGGCGACGTACTGAACCGAACCCGCGTCCCTGGCGAGTGGTCCGTCACGACTTCGTCCGGCCGCTTTGACTCTGTCTCCCTCGCGCTGCGCAGCGTCGATGATCTCAATGAAACCGAGATCCCGGACGGATTCGATGAATCGACGAAAGTCATAGGCCATCTGCACACCTGCTATGCGCTTTGCCGCCTGAATTGCCACCGGACAGCTTAGCACACAAGGAGACGGCGAGGGCCGTCGCGAGGCGGAGCTTTTCTACATGCGCGACGGCCAAGCCGGCCGCACGTCGACCTGGCGCGAACCGCATGCCGAGCACTTCATCAGCCGCGCCCCGTTTTGCGCCGTCGCAGGGAAATCAAGGCGCGCAGCCCATACCCCAAACCGAAAACAACGATGTATGAGATGAGAATAAGGATCGTCCCGCCCGACATGGAGAGAAACGACCACGCTGGGCGGTTTAACGTTAGCGGGGGAGCGCGCGTGTTGCACAGTCCTCAGAACAGGCAAATAACAGGCAATGGCGCGCGGGCCTGGCCGTCGCAAAGTGCGATGAAGTGCGACGTGCGACCCGACCGTTCACGCCAGCAGAGCCCGACCTCACCCGGCGGCTTTTCTCTGCCCTGGCGCCCCGCTACGCTCGCCTAATGCCCGATCGCTCACTATCCCCGCCAACCGTCGCCGACGCAGTCGGCCCCGCTCACACCACGGTGCCGAA
>WNFI01083763.1_pt1 | contig 13358 bp, 12 predicted proteins | sample 5400471 | NCBI WGS metagenome assembly WNFI01 (sample SAMN13153348, study PRJNA577476) | soil metagenome | isolation source: 100 cm saprolite on Douglas fir-dominated hillslope | place: USA:California | collected 2013-09-17 | reverse complement strand
CGCTTGCGCGGGATCGTGCTGCCGACGTGCAGCAGCTCGACGCCCCGCCGCGGTCCGAGCATGCGCGCCGCCTCGACGTCCGCGGCCGCGTCCGAGTCGGGCTCTCCGCCCGTGTCCGTACCGTTGGGAATGACCGTCAGCCTGTCCTCCGGAAAGCCGGCGAGCTCGACCAGGGCCCGGCGCGTGGCGTTGCTGTCGCACGCCACGTGCGAGGCGAGGCGCAACCCCGCGAGGATTCGGCGCGTCATCACACGGAAGGGCCACGACCGCCGCTCCTCTTCCGGCTGGAGAACCGCGCGGAACGTATCGAGGTCGTGGCAGGTGACGAGCGTCCGGCCGGCCGGCAGGCCGTGGAGGAGGTGCGAGTAGCTGTGGTCCACCAGGTGGTACACGTCGAACGCCGGGAGCGCCGACAGCGCGCGCGGATAGTCGACGAGGCGCGACGCGACGCGATCGAGACCGGCTGCGGCGGCGCCCGCGATCCGGGTCAGGCGCTTCGGCATGACGGGCCGCACGAGCGTCGCGTCGATCGTTGCCGCGTGCTCGCCGGCAAGGTGAGACATCAGCATGTCCGCGACGAGGTCCATGCTCGGCCAGCACTCCTCGGCGTAGTCCGCGATGACCGCGACGCGCAGGCGCGGGCCCTTCGCGATCATGCCGGGCGGCCTTCCATCAGGGCGTCGAAGAACGCCAGGTGGGCGCGGGCCACTACGGGCCACGCGAAACGCGTCGCCACCCGCTCGCGGCCACGCGCCGCATGCTCGCGCAGGATCGCGTCGTCGCCGAGCAGGCGATCGATGGCCCGCGTCCACGCCGGCACGTCCCGCTCGGAGAGAATGACGCCCGCGTCCCCGACGACGGAAGGCATCTCCCCGCTGTCGCTCGCCATCACCGGCACGCCGCACGCCATCGCTTCGATCAGCATGCGGCCGAACTGCTCGCGCCATCCGGGCGTCGTCTGGCTCGGCGCGCACAGCAGCGTCATGGCGTTCAGCCAGTGAGGGACCTCATCGTGCGGCACGCCGGTCGCGATGTGCACGCGGCCCGGGTGCCGGCGGCTGAATTGCTCGAGCGCGTCCTGCATCGGTCCGCCGCCGACGAAGAGGCCGCGCCAGGGCGTCGTCGCTTGCCCCAGGGCCTCGAGCAGGACAGAGATGCCCTTTTGGGGCACGAACCGCCCGACAAAGCCGACCACGCGATCGGCCGGACGCCAGCCGATCCGATCCAGCAGCGTGCGGCGGACGGCATCGTCCGGACGAAAGCGGATCGCGTCCACGCCCGGAGGAATCACGCGCGACGGCTTGTCGGCGTAGGCGCGCCGCGCGGCGAGCGTGTCATGGACGGTCTGACCGAACGCGATCCATCCGTCCGCACGCGTCATCGCCGCGCGCTCGAAGGCGCTGAACGGCCACGGATAGGTCTTGGCGAGATTCTGAAACGACGCGATGACCAGCCTGGCATTGCGAGGCGTACGACGCGCGATCTGCGCGCCGGCCAGGATGTAGGGCTCCTCCCAGCAGTGCACGAGGTCCCACGAGGCGTCGAGGACGCGCGGCAGATTGGCGTACCACATGAGATGAGGGATGCGATCGAAGCGCACGTCGAGGAGCTCGAGGCGGCCGGTTTCCCCGTCGACGGCCTGCGCCGCCATGACGCCCAGGTCCGCGCGGTACCGGGCCGGCGCGACGACCGTGACGTCCCAGCGCCCGCCGGATTCCGCCGCGATCTCGTGGGCGAGCCGGCGATTCGCGCCGACCACGTACGAATGCCCGATCGTCACCAGCCGGCGGGCCGCGGTCATAGCCCGCTTCCGGGATACGGCGGGCTGAACGTGCGCAACCGGCGCCATTCCCGCAGCGTCCGCCAGCGCACGGGATGGCGTTGCCGCAGAATCGCCGGGGCCAGCCTCACCAGCTCGCGCAGCAGCCATCGCAAGCCGCCCGGATCCCCGCCCGCCAGGCCGGCGCGCATCCGCGTGAAGCTCCAGAGCTTATAAGGAATGATGCAGACCGCGCGCACGAACGGCTCGTTGTACAGCGCGGCCAGGCAGTCGTTGCGCATCACGTGACGCACGTACGCGCGAGGATCCCGGTTGGAGGCGTCGGCAAGGTGCGCCACCGGGGCGCCGGGGAGGTACACGACGTGCAGCCCGCGCAGACATGCAAAGCCGATGAAGGCCGGCACGTAACAGGGACCGTCGGCCGCGGCCGGCTGCTGCCCGGCGGGCCACAGCCTGCCGTGTTCATCCGATTGCGGGAACGCCACCGCGGCAACGCCGGGATCGCGCTGCAGCACTTCGAGCGCGGTACGGACCGGCCAGTCACCCACGAGAAACGCGTCGTCGTCCAGGCTCAGGAGATACGGCGACGGCGCGCGGCGGGCGATCATGTTCTTTCCGGCGGTCGTGCCCGTGTGAGCATCGGCCCGCAGAACTTCGAGCGGGATACCAGCCGCTTCGGCCGTCCGCGTCAAGCGTTCCACGTCGAGCGGCGGCGTCGACGCGTCATCGAGCACGATCGCGCGGTCCACGAGGTCGCGGATCGACTCGAGGGACCGCACGCACCGTTCCACGGCCGCGGGCCTGTTGCGGGTCGTGACGCTCACGGTCAGGGGGCGGCCGCTCATGCGTGAACCTGCGAGATGGCCGCGCGGTAAACCGCGAGCGTCTGCTCCGCCGTCGAGCGCCAGGTCATCCCGGAGACGGCGGCGCAGCCGTTGTCGGCGAGCCGCCGGGCTTCGAGCGGGTTCGCCATCAGTCGATCGATCGCCGAGACGAGCGCGCCCGCGTCACGGGGCGGCACTCGGTAGCCCGTCCCGCCGTCCCGCACCAGGGTTGCGGCGCATCCGGCGGGAGTCGCGATGACCGGCAGCCGCTGGCTCATCGCTTCGAGAAGCGCGAGCCCGAACCCTTCGTACGTCGACGTCCACAGCAGCGCGTCGTGACGGCGATACTCCGCCATGACGCGCTCTTCCGGAACGCGGTCGATGACGGTCACGAACGGTCGGACGGCGGCGTCGAAGCCGGCAAGAACGGTCTCCGCCGGCACGCCGGGACCCAGCACCGTCAGCCGGACGTGCGTGCCCGCGGCGTGCAGGCGATTCGTCGCGTCGGAGAGGTACGTCACGCCTTTGACGTGATCCCAGGTGCCGCAGAACAACAGGCCCGCGCCCCGCGGCGACTCAGGCGGCGGCGCGTCGGCAAGAAATCGCGCGGAGATCCCGTGAGGCACAACGGTGACCCCTCCAGGGGGCTGCCATCCACGGTCCAGGGCAAACGTCCGATCCACGTCATTCAGGAGGAGCAGTCTGTCGGCCAGACGCGCCGCAGCCGCGACCTGCGACAACCGGCTGGCCGGGTACCAGATGCGCCGCACCCAGGATTTCCGTCGCAGACCCTCGAGGTCGTCGTCGAGCATGCGCGCGTAATTCAGATGCTCCAGCCCATTCGATCGGCACACGAAGGCGGCGCGCTCGCGGTGCGGGATCAGGCCCATCAGGCCCAGGAACAACCCCTCGGCGCTTGCCGCGTCGACGACGTCATATCGCCGTCGGTCCATCCGGCGGACAATCGCCCTCCCGGCCATCCACGGAGAGAGCAGCTGGCGGATCTGCCGCGATGCAGGCCGCGCCCCGATGTCGCCGGACCAGAGAATGTCGCACGCGTGCCCCAGCGCCTGGAACTCCTCACGAAGCTTGTGGAACACCTTCGAGGACCCGAGGCGCGGATCGTCCGGGTAGTCGCCGACGAGCAGGATGGAGAGCGGCGTTCCGGTCAACGGCGCATCCGCGCGATCGTGACGTGGAGCGCGAACCGCCCGTCGTAGAGATCGCGTCCGCGGGCGCCGAGCGCCGCGCGCGCCGCGGGATCGGCGGCAAGACCGGCGGCCGTCTCGACGAGCGCGGGCACGTTGCCGGTCGGCGCGAGCGCGACTGCCGATGTTTGCGTCCACACAGGCTCGGTCAGCGGGCCCGCCGTCGTCAGGACCGGCACAGACGTGGTGAGCGCCGCCATCACCGACGTGCGGCGCGTCGTGACGCCGTCCAGGTACGGTTGCACGAGCAGATCGCACGCGCGCAAGGCCGCGCCCGCCTCGGCGCCCGCCAGGCGGCCGGTGGCGTCGACGCGATCGTGAAGGACGGACGGCAAAGTGCGCGCGAACGCCTCGCCCCCCTCTCCAACCAGCAGCACCCGCGCGTCAGGCAGCCGCCGGAGGAGCGCAGGCAGGATCTCATCCAGCTGCCGGCCGACGTGATCGCCGAAGGTGCCGAAGTGCCCGATCACGAACGCGCTGCGGCGCCGGCCCCGGGCGGCCGCGATCGCATCGGCCGGCACGTCGACCGGGATCGTCGCCGGAATCGGCAGCACCTCGACGCTCGTTTGCGGACCGTACGGCGTCAGCAGCCGCGTCCATGTTTCAGTCGAGTAATACACGCGCGTGCCCGCGCGAAGGAGCATCGCCGCCATCGCGCGCTGCACGACGGCGAACACGTTGCGCCATGGACGCGACAGGCCGAAATAGAAAAACGGCTCGTGGAACATGATCCGTACGTCCGTCCCCTCGCGCCGCATGCGGCCCAGCCACAGACAGAACGGCAGGTTCAGCCCCCGAGCGCCGAATGCGCCCGGGACGTACTGCGCCACGACAATCCCTGGCGCGGCCGACAGGGCCGCCGCGATCGCGTGACAGCTGTTCCGCCCGAACCGGTCCGGCAGGCGATGAACCAAGAGCCGCGGGCCGATCGTCCGCTCGATCGGCCCGATCGACGCGCCCACGTGCCAGACGTGCACAACGTCACCCGCGTCGGCGAGGCCCGCCGCCACGAGCGCGGTGTAATCGCCGACCCCGCCGCAGTCCGGCGGGTATTCGGGTGCGAGGAGATGCCAGGTGGTCACCGAATCGCGGCAGCGGGCGCAGCCGCTCTTTCCAGGATCGCCATCAACTGGCGCAAGTGGCTCTCGAGGCTGAAGCTGGCCGCGGCCGCGCGGGCGCCGGCCGCAAGCCGCCGCCGCACATCGGGATTCTCGAGAATGTCGGCGATCGCGTCGCCAAGACCCGCGGCGCCGCGTGTCGGACCGATCAGGCGGCCGTTCTCGCGGTCCGTCAGCCAGTCCGGAATGCCGCCCACGTCGAAAGCCACCGTCGGCGTCCCGAACCTTCCCGCTTCGAGACCGACCAGCGCAAACGGCTCCGCCCACCGGCTCGGGACGGCAATGAGTGCGGCGTTCCGCAGCAGATCGTCGCGCTCCCGCGGCGTCACCCAGCCGGGGAACCGGGCGTCGATGTCGCGCGACGCCGCCATCACCTGCAAGCGGTCCCGCCCCGGTCCTTCGCCCGCCAGGACGACCGACAGCCGCCGGCCGAGACGGGCGGACGCGTGGGCCGCCGCCTCAACGAGGATGTCGGCGCCTTTCAAAGGCGTCATCCGCCCGAGGAAGATGACGTCGATGCGCCGCGGGTCCTCGTCAGGGCTCTCGTCTGGACGGTGTGGCGGGGCGAAGAGCGGAATCGCATGCACGCTGCCGGGCGCGACGCCCGCGCGCACGTATTCGTCCCGCATGAACCGGCTGGCGACGACGATGGCGCGATAGCGATCGTACAGGGACCGCTGTTCGAGACCCCAGCGATACTCCTGCACCATCACGAACGGATTCGCCCGTCCGCAACGCCTGGGCAGGTAGTGCGCAAGACATCCCGGCCCGAAGGTTCGCGTGCACGCGACAATGCCGGGAAACGCGAAGGCTTTCTGGCCGCTGACGCAGGTGCCGAAGTGGCCGTGCATCATCTTGACGAGCGGCCACTCGGCTGCCAGCCTGGTGTCGACCTCGAGCGTCCGCATGTTGTGCGAGAAGCAGACGTCGGGGGCGAAGCCCCGCACGCGCGCGATCGCCCCCTCGAGACCTTCGTCCTGGACGCCGGTGCGCCAGATGCCGTCGGGCGCGATGCGCTGCGGCCCGCTCTCGGATTCCGGATTGTCGTGCAGCACGCCGACCTCGTGCCCCGCGGCCTGGAGCGCGGGCACGAGCGTCGAGAGATAGGTCTCGACGCCACCGCCTCCGGAAAGCGACTCGTTGGCGATGAGGATGCGCATCAGGCAGGCCGCAGCCGCACGCAAACGCCTTCGACCCCTTCGATATCTATCTTGATCACGTCCGGCGAGATGCCGGCCGCCTCGCAGAATTCGTCGATGCTCAGCGACGGCACGTTCCTGGTCTCGCTGGTCGCCACGGTCGCGAGCCGGTTCTCTCCATGCGTCCCCGCATCCAGGAACGGCGCGGACCCCGATCGATCGCTGATCGCCTCGGGCCGTACGGTGACCCGGCCGGCCAACCCGTTGATCGCGAGGTGACGCTCCAGACCGGCACGGCTCGCCGCCGCGGGCTCGAAGGCATACACGTGTCCCGCGTCCCCGATCCACTGCGCGAACAGCAGCGTGTAGCAGCCGACGTTTGCCCCGACATCGAGCACGGTCGCGCCTTCGCGCGCGAGACGTTTGAGCGCGGCGTACTCCTCGAGGTTCCAGGCCAGGTGCCGGTACTCCGGGTCGACGCGGATCGTCTCTCCACCCGGCAGGCGGCACGTCAAGTGGTCGCCCGGCCAGGCCGCGAGCAGGACGTTGTACGCGCGTTTGAGCGGCGCGCGCAACCACGCCGGCGCGCGGCCCGCGGAGCCCGCCGCGATCCGCTCGAGCCAGCTCGAGCTCCGATAATGACGGCCGATGCCTGTCTGCATGATTCAGGGCCGCGCGGGACCGAGCGCTCGGCCCGCCGCGGCGCGCGCGATCGCTCCCGCCGTGGCGCTCCACCCCGCCGCGGTCGCGCAGCGCATCCAGGTGCGCCGCGGTCGAGGGTGCCGTCCGGCGATGGCGGCGTCCCACCGTTCGTGAAACAGGCGCCCGTTCCGCAGCACGCCTTCGAGGTACTTCGGCGATGGTTGCGCGCCGATGGTGGTGCTCCCGAGATGGTGGTAGCCGCCCAGGCGCTCGTATCCGCACGTGGCGACTCTCCAGCCCGCCTGCCTGATGCGGCAGGCGAGGTCCGCTTCATCCCACTCCGTAGGCCGGAACGCCTCGTCCAGAGGACCGACGCGATCCAGGCACGCGCGCCGCACGACCCACGGCCGGATCACGATGTCCACTTCCTGCAGGCGGAACCAGTTGCCGGGCGCGCGGCCGATGGTGCTCTGCAGCCGCCGCCAGTCGATCAAATCTTCCCAGCGGGCGATCGGCTCGTCGAGCGGCGCGCAGTTGAGGCCGCGGCTCAGGCTGAGCAGCCCGAGCTCGGCGTACTGGGCGAATGTCGCGCACAGCTCGGGCACGAGCCAGGGCGCCCGCAGGAACATGTCGTCCTGCCACGCCAACAGAAGCCGGCCACGCGCCACCGACATGCCGGCATTCGTACACCGCAGCTCGTGGGCATCGTCCTGATGAATCCACCGCAGGTGGCGCACGCCCCAAGCCGTCGCGGCCAACTGCTCGAGAAACGCCGCGGTGCCGTCGCGGCAGCCGTCCTCGACGACCACGACTTCGAGATCGTCTCCGCCGAAGCGCTGCCAGCCGTCGAGGCACTGGCGGAGCACCTGTTCATTGTTGAAGGTCGGAACGACGACGCTGAGCGCCGGCGAGCGGTCAGGCGCAGCGGCCATATGCCTGGAGATTGAAGGCCAGCGGCGACGCCGCGCCGCCGGGAAGCGTCCGCGCGAGATGGAACGCCGCAAGACGGCCCCAGTGGGCGGCGCCCCCCCGTGTCGGATCTTCCGGGAGCTCCGGCGCGGCCGCCTGCACGGTGACGTCGTGAAAGCCCGTGGCGGTCAGTGCCCGCGCCAGCGACGCCGCCGAAAAGTGATTCACGTGGACGAGGTTGTCGGCCAGCGTCGCGCGGTACGAGGGGCGAAGGCGCGCGCGCAGGGTTTCTTTCACGCGCTGCGCGGGGCCGTTTGGCACCTTGATCGCCACCCAGCCGCCCGGACAGAGAAACGTGCGCACGCGCGTCAGCACGTCCAGCGGCTGCGGCACGTGCTCGAGCACGTCCGTCAAGGTGACGGCGTCGTAGCACCGCGTGGGGGTGAACGTGTGAATGTTGCCCTGATGGACGAGGGCGCCGGAGACCTGCGCGGCGTACGCCGCGGTTTTGGGATTCAGCTCCAGGCCTTCGCTCTCCCACCCCGCGCCGCGCGCGAGACGCAGGAACCGCCCGGCGTGCGCGCCGACGTCGAGCAGGGCGTGCCCGCGAGTCACGCGCTGCCCGAGGCCCGCGAGGATGTCCGCGAAAATCCGATCTTTGTAGCCCGCGTCGTGCTCGCCGGCGATCCAGTCGTCGGCCCACCGCTGATCGTACAGGCGGTCGAAGAAATTGGGCAGCGCCGGGAGCGCCGCGGGCTGCGCGAAGCCACAGCCGCGGCACCGTTGCAGCGTGACGCGTGCGCCTGAATAGGCGGCCAGCTCCGGATCCTGCTGCGCGTAAAGCGACAGCTCGAAGATCGCTTCGTGCACGGCGTCGAACGCGCTGGCGCCGCACACCCAGCACGCCTGCACGCTCGCGAACGACGGCGTCAACACGGCTGCTCGACGATCCCGGCGATGTCCGCGGCCATGTGATCCCAGGTACGGCGCCGCAGGATGTCGCCGGCCGCGCCGGCGCGCGCGCGCCATCGGGCTCTATCGCCGCGCCACAGTTGGAGGCGCGCCACCAGGTCGTCCACCCGGATCGGATCCGGGAGTGTGAGCGGCCGCAGATCGTCCGGCAGGCGCTCCGCCACGCCCGCGCTCGCCGACACGATCGCCGGAAGCCCGCGACAGAGCGCCTCGTGCACGCCGAGGCCGTATGCCTCGTATCGCGACGGGTGCACCAGCACGTCGGCGGCCGCCAGAATGCGAGGCACGTCCGAGCGGAAGCGGAGAAAGGACATGCGGGGCCCGAGGCGGGCCGCGGACGCGCGCGCCGCCCATGCCTCCGCCTCCCCGCCGACGCCGACGACCACGAGATTCACGTCCCACGCCGCGTCCGCGCAGAGGCGCTGCCACGCGTCGAAGAGCACGTCGAACCCCTTGCGCCGATCGCCGAGCGCGCCGATGAAGACGGCGATTGGCGACGAGGCGTCAAATCCCAGCATCCGTCGCGCGTCGCCGCGCACCTCGTCCGTGACAGCGCCGAACTGATCCGGGTCGACGCCGTAGTACACGACCTCGACCCGGGCGCTGCCGACCGCGTACCATCGGCGCACGTCCGCCGCCGTGCGGGCGCTGTTACAAATGATCGCCGGGGCGCGCGTGATGGTGTCGGCCTCGCGTGCCAGGTACCATCGCCGGCCGGCCGCGGCGGTCAGACGGGACCGCGTCCCTGCGACGTGCGGGGCATACGCGGCGTGCAGGTAGTGCACCCACGTCGGCGCGACCCAGCGGGTATTGCCCCCGTTGGAGAGCAGGCGCGCAGAGGGACCGAGGCGGCGTGCGGTCGTCGAGGCGGCGCGAGCCAGGAGCGGCGCGCCGAGCAGGTGCGCGCCGAAGGGGCGCGGCGCGTGGTGGACCGTGACGCCCGGCAGCGACGCGAGATCCGGCCAGACGCGGTGCGCGACGAGATGGACGTCGCGGCCCGACATCGCCAGGTACCGCGCGAGCGCGTGATTCGCGCGATCCATTCCCCCCTGCGGCGTGAAGTCGCCGGCCGCCAGGGCCCACGGTGTCATGCGCCGCGCACGCCGTAGCGGCACGCCACGCCGTGCAGGGCCCCCGCGAGAAACCAGTACTGGATGCCGATCTGCGCCACGAACGGTGTGAAGCTGACGATCATGAGCGCGGGCCCCAGCCCGGCGGCGAGAATGACGGCGGCGCACACGGCGAGCCGCGGAAACTGCGTGGCCCCTGCGATCTGCCATTGGGAGATCGTGGTCGTGGCGAGCGCCCCGAGATAGATGAATACCATCACGATGCCGCCGTCGATCATCCACCCGGTGAACTGAATCTCGGCCCAGATGCCCGGGCTGTTGGGATTATTCGTCCCGAAATAGGCTGCCGCCATGCCCCATCGTGCGAGGCCGGCTCCGAGCGGATACTGGAACAACAGATCGAAGAACGTGAACGTCATCAGGTCGCCGCGCGCGCCTTTGTAGACAGAGATCGGATCGCTCGCGAACAGCGAGTTGACGCGGTCCGAGATGGCGGAGCCGCCAAGCGCCACGGCGACCGATAGACCGACGACGATCACGCCCCCGGCGAGAATGCCGAATTGCGTGGCGCGCGCCGCACGGCCCTGGCGCATCGAGACGAACGCGTACGTCGCCATCATCGCGACGGTCGCGACGAGACTGACGCGGACCTGGCTCAGATAGATCGCCGCGAGGCCCGCGCCGGCGAGGCCGAGCGAGAGCGCGCGTTTCCACACGGGGATGGCGCTCACGGCAAACACCAACCCGAGCAGCGCCGCGAACATGGCCGGCCCCGCCACCGCGCCGGGCGTGTCGAACAGCCCCGGCGGGCGAACGATCTGCTGGCCCCGCGCGCCGATGTACGTCACAGCCCCGAGGCCCCCCTCGCTTTCGGTCATCACGCGGGAGAACTCCGCCGGCAGCCACCGGGCGGGGTTGTAGACCTGCAGCACGCCGACGACCGCGTTGGCTCCCGAGCACAGGAGGAGGATCCAGAGGACCCGGGCCAGCTGCTCCGGTGTCTTGACGAATTCCGGCGCCCAGAAGAGCGGCGCCAGCACCGCGAAGTAGACCGCCATGTGCGCAATGCCGCCGACCAGGGAGGACGTTTCCGGATGAAACAGCATCACCGCGAGCAGCGACATGATCGATGCGACCCATGGCTGCATCTTCGAGCGCGGCGCCTGCGTGGTCGACTCGACCTGATACCAGGCGAACGCCGCCAGGCTGATTGCAAAAGCGCTGAAGCGAATCGGCAGCCGGACTGCCTGGCTGCCGGGCAGGTATAGCAGCGCGGGCAGCGCCGTCTGGCTGATGATGAAGATTTCCGCGAAGCCCCACGGCATGTGCGGCTGGACCGCCGTGCCGTCGAACGCCGCCGCGCGCACTTCAGTGGCGGACATGACTCATGACACGGGCGTGTGCACCCTGGTACACGTCGATGAACGCACGGGTGAACGCATCGGGATCGAACTGGCGGAGGGCCGTCTCTCGGCCGGCGGCCCCCAGGCGCCTCCGGAGCGCAGGGTCGCCAGCGAGCCGCTCGATGCAACGGGCGAGACTCTCGGCGTCGCCCGGCGTGTGGGTCAACGCATCCACGCCATCGGTGACGAGTTCGTTCGCGCCTCCGCCCGCGCTCACGATGACGGCGCGGCCCGTCGCCAGCCCTTCCGCGATGACCAGGCCGAACGGCTCCGGCTGCGTGCTCGCATGCACCACCACGTCGAGCGCGCGCATGGCGGAGGCCGGCCCACGAACGAAGCCGGTCAACCCCACGCGGCCCGCCAGCCCCGACGAGGCGATCGAGGCCTCAAGGTCCGCGCGCGTGTGCTGGCTGCCCGCGGTGTCGTACACCGCGCCGCCGATGATGTAGGCGCGAACCGGTACGGAGGCGCCGAGACGGCGGATGGCCTCGAGAAATGTCGCGTGTCCCTTCCAGCGGCCGTACGTGGCGACGAGGCCCACCCGCACGGTCCCCGGCTCGACGCGCGGCAGGCCGGCGAGCGCGTCCAGATCGAGCACGTCGCCCTCGGGGGAAAACTCGGTGGGATCCACGGCGTTGTAGATGGTCGTCACGGGCGCGGCCTCGCCGAGCACCGACGCGACGTCCGCGGCGACGCTTTGCGAGTTGGCTACGATGCCGGCGCAGCGCGACCCATAGCGACCGAGGAGCGCGCGGCTGATCGGGCGCCGGCTGACGTACTCGTGGATGTGCCACACGACGGCCGCAGACGGGGAGGCGACGCGCGCGCCGAGCACGTGAAGGAGCCTTCGCCGAGACGCGCCAGGCTCGACGGCAACGGGAGCACGTGCACGCCCGCGCCGCACGCCCGCGCGGCAGACGACAGGGGTCCCTCACGGGGCACCACGAGATCGAGCCGCCACGTTGGCGCGAGCCGCCGCAGCCCGCGCACCAGCTCCAGCAGGCTGACCTCCGAGCCGCCCATCTCCGCTGAGACGCTGAGAAAGACGACGCGCAGATCAGGCCCAACCGCCCTTCGACAGGGCTCAGGGCAGGCGATCGTCATCGGCGCCCCACGATCACGACGTTATCGGAGAGCCGCCGCGGCGCGAGCCTCGCGACCGCGTCCGGGTAGTGCCACGCGCTCAGCGGCAGACGTCCGAGCCGCGTGTAGCTGACCGCGAGATCGCGGAGACCGCATTCCGTCATGATGCGCTGAAGATCGATTTCGAGGAGGGCCGTTCGATGCGCGGGGTAGGCGTCATCCTGGAATGCCGGGAACCGGCCCTTGAGGACCAGGGTCAGGAGACTCAGCGCGCTCAATTGATTCGGCGTCGTGATGACCACCCATCCGCCGGGCCTGACGATACGCGCCAGCTCGCGGGCGAACGCGCGCGGATTCTCCAGGTGCTCGATGACCTCGACCGCCGCGGCGACGTCGACGCTCTCATCGGGCAGCGGCAGGCGCGCCGCGTCGAGATCGGCCGCGTGAAACTCCACCTCGGGCGGCAGTCCGTCGTAGCGGACGGCGTCGACGCCGATGCAGGACTGAAACGTGCCGCCGAGCGCCTGCCAGAGATCCCCGCGGCCGCAGCCGACGTCCGCGATCGCGCCGTGGGCGCCGCGCGCCGCGAGGACGTCCGCCACGCTCCGGTAAATGCGCTGGTGGCTGCGCCCGAGACTCAGGCGGGCGCGCTCTTCAACATCGCCGGTCATGCGGCGGAGGTGCGCTCGAGCTGTGCGCGCACGAGGTCGCGGATCTCCGAGAGCCGCGCCTGCGGATCGCTGACCCGCCGCGCCTGCGCCGGTCCGGCGGCCGAGAGCGAGGCGCGGTGAGCCGGGGCGTCGATCAATCGCTGCAGGGCCTCGGCCACCAGCACCGGCGACGGCTCGCGCACGAGGATGCCGCACCCTTCGTCGACGATCTCGAGCGCGCCGCCCATCGCCGTTGTCACGACAGGGACGCCGGCGGCGAGCGCCTCGACGAACGCGATCCCGAACGGTTCCGGTGACGTGTTCGGCTGGCAATAAATGTCGGCGGCCGCCATGAGACGCGGCACGTCGCCGCGGTCGCCGAGAAACCGTACGGGCGTCGCCGCGGAACGGTGCGCAGCCAGCCGCGACAGAGCCTCGAAGTACTCGGACTCCTCGGGCCGCTGAGGGCCGCCCGCAATCCAGACGGCGACGTCACCCCGCAACCGATCGGACGCCTCCAGCAGCACACGGTGGCCTTTCCACTCTTCGAGACGGCTCGC
>WNFI01442110.1_pt1 | contig 13363 bp, 17 predicted proteins | sample 5400471 | NCBI WGS metagenome assembly WNFI01 (sample SAMN13153348, study PRJNA577476) | soil metagenome | isolation source: 100 cm saprolite on Douglas fir-dominated hillslope | place: USA:California | collected 2013-09-17 | reverse complement strand
CGGCCATCCCCTGGGCCGCTCGCCGGCGGCGACCAGATCAGGCCCGGCGAGCACGAAGCCGCGCTCGTCTCGCTGCACCACCCCGTCCAGCCAGTCGGTCAGTGGTGCTGCGCCGATGAAGACGAACAGCCACTGCGCATCGACCGTCTCCGTAGCTCCCGTCCTGCTGTCGCGCAGAGTAAGCCGCTCCAGGTGCTTGTCGCCGTCCGCCGCCGTGATCTCGGTGCAGGTCAGCACCTTGATCGTCGGCATCGCGGCCACCTGCTGGATGAGGTAATGCGACATGGACTTCTGCAGCGAAGACCCGCGCACCAGCATGGTCACGGACTTGGCAGTCCTGGCCAGGTAGACAGCGGCCTGCCCGGCGGAGTTGGCCCCGCCGACGATGTAAATGTCGTGATCGGCGCAGCTGGTCGCCTCGGTCAGGGCGGAGCCGTAGAAGACGCCGCGGCCGGTCAGGTCGGCGACCCCCGGCACGGTCAGCTGACGGTAGCTGACCCCGGTCGCGAGGATGACGGTGTGCGCGCCGACCGAGCTGCCGTCCCCGAAGTGGACCCGCCGCGCCGATCCGCTCACCTCAAGGCCCATGACTTCGCGCGTGGTCAGCAGCTCGGCGCCGAACTTCGCGGCCTGGCGGCGGGCTCGGTCGGTGAGCTGTGCGCCCGACACCCCGTCAGGGAAACCCAGGTAGTTCTCGATCCTGGAGCTCTGGCCGGCCTGGCCCCCCGTCGCCGTGCGCTCGACCAGCACTGTCCGCAGTCCTTCCGACGAGCCGTAGACGGCGGCACCGAGTCCGGCCGGTCCCCCGCCGACGACAATCAGGTCGTAGAAGGCCTCGGACGGCGAGGTGGCGAGCCCAACCCGGCCCGCCAGTTCCTGGTCGGACGGCTCGATTAGCGGGGTCCCGTCCGGCGTGACCACGAGCGGAAGCCGCATCCCGTCCGCTCCCGCGGCCTCGAGGAGCCGCTGGCCTTCCGGCTCGTCCGAGCCGTACCAGCGGTAAGGAACCTGGTTGCGGGCCAGGAACTCGCGCACCTGCGACGAGCGCGCCGACCAACGGTGCCCCACGATCTTGGTCTCGGCCACGGGTCGGTAGTCGGCGGCCAGCCAGGTCTCCAGCAGCGCGTCCACGACCGGGTAGAGCTTCTCCTCGGGCGGATCCCACGGCTTGAGCAGGTAGTGGTCCAGGTCCACAACGTTGATTGCGTCGATGGCCGCGCCGGTGTCGGCATAGGCGGTGAGCAGCGCCCGCCGCGCGCCGGGGGACACGTCCATGGCCCGCTCGAGGAACTCGATGCCGTTCATCTCGGGCATCCGGTAGTCGGCCAGGATCACCGCCACGAGGTCGCCGCGCAGCTTCATCTCGCGCAGCGCTTCCAGGCCGGCCGCGCCGGACTCCGCGCGGACGATGCGGTGCCGCTCGCCGTACCGGCGGCGCAGGTCTCTCGCCACCGCGCGGGAGACACCAGGATCGTCATCGACGGTCATGATCGCCGTCCGCGACGGGACCTGCTCGGTCACGGTTCGCCCCTTTCGCTCAGGCGGCTTCGAGTCGTGCGAGCCCGCGCAGATCGACGCAGTTCATTCCTTTGGCCCGGACGATCACCATCAGCACCGCCGAGCAGACCCGGCACCGCGCGACCGTGCCAGGTGCGCGCATGAAGACGGTGAACAGGGCCACCGGGCCGGTCGCGCCGCAGGACGCGCAGGTTGCGGTTGCGGCCGTCATCTCGGTGCCGAACACCTCGTGCAGCAGGCCGCCGATCGCGTTCCCGTCGAGTGCGTCCATCACGGTCCTCCCGGCCCGCCGAACCGCTCGGTCTTGACCTGCTGCGGCGGGTAACCGAGGTTCACCAGGCCCTCGGCAATAGTCTCCACGAACGAGGTCGGCCCGCAGACGTAGGCCACCGGGTCCCGCCCGGTCGGCCATGCGACGTCGGCTAGCAGGGCTGCGTCGACCCGGCCGCGATGGCCGGTCCAGCCAAGCGGCGCCTGCCTGGTCAGCGCGTAGGTCACCGAGACGCTGCCAGTGTACCGATCGATCTCGCTCCGGTAGATCACGTCGGGCAGCGTCCGCACCGAGTACAGCAACCTGGCCGGAACTGCCGTGCCGCTGCGCGCCCGGTGCCGCAGGATGGACCGGAGCGGCACGATCCCCGACCCGCCTGCCGCCAGCAGCAGCGGGCTGGCAGCATCGTCGGCGTCCCAGACGAAGTAGCCGCCGATCGGGCCGCGCACCTCAAGCTCGTCACCGGCGCGGAGTTCGCTGGTGAGGTACGGCGAGACCTCGCCATCCTCTAGCCGCTGGACAGTGATCGCGACCGGCTCGCCCGGCGCCGAGGCGATCGAGTAGGACCGTTCGGCCGTGTAGCCGTCCTCGGCGGTGAGCCGCACGTCAAGGTGCTGTCCCGCCCGGTGCCCGGCCCAGTCGGGAACCTGCAGCTCGATCGTGCGTACCGTGGCCGTCTCGTCGCAGACCGCGACGATGGTCGTGACCTGCCAGGTCAGTCGCCGGCGTACCGCTGTTCCCGCCATGGATCTCCGTACATGTGGTAGCCGTAGGTCTCCCAGAAGCCTGGCTCGTCCTGGTCGAGGAGCTCGAGGCCGCGCACCCACTTGGCGCTCTTCCAGAAATACAGGTGCGGGACGAGCAGCCTCGCCGGCCCGCCATGCTCAGGATCGAGCGGCTCGCCGTCGAAGCCGAACGCCAGCCAGGCAAGCCCGCCGGTGACGTCGGCGATCGGCAGGTTGGTGCTGTAGCCGCCGTCGCTGAAGGCAAGCACGAATGCCGCCTCCGCACCGGCCTGTTCGAGCAGCGTGTCGAGCGACACGGCCTCCCACTGGGTGTCGAGCTTGGACCACCTGGTCACGCAATGGATGTCGGCGGTGACGGTCTCGGCGGGCAGCGCGCGCATCTCCTGCCAGGTCCACGACTTAACCACCTCGCCGGCCTGGCGGATGGAGAACGTCCACGCCCCAGTCGGAACGTGCGGCGTCGGGCCGGCCGACAGGACGGGAAAGTCATGGGTCACGTACTGCCCAGGCGGCACCCGCCCTGGCGCGGCTGCCTCCTCACTGCGCCGACCGTGAAAGCCGCGTGATATGGGACTCATCCGAGCATCGCCTCCCCTTCCGTCGCCCGGCATGCCCGTTGGAAACTACCCTCACGAGCACTGTAGCCGTAGCAGGGCGCCGCGCTTTCCCGGGTGGACCCGCAGGAGTCCGGTCCGGGACAGGAACTGCCGCAATACGCCAGACTGGCCCTATGACGCCGCCCCCCGGCCAGGAGCCTGCGCTCAGGTTGGCCAGCCCAGCTGGGCGGTGGGTCCTGTTCGCCACGGTTCTCGGATCGGCCATGGCCGCTATCGACGCGACGGTCGTCGGGATCGCGCTTCCCGCCATCGGCCTGGAATTCCACGCCAGCCTGGCCGAGCTGCAATGGGTGGTAACCGCCTACACGCTCACGCTGGCCGGCCTGCTGCTGGTCGCGGGCGCGCTCGGGGACCGGTACGGCCGCCGGCCACCCCGACGACCGGGGCAAGGCGATCGGTGCCTGGTCGGCCTTCGCTGGGATCGGCACGGCGATCGGGCCGTTCCTCGGCGGCTGGCTGATCCAGGTCTCGTCCTGGCGGCTGATCTTCGCGATTAACCTGCCGATCGCAGCTCTCGTCGTCGCGGTGACCTGGCGGCATGTCCCTGAGACCCGCAACACTGCCGAAACTGGACCGGTCGACATCCTGGGCGGCGCGCTCGTCACGCTCGGCCTCATCGGACTCACATACGGCCTGATCGACGGGCCCACAGCCGGGTGGGACAAGCCGGCCCCGCTAACCGCCCTGATCGCGGGCCTGATCCTGCTGGCGGCTTTCATCGTGCGCGAGCGCCGTGCCCGCTCTCCTGTACTGCCGCTGTCGCTGTTCTCCTCCGCGCAGTTCAGCTCGGCGAACGTCGTCACCTTCGTGGTCTATGCCGCGCTCGGCGGTGTGCTGTTCCTGCTGCCGATCCAGCTCGAGCAGGTCTCCGGGTACACGGCCCTTGAGGCGGGCATCTCGCTGCTGCCGGTGACTGTCATCATGCTGCTGCTGTCCGCGCGCTCCGGTGCCCTGGCGGCGAGGATCGGCCCTCGCCTCCAGTTGACGGCCGGCCCGCTAGTGCTCGCCGTGGGTCTGGCACTGTTCGCGCGGATCGGCCACTCAGGCAATTACTTCGCCGATGTGCTGCCAGCCGTCCTCGTCTTCGGCTTCGGCCTGGCGATCAACGTCGCACCGCTGACCTCGACCGTCCTCGCCGCGGCGCCGGCCCATAACGCCGGGGCGGCATCCGCGGTCAACAACGACGTGGCCAGGGCCGCGGGCCTGATCGCCGTCGCCGTGCTGCCCGCCGCCGCAGGCCTCACCGGGTCCGCTTACCTGCACCCCGACGCGTTTTCCTCCGGCTTCAGGGCCGCCTCGTTCATCTCGGCAGGCCTGTGCGTGCTCGGCGGCGCCCTCGCTGCCGTCACGATCCGGAACCCGCGCCGCCCGGCAGCCCGGGAACCGGCCGGCCCCGAAGCTGTCGCTGCACCGGCGCCGACGTCGCGCGCGCTGCTCCATTGCGGCCTTGACTCCCCGCCGCCGCGCTCGGCTCAGTCCATCTCGTGAGACTTGCCGAAGATACCCGCGCCGACCGGACAGATATCTCAGATATCTTAGCTAGATATCCGTGGTACCCTGGCTATACGGCGAGGGAGGTGCCGCATATGGCGATGGCGAAGACACCGATCGAGATTGACCAAGAAGCCCTGGCCACAGCAGCCGAGGTCCTCGGAACCAAGACTAAGAAGGACATAGATACATCCGGGCTGTTCAGAATCTTCCAGCTGGAGTGGCGCCGAGCATGGGCCGAGCAGCTCGCGGCGGGCGTCATCGCGGTCTGCCCGATAGTAGAGCTTGAGTTCCTGTACTCGGCCCGCTCCCTAGCGGACCGACTCGAGAAGCAGCGGCTCATGCGCGACTTGTTTGGTTGGGTGTCGATGCATGATGGAGCATTCGAGCGCGCCAACCAAGTCCAGCAGATGCTGACCGAGGCCGGAACCCACCGTTCGGCTGGCCCGATCGATCTCCTCATCGCGGCCACCGCTGAGCGTGAGCGGCTTGTCGTGTTGTGCGACGATCACGACTACCAGACGGTCGCGCGCGTGACGGGCCAGCCGGTCAAACTTGTCACGGAAGCCTGAAGCACGCCGTCATGCGATGACCGCGTCCAGGGCCTTCTTCAGCGCACTGGGCTGAACCGGATTCTTCGGCGCCTTCCGCCGCGCCTCGTCAAGTTTGCCGCCGATTTCCTGCAGTTGCTTGCGGCCAAGGCCCGCTCGCACCCGCGGGAACCAGTCGTGCTCTTCTTCATCCATGTGATGGGTGATCGTTTCGATCAGCACGTGCGCCTTGGCGTTGAAGCGCTCGGAGCCGGGTGACATCGCGGCCAGCTCCATGCAGAGCACGTCGGCCACGTGGTGCTCCTCGTACGACTCAAGCACGTGCTCCTCGAGGTCAGGGATCAGCGCGCGAACCTCCGGATACCACACTTCGTCCTCGATGTAGGTGTGCGCGGTCAGCGCGCTGATGATCTGCTTGGCCAGGCTGGCCTTCTTCTTGCTCGCCTTATCACCGGCACCCTGGAAGTCCCGGAACAGGCGGCGGATCTCCTTGTGATCGGCCTTCAGCAGGACGATCGCGTCTGTCGACATCGTGCCCCCTCGTGCCCGCTACTGCTGCGCCCGGGTCGTTCACTACCCGTGCGCGCGCGTACCAACCACGCTGCGGCTATATAGCCGCGGCACGCTGGCGCGAGAGTTTCTGCACGTCCTTGCGCGTGAGGACAGGATCGAGTTCCAGCCCAGCCAGCGGTAGCCGATCGCGGGGACCGCGATCATGCAGGCGAAGAGCACCGCGGAGAGCAGGTAGCCCAGATGCAGGGTCACCGCGGTCAGGTCCCCGACGGCCGTCCCCATCGCGAAGGTCGCGACGACCGCCGCCCAGTAGAACAACTCGCGGCGGGAGGTGTCGATGGTGTGAATGGACAGCGTTCCTTCCGTCCGGTTCCAAGTCCAGAAGACTGCCGCGAGAACCAGCGCGTACAGCGCTGAGGAGAGGATGTACGGCACGCCGAAGCCGACATGCAGGACGTCCGCGGCCATGGTCCCGAAGACCCCGACCATCATGACGGCCAGCCAGTATGCCCAGGCAACGTAGCGGCGCCTGGCGAGCTGCAGCGTCAGGGCCGCGACGAAGCCGACAAAGCCGAAACCGACCGCGACGACGGGGGCGATGGCATGGACCGCGTAGTCCGATGTCGACTCGCCCATCGCCGTGGAAAGGGCCTTGATGATCCAGAAGTAAACGGTGATCTCGGGGACTCGCAGCGCCCCGCGGGCAGTGAGTGAGGACAGGCCGAACCTGCCGCCGGAAGGGGCGGCATGGCGGGCGGCGTGGCGGCCGGCGGGCCGGGTGTATAGCTGGTCCACATCTGCTCCGGGCACGTCAAAGGCGGCTAGCGCTAACGGAGGAAGGTCGGGTGCTCGCCAGGCTACTCAAAGTTCGCCGGGCATGCGGCCTGTCCTTACGCCTGGCGCGAAAGCGCTTCTGCGCCAGGTGCCTTGGTAAGTACCGTGATGGAGCACAGGCGCAGGTACACGGAGTTCGTCGCGGCCAGGAAGGAACGGCGATGGTTGAACCGGTCGTGACCGGCCCGCTAGAGGGCCAGCAGCGATCCCGACCGCTGCTCAGGACGATGCTCGGCGACGTGCTGCGCCGCACACGGCTCGAGCAGGGCAGGACTCTGGCCGACGTCGCCCGGTCGGCTCGGGTCTCGATGCCCTACCTGTCCGAGGTGGAGCGCGGGCGCAAGGAGGCGTCTTCTGAGGTACTCGCGGCCATCTGCGACGCGCTGCGCATCGAGCTTGCCGACCTCGTGGCCACGACCGGACGCGACCTGGTCGACGACAGCAACCGCCGCACCCGGGTCGTCAGGCTCGAGGCCATCCGCGCCGCCCGCGCGCTCGGCACTGAATGTCTTGTTCCTGTCGGTGTCGTTCCTGATCTTGGCGACGGGGTGACCGGTGTGCCGGCTAAGTATCTCGTCGACCTCCGACCGTACCCTGGCCACGTCCTTGGCCTGGATCGCCAGGTCGGGCAGGGCGCCCTGGGCCTGACTCGACGGCTGGTGCAGCAGCACCTTGGCGTGCGGCAAGACCGCCCGTTTGCCGGGCGCGCCGGCCGCGAGGAGCACAGCCGCAGCGGAGGACGCCTGGCCCATGCAGGTCGTGGCGACGTCGGGACGGATGTACTGCATGGTGTCGTAGATCGCGGTGAGCGCACTGAAGGAGCCGCCTGGCGAGTTGATATACAAGCTGATCTCTAGGTCAGGGCTGACCGACTCCAGGTGCAGCAGCTGCGCCATGACCACGTTGGTGACACCGTCGTCAATCTCGGTGCCGAGGAAGACGATCCGCTCGGACAGCAGCCTGGAGTAGATGTCGTAAGCCCGCTCGCCGAGCGGGGTTTTCTCGACGACGGTCGGGATCGTGTACTGGCCCATCGTCACAGCCCTGCCATCCGGGCGGAGGCCGCGGGACGGACGTCATCGAGCCGTTCGACGATGTGGTCGATGATCCCGTAGTCGCGAGCCTCCTCGGCGCTGAACCAGCGGTCACGCAGGCTGTCGCGCTCGACGGTCTGCACCGGCTGGCCGGTATGCTCGGCGATCAGCTTGATCATCATGGCTCCTGTCTTCTCGAGCTGCTCGGCGTAGATCTCGACGTCGGCGGCCGTGCCCCCGAATCCCGCTGACCCCTGATGCATCAGCACCTGAGCGTGCGGCAAGCTGAACCGTTTACCTGCCGTTCCCGCGCACAGCAGGAACTGCCCCATGCTGCCCGCCAAGCCCATCGCCAGCGTGCTGACCTCGTTCGGGATCAGCCGCATCGTGTCGTAGATGGCGAGGCCAGCGCTGACCGACCCGCCCGGCGAGTTGATGTACAGGCAGATGTCGCTGCGCGAGTCCTCAGCCGATAGCAGCAGCAACTGCGCGCAGAGGCGGTTGGCTACGGCGTCATTGACCTCAGTCCCGAGCACGATAATGCGGTGGTACAGCAGGCGGCTGATCAGCTGCTCGTCAAGCGAGCCGGCATTCGTGGTGGTCTCGGCAACGGCACTCAGCATGGTCTCCCCGCTCTCAGATCCGGCTGCGGAATCCGCATCACGATCCACAATCGTCGGCCTGGCCAAGGCACGCCAAGGCAATCTGCTGACAGCAGAGGGTTGATCGTCGTGCCAGCCACCGGACTACAATCGCCACGTGATCACCGGCGTGCACGCTGTCGTCTTCTCCCCTGATGCCGAGAAGGTTCGCACGTTCTTCGCGGACGTTCTAGGAATGACCTCGGTCGACGCCGGCGGGGGCTGGCCCATCTTCGGGTTGCCGCCGGCCGAGCTTGCCGTGCACCCGACCGACGGCAGCGGCCATCACGAGCTCTACCTGATGTGCGATGACATCTACGCCACGCTTGCCGCGCTTCGGTCCAAGGGAGCCGATGTGGCGCGGGATGTGTCTGAGGAGCGCTGGGGGCGCCTCGCGGCGATCCGCCTGCCCGACGGCGCCGAGCTTGCACTCTACGAACCCCGGCCCCCGTCGCCGCTGCAGCCTTGACGGCCCGAGTCTTTGAAGGCCTGCGTCTCAGCCGCCGTAAGGACGGGTAATGATCTCCATCGCGTGGCCGTCGGGGTCGGCGAAGTAAACGCCGCGGCCGCCGTCATTGTGGTTGATCTCCCCCGGCCGCGTCCTGCCAGGATCGGCCCAGTACGGGATGCCCCGCGCGGCGATGCGGCCGAAGATCACGTCGAAGTCCTCCTCGCCGATCAGGAACGCGTAATGCTGGACGGTGATGTCGCTGTCGGTCTCGGCGAAGTCGAGGGATACGCCGTTGTCCGTTCCGACGACCAGGAACCGGCCGAACCTCGTCGCCGCGGGCAGGCCGAGTATCTCGGTCAGGAAGGCTGCCGACTGCCGCTGATCGCGGCAGGCGACGATCGTGTGATTAAGCTGCACGCTCATAGCCGCTCCTTTCTCGCAGACGTGACCTGGTGATCCGCGGCGGGACCGTGGTGACGGCCGGCAGCTCGGCCGTCTGTGACCTGGCGGTGCGCGACGGCACGGTCAGCCAGATAGGCGGATCTCCGCGCGGGCGGAGGGAACTAGACGCCACGGGAGCGCTGGTCCTTCCCGGCGGCATCGACATGCACGTGCACTTGTCCGAACCCGAGCCGCCAGAACCTGGCGTTCCGGCGTGGGTCGACGACTTCAGCAGCGGCTCGGCTGCCGCTATCGCCGGCGGAATTACCACGATCGGGAACATGACCTTCCCGGCGGACGGTGACTCGCTGAGCCAGTCCCTCGGGCGCGACCTGGCCGCGGCCCGGACGCTGGCCAGCGTGGACTACGTGCTCCACCCGGTCCTTGACAGTCCGACGCCGCAGGCGCTTGCCGAGCTACCACGGCTCGCGGACGCCGGGCACACGAGCCTGAAGCTCTTCATGGTGGCCGACGAGTTCGAGGCGCACGCGGACGCGATGATCGAGGCGGTCAGGATCGCCGGCCAGCATGGCATGCTGACATTGATCCACTGCGAGGACGGTGCCCTGGTCCGGTTCGCTGGCGAGCGGCTGCTGGCGGCCGGGCGCGGCGGCCTCGCCGACTGGGCAGCCAGCCGCCCGGTACCGGCCGAACGCGCCGCCGTGGAGCGGGCCGTGGCGATCTGCGAGGCAACGGGCTCGCCGGTCTACATCGTGCACCTGTCGTCGGAGCCGGCGCTGCGCGCCGCCCGGCGGGGCCGCGCCCGCGGCCTGCCCGTGTTCGTCGAGACCAGGCCGCTGTATCTGCACCTGACCAGCGAGGCACTCGCCGGACCTGACGGCGCGAAGTACATCGGCTCTCCCCCGCTGCGGGACACCCAGGACGTCGAGGCGCTGTGGGCTGGGCTGGCCGATGGGTCGGTGGACACGCTGGGCAGCGACCACGCACCCTGGCGGCTGGCCGACAAGCTCGATGAGTCCCTGGACGTGACGACTGCCCGCCAAGGCGTTGCCGACCTCGAGACGATGCTGCCGATGCTCTTCTCCGCCGGCGTCAGTACCGGCCGCATCTCATTGCATCGCTTCGTCTCGCTGACCTCGACCAGCCCGGCCCGCCTGTTCGGGCTCTATCCGCGCAAAGGCACGATCGCAGTCGGGAGCGACGCCGACCTGCTCGTCCTCGACCCGCAGCTGCGGCGCACGATCGACGGAAGCTCCATGCGGTCCAGGGCCGGCTACTCGGCCTACGACGGGCGGGAGATCTGCGGCTGGCCGCGCTTTACCATCAGCCGCGGCGACGTCCTGCTCGAGGACGGCCAGGTGCTGGCGAAGCCAGGGCGCGGCCAGTGGCTGCGTCGCGGCCGGACGTCGCCGCCATAATGCCCGCGCGCAACAGGCGCCGTCATGCCGGAGGCGGCGCTAGACGTCCTCGGCCCGTAGCTGGGACTCGGCCTTGGCATCGCGGTCGGCGAACAGCACGAAATGGAAGATCACGAACCTGGTCAGGAATGTGAAGCAGTTGGCGGCCAGGTAAAAGCCCTGCACGAAAGCGTCGTGCGCGGCGCCGTGCAGGCCGAGCGCCGCCGCTTCCCGGTATCCGAAGTGACTCGCCTCAGTGAGCACGATGCCGACAACGAGCGAGATGGCCAGGAACGGCAGCGTCTCCTTCAGCACGCGCGGCTTGCCTTTGCGCTCCCAGGCCCAGCGGCTGACACCGTAGCTAACCGCTGCCCCGGCGAGCCAGCCCGCGGCGCCCGATGCCCGTCCGGTCATGGCCAGCACGCTGAAGCAGATGAAGTAGGTGATCTGGGTGGTGGCAAGCGCGAGAGCTGCCGCAGGCGCGAACCTCATCAGCCGCCTGCCCCCCGTTGAGCCGGCCCTCCGGCGCAGTGGCTCGGGCAACCTGGCCCAGATGGCGAGCGGCAGTTTGCGGGGTGCGAGCGGCATTGCTTCAAGCTACCTCAAACCGGTATGAGCCATGACCGGAACGCGCCGCGATCGCTCCCGGTCTCGCTACCGGGCCCCTAGACCGGACGGCCGGTCTCGCTGTCCGGGCAGCTACCTGGCTCTTCAACCAAAAGGTTGACAAGGCTGCTCGGCCAGGGCTAGCGTTGTATTCAACCAGATGGTTGAGGCTGAGGAGGAAGGCCGTGGCTGCTGATCCGCTCTCCCGGGTCTTCGCCGCCCTGGCCGACCCGACCAGGCGCGACATGGTCGCGCGGCTCGCCGCAGGGGACGCCACCGTCAACGAGCTAGCCAGGCCCTACGACGTGACCGTCCAGGCGGTCTCCAAGCACCTCAGGGTGCTGGCGGACGCCGGGCTGGTGAGCCGCACTAGGGAGGGCCAGCGCCGTCCGGTGCACCTGGAGGCGGAGGTTTTCGACTTGATGACGAAGTGGATCGAGCGCTACCGCCGCGAAGCCGAAGACCGCTACCGCCGCCTGGACGACGTGCTGGCCGCCATGCCAGATGAGGACCAAGCTAGCCAGAAAGGATCACCGTTATGACCACCAAGACGCACGAGACCGACATCGCCGTCGACCCCGACGTGCCTCTCGTCAGGATCACCAGGGACTTCGACGCGCCGCCGGAGAGGGTATTCCGTGCCCACACCGACCCCGGCCTTGTCGCTGCGTGGCTCGGGCCGCGCAGCCTGCAGATGCGGATCGACCACTACGACTGCCGGACGGGCGGGTCATACCGCTACCTGCACGTTAGGGGGCAGGACGAGTTCGGCTTCCACGGCAGCTTCCACGAGGTGCGCCCGAACGAGGTGATCGTCCAGACGTTCACGTTCGAGGGCGATCCGGACGGCGTCGCGCTGGAGCGGATCGTCTTCACCGATCTCGGCGATGGCCGCACGAGGCTGACGTCGACCTCGCTGGTTGACTCGTTCGCCGCGCGCGATGCCTTCGTCGCGAGCGGGATGGAGAGCGGCGTCAGGGAAAGCTATGAGCGCCTGGACGAGGTGCTCTCCGCCACCTGAGGACGACGCCTGAGCGTGATCGCGGCCAGCAGCGCCGCACCAGCCAGGAGCGCGGCCGAGAGGTACAGAGCAAGGTGCAAGGCTGACTCGAAGGCCGCGTATCCGGCCTGAAAGAGCTGCCCGATCAGCCCGCCCGCGCCGCCTGACCCGCCAGACCCGCCTGAACCGCCGGACCCGCCGGACCCGCCGAGCGCGACTGACCCTCCGCCGCCGGTCTGCACGATACCGATGACCAGCGTCTGCAGGCTGGCCGGCAGGTTCAGGCGGGTCATCCGGCTGATCAGCCCGGCCCTGAGTTCGGCGTTGACGAGCGCGCCGAGCACCACGACGCCGGCGACGGCTCCAATTTCCCTGCTCGTGTTGGTCGCCGAAGCGGCCATGCCGGATCGCTCCGGCGGTACCGCAGCCAGCACCGAGGAGGTGACCGGCACGACGCTGGCCCGACCGTCATCGGCAGGAAGACGGCGGCGATCCGGTATCCGCTGTATCCGGCGACCTCGCCAAGGTACAAGGCGGTGAAGAAGAAGATCGCGAAGGTCGCAAAGTAGCAGCACGCCGCGATGACGTTCGGTGTGGCAAACCTGGCGACGCGGAGGAAATGCAGATCGAGCAGCGGATGCGGAGCGCGCTGCTCCCAGATCACGAAGGCCGCGACCGCGACCGCGCTGACGCAGTACAGCGCGATGACGCCGGCTGCGGCAAAGCCGGCGGTCTCGCCGTTGATGACGGCGAAGACCAACGCAGCGAGCGCGGCCGCGCCGAGTACCGTACCCGGGATGTCGACCCGGCCGGCCTTGGGGTCAGCGCTCTCGGGCAGCACCATCGCCGCGACGGCAAGGGCGGCCAGGCCGAAGGTGACGTCGAACCAGAAGATCCCGCGCCAGCTCCACGCCCCCACCAGCGTGCCGCCAAGAACCGGGCCGAGCGCGAGCGAGAAGCCCGAGACCGCCGCCCAGACACCGAGCGCGCGGTTCCGGCTCCGCTCATCCCGGTACAGCTGCCGGATCATGGAGAGCGTGCCCGGCTCGCTCGCGGCAGCGCCAAGCCCCATCACAGCGCGCCCGGCGATCAGCACGGTGAGGCTGGTTGCCAGCGCGGACATCATGGCGCCCGCACAGTACACGGCCGCCCCGGCCAGCATCACCTTCTTGCGGCCGAACTCGTCGCTGACCATCCCGAATGTCAGCATCAGCGCGGCGAAGGTCAGCGCGTAGGCACCGACCACCCACTGCAGGGCCGACACACCAGCCTGCAGGTCGGCCCTGATGCT
>WNFI01032183.1_pt1 | contig 13363 bp, 10 predicted proteins | sample 5400471 | NCBI WGS metagenome assembly WNFI01 (sample SAMN13153348, study PRJNA577476) | soil metagenome | isolation source: 100 cm saprolite on Douglas fir-dominated hillslope | place: USA:California | collected 2013-09-17 | reverse complement strand
CACTGCCATCTGCGCCTCCTGTCCAAGCCGATGCCAAACGACTCTGGGCGAGAGTATCAACTCTCGCCCCAGGGGGCGCGTGTGTCATGACATCAGAGAGCACAGAGGACACGGAGCGTAGGGAAACGGCAGAAACACTTCCAAGGTTTTTACGGGGCAGGGTAGCAGAAAGGAACGGGAGGAAAGACTTAAAGTAAGACTTTAAAAAACAAATGGAGGCCGCAGGAGGCGCTTCAAGAAAGACTTTAACTAACAATTCTCGATCGCGGTTTTACTCCGGCGGCCAGGCGAAGTGATCTTCGCCAAGATTCACTTCGAGGAATCCTTCGGCGGGCAAGACATCCACCGGCAATCCGCCGTGCCACAGCGCCACGCCGAGCCGCAGTTTGGTCTGACCTTTGAGGTTGATCTGGTCCTTCCGGATGGCGACTTCCAAGACGCGTTCAAACGCCGCTTCGGCGACGAGCCTGGGATTCATGAGGCAGACAAGCTCCTTTTCAACGATGAACTCTTGAATGTGCCCGCGTTCCAGCTTCACAACGATGGCCACTTCGTCCGAGGCGCCGAGGGTGATGCGAAACTCGGGTCCCTCCATCTCCGCGAGCACCTCGGCGAACGGATCGACGCGCACGCAGAAGCGCCCTTTTTCGAATCCATAGCGCAGTTCGTGGAGATAGAAGACGCGTCCGTGCATGGAGCCGCCGCGACGTTCGGGAGAATAGAGTCCGGCGCCGAGCCATTCGAAGTACGACGTATCTCTCCCGTCGACCGTGACGTTCAGCAAACCCGTTGGCGCGAGTTGCACCGCGTGTTCCGGTCTGCGCTTGATGGGCTTGGCCAATTCTCCCGGCGCAACCTGCCCCAGCGCCAGGTAGATGGCCGTTAAGTGTTTTCGATACAATGCATCAAATTCCGCATCGTTCGCGGTGCTGTGCTCCGGACCGAACCACCAGCACCAGTCGCTGCCCTCCGCGGCCAGGAGCGATTCGTGCGCTTCATTGAGAGCGGTCTCGGTGGGGGCGTCCGGCATCCCCTTTCTTCGCGATTCGAAGGCGCGAGCGTAGGCTTCGCGCGCGTCCCACAATAATTCCCAAGCCGCGATGTCTTCGGCGTGGCCGATCCATACGTCGAAATTGGCGTTGATCCACGATGCTGGGAAAATTCCGGCAGTGCTTGGAATCTCAACGGCGGCGGCAATGGCTTCGGTCGCGGTGAGAGCGCGGAATTCCTGATCGTCCTGGACGCGTCCGTAAAACTCGCGGAGAAACGCGCGCCCGTTTCCCGGGTAATATTCCCAGGCGTTTTCGCCATCGATGAAAAGGCAAATCGTGAGCGGATGGTCGCTCTGCGCAGTTTCGCCGAGATGGCGCATGCGACCGTGCAGATCGGCGGCGGCGGCTTTGGCGTCCATTCGGCTGTAGACGAAACCGACGAGATCGGACAAATGGTGATCGCGAAACAAGCCGGTAATGCCTCGCGGCCCAACTTGCACGTGCCAGGGTTTGTAGAGGCGATCGGCGCGGGCGGGAATGCCATTTCCGTCGCGGAGGAAGCCGACGTTGAGCGTACGGCCGAGGACTCCCTCGTCGGTTCCGAACCACCGAAACCCTTCTTCCGCGGCAATGGTCAGCGCCTGATCCGAGACCGAGCCTTCGGAAGGCCACAACCCCACGGGCTCCGCGCCAAAAACTCTTTGGTGATACTCGCGGGCAAGTCGCAATTGTTCGCGCGCATCTTCTGGACGCCGGTACGCACGGCGCGGGACGGGCGTCGCCGGATTGGCCACGCGCGCGATGTCGGAATCGCAGATGAGGGGGAGGATGGGATGATAGAAAGGAGTCGTGCTGATCTCGATCTGGCCGCGCTGCGCCGCGTCCCGATACGCAGGGAGAACCATGTTCAGGAATTCGAGCTGCTTATTCCGCAGAGCGGATTTGTCTTGCTCGGTGTAGTCCTTCCCTTTCGTGGCCAGACGGCTGACAACATCATCGGATTCGAACCAGGACTCTTCCATCCAAGCCAACTGCGAGAGGAGTTGCAGGTCGCGCCAATCGCGCGGAGTGAAGGAGACCAGCGCCTGCGCCCCGCCGGCGGGACGCGACCATTCGAATAACTCGACGAAGCGCGGCCAGCGCGACATCAGGCGCTCGTGATTCAGCTGAAACGCCCGCGCAATAATTTCCGCCTTATCCTCGCGGGTTAGTTCGTCCGCATTCTTGAAGGCCAGCGAAAACCAGGGCTCGTTGAAAGTGCCGCGGGCGTAGTCCTCAAGCTGCATACCGAGAGAAGGCACGACGTTGAAAGTGGCATGGAAGCTGGGGAATTCGCGCAGCGCTTCGACCATGCCCCAGTAGTCTTTCAGGGCGTGGAGGCGCGTCCACGGGAGAACGTAGCGCCCACTTTCGGGGTCGCGGTACTGCGGCTGATGCATGTGCCACAAGACAACCAGATGGACCCGCTTCATTGCTGGGGTTGCTCCCGTGTAAATCGCGCGACCGGAGAGTATCCGGGTGACAGTCGAAGTTTGAAGCAGTCGTGCAGGCCCGATTCGTTAGACCCGGGCCGACCAATCTTGACTACGAAAAGAACCACTACAAGAAAAACTATCATGTAATCAGCGGGAAGAGAAACGGAACTGTGCAAGCACTGCGTTGCAATCGCCTTTCGCCGCGCGAAGGATGGGACCCGGCGCTGTTGCGTCAAAGAGGAGAAAGACCCCCTTTCAAAACCGAAGGCTACCCGAATCGCGCTGAATCGCCAAGAGTGTGCTATCCGCCATTTCCGAACTCACGGCGGCGCTCAGAAGAGTGACGTCATTTCGGAAACGGGCCGGCCATGATCGGCCCGGGCAACAGCGGCTCCCAAGCCTGCTTGCAATGAGCGCATTGTATTTGCGTGTGGCCGGCCTCACCGGGCGCTGAGTCTTGAAAGACGGCAAACGAGTTCTTCCGATCGCAGTAAGGGCAAGCAAGATCGACCATAAGGTGGAGGGGCGTGGGTTCTGCCCCCTTCTGAGCGGCCTTTTTCTTGGTGCCATGCTCCCCTTTCGGCGGTGCTTGGGTTTCCTTGTTGGCCCGCTTTGTGGCGTACAGAGCTTCATCAGCGCGTGCTAGCAATTGCTCCGGACGCTCGCCCATTTCGTACTGTTTCCAACCTGCCGAGAATGTGACGGGAATCTTCCGGCCTTTCCAGTTCACTTCCAATGAGCCAAAGCGAACTAACACAAGTTGCAACTGCTCCAGCGTGCATTCGGGAAGCAGCACGAGAAACTCGTCGCCCCCCAATCGAACAGCCAGGTCGGATCCCCGGACCACACTGTTCAAACGCGTGGCAAATTCCAACAATACGTGATCACCGGCAGGATGGCCATAGGTGTCGTTGATGTGCTTGAAATTGTTCAAGTCCAACGTGAGGACGGACAGGGGATGCCCCTTGCGCTCCGAGCGAGCCACTTCCGCGGCCAGGCGCTGCTCAGCAAAACGGCGGTTGTACAGACCCGTCAATGGGTCAACCATGGCTAGATTGCGCAGAAGGTCGGAATGGCCTTGTTTCTCGGCGAGTTGACGGCGAAGCCGCTTGATAAGAATTTCTTGAGAGATCGCATAGATGTTAAAAACTACGACCAAACCAATCAAAGCAAAAACAATTTCCACCATGTTGATCTTAAAGATGGCATTCGCCTCTTGACGCACTGCGGGGAGAGCGAGCGCGACGACTGCAAAGGCGAGAAGAAGAATGACAAAGATAGAATAGCCCCAGAGCCACCAGTCGCGCTTTTCGATTCGGCGAAGTTCGTTCGCGAGCTCTTGATCGCCCGCCTTCAGAGAAGGCGAAATCGGTTGCACGTCGGGGGCACTCATAGGGTGGGGGCGAAAACCAAAGTTTCACCTATCGTTTAAGTTAAAACCTAAAGAGTTTCTGGTCAAGGCTAGTTCGGCATGATTTAGCTTATTAGGTACTTGCAGGATTTAGGTCAAGTTGAAGTATGTGGGCCCGGCGCATATTTCAGTAAGATGCTGGCTACGAAGCACTTAAGGGGAGCGGCTGTGCTTCCGCCAGGAGTCCCATCGAGATGGTACTCCTGTCCCATTGGCCAGGCTGGGACTACCCTGGCATACTTCCGGTGAACAAAAATGGTCTCAATCTTCATCCTCGTGTTTGCCGTTATCGCCCTGGTGAGATTCGGCATCTCGCAATGGCGGGCGATTTGGATATCGGCCGCCAATCAGCCCCTGTCTGACTCGTTGCAGCTGGCGGCCGGAATTGACGGAGCAACCATCGGCTCCCGAGACTTCGGCACACTCCTGGACCTCTGCAGCAAGTTGTCCCCTGATTTGAAAAAAACGAGTCCATGGCTCAAAGAAGTATCGGTCTACTACCGTGCCGTTGCGAAACTCGAGCAAGTTTTCAGAGCGAAGTTTCCCTCCATTTCGGCATGGGCGAACGGCGAAATGCAGATCTGTTCGCGCTATGCGGCGGTGGTTCTTGACCAAAGTCTCTCAATGAACCTGGATCGCCAGCTCGCGGCACGCGCCAACTGACTCAAATAAGGCGAGTTCCCTAAGCCAACAACTCAAGTTGCCGGGATCAGCCGCGTTCAGGACGGCGACCTGCAATCTGTTATCTGGCGTCATCGCAAAGGTGCTTGCTGGGTTTGTTCCGCGATTCGGAAGCTCGAACGGTTAGGATATGAACAGAAAGGGGGCGAAGGCCCAGCCATCGCCCCAATTCAAGAAGCGCCGCGCCGCGCCGCGCTGCTCAGGCGTTAGGAGCTGCTCTCTCTCATGTCATCCGACGCTTGCTTGTTGGCCTTCTTTGTTTCGGCCTTGGCATTGGCGCTGGGAGCGAGGCTTTCGATCGCCTTTCCGAGGCTCACGGACCCGGTGCCGGTTACTTTAGCCTTGAGCGCATCGAAGCCGCCAGGGATGTCCAGGTTCTTGGCCAAGTGGGCTGCTGCAACGCATTGGCCGAGGTTCTTAAAGCCGCCGCATGCCGTTACCGCATCCTGACCTGTTAGCGTCTTAATTTTGCCGGCGATGGCCGTGTTGTGGCTCAGGACCTCGCTCGGCGAAGCGTGCGAAATGTCGGTATGCGCGTTGGTGCCGGCTTCACGGGACTCGCTCACGCCGGGGCCATTACCAGTTCCGTGCGTCGCAGGCGGTCCGCCGCCTGGATGCGGGCGCTGCTGAGCGAAAGCTGCAACGCTGAAGACGAGCGTCATCGCTGGTACCAAAATCAGAGTCGAACCTTTCATGTCGTTCCTCCTTTTTTCGGGCTGGAAGGGACAAGACATGCGTCATCGCTGCCTTGACCAAGGTATTTCTACTTAGTTTTTAGGATGCGTCTACCGCGGGCAGGGATGCAAGGCGCTGATCTATGGTTCTCCCTGATGGGCCCCTACGCGAGGATTGTGAGGCAGGTTTGGCTTGATCCCAAACTGTTTGGAGCCCCAGTCGCACAGGCCTTCGAGGAGCGGAATCAAGGTCTGGCCGGCGGGGCTGAGCGAATAGGTGACCTTCGGCGGCGAGGACTGCACTGCCGTTCTGGTGATGACACCGTCCTTTTCTAATTCGCGGAGTTGGGCGGTGAGAACTTTTTCGCTGACGCCTCGGAGTAGATTGCGGAGTTCGGCAAACCGCAACTGGCCAAAGGAAAGGCGCCAGACTGCCTGGACTTTCCACTTGCCGCTCAGTACGTTGATGGTCGCTTGAACCGGACAGCCTAGGTGAACCTTCATAGGGCACTCCGGGCTTACAAAATTGTGCGTACTTCACCGCTATAGAGAGCCGTTATATCATGTCCTGGAAACATTCGGCTCGCACGAGCCAGCTTGAATTCGGCCGACCGCCGCAAGCTTCATGAATGGGGGCAAGAAAATGATTCTTATTACTGGTGCCAGCGGGAGTGTTGGAAAAACGGTTTTGCAGGAAGCGATCCGGAAAGAGTCCAAAGTCCGCGCGATGTACAGGTCAAGAGAGGAGGCCGCGAAGGCACCCGCGGGCTGCCCGGCTGTGCTGGCGGATTATTCGGACAAGCAGAGCCTTCGCAACGCTCTGGATGGAGTGACTTCCGTGTTTGTGGTCTGCTCTCCGATTCCGCAACTTGTGGAATTCGAGAGCAACATGGTGGACGCGTGCAAGGAGTGCGGGGTGAAACACGTGGTGCTGAATTCGGCGCTCGGAGCCGGAGACTACGGGAAATCGTTTCCGAGTTGGCACCGCAAGGTGGAAGACAAGCTCAAGTCGACAGGGTTGAGCTACACGATCCTGCGGCCCAACGGGTTTCTGCAGAACATCGTGGCCTACAACGCTCCCAGCATTCGGGAGCGGGGCGCGTTTTACGCGGCCATGGGGGACGCGAAGGTCTGCTATCTGGACGTTGGCGACATCGCGGTTGTCGCCGTCAAGGCACTTCAGGGAGGCGTTCACGCCGGGAAGACCTATGAATTGAACGGGCCGGAGGCGGTGTCAAACCAGGAACTGGCAAAGCGAATTTCCAAGACCACCGGTCGCACAGTAAATTACGTGGAAATTCCGGAATCGGCGCAGCGCGAAGCCATGCTTGGCCTGGGAATGCCGGAGTGGCAGGTGACTCGATCAATATCTGACGGCCAATGCCCGGGAATTTCGAGATCAGGCTGCGTCTGCCTAGGACGGGAGAGCCAGGATGAACGCAGCAGCGGGAAAATCGGAAGTCAGGAATCCCAAGACAGGCATGACACACACTGAGATGAAGGAATTCATCCGCAATCATTTTGAGGAATTCGTGAACCGGAAAAACCTGCGCATCGGCGAAGTGAATTTCGCGCCCGGATTCGTAGATCACGGCGCGGATGTGCCGGCGGGGATGCCCCCGGGACCAGCCGGGGCGATCCAGTACGTCGGCGCCGCGCTGAAAAAAGTTTCCGACTTGCTTGTAAACATCGAGGACATGATTGCCGAGGACGACAAAGTGGTGGTTCGCAACCATTGGACGGGCACCGATGCGGCATCGCGGCAGCGGCTGGAATTCTCCGGAATTGTGATATGGAGAATCGCAAACCGGCAAATTGTGGAGCGCTGGGCATACCTGGAGAGTCCGCACCCGGTGCGAGGCTAGATTCGGAAATTGAAAGGGAGCTCACGCGGGCTTCCCGACGAACTATGAGCGGCGCGACAGAGCGAACGCTGTAGCCGCCGTGCTACACTCGGCGTTCGCGTCATGCGCATCCTGGACCGCTATATCGTCCGCGAAGTTTTCCGCCACGCATTCCTCGGACTTGTCGTCTTCACTTTTGTCTTTTTCGTGCCGCAACTGGTGCGTTTGATGGAGCTTTTTGTGCGCCACAGCGGTTCCGGCGCGCTGGTTCTAAAGCTTTTTCTCTGCCTATTCCCCGCGGTATTTGTGTTTACCGTGCCGATGGCCACGCTGGTTGGCGTGATTCTGGGACTCGGGCGAATGTCGGCGGACAGCGAGATCATCGCGCTAACGGCGCTGGGCATTGGCCGCCGCCGGATATTGCTTCCCGTTGGCGTGCTGGCGCTCACGGGCGCGGTCGTGACGCTGGCAATGACCACCTGGCTGGGGCCGCTCGCCTTACGGACGTTCCGTACCCTCCAAGCCGATTTGATCACCTCGCAAATCTCCTTAGCGTTGCAGCCGCGCGTGTTCGACGAACGCTTTCCGAGCAAGGTTCTTTACGTCAACGATGTGACGGCGGCGGGCACACAATGGCGCGGCGTGTTTCTGGCAGAGACAGGCGGAGAAGGCGGCTCGCGATTGACGCTGGCAGAAAGCGCGAAGGTCAGTGACGAACCACAACTGGGCAAGTTGGAGCTGCATCTGCAGGGAGGCACCACCCACGAATTTTCCCGCGCGGATGCGGACCACTACTCCGTTACGGCGTTCGGCCAAAGCGACTGGCCCATCGAGTTCGGTGGCCTGGCAGTTGCTCAACCGCGGCAGCTCAACAATCCCGAGCGTTCGATGCGCGAACTCTGGAACGATAGGGGCCCTGGCTGGCGCGAAGCCCGCGTGGAGCTTCACCGGCGCTTTGCATTTCCGATGGCCTGCTTTGCGTTTGCACTGGTCGCTGTTCCGCTGGGCGCGCGCCCACGGCGGGGCGGCCGAGCGGCAGGCGCGTTACTCGCGACAATCCTCATTGCTTCGTATTACTTGCTCACCGTTATGGGTGCAGGGTTTGCGCGGCAAGGCACGCTGAGGCCAGCCGCGGGAATATGGATCGCCAATGTGGCTCTTTTTGCGCTGGGGCTGGTGCTCATGCCGCGGATGGAGCAATTCCGCGGCGAAAACCGCTGGCTGCGACCGATCAACTATCTGAGATCCAGAAAACGTCTGCTGCGCCGCAGGAGAGCGCTGGCGCGCGCCAAAGCCGCCACGGCCAACGGCCTGAATGGCGAGCACGTATCACAGGAAATGCAAGCGCGGTCGAGCGGGAGTTTCCCCCAATTGATGGATATCTATATTCTGAGGCGTTTCTTTTTTTATTTCGTGATGCTGATGGGGGCATTTGTCTTTCTCTTTGAGACCTTCACGTTCTTTGAGCTTCTCGACGACATTGCGCGCCACCGCGTTCCGTTTCTGATCGTGGTCGATTATTTCGCCTACCTGGCTCCCTATCTGCTCTACCAGCTCGCGCCTCTGGGGGCGCTGGTCGCAGTTCTGGCGACGCTGGGGACCATGAGCAAAAACAATGAAATAGTGGCCTTCAAGGCCAGCGGCATCAGTTTGTACCGGTTGGCGGTGCCGCTGTTTCTTGCAGGGCTGACCCTAGCCTTAACCATGATCGTGCTCGACGACACCTACCTGCCCTATGCGAACCAGAGGCAAGACGCCCTCCATAACCTGATCAAAGGGCGCCCGGCGCAGACCTACACGCACCCGCAACGCTGGATCTTCGGAGAAAACTACAAAATCTATAATTACGACCTCTTCGACCCCACGCAGAACTTGTTTGGCGGGCTCACGGTGCTTGAAATCGATCCGGCGACGTTTCAGGTGCGGCGCCGTATCTTTGCATCGCGCGCGCGGTGGTCGGTAACGCAAAAAGTCTGGGGACTCGAAGGGAGCTGGGTGCGCGATTTTGCGGATGGAACGATTGTCCGCTACGAACGACTGCCAGCGGTCATCTCGCTGCCAGAGCTCACCGAGCCCCCCGCTTATTTCAATCCTGACCGTTGGGGAAAGCAGGCATTCCAGATGAGCTGGCGCGAACTGCGGAATTATATTGAAGGATTGCATCGTGCGGGGTTTGACGTGTCGACTTTAACGGTGCAATGGCATGAAAAAATTGCCTTTCCGCTGCTTGCACCAGTCAGCATGCTGCTGGCGATCCCGTTTGCATTTATGGTGGGGACGCGCGGGGCAGTGGGAGGCGTAGCTCTTGGAGTAGGGATTGGAATCGTTTATTGGTCGCTAGCCAAACTTCTGGAAGCCATGGGAGGCATGGGTCAGCTTCCCCCGTTCCTGGCGGGCTGGTCACCCGACATCATTTTCTTTTTCCTGGGGATGTATTTATTCTTTAAGATGCCCACGTAGAAAGAAGAAGCCGCCGGCGAAATTTGGCAATTCCTGCCCGCCGCCGACTTCAAGTATTACTTTAGTTTGCTTTCAAGCTACTCCTTTCGTTACTTCCTCTATTCTTTGTCACCTTGTCTTTCTTCAACTATTACTTGAGCTGCCGCCAAGCGTGCAATCGGAACACGGGACGGAGACACTGACATAGTCCATGCCCACTTGGTGGCAAAACTTCCGAAGAAATGCACCTGCTTTTCACTGTACACCACACTTGTCCTATTTGGAGTTTTAGAACTCTCGCTGCTGCCACCGTTCCGGAGCGGCGGCCGGAAAAGACGGTCGGCACGCCGACCTAAAATACTTCAGGTAACACTTGAGGGTGTTAGCGCCGTTCTTCTCCGCCAATTTCGGAGAAATCCGCCACCGTGGTGAACTCGCGGAGCAATTCTGCGAGCAAGGACAAGCGGTTGTTGCGGACCGCTTCGTTCTCCGCCATCACCATGACGCCGTCGAAAAATTGATCGACAACCTTTCGCAGACCGGCAATGGCTTCCAAGGCGTCCTGATATTTCCCCGCACGCTTCTGCGTCTGGACCTTTGCGGCGGCCGCGCGAACCGCGGAGTAGAGTTCTCGTTCGGCCGCGCTCTCAAACAACTCGGAATTCACGTGACGGGCATCGCCGGGGGCGAGGTTGGCCTTCTCCAGAATTTTGCGAATACGCTTGAAGGAGACCGCGAGTGGCTCGAAGTTTTTGGACCTGCGAATGGCCTTCAATGCCACCAAACGCTTGTGCACGTCCACGAGGTCGTCGGCGCCAGCGCGAAAAACGGCGCTGACTTCGTCGTAGCCGAAGCCTTCCCGTTCGCGAAAGACAAACTTGGCGCGGTCGAGGAGGAAGTCAAGGATTTGAGTTTCCTGGTCCGGTGTTACGCCGCGCTTGGGCTTGTGAGTGAGAAGCGTCTTCGCGGCGGCACCAATCGCCAGGGAGAGCGAGACGGGCAGCCTCTTTTCCAGGATAATTTTGACCACGCCCAGCGCCGCGCGGCGCAAAGCGTACGGATCGCTTGAGCCGGTGGGTACCACTCCCACCGCAAAACAGCCGACGATGGAATCGAATTTGTCCGCGAGCGCCACAGCGCAACCAGTGAGATTGCGCGGGATGGGATCTTCGAGACCTACCGGACGATAATGATCGTAAACGGCGTCGGCGATTTCATCCGACTCGCCCTGGGCGCGCGCGTAAAGTCCCCCGACGATGCCCTGAAGCTCCGTAAACTCGCGAACCATTTCGGTGGCGAGGTCGCACTTGGCGAGCTCGGCGGCGCGGTCGGCCTCCGCGACGTGGGCATGGTGCATGCCCAGATTGAACCACTGCTCGGTGAGCCAGCGGGCGATGGCGCGGATGCGCTCGACCTTGTCGCGATAACTGCCGAGGCGCGACTCGTAGGTGACGCGTTCGAGTTTCGGCAAATAGTCGGCGAGCCGACATTTTTGATCGGCCTGCCAAAAAAATTGCGCGTCGGCGAATCGCGCGCGAAGGACGTGTTCGTGTCCAGTGCGAATCAGTCCCTTGGGATCCTTATCGGCATTGATTACTGCCAGGAAGTGCGGAGCTAGTTCCCCGTTTTTCTTTTCCACGGCGAAATACTTCTGGTGGTCACGCATCACGGTGACCAGGATTTCGTCCGGGAGGCTAAGAAAGACCGGGTCGAAGTCGCCTTGGATGACGCTGGGGTATTCGTTGAGATAGGTCACTAGCGTTCGAAGCGAGGGGTCTTCGTGAATGCGGTAGCTTCCTCGCTTGGCATGGGCTTCAAGCTCGGCCGCGATTTTCTCCTGTCGGCGGCTGGGGCGGATGAGGACGCCGCTGCGCTGAAGCTTTTGCTCGTAGTCCGCGAAGTTGCTGACGGGGATGGCGCTCGACCCGAGGAAGCGATGGCCGCGAGTGGTGCGGCCGGCAGCGATGCCGGCGACGGAGAGTTTCAGCGGCTTGCCGTCGAGTACGGCGACGATCCAGCGGATAGGACGAATGAAACGCATGCCGTCGATGCCGGTCCAGGTCATTGAACGCGGCCAGGTGAGGTCGTGCACGGCACGGGGTAAAACCTGGATCAGAACTTGCTCCGCTGTCCGGCCCAGCTTGACCTGTTTCGCGGCCAGGTATTCGCCCTTGGGCGTCTGAACCAAATAGAGGTCGTTGACGTGGACGCGCTGCTTCTCGGCGAAGCTCTGCGCCGCCCGTGTCGGCGCGCCGACAGAGTCGTAGGCCACGGACTTGGGCGGACCGGTTACTTCGATTTCAACGTCAGCCTGCTTGGCGCGCAGTCCCCGGACCCAGGCAGTCAAGCGGCGTGGCGCGCCGAAGGTCTCCACCGACACACCGTCAAACAGGTTCTCTGCGGTGAACAGCTTCTCGATGTTGGCGCGGAGCTCTGCTTCAGCTTTCGGAAGCATCCCGGCGGGAATCTCTTCACACCCGACCTCGAACAGGAGTTCAATGCGCTTTTCTTTTGTGTCGGCCTTCATGCCCGCACCTCACGCTGCCGTGCCTCGCCCCCGATCTGTAACAAGTACGATGCGGCGGTACGGCAAGCAAGGGTGCGGACGCGGGCCATGAGCGCGGCTCTCTCGGTTGTAGAGATTACGCCCCTCGCGTCCATCAGGTTGAAGAGCTGTGAACACTTCAGGCAATGATCGTAAGCCGCGAGCAGCGGATAACGAGTGCGCTCCTTCCCTTCTATTCCTTTGAAGCCGTCGAGAAGTTCCTTGGCCTGCTTTTCGTGCAATTCGAATTCGGAGCGAATCGAAGGAGCGTCGCTGCGATCGAAACTGTATGCAGAAAACTGCTGTTCCTCCATCATGCGGATGTCGCCGTAAGTTTTGTCCGCGGACCAGCGAAGATCATAGACACTCTCCACGCCTTGAAGAAACGCGCAAATGCGTTCGAGCCCGTATGTGAGCTCGACGGAGATGGGGTCGAGGTCGATGCCTCCGCTCTGCTGGAAGTAGGTGAACTGCGTGATTTCGAGTCCATCAAGAAGAACTTGCCAGCCAATGCCCCAAGCGCCAAGGGTCGGGGACTCCCAGTTGTCTTCTTCAAAACGAATATCATGCTCCTTGAGGTTGATCCCGATGGCGGCAAGACTCTTGAGATAGACGTCTTGCACATCGACGGGAGAAGGCTTCAGGATCACCTGGAATTGGAAATGCTTGTATAGGCGATTGGGATTCTCGCCGTAACGGCCGTCGGCGGGCCGACGACTGGGCTGGACATATCCGACGCGATAGGCATGCGGGCCGAGCACGCGCAGAAACGTTTCCGGGTGCATCGTGCCGGCGCCGACTTCGACGTCGTAGGGCTGCTGGAGCACACAACCTTGTTTCACCCAAAACTGCGAGAGTTGCAAAATCAAATCCTGGAAGTTGAGGCCCTTCAGCTTTTTATCAAGTTTTACTTTAGCTTTCAAGTGGTCTCCAAAAGTTCGCGCGTCGTCAGCCGGCGTTCGACGTGGTGCTCGATCCAGGCCAGCCCTGCTTCGCGCAATTCCCTGGCGCTGAGCTGCATGGTCTTCCCGTATTCGATGCGATCCAGCCGCTCGCCCGCGAAGCGCTCGGCCAGGTTTCGTGCCTCGACGTGCAACGTCTTCATTCCACTGCGCCGGCACTTCTCGCAGAAGAGCCCGGGCTGATGCTCATCATAATATGCCAGCTTTGTGCCAAAGGGCGTATGGCAAACGACGCAGCGGTCAAAACGCGGCAGCCAGCCTCCGAGCCTCACCGTCCAGAAGGCAAAGTAACTGAGCGGCAATGTCCAATTGCCAGTGCGCTCGACTTCGCGGGTGGCCA
>WNFI01329731.1_pt1 | contig 13364 bp, 9 predicted proteins | sample 5400471 | NCBI WGS metagenome assembly WNFI01 (sample SAMN13153348, study PRJNA577476) | soil metagenome | isolation source: 100 cm saprolite on Douglas fir-dominated hillslope | place: USA:California | collected 2013-09-17 | reverse complement strand
CAAGCGCGTCTATCACAATGGCAGCGCCGCCTCGACGGGCACGTGGAAGAAGTTCCTTAAGGAGGCGAAGAAGGCAGCGCAAGAGGTGATTGTCGTCGATCGCAACCTCGAGCTCGATGTCTTCGCGATCTTAGTCGCTTACAACAAGCGGGAACGGTTTTCGAAGGAAGCGGACAATAGCTTGCTCGCCCGCTTTACGGATGGCAGTGTCCGAATACTCTTGACTGGCGACTGCGAGGCCGTCTGCGAACGGGCCCTAATTGCGGATGCAACGAACGGAGGTGTCAACGCGAAGATTCTCAACGTTGGGCATCACGGATCAAACGCATCATCATCGCTGGACTTTTTGCGAAAGGTGAAGCCGGAGATTGCTGTCATCTCCGCCGGCGCGGGGAACCAATATGGCCACCCCACGACGCCGGTGTTGCAGCGACTTGGGGCGGTGAACGCGAAGATCTACCAGACGCTCCGCGATGGAAGTATAGTCGTCCGCTCAGATGGCACGGCCTACAAGATAGAAACTGACAAGTAGAAGCTGTGGGGAAGACGAATAAGTGAGTCAATGCGAGTTAGAGCGTGAAATCTTGCTAAGGACTCGCCACGTTAATTTGCGGGGATACTGTTGGCCGCGACTCACTTCCGGTCACTGCTCAGCAGAAGCCCTTAATGAACTGCGCGACCACTGGCTGTTGCAACGGCGCGACGCTTCTCCGCGGGTGCGATAGGAGCTCGGCCCTGACACAGCGAGGAGGACAAGATGCCGACCAACGGACGGCACGGAGGCCAAGAGACGTGTTTTACGGGGCCGATTTTTGCGATGGGCGCGGTCGGGGGCATCGCCCTCGACGTGGTGACCCTTTATTTCTCTGGATTTTCATCGTCGGCGCAGTCGGGCTGGCTCGTCTTAGGTGTCGTCGTTCGCGCGGCTGCCTTTATGGCGTTAGCGGGCGTGTTGGCGTGTCTTTTTTCCACAGGAAACTACCGTACAGCGTTCGCAATCGGCGTTGCGGCACCTTCGATCATTGTTAACTTAGGGGCATCCGTTCAGGTTCAGAAACCGCGCGAAGCCCCGGCAGTGACAATCCCGAGCATCCCTGCTCCGACGACTGGTCCCAGCGGTTATCTCCGGGGCCGCGACGTATTATTGGCGGCGATCAGCGTTCCGCTCGCTGAAGCTCAGCCGCGCACTTCCGAGACCACGAAGCCGACTGCAGGTGCCTCCATTGGCCAAGTCCGCGTGTTAATCGTGGGCATCAAGCCGTCGAGTGATGCGACGCTCGCGATACTCGATAAGAAGAGCGGCGCAACGTTAGCGGTCACAAAGGTGCCTAGTGAGGAGTTCGATTTCTCTTTTGCGCCAGGCCAATACCTGCTTGCGTTGCGCGGTGCGGAGTCGACCGCTGACCCCGTGCCAGTGAAGATTGAAGGCGGTCACCGAATCTCAGTTCGCATCATGGCGAGAGCGAACGAAGGCGCATCAACACGGGAAAGCGGGCTCAGCGAGTTCCTAAAAGGTGCAAGTCAGCGCTTCGAACATGTCAGCGACGTTAAACAGCAGTCAGGGATGTCCAAGTGAGTGGCGGCCAAGAGGCTGCTCAAGGCGGACCGGACGATGGGCGCAGACACCAAAGCGCCGGGCAGCGCTTGAGTGGATAGGTGTTAGTAAGCGCAGGTTGGCGAGGACCCGTAAGGCGGATAGGAACGCGCGATACGTCCTAGAGAATGATGCATTCGTCCGCGCCTTGAATGGTGGGGAGGGTATCGATGAAACGCTTCCGAGCGCACGGCGTCAGCGTTGGCATCGTCATCGTGACCCTGGTCGTGCTCCTTGGCGACTTCGCGGGATACGGCGGCAGCGCGAACCAGTGGGCGCGGGCCGCCGGCGAAGCCCCGACACCGCTACTCGGGAAGGGCCATTCCGTCGATTGGTGGTTCATCTTTAAGTTGAACGCGAAGGCGTTTCCAGGCTGCGGGGACAACGAAAATAGAGCATGTCCATTTGGAGGCGAAGTTCAGCAATACACGTTTGGTCAGCAGTTCGTCTATGCGAGCAGCGAGAGTGGGACATTGCAGAAGGGCGGGGGCTGTCTAGGCGGCACGATGACCGACCCCTTGGGAGCGACATTCGACGCGGTCTACGACAATGGCTTCTACTACGTCGTCTGGAACGATCAATTTTATGACGATCCGGTGATCACGGGGTGTACGAAGCAATGCGGATCGCCTTGGGGCCACTCTAAGGGCATGCTCGCCTGGGACGAAGCTGGTGACGGCCTCGTGCTACAGGTCAGCACACCTTCATGGCCGGCTGCCGCAAGCAAGCACTTTCCCCGTCGGACAGATGGCAACACACTCGGCTGCATCAAGGACGACGATGTCAAAGTCAGCCAGCACTTCTTCGCGTTGAAGCTGACCAAGGACGATGCAAGACACTCTATCGACAGGAGTCGTCGTGATTTCGAAGCCGTCCGCACTCCATGTGCCGCCGTGGCAGATGGTGTCGGCAGTGCTCGGCGGTCTATCGCTTCGGGCAGCCACATGGTGGGCGACGCCGCAGATCTACTCAACGATCGCGAGGACCGAGGTCTCTTGTTGGGATCCGAGTCTCAGGAAGGCCGGACCGGTAGAGATTGCCACGACTGGGCAGTGGAATGGAACGGTCTTCGGGCTTAAAGGAGGACCTGGCGCCGATTTCAATCACGCAAAGATCGGGGTTGGGATATCGCCGGGCAAGCACTACGCGATCTTCGGAGACATGAACCAGCAGGGTGCGCTGGCCGGGAACTGCGCGAGCAGCCAGAATGGGCGTGGCGGCCTCTTTTACGTGGTCGACAATGAGACTCTGTTCGATAGCATCGCGCAGCTGATTCGAGGCGATTCGGCGCCTACCAGGGCCCCAGCAAACTAGTTGCAAAGTAGATGGTCGCCGATGAAGTGTCGGCGCAATAACGAGAGGCGCCGATTGCGAGGGATGCTGCGTGAAGCGGAGGAAGGCTAGTGCCGAAAAATCTCGTTCTGTGTTGTGACGGAACTGCTAATAAGTACGGCACCACTAACACCAACGTGGTGCATCTGTGTTACACGCTAATCCAAGATCCGACACAACTGGCGTACTATCATCCCGGGCTCGGTACGATGGGCGCCCCGGGGGCGTGGACGCGGTTCGGGCAGTGGATGAGTCAGTTGCTCGGACAGGCGCTGGGACGAGGGCTCGCCGACGATATCCGTGACGCCTATGTATTTCTAATGAAGAACTTTGAACCTGGCGACCGGATCTTTCTCTTTGGCTTCAGCCGCGGTGCCTATACCGTTCGCGCGCTGGCCGGAATGCTTTCTATGTTTGGGTTGATCCGGAACGGCAACGAACCTCTGGTGCCCTACGCGGTCCAACTGCTCACGAAGCTTGATGACCATACGTTTCAGGTGGCACGCGACTTCAAGAGAACGTTTTCGATGCCATGTGATACCTACTTCGTCGGTGTCTGGGATACGGTGAGCTCGGTCGGGTGGTTTCGAAATCCGTTGACGATTCCTTACAGCGGAGATAATCCCGGAATAGAGATTGGTCGACACGCCATCTCAATCGACGAGCGACGGGCATTCTTCCGATCGAATCTATGGGTTCGAAATGCCGGGATGAGTGATCACGGTCCAAAAGACGTGAAACAGGTCTGGTTTGCCGGCGTGCACTGTGATGTGGGCGGCGGCTACCTCGACACTGAGAGTGGTCTGTCGAAGATCGCGCTTGAGTGGATGTTGCGCGAGGCGCAGACCGCTGGATTAAAGTGTCAACAAGCACGAATCGATGAGGTACTCGGCAAGACGGCCGGAAGCGCCTATTGCCGTCCCGATCCTACTGCGCCGGTTCATTGTTCGCTGACGCCTCGATGGTGGCTAGCGGAATTCGTTCCGAAACGACACTTCGACTGGCCGACACATACCTGGCGCAGACGGATGAATCTCTTCCGCCGCCGAACGGTGCCAGCGGCGTCATTAATCCATACATCCGCGTTGCATCGTGCTAATTACCATCCGAAGAATATTCCAGACGTTTATACGGAGGTTCGTTAGGGCGTTTCACTGGCGTAGACCGGGATACGTTGCTGAGGTAACCACGGCAGATCCGCGTAAAACTAAGCGTCTCGAGAGACGGGCAAGGCTGCCGGTTGGGTGGGCAGGAGGCCAAGAAATGGGCGATCGCTGCACAGGCGACACCGCCGACCGTGTAAGGTTGGCTCGACTTCGGTGGCTTGCTTCAATCGCGGCAGCCGTGGCGCTGGCCGGTTGCACCCAGTTCACGCCATACCGAGTCCGGACGTTCGATCAGTCTGAGCCACCGTCACTCCAGATCGAGGAGTGCCTCGTCGGACGCGTAGCTCCGCAGGCAGACCCTCGACTGCCGACCCTCGGGGCACCCCGCGTCGCGTGCGAGGCATCTGGGTCGCCCAATCCTGCCGAATACGCAATTCAGCATCGGCACTATCAATACTATGACGATAAGACCAAACGGGCTGTTAGGAAGGGCACGTACGATTTGAGTGTCGTCGAATTCGACGACCAGGGATGGTTCGCCGATCGCAAACAGATGGAGGCTCTGTTCGCATTGCTCGATCGCATCGAACGAAACGATCGGAAACATGCGCTGATCCTTTTGTACGTTCACGGCTGGAAGCACAACGCCAGCCAGTGCGATGACAACGTCATTTGTTTCTCGCGTCTCGTTGAGCGGATGGACATCCTTGAGCGGCATGTTGGTGAGATCCTTCCAGAGTACCGATCGGCCAAGGAGATAGGGAGGACCGTCGTCGGCGTGTACGTCGGTTGGCGCGGGTTGTCGGTTGACGCGGGACTCCTCACAAACACGACGTTCTGGACTCGAAAGGCCACCGCTGAACGCGTCGGCCGTGGAGGTGTGAAGGAACTCCTGACGCGGCTCGAGGATTACCGGGCCTCGCGCAACCCGAACCGAGACCTCGACAAGACCCAATTGGTCATCGCTGGCCACAGCTTCGGAGGGCAGGTCATCTATTCCGCCCTCTCGCATGTCATTATGGAACGCGCAGCGAAGATTGAACGCTTCGCCAATGCCAAGACATGTGACGCTGTCGATTCTCAGAAGATATCGCCTGAGGGGTTGGCTTGTTACGACACAGCACGGAGCTTCGGCGACTTTGTCGTGCTCGTGAATCCTGCGTTTGAGGGCTCCGTCTACGAGCCTCTGTTCCATATCGCCACCAATCGCTGCTACCGGGCGAACCAGCGCCCAGTCATGATGACGATCACCTCGTCGGGCGATGCGGCGACCGGCGCCGCGTTTCCGCTCGGGCGGAGGCTCAGCACCGCCTTGGAGCACCGTGGGCCCGATCAGTCGGACAGTATGCTCCGAACCGTCGGTCATAACGAACGCTACGAGACCCACCAATTGAAGCGGCACGGAGCGGAGGCGCCGCCTCGTGAGCCCACCAAGGAAGACCGTCCGTGCGGGTGCGCTCACTTGGAGCCAACGACCGAGTTCTTCTGGCGTGACTTCCAAGATCGGGTACAGGCGCAGCCTAAGAGCGGTTCAGTGATCCAGGCCCAACCCGGCGAGCGAAATGGCACGAAGTTCAGCGTCTATCGCTATGGACCGCTTGTGACGCTCGAGGGCCACTCCAGGTACGCCGCCAACTATCCCTACCTGGTCGTCACCGCAGACCCCGAGATTATCCACGATCACAACTCCATCTATCAGGAACCTTTCATCAAGTTCCTCCATACGTTCTTTTTGCTCCACATCGCATCCCGTCACACGTTCGAGGCTGATGGATGCTACCGGGATGCGGAGATTAAGGCGTGTTCCGCGGGAGGAAGTCTGCCTTGCGAAGAATCATGTCGGTGGAATGGAAAATCGTGCAGCATTCGTTCATCCGACGCGCCCAGCGTCCCACGATGAGGGACTAGACGAGGGTGCAGTTCGGTCACCGTGACTCGGAAAAACCAAACGGCCAACATTTGAATTCGGGAGACAGAAGCTGATGTACCGAGGCAGCCGCAAGCACGTCCTAGACTGGGTCGAGCAAACGGCGTTCCTTACTGAGCTATTGGAGCTCGCCGAGTCGGCGAGCCCGCGCGTGTCCCCGACGTCCCGCTGGATGCCACGGAGCTACCGTGAGCCCGACGAGGCGCGGCTCGAGACCTTTGGTCCGAGCTGGCTGCCGAATCACCCGGCCTGGGCCCAGATCCGAAAGTGGTGGCTCGTTCACGAACGCGGCGCCAATACGCCGAACTGGGACATCGCAGTCGGATGCGAGTTGGAAAGTCGACCCGGACTGATCGTGGTAGAGGCCAAAGCCAATAAGACCGAGCTGAAAGTTGACGGTAAGATTCTCGACACGGGAGCCTCAAATAATAGCGTGGCTAACGACGGGAATATCCGGGCAGCGATTGCGGAAGCGTGCCGGGAGCTACGCTGCCTCGAACCGAACGTCGCCATCAGCTGCGACTCGCATTACCAGTTGGCGAACCGGCTGGCGTTCACGTGGAAGCTTGCAACTCTGGGTATCCCCACCGTCTTGGTCTACTTAGGCTTCTATGGCGATACAGGGATCGCCGACGTCGGCCCGCCCTTCGAAAGTAGCGATGATTGGAGGCAGACGGTCGAGGCGTATGTCGCGAGCATCGGGTGCGCGCCGTTGTTTGAGAGGCGATTAGATTGTGGCGCGGCGCCGGCCTGGATGTTTGTCCGAGCCCGCCCTGTCCTCGAAGTCTCTGCCCTCGGGTAAGGTTACCTGCCTACCGCGAGCGAGAATCAAACTGAGACACTGCCTCTGGTCGCCGTCGCATGGATTGCCGAAATTCTTCTCTTGATCACCGCACACTTGCAGGCAGTCGAGAGATACGGGCTGCTCCGGTGCGAGCGGGCGCTGCAGCCTCTGCGTCGCCTTTTCCCGCCGGCCCGCTCAGAGGTAAACTTTTTCCTATCGCACCCGCGGAATACCTTAGGTCACAAGACCCCCGTGTGACAGAATTGAAGTGGGTGACGTCGGCTGGCTGTTCGCCGTCAATAGGGGGCGGCGGGCGGCGGGGACGGAGCCCGGCGCAGTCCTTGGTGGGGATAGCGTCATGTCTGACTCGGCATCGCGGTCGACACTCCTTGCCCGTGTCCTCGTTATCGACGACGAGCTCGAGACGGTCGACCTTCTTAGCGCCGTTCTTTCGGATTCCGGCTACGAGGTTGTCAGCGCTCTCGATGGTGGCGACGGCCTCAGGCTGGTGGAGATCGAGCGGCCGGATGTCGTCCTCTTGGATCTTCAAATGCCAGGTGTCGCAGGGTTCGACGTGCTCCGCCGAGTTCGGACCGTGCGGCTGATCTACCCGTGATCATTGTCAGCGGACAGGCTGACCTCAAATGTGGCTCGCGCGACCCTCAACGAGGGCGCCGTCGACTATGTCTCCAAGCCGTTCGAGCCCGAGGACGTGGTTCGAGCGGTCGCGGCTGCACTGACCAATCGACCGGCTTCGGGCAGGGCATTGCGCGCGTAATGCTCTGGCGGCTTTGCGTCACGCGGCCGCTCGCCGCACTCTCCGCGGGCATCGGATGTGTCTCGTTTCAGGACGCCCTTATCGGAGTCGCGATCCGATGCTGCACCCACGGCGTGAAGGTTCGTGCCCTATGGACAACATAGGGAATTTTCTGCGGACCATCGTGAGAAGCTTTGAGGGACGGAGCGTCCGTTCACGATGTGAAGCGATGACGTGTCTCCAAGCATCGCGACGCGGTGGCCGTCGGGACAGCACACGCCAGTGAGTCGGCTCGCAGAACCTGGTCCCTCCAGACACCACCAGCCTCCGAGTGCGAGAAATGTCTTCGCCTTGAAATCTGCCGCGTGGCCCTTCCGAAGGACGTGGGCCATCGAGGTCATCGCCGTCGCTGTTCTCTATTTTGCCGTCGCCAGTCTCAGCTTGCGCTTGGCCTTTGAGAAAACAAACGCATCGCCGGTGTGGCCGCCATCAGGTATTGCTCTCGCGGCCGTGCTGCTGCTCGGGTACCGCATCTGGCCTGCGATCATGCTCGGGTCCGTTTTCGCCAACGTCGTGGCGTTCCTCGGCAGTCAGGCCGCCGGTATCTTCACGATCGTCTCCGCGTCGGCGGTGATCGGGATCGGGAACACGTTGGAAGCCGTGGTGGGAGTGTTTTTGGTTCGCCGGTGGATCGACACGACCACGCCGTTCACCCGGGCGCCAGACGTTTTCAAGTTTACGGCGGTGGCGCTCACGGCCTGCCTCGTGAGCTCCGGCATCGGCCCGACCGTGGTGGCGTTGGCCGGCATCACTCCGCCGGCCGGCTATATCACCGTCTGGTTTACGTGGTGGCTGGGAGACGCCACCGGCGTACTGCTCGTCACACCGTTGCTGGTCACGTGGAGCATGGCCGTTCAGGGCAAGTCGACAACCCGCCGACGCATCGAGGCGGGTGTGTTGTTTCTGTCGCTCCTTATCGCGACCCACGTCGCGTTTGGAGGCTGGCCTCTCGACCGGCAGGCCCGGTACCCGGTGACGTTCGTCTTCCTTCCATGGCTCGTGTGGGCAGCGTTCCGATTCGGTCCACGCGAAGCCGCGACGGCGGCCGCGATCGCATCGGGGATCGCCATCTGGCATACGCTCAACGGCCTCGGCCCGTTTGTGAGGGAGACGGTCAATGAATCGCTGCTGCTGGTGCAAGCCTTCGTCGGGGTCGTGACCACCACCATCCTGGTGATGGCCGCGCTCGTCACCGAGCGCCGGGAAGCGCAAGTAGCGCTCCGGGGAGCCCACGACACGCTCGAGACGCGGGTCGACGAGCGAACGAGGGAGTTGGGCCAGATCAATGACGTGCTCCGTGTGGAGATTAGCGAGCGTAAGATTGCAGAAGCAGCCACCGAGCGGCGACGGCGGGAAGCCGAGGTCCTGACCGACCTCGTGCAGAGGATCAACGCCTCACTCGAATCCGAGGAGGTGCTCCAGCGCCTCACCGACGGCGCGCGGGAGTTGGCGGGTAGCGATCTCGCCGGCGTCATGCTCCGGCAGACTGGCTCCGAAGCGATGGCCCCGCGGTACGTCACGGGCCACCGGCCCGACTCGGGATGGACGCAGCTTCGCGTCGAGCCCGGCCGGGGCCTCGCCGGCCAGGTCCTGAGGACGGGCCTCCCCCGGCGCACCGACGACTACGCCGCCGATTCACGCTTCTCCAAGGACTATCTCGGGTGGGTTCGCGCCGAACGCATCGTCGCGGGCATCGTCGTGCCGATCCTGATCGACCGGCAAGTCCAGGGGCTGCTGTATCTTGCCAATCGGTCAGCCCGTCCGTTCGCCGACGAAGACGAGGCGATCCTTGTGCGCTTGGCCCAGCATGCGGCGCTGGCTCTCCGCAACGCCCAGCTCTTCCGCCAGGCCGACCGTCGGCGACAGGCCGCCGAGAGCTTGGCCGAAGTGGGCCGCCGGATCTCTCAGTCGCTTGATCCGCGCGCGGTGGCCCAACGCATCGCCGAGAGCCTCCGCGCGCTTCTCGGTGTCCCGGTCGCCGTCGTCTATCGCCTCGAGCCGGCCTCGGGGCAGCTCGCGGCGCTCGGCCTCGTGGGCGACGTCGGGCCAACCTTTGGCGAGAACCTGACGTTCCATATCGGCGACGGGGGTGTCGGCCGGGCGGTCAGCGAGGGCCGTCTGATCACCTCACTGAACGTCCTCGAGGATCCCCAGATCAAGTTGCCGCCTGATCTCCGGCCCCGCGTCGAGCAGGCCGGCTATCGCGCCGTGCTCGCCCTGCCGCTCCGGGTCCAGGACACCATCATCGGGGCCCTCGGCGTCGGGGACCGGGCGGGACGAGTCTTCGAGCCTGAGGAGATCGCGTTGGTTCAGGCCTTCGCTGACCAGGCCGCCATCGCCCTCGAGAACGCCCGACTCTATGAGCGCGCCCAGCAGGCCTATGAGGAGCTCTCCGCAACTCAGGCCCGACTCTTTCAGACGCAGAAGATGGAGGCGATCGGCCGGTTGGCCGCCGGCGTCGCCCACGACTTCAACAACCTGTTGACGGTGATGAAGGGGCGCAGCCAGTTAGTGTTGAGGCAACTGCCCTCCGAGAATCCGATGTGGCGAGACATTGAGCAGATCGAGAAGTCATGCGACCGGGCGACGCGCGTGGTGGATCAGCTCCTGGCCTTCAGCCGGAAACAAATTCTCCAGCCGAGGGTGCTCGACCTGAACGCGGTCGTGGGTGGCATGTTGGAGATGCTTCGGCGATTGATCGGCGAGGACATCGACTTAGTATTCGTTCCGTCGCTGGCGTTGGGTCGGCTCAGAGCGGATCTCGGCCAGCTCGAACAGGTGATTGTGAATCTCGCCGTCAATGGCCGAGACGCGATGCCGGACGGCGGTCGCTGGACGATCGAAACTGCCAACGTCGCTATGGACGAACGCGATGCGGGCCGCGACGTCGGCGTCCGTCCGGGGGCCTACGTATGCTTGTCGGTGACGGATACCGTCGTTGGCATGGACGCAAAGACCCAAAGCCGCCTGTTTGAACCCTTCTTCACGACCAAGGAACTCGGCAAGGGGATCGGGCTCGGGCTGGCGACGGTCTATGGCATCGTCAAGCAGAGTGGCGGAAACATCTGCGTGTACAGTGAGGTGGGTCACGGTACGACCTTCAAGATTTATCTGCCTCAGGTGTCTGAGGCTATCGAACCCGTCCCGGGGCACGTGCGCACCACGCTGCCCCAGGGCGGAACCGAAACCGTGCTTGTGGTCGAGGACGAGGATGCCGTTCGGGAAGTGACCCGGGAGATGCTCGAGCGCCTCGGATATGTCGTACTTGAGGCACACCGGCCCCACGAAGCGCTGCTGATCGCCGAGCGGCATCACGGGCCGATCCACCTCATGCTGACCGATGTCGTCATGCCGGAACTGAACGGGCACCGACTGGCCCAGTGTGTCTCGTCGGAACGGCCGGCCATGAAGATCCTCTATATGTCCGGGTACACCGATGACGCGATCGTCCGGCATGGAGTATTGGAACCCGGGACGCATTTCCTGCAAAAGCCGTTCTCCTCGCAAGCGTTGGCCGACAAGGTCCGCGCTGTCCTCGACGAGCCAGGAGAGGAGTGACCTGACACATGCCGCGTACGACGGACAACGCCGAGAGGCATGAGCGGGCGGCCCGCGGAGTCGTGCTGGTCGAGGATGACGACGAACTCCGTGAGACCTACGCAGACTATCTCAAGGCCAAAGGCTTCAGCGTGGCCCAAGCTGCGAACGGGCTCGAGGCCCTGCTGCAGATCAAACGTGTGCGACCGACGACCGTCGTGCTGGATCTGTTCATGCCCCGACTGGGCGGTCTCGAGGCCCTCAAGTGGATCAAAGCATTTGATCCCGCGATTCGCGTGGTGGTCGTGACCGGCACGGAAGAGCCCGCCCTCCCTCAGCAAGCCCTCGCGCTCGGCGCAAGCGCGATCTTGAAAAAGCCCGTGGCCCTGGAGATGCTCCTTTCGGCACTCACTGAGGCGTCGTCGGGCAGTGCTATATGCGATTCACCGACCACGGAATCGGTCGATCGGTCCTCAGCGGTCGTGGACGTGGGCCGGGTGCTGGTGGTCGATGACGAAGCGGAGGTTCGCGCGCTGCTGGAGGACGTTCTGGCCCCCCAGGGTTACCGGGTGCATTCCGTGGCCGACGGGGCCGAAGCATTACGACACATCATCAAAGAGGCGCCGGATGTGGTGCTGCTCGACATCGACATGCCACGGCTCGGAGGTGTCGAGGCGCTCACCGCCATCCGCGGCCTCGCGCCCGACGTGAAGGTCATCATGATCAGCGGCAAGGCGAGCCTGGCCACGGCGAAATTAACACTGGCCTACGGAGCCTTCGACTACATCAAGAAGCCGTTTGACCTAGACCATCTGAGAGAAGTTGTCGCGGCGAGCTTGCTTTGGAACCGTGTCGACTGATTGATGAACGAATGGGGTGGCGAATCGTAGACATCAACCCGCCGGTTCGCGGCTCTGCGAGGCGGCCGTGATCGCGAAGATCGTGCACGAAGCAAACCTGCACGATGGCAAGTTCACTCGCCAGGAGTCCACGAGCGTGGATCTCGCCATCAAGGGTTTGGCGGCGGCCACCCAGGATGATCACGAACCTCCTCGAGTGGGGGCAATGGATACCTGCTATGCGGTGTCCTCCAGCCTGAGACGTCGTCATCCGCCAGGACACTGTCCCCTGAAGTGAACATGGGCGGCACGGTCCGGTGCGTCATAGCGGCCACCGACGTCGCCGCCATCGGACTTATTGAAAGATCCGCTTGACGAGACCGACGCCTTCTCTCACGACGCGCTCCGCCTGATCGAGCGGAGAAGAGGAGCCACCGCGGAGCCGTAAATGCACCTCCGCAGTCTGCCCTTTGACCACTTGGACCTGCCGCACTTCAGCCGCGTATCGTGGATGGCTTACTCGGATGCGATACGGCCCTTCTTCGAGGGACTGACGCGCTTTACCGAAATAGTTTGGTGTCACCGTCGTGATCAGCGCGTTCTGCAGCGTCAAGATCTCGATCTTCGCATCGGTGATCGCCTTCTCGGTCTTCGCTTCTGCGACGATCGCCACGATCTGCCCCATCGTCGGCTCCGGTGGCGACGTCTTAAACAAGCCCGGGACCGCGACGAGAACGCCACCGATCGAGATCAGACCCGTGGTGATACCAACAAACGTTTGGAACCTGGACAGTGCGGGACTGAACGTCGAGAGACGTTGCCAGAGAGCCATCAAGCCGCCGGACGGCCCGGCGGTTCCCGTGTCGCGACGCGGCGTTGTCATGGTTCAGCCCTTTCGTTGTTCGATTGGATCACAGCGCCTACAAGGCACACGGCGGCGATCCCTTGCAAGCAAGGAAAATGCCGAGCCCCGACAATCAACTTCCTGGGCAGATATCGTCGCAAGCCCCCGTGGACCCGCCAAAACGACATCCGGCTCGGCTCACGGCTGCCATCACGGCAAAAGGGCGAAAGGAGGGTCAATGCGAAAGCGGTGATTACGACCAGCACCCGCCTCGCGGATCGCCCGAGCGGGTCGCCGTCACGAAGCGATCCACCTGTGCTGCGTCATCACCGCGTTTGTCCTTTCGGGCGGTTGAGAATCGCGGTCAGCATGTGGTCGAGGAAGCGGAAGTCGAATGGTTTTGGCACATACCCGAGAGCGCCGCTCTTCAGCGCTTCGGCGGCGAGCGCCACTTGCTCGTTGGCGGTGACCATGATCACGGCGACCGACTCGTCGAGCTGCTGGATGGCCTTGAGCACCTCGATGCCGCTCATGCCGGGCATCTTGATGTCGAGGAGGACCACATCGGGCCGTTGGCGACGGAT
>WNFI01367260.1_pt1 | contig 13365 bp, 15 predicted proteins | sample 5400471 | NCBI WGS metagenome assembly WNFI01 (sample SAMN13153348, study PRJNA577476) | soil metagenome | isolation source: 100 cm saprolite on Douglas fir-dominated hillslope | place: USA:California | collected 2013-09-17 | reverse complement strand
TGAAGTGATTCGCGCGCGGATCGAGGATCCAAACGTATCCGCCCGCCGTGCTGACGCCGAAAACCTCTGGCCGCGTGGGATGTTCCCTCATCCCTGAAAGCCCCGGACCGACCGCAATGCGCGCCACGGCTTTGAGCTTCACCAGATCGACGACAGTCACGTTGCCGTCCGCCGTGGTCACGTAAGCGGAAAGGTGCAAGTCCGGCCGCAGGAACGAAGGCCGATGCTCGCGGAGCAGCACTACCAGGCCAGTGACGGCCAGCGCGGCAAGCAAGAAGTAAACGCGAAAGTTCTTAGGTCGATTCATTCTAGCGATGCGATTCTCCCACGCGGAGGTAGACAGTTGACAGTCGTAAGCTGCAAGTCAGGCCGGAACTGCGCAAGCGCGCCACTTATAGTCGTTCCCTGAGGAGTTGTTCGACGTCGCGACGGCCGTGGAGAATGAAGACGATTTGCAGGGGCGTTGTTTCGGGCCGGTAGACGATCAGGTACGAGTAGACCGGGAAGAACTTCACCGCCTCATCCGTCAAATTCTTCCGCCAGTGCCCGGCGCCGGGGTTTTCCGCCAGAAAAGCGATCCTGTCCCGAATGACCGACTCAACATGGTCCGCGATTTCCACGCTGCTTTGTTTCTTGAGGTGGCGCCAGATTTGCACAAGATCGAGCGCGGCTTCCGGCGCAAGAACGTACCGCCGTGTCATTCAGGCTTGGCTTTCAGGTCCGCCAGGTAAGCATCGAGGTGGTCTTCGGGGATTCCCTGTCCGCGGTCGAGTTGATCAATGCCGCGCCGAATCTTTACATGAATTGCTTCCCGGTTCTCCAAAAGCCAGCGGTCCTGTTCCTCCTGAGTTTCGAGCAAGCGGAGCAAGACTTCCTCGACGCTGGCGGAGCCGGTTGCCTGGAGCTGCTTTTGGATTCTGGCTTCCAGGGCGGCGTCACGAATGTCGATTTTCATCGCTGCTTCCTTGTGCGCTGGTGAGTATGGTTTTCCCCCATCGTAGCCGACAGGCCAAAAAGCTCCATATGACACAGTTTATCATGAGCCAAAGGAGTTTGGATGCTCGTGCGGCTCCGCAACGCGCAAGCGGATGCGTTCCCGGATCTGCCGCGGATTGCTTATCGCGGGGCGTCACCCGCGAAACTTGGGCGCGAAAGAATTCTAATTGCCCATCGTCCAAGCACGAACGAGCCACCCGGCAACCAAGTTTACTCGGTCGAAGGAGCCGACGTCGTCATCCAATCGCCCGGACGAAATAGGCGTACAATCTTTGTGATTTTCGAAGTCAAAAAGGGGGGTTGCGGATGAATCTAGGACGCTGGTTTGGTAGCCGTGAGGTGGTTGTCCCTCTCTTTACATGGGTTTGGTTGGCTGGAAGTATTGTTGTTTCCGGGTATTTCGCGTTTCGGCTTTTCCCGGAGATATATGACTTCTATTATTTGGATCCCTAGGAATTTGGGCGGGTGTACAGGAAGGCTTCACTTCCAAAGGCCCGATCATGAGTTTGATCCTATGTCTTGGGCTGATTGGCGCGCTAATACATATCGCACGACTTTCCGGGCGGAACCTTCAGATCAGCGACGATGGAATTTTGGTACGCGACAAACAAGGAAATCAGATGGAAGTCTTCACTGGGTTGAATTAGCGAGAGTCACCGAGCGCCGGAGGATGGCCCAATTGGCTCTCTGGGATAAATCCGGGACACGAAGGGTGTTAGTTGACCAACAGTTTGAGAACTTTGCTGTGATTCGTTCGAGGATTCTGACTGAGTATGCGAAGGTCTTCGCGCTCAAGGCCCTACCCATTGAATTTCGAAATTCAAGTCCCTTGTTGCTTGAGAGTTTTGTTTTTGGCTCATTCGCTGCATTTTGTAGCTGGGGCTGGTGGAGCACCTATCAACAAGGTCAAACAGGTCTCAGCGTGATTTTGCTTTGTTTTGCGGTCCATCCGAGTTGTTTGGAGATCGAATCGTCTTACGCACCCTTTTCAAAACAGAAAACATCTACAAAAAAAGCGTTTCCGGGCTCGAGTTGGCAGATGTCGCAAATCCACGGAGTGGCACCAAATTTTCGTTTGTCATTCTAAAGATCACAGATGGCAAACCACTAAGAATAACGTCGAAGTTTGGCAGCATCCCGGAGATATATCTGACACTTCGAGCATGGTTGGCTCAATCAAGTGCCTGATTAATGGGGACATCTTGGTACTAGCCTCCACTTTTCCGGTTTGCGTGGACTAACCAGATCTGGTGAGAATGCCGGCCTCCGCGGGATTATGCCGACTTAATCAAGCATCGCTGGGCTGCGACAGCCAGCTGTCGAGAGGAAACACTGTTGGCCACGAAACTCAATTCGGCATAATTCGGAAGGCGGCATTATACGCGGGACACGGGCCCGCAACCGTGAAATTGTTTTGGGACACTTGGAACAACAAGAAGATGGCGCCGTAGGGAAGCGCTGGCGGAAAGAAGCAAATACAAAAAAGAAAGACAGCGCCCTAAAGGGACGCCGCTACGAAAGACGGGAACTTCGGAGAGAACCAAGAAACAAAGTCAAAGTCCCCACCTGCACAAACCAAACGCGGAGCACCCGCAACTCGGGATGGCGTGAAAAGGGGGCCAGGATACTGTAATAAGACAGCGACGAAGGGAACGAAGCTGCCCTAGCTAGCTATCGCCGTTCTGCAGGGCAGCCCGAGCGGCGAATTGACCCGGTGTTGGGGACGCAGCCGCCCGGGCGCCGGAGATGGCGAGGGACTTAGCTCTGCGGCTGGTCCTTTTTCATGTCGTCTTTCTTATCCATCTTGTCTTTTTTGTTCTTCTTCATCTTTTTTGACGTCTTGTCCTTCTTCATGTCGTCCTTCTTCATGTCGTCCTGCTTCATGTCGTCTTTCTTGGACTGGTCCTGCATCTGGTCTTGCTGAGGGAACGAGGCAAAAACTGGGGCCGCAGTCGCCAAGGCACAGAGCACGGCAGTAGTCATTAGGAGCTTCTTCATGGATTTTCCTTTCGAGATTGGAGTTTAGTCGGCACACCAGCGAGCAAACACCCCGGTGCTCCCATGAGAGCCCCGAGGAAGCTCGAGGTTACAGCGGAGGAGAGATATTTTTTCGTTGGCGGTGCGGGGACGATTCGCAGGGAACTTGCGGAGTGTCAGTTGATGGCGCGATGGAGGACAGCGGCGATTTGGCGCATCTCGTCGGCGAGGGCGATGAATTCCTCGGGGAGGAGAGATTGCATGCCGTCAGAGAGGGCCTTTTCCGGCTCGTGATGAACTTCGATGAGGAGGCCATCGGCGCCGACGGCGACCGCGGCGCGAGAGAGCGGCAAAACTTTGTGGCGCTTGCCGGTGCCGTGGCTGGGATCGACAAAAATGGGGAGATGACTGCGCTTTTTTACGGCGGGAACGACGGCGAGATCGAGCGTGTTGCGCGAAAAATCGGAAAAGGTTCGAACGCCCCGCTCGCAGAGCATGACGTTGTAGTTGCCTTCGGAGAGGATGTACTCGGCGGCCATGAGGAACTCGTCGAGCGTAGCGGACATGCCGCGCTTAAGGAGAACGGGTTTTTTGGCGCGGCCGGCGCGTTTGAGCAGGGAGAAATTCTGCATGTTGCGCGCGCCGATCTGGATGACGTCGGCGTACTCTTCGACGAGGTCGAGCGATTCATTGTCAATCGCTTCGGTGATGATGCCGAAGCCGTATTTTTCGCGGACTTTCGAGAGAATCTTGAGGCCGTCCTCGCCGAGGCCCTGGAAGCTGTACGGAGAAGTGCGGGGCTTATAAGCGCCGCCGCGAAAGAGGCGCGCGCCGGATTTTTTGACGCGTTCAGCGATGGTCAGGCATTGCTCCTCGGTTTCGACGGCGCAGGGACCGGCGACGAGGGCGATATGATCGCCGCCGACGATGACATCGCCGGAGGGCGTGGGGATGCGCAGGATGCTGTCTTCCTGCTTGGTGTCGCGGCTGACGAGTTTATAGGGTTTGCTGACCGGGATGCACTCGACGACGCCGGGGAGAGATTCGAGGATGCCCAGGTCGATAGCGCCTTTGTTGCCGGTGATGCCGATGGCGGTGCGCAGGGACCCCGGCATGGGGTGGGCTTTAAGGCCGAGGCTTTCAATGCGCTTGCAGACTTCGCGGATCTGTTCTTCAGTGGCGTGCGACTGCATGACGACAAGCATGGAGGGCTCCCGTGGCGCGGCGAGTAAATATCGAGTTTACGGCATGCTTGCGGGAGCCGCAAACACCGAAGGTCTGGGTTCGTGGAGGCGCCTCGATTTCGATTGACGATTGCCGGCGAAAAGGCATCCAATGATATAATTGTCGAATCGAGCCCCAGCCGGGAGGAAAAATTGCTCTCGGATCATATTTTTCATTTCTTTGGCCGTACGGTCACCATCACAAGTCAAGAACAGTTCCTGGCGATCGTCGTGCTTGCCGTTGCGGCGACAGCCTGGGCGGTGCAACAGTTCCGCCGGAGGCGAATTGTCGTCCTTCAGAGATCTGCCGTGAGCGACCAGCTTGTTTATGAGTTGTCGCGGATCGCGGATTCTCTGGAGCGCATCGCCAATCGACCGGCAGACCAGGTTATTGCCGCCGCGAACAAGAGGGCAGAGGAGCCGCGTGGGATTCCGCTTTCCATGTTCGGGAGAGAGAGACCGCAAGGATAGCTGAATTCCGGCTTGGCAGCCTGGAGAGAAGACTCTTAGGGCAGGGGTGTCTCCTCACCTAAAGACAAGCCACGAGAGAGGTGATTTGGCGCGTGTGATAGAATAGCTGGTTTATGACAGAGCAGAAATTTTCCACAGGCATGCCTGAACAACCCCTCATCCAACCGACAGAATTCGACCCAGAAGACGAATATCGCCCGGAACCTGAGCCTGAGCCGCAGCCGCCGTCTTGGATGGATGGAAGCCTGCGGATCGGGATTCACACGTCCATCGCGGGAAGCTATCTGAACGCGCTGGAGTCGGCGCGGAAGCTGGGCTGCAACGCGCTGCAAATTTTTTCGGCCAGCCCGAGGATGTGGCAAGGTGGCTCGGCACGCATTCCAGAGGTAGATGCGCAGGCGTTTCGAGTGCGCCGGGAAGAACTGCGGCTTGGGCCGCTCGTCATTCATGCGAATTACCTGATCAACCTGGCGTCGGGGCAGCGGATGCTGCAGACGCGGTCGATCCAGGCATTTCACGATGAGATCGTGCGCGCGACGGGGTTGGGAGCGGATTTTCTGGTGGTGCATCCGGGGGCGCGGGGAGAGTCGACGCCGGCGCAGGCGATTTCAACGATTGTGGAGTCGGTGAAGCAGGCGTCTAAGCGAGCACCGATGGGCGGGCTGCGAATTCTGATCGAGAACACCGCGGGGATGGGCAGCGCCATTGGGGCGCGGCTGGAAGAAGTTGGAGAGATTTTGGCGGGGTTGCGGAACTTGCCGCTCGGGGCGTGCCTGGATACGGCGCACCTTTTTGCCGCGGGATACGACATCAAGAGCGAGGGCGGACTGGCTTCGACGATTGGTCAGATCGAGAGCACCATCGGGCTGGAAAACGTGCCGGTGATTCACGCGAATGATTCGAAAATTGAGCTTGGCGGGCGCGTGGACCGGCACGAGCATATCGGAAAAGGAAAGATTGGAGCGGAGGCGTTCGCGAGGATTCTACGGCATCCGCGATTCGGGACGGCAGGGCCGGAAGGGTTGACGGGGCGGGCGTTTGTGGCCGAGACGCCGATTGATGATCCGGGTGATGACCGGCGGAACGTAGCGATGTTGTGGGAGCTGGCGGGGTTGAAGGAGCAGGCGCCGGCGGCGGAGAAGGGATTCTCGATGCTGACCCCGGCGTTGAAGAAAAAAATTTCAGAAAACAGGGAAATAGAGAAGAAGAGAAAAGCTAGCGCAGAGACGCAGAGGACGCCAAGACGCGCAGAGAAAAAAGCGCGGACGAAGAAGGGCGGAGCTGGGAAGAGTTCAGCGAAGAAGAAAAGGGGATAAGCGGGCGTGGCGGAACAGAGCACAACCGGGGGCACACCGGCGGCGGTGTCGGGATACGATCCGCAGAAAATCGAGGAGAAGTGGCAGAAGCGCTGGGCGGAGGCGCGCGTATTCGAATCGGAGGCGGACCCTTCGAAGCCCAAGTATTACGTGCTGGAAATGCTGCCGTACCCAAGCGGCACGCTGCACATGGGCCACATGCGCAACTATACGATCGGGGACGTGGTGGCGCGCGTGAAGCGCATGCGCGGATTCAACGTCTTGCATCCGATGGGCTGGGATTCGTTTGGGCTGCCAGCTGAAAACGCGGCGATCAAGAACGGTACCCACCCGCGCACGTGGACCAACAAGAACATAGCGGAAATTCAGCGCGGGCTGCGGCGCTTTGGCTTCAGCTACGACTGGCGGCGGGAGATTTCGACCTGCGAGCCGGAGTATTACCGCTGGAACCAGTGGTTTTTCCTGCGCATGCTGGAGCGCGGGCTGGCGTACCGCAAAAAGAGCCGGGTGAACTGGTGCCCAAAATGCTGCACGGTGCTGGCGAACGAACAAGTGGTGAACGGCGGCTACTGCTGGCGGCACGAAGACACGCTGGTGGAATCGCGCGAGATCGAACAGTGGTTCCTGAAGACAACCGCATATGCGGAGCAGTTGCTGGATGATTTGAAGCAGCTCGAGGGCGGATGGCCGGAACGCGTCATCCTGATGCAGCGGAACTGGATCGGAAAATCGCAGGGTGCAAAGGTGAAGTTCGCCGTAGCGGATTTGGCGGGGGCGAAACCGATCGAAGTTTTTACCACGCGCATTGACACGATTTATGGCGCTACGGCGGTGATTCTCGCGCCGGGGCACCCGCTAGTTGCGAAATTGTTGGAGGGTTCTGCGGCACGCGCGGAGGCAGACACAAAACTCGCCAAAATGCGGCAAACCTCGGTGAAAACTGAAGATCTGGCAACGATGGAGAAGGAAGGTTTTTTCACCGGGAGATACGCCGTCAATCCATTCAGCGGCGAAAAGATTCCGATCTGGGTCGGGAATTTCGTGCTGATGGAATACGGGACGGGCGCGATCATGGCAGTTCCCGCGCACGACCAGCGGGACTTGGAGTTCTGCCGGAAATACGGATTGGCGGTGCGCGTGGTGGTGCAGCCGCTTGAGGGCGAAGCACTCGTTGAAGAAAAGATGACCGCGGCTTTCGACGAGCACGAGAAAGGAAAGCTCGTCAATTCAGGAGTGTACAACGGTCTTGCGCCGGAAGAAGCAATCGCGAAGATGGCGGCGTTCGCGGAGCAAAAAGGATTTGGGCGCGCCGAGACAATTTTCAGATTGAAAGACTGGGGGATTTCGCGGCAGCGCTATTGGGGCACGCCGATCCCGGTTGTTTATTGTTCGAAGGACGGTATGGTGCCAGTTCCGGACAAAGATTTGCCGGTACTGCTTCCGCCGAATCCGAAGCTTACGGGAATGGGCGAATCGCCGCTGGCCTCTACGCCGGAGTTCGTGAATACGACTTGCCCGAAGTGCGGCGGACCGGCGAAGCGGGAAGCCGATACGATGGATACGTTTGTGGATTCATCGTGGTATTTCTACCGCTACGCGGATGCGCACAATGACAAGGCGCCTTATGATTCGGCGAAGGTCGCTTACTGGTTCCCGATCGATCAGTACATCGGCGGGATAACGCATGCGATTCTGCACCTGCTGTATTCGCGATTTTGGTGCAAGGTGATGCGCGACATGGGGCTGATCACGCACAACGAGCCAGCGGCGCGCCTGTTTACTCAGGGCATGGTGCAAAAGGGCGGCGTGACCATGTCGAAGTCGAAAGGCAATTTGGTCGGCGCGGAAGACATGGCGCAAAAATATGGGGCGGACACGGGGCGGCTTTACACCCTGTTTGCGGCGCCGCCGGAAAAAGATTTGGAGTGGAGCGAAGAGAGCATTGAGGGTTCGTGGAGATTTCTGAACCGTGTGTATCGGCTGGTGGAACGGCACGCGGTGGTGGTTCGCGGAGTGAAAAGCGGAAACGCCGATGCTGCGACGGCCTCTCCAAAGGAAAAGATTCTTCTGCGCAAAGCGCACCAGACACTGCGGCGCGTGACGCAGGACTTCGAGACGCGCTGGCACTTCAATTCGGCGATCGCGCTGATCATGGAGCTGACCAACGAGATTTACGGTCACGAGCCGCTGGAAAAAGACGTGCGGGCGGAGGTTCGCAAGGAAGTGCTGGAACTGCTGACGCTGATGCTGGCGCCGATGACGCCGCATCTTGCGGAAGAGCTCTGGGAAATGCTGGGACACACAGGCGGATTGTGGACGGCGGGCTGGCCTGCATTTGATGAGGCGTTGACGCGCGAGGACGAAGTCGAAATCCCCGTGCAGGTAAATGGACGCCTGCGCGGCAAGGTGAAAGTCGCCGTAGGGACCGGGGGAGATGAAGTGGAAAAGCTGGCGCAAGCGGACGCGGCGATTGCGCCGCATCTCGCCGCCAAACGCATCGTGAAACGCATTTTCGTCCCGGACAGATTATTGAATCTCGTCGTGGCGCAGGGGGGATAGCATGATGGAAATCGCGGCAAAACAGGCGACGGAGCGTGTGCGAGAGCAGGGAGGCAGGATGAAGGCGGAACTCGGCGGCGTGGTGGTTCTCGACTTCGGCGGGCAATATACGCAACTCATTGCGCGCCGCATCCGCGAACAGCAGGTGTTCTCCGCCGTTCTGCCATGCACGTCTTCTATTGAAGAAATCCGCAAGCTGGAACCCGCGGGAATCATTCTTTCGGGCGGGCCGAGCTCGGTCTATGACACAGATGCGCCCAAGTGCGATCCGAAAGTGCTGGCGCTGGGAGTACCAGTCCTGGGGATTTGCTATGGGATGCACTGGATCACCCACACGCTTGGCGGAACGGTAGAGAAGGCGGAGCGGCGCGAATATGGCCGCGCGCAAATGAGTGTTGAGGATGCCAAAGATCACGGGGGATCCGAACTGTTCACGGGGGTTCCGGCATCATTGCGCGTGTGGAACAGCCACGGCGACCACGTGCGGGTGCTTCCGGAAGGATTTCGCACCATAGGGCGAACAGAAAATGCCATTGGCGCAGTGGAGAATCTGGGGAAGAAGATTTACGCGGTTGAGTTTCACCCGGAAGTGAACCACACGGAGCACGGGACTGAGTTGCTTAGAAATTTCTTATTTCGGGTCTGCAAGGCAGAGCCGAAATGGAGCGGCGCGGCGTTCATCGAGGAGACGACCGCGGCGATCCGCGAGAAGGTGGGAAATAAGTGGGCTATCTGCGGGCTGAGCGGGGGCGTGGATTCCACGGTGGCGGCAGTGCTGGTGCACCGGGCGATGGGAACGCGGCTGACGAACATCTTCGTGAATACGGGGATGCTGAGAAAGAACGAGTTCGAGCAGACGCTGGAGATGCTGCGGGACCGGCTGAAACTCCATGTCATCGGCGTGGACGCTTCGGAGCGCTTTCTTGCTCAATTAAAAGGGGTTACGGACCCCGAGGAAAAGCGCAAGCGCATCGGCAGAGAGTTCATCGCCGTCTTTGCGGAGGAAGCACAGAAGCTCCAGGCTGGGGAGGCGCACGGGGAGATCGGGTACCTGGTGCAGGGAACTCTCTATCCGGACGTAATCGAGTCGGTTTCTGTGAAGGGGCCTTCGGCGACAATTAAGACGCACCATAACGTCGGCGGATTGCCGGAAAAAATGCCTTTTGCCTTGATTGAGCCGCTACGGGACCTGTTTAAAGACGAGGTTCGCCGGATTGGCAAGGAGCTCGGTCTGCCGGAAGAAATTCTGGTGAAACACCCGTTTCCGGGGCCCGGATTGGCCGTCCGGTTGCTCGGCGAGATCACCCGTCCACATCTGGTAACTCTCCAGGATGCCGACGCGATCGTAGTTGAGGAAATTCGCCGTGCCGGCCTGTATGACAAGGTGTGGCAAGCATTTGCGGTGCTTCTCCCCGTGCGGAGCGTGGGGGTTATGGGCGACGGGCGAACCTATGGGCTGACCGTGGCCGTGAGGGTGGTGGAATCCGATGACGCCATGACGGCGGACTGGGTCCGGCTGCCCGGGGAAGTACTAGAACGCATCTCGACCCGCATCGTCAACGAAGTGGCCGGGGTGACAAGGGTGGTTTACGATATCAGCTCCAAACCCCCAAGCACGATCGAGTGGGAATAGTAATGCGAAAGGGCCAGGCTATGACCAGGGGGAGCGGACTTGGGAAACTGAGGGCGAAACCTTGCTGAAAACCTGCAGGCCGGCAAAAAAAGAGGCCGCGCAGCGGGCAAGCGCAGCCTCTCCCTTAAGGTCTGATGAGACAGCCGACGCTGCCCCAGGCGATGTCATCCGACGACTTACGCTTAGGGAGATTCGGCAACTGCGGCGGTTCCTCACCGTCATAAAAGAGTTGATAGAGTGGGCACTCGAGAGCGCGAGCGAGTTTTTCCAACGTTTCGATGGCCGGAACAGTATGACCATTCTCTACGCGGGAAATGTAGCAACGAAGCAGACCCGTTCGCTTTTCGATGTCGCCCTGGGAGAGTTTCTTTTCTTCGCGGAGTGCGCGAAGACGGTCACCAATAATCATGCTGATATTATCCCATGTAGACAAGATGGGAAGCAAGTACAAAGTTGCTGAAGTGGAAGTGAAACAATTGATACAGGTTCGGGCAACCCGGAGATCATCGCTGTAACCAAATGCTTATGGCGCGCGTCCCAAAAGTAGAGCCTTTGGACCCTCCCCCCTCGGTGGGAGCCGCACGGGGGCGCGTCTCCAGGCCTGCTGGCGCGGCGGACGACCGCGAACTGGTTCGCCGGGCGCAGGGAGAGGACCAGGAGGCGTTTGAGGAGCTTGTCCGGCGTCACCAGCACCGAGTGTTCGCCGTGGCGGGCGGGATACTGCGAAGGCGCGAGGACGTGGAAGACATCGCGCAGCAGGTTTTCGTTAAGGCCTATTTCTCGCTGAAGCGGTTTGATCAGCGGGCGGCGTTCAGCACTTGGCTGTATAAGATCACGGTGAACGAGTGCTGGGATTTATTGAGAAAGAAGAAGGTTCGCCCCCTGGTGTACGAGTCCGATTTGAGCGAGGAACAGGCCAGGCAGGTAATCACCTCGGGGGAAAAAGAGAACCCCGGACCGGATATCAGCGAGAAGCTCGAAGCGCGGGAGCGCGTGGAGCGGCTGATGGAAGGATTGGATGAACGGGACCGGCTGATGCTGATCCTGAAAGAAGTGGAAGGGTTCTCCATTGAGGAAATCGCGGAAGTTCTGAATCTGAACGGCAATACGGTGAAGGTGAGACTCTTTCGGGCCCGGCGCAAAGTGGTAAGCCTGGCAAAGAAGCGCGGAGATTGAGGACGAGAGCAAGAGCAGTGAGGAGGCGGGTATGTGGAACCTGCTGAAGAAGAGTGATGAAGAGTGCAGGAAGTTGCAGGACTTGCTGGAGGATTCGGCAGCGGCTCGTCCTGAAGCTGTAAGTGTCGAAGAGTTGAGCGCGGCATGGCCCGCGGCGCAGCTCAACCACATTGCAGCCTGCGGGAGCTGCCAGGAAGCGGCACAGGATCTTCTCCCGACCCGGGAAATTTTCAAGGGAGTTCCTTCTCGCGCAGGGCAGGCGGGGCCGTGGTTTGCAGCCGGGGTGATGGGAGCGATTCGCGCGCGAGAGCGGGAACTTACTTTTCCCGCGAGTCTCTGGAGCGCGGTTCCGCGTTATGCTTCGCGGCTCGCCTGGGTAACTGCAGTTGTGTTGCTCGCGGGCAGCGCGTGGCTGTATGAACGACCGGTTGCCGCGCCGAACAAGCCGACCGCCGCGGCGTCCGCTCAGGAATACCTGTTTGAGGCCCCTGCGCAACCGATGAACCATGATGACGTCCTGATCAGCATGGCGGAGAAGAATCAATGAGCGACGCGTCGGTAACCCGGAAGGCGGCCCTATGGGTTGGCGTGGTGTTCCTGCTGGGTGCGTCGCTCGGTGGAATGATCGGGTACGTTTTCGCGCGCCACACGGCACTGGCAGCCCCGCCGCAGATAAGCGAGGCGACAAAGCGGGCGCAAAAAGTCCAGCGTCTGACGCAAGAATTGAACCTATCCTCCGAGCAACAGAAAGAGCTTGAAGTGATTATCGCCAGCGTGCAGGCGCACGAGCAGCACTAGCGCGGTGCGGTCGCGTAGTTGAATCAGACTTTGACGATCAGTTTTCCGGTGTTGCCGCCGGTGAAGAGCATGTTGATGGCATCGGGCGCTTTTTCCAGTCCTTCCACGATGGTTTCGCGGTCCTTCAGCTTACCGAACATTTTCCACTGACCCAGCTGCGTGGCGGCTTCCATGAAGCGCGAGGCGTAATCCAGAATGATGAAGCCCTGGACGCGGAGGCGCTTGACCAGGACAGTGCCGAAGCTGGCGAGGCTGGGGTCTTCCTTGGTGTAGCCGGAAATGAGGCCGCAGAGAACGACGCGGCCAAAAAGCTTCATGCGGTTCAAGACTTCTTGCATGATTTCTCCGCCAACATTTTCAAAATCGATGTCAATGCCGTTGGGAGTGGCCGCGGCTAGCTTTTCCTTCCAGTCCGGACGCTTGTAGTTGATAGCAGCGTCGAAACCGAGATCTTTGGTGATCCAGGCACATTTTTCATCGGTGCCGGCGATGCCAACTACCCGGCAGCCGTGAATCTTGCCGATTTGCCCGGCGATGCTGCCGGTGGCGCCGGCGGCGGCAGAGACGACGAGCGTTTCGCCTTTCTTGGGCTGGGCAATTTCCATGCCGAAAAAAGCGGTAGGGCCGTTGATGCCGAGCACGCCGAGGAAAACGGTGTCTGAAACGAAAGGAATCTTGGGAATTTTTTGAAAGGAGCGCTTGGCGGAATCATCGAGGACGACATACTCCTGGAGGCCAGTGAGCCCCGTGACGCGGTCCCCATTTTTGTAGTCGGGGTGACACGACTCGATGATTTCGGCGAAGCCGAAGGCGCGCATGACTTCGCCAATCGCGACTGCGGGAAGGTAGGTATCGGCAACCATCCAGACCCGCATCGTTGGATCGATGGAGAGGTACTTCACGCGGGCGAGCGCTTGACCGTCCTTCAGCTCGGGCACTGGAGATTCGGCTAACCGGAGATCGCCGGGCGCGAGCAGATTTTTCGGGCGCGATTGCAGCCGAAGCTGGCGATTGGTATTCGACACTTTAGAAGGGAATATCTTCGTCGGAAATTTCGGGGCCGCCGCCCGCGGGGGCTCCGCCACCGCCATAGGAGTCTTCAGAGGGGGCGGGCTGCTCGTGGTCATCGCCGCCGGAGCGTGCTGCTCCGCCACCGCCGCCAGCCGCAGCGCCTTCACGCTTTTCGCCAATAAACCGGAACTCACTCGCAATTATC
>WNFI01281217.1_pt1 | contig 13368 bp, 17 predicted proteins | sample 5400471 | NCBI WGS metagenome assembly WNFI01 (sample SAMN13153348, study PRJNA577476) | soil metagenome | isolation source: 100 cm saprolite on Douglas fir-dominated hillslope | place: USA:California | collected 2013-09-17 | reverse complement strand
CTTCTAAAGGCATGTCACGAGTGTCCGAGCTAATGGTTGTTCCTACTGGACTTCCGACATCGGATTTTGTACTCCGCTGTCCACTAACAGTTGATATTTTCACGGAGTTGCATGTCCTCCAGGAAACGACATTTATACTCTCACTCTCATACCCACCTTCCCTGATCACCTCTATCGACCCTCTTCGACAATGGACAGGATAAATATCATTAGAAAACTGTCGATTAGTGGCTACAAGTTCTCTTCTGTACGTCTTTGATGCATGGCAAGTCACGCTCTTCATTTGCTTACAATAACTCGTGGGCAAGCAGGGAGCGAACAACCATGCGGTCTACTCCAAGTAAGAAGTTCCATCGGCTTCACTTGTTTCTGATTACCCAACTGACCTTGCTATCAGGGAGAATGGAAATACCCTACTCTGTATTCGAGGCAATACCACTACGATTCCACACGATGATATCACAAAAGTCGCCAAGTCAAGAGGAATCGCCACATCCATCACGTCTTCAATGGAAGCTTTGTCCATTGTTAGCGAATTGGTGAATGATTCTTTGAGTGAGTAGTAATCCTATTGGACAGAGTTAGAACTGAGAACCGTTGTCGTCAATTAGTCCCTTTAACGGAAGATCAGGAGAGTGAGATACTACGTAGAGCGCCCAACTTTTTGAGTTGTTTCTCTCAAGACGGTAAGCCCTCAAGAAACAAGATAATGGCGTGTTTGGAACGAGCTTAGGCATCGACTGAAAAAAAAAAAATTCTGCTTTTGGAATATTGGACCACCTACTGGCACTGGTTAGCGACGTGGGCAACATCAACTCCCACTCAATCCTTCAAACTAAACGTGCCCTTCATCCCAAAATTCGGCTCCTTTTCCTTCCCTACTCCAACATTCAAATTCAACCGTCACGAACAAGCTCAAACTCTACCCCAACTTCCTCTTTCCCAGGAACAAGTAGGTTACACGCCAGAAACAGTTTTTCTCCGTCAAAGATTTCATCACCTCCGAATTGAATTCCGTATTGAGAATACCGCACGCGACATTCGTGATGCTCTCTTGCAAAAGAAAGAAGAGCCTTACGTGCTTAAATCATCTTGGAATCTATTCTTAGGACCAGGAAAAGGATCCGCAAGCATAAGTCAGTACATACTAATACCCCACCCTCCGTCACCGTCCGCCGTCCGCTCTCTCCCAACGTCACGATCTCCTCATATTTATCTCAATTTCTATATGGTTTTTATTTCAGATCCTCTTGTTGCTTCGGGCTCGATGGAAGATACACTCACGTCTAGTCCAGAAGGCTCCCCACTCATCTCTCATCGAACATTTACAATCGACCGTATCTCATCCCCCGAAAACGTGAGACCCTCACATCTCCATCTCTTTCCGTAAGTAAAATTATTTTTTAGTTCAATTTTTAAAGAAGAAAGTTCTAATATTATCCCAACTCTTCCACTTCTCCACTCAAACTCCTCGCTTGTATATATATCATTTTTTAGTCCAGGGGCAGAAGGTCGACTTGGAGTAGCCAAACATTGGATCAAAGACCTCATCCGAGAATCCAACACGACCAAGCAATCCCTACTGGCGTTCTCAACTATCTTAGCGTCCGTCAACCCTATGCTAACTATCGTCCTCCATGGTCATGGAGCTACTACCATCAGGCTTGCGGTGTCTATCGTTGGAATTGTTTTAGCTGGGTTGGGGACGTTGATTATATTGGCGCAGAGGGTTATGTTTGTGTTGGATGGTTCGGGGAATCTTGGAGCACTGACTTCGAGAGATGGAGAGGCGGAGAGTGCGCTTGTGAGGGAGGTAGATATTACGGAAGGAAAGGTTTTCGTGTTATTTTTATTGGGTTTCAAACTTTTCACTCATGGAATCGATACTTCAATCCAACAGAGTCTGAGACTCTTGGAATTGCTGGTTATAATAAGATCCGTATTTTGCCCCTGACGTCTTGGCATGTGGCAGGACTGTATTTACGATCATTCAAGTTTATGACAAACTCGCTCCAATCAACGTCCTTGGTGCACAGTACCCTCCTTTCGTCCGTATTTTGTGAATTGATCCTGTTACCGGATCAATCCATGCCGCCGTCCGATCATGGAGTGTTGTAAGGCCTAAGTCAGCAAGAAAGCATTCATGTCATGGTCAAACGGAAAAAAAGAGCTACTCGTACTTGGCTGAATCGTCTCAAAAATTTTCTTCTTAGGATTCATCTGAGATACTGGAAGGGCATCTAGAACCATCAATGGATTCAGGGCGTTAGAATATAAAAGCGTTTTCGTTCCGCTTACTTTCATAGTTCTCGCCCTCAAAGTAAACTCGTTCCCCAGGCTTGGACCCAAGTGGGGGTTCCACAAACTCTATTCCTCCTTCTTTCCCCTCTTTTGAACTCGCCTGAAAAGTAATTGAAAAATAAAACCTTGGTTCGGATGGACCTTGTTATGCTAAGCAGGAACGTACGCATAGCAGCATGGCGAAACTCTTGATGCCTCGCATGTTAGCAGGTTTAAGATTCGCCTATACATACGAGACGAGAACTGTCGGGGTTGCGTACTTGAGAAAGAAGTCAATTTACTTTACCACGACAACGATGGTTCGATCTTGCATCTGATCGATTGGGATGTAATGTACGAGACCTGAAACAACAGTTCGAGGCGTCTCCTCGCCAATATCAATTTGCTATGACAAAAAGACACTGATCAGATAGAGGCTACAAACCACATCATTGCACATTCATCAAACAAACGACAACCCACTTCAACGTATAATCCGTCAGCATCGGGATGTTTCTCAACTATAGAAAATGCTTAATCGGTATCAACACGCACGACGACGTTGGCCAGGAAAGCGAACCTTGGATAATTTTACCTACCCTCAAATCAATCATTGAAGGTACAGGCTCTCCTGCGTCACCACCCCCGGCAGGTTGGACAGATACTTTCTCTTTCTTACCAGCGGCAGGCGCCGCAACAGTAAATTCTTTCGGCACCTTCTCCTTTTTCTCTTTCTTCCCTGTAGTAGACACAGATTGGGCGGAAGTCTGGACCGGTTTCTCTGCTGTTGGAGTAGCTTGAGTAGGTTGTATTTCCTTGGTTTTCTTCTTTTCTTTTGGTGCTTCGGCAATACGAACCGGCTTAGGTGCATTTTCGAGGTCAAAGGAGAGTAGAGGGAAGGTGGATGCGTGTTGAACGGATGGTATTCGCTGGATGTGATCAAAGTAACGGAGGATCGAAGGGTAATCGTAGATTCCGTTAGTAGGTGAGAGAGCTGACTATACGGTAAGTGTCGAATGAGTCCCGACGATCGATTTGATGGAGAAGCTTACTATGATAGGATGAAGAACACCGTAAAGAGCTACATCCACCGCGGACGGCTCGTTACCGACGAAGTATGTTCTGGACGAAAGGGTCTTGTCCAACTCCTATGATCGGTATAGTTTTGGGAGTCCACTTTCCTGGAACATACATGACACGGACCTTCAGGTCCTCAGGAGTTGATAATTTCAACGAGGACACGGTTTCCAATGAAGCTAGGATTTCGGGAGATCCTTTGCCAGTTTCCATACCAGTCGATTGAGTGAGTTGTCGAACGATTTGGGGTAGTTTTCCAAGAGGACCCAATGACATGGAGTGCGTAGGGAATCCTAGATTACCCAGATACCTCACGGATAATAGACGCAGAGAAGTACTAGTAACACGAACCAAAAGGTGGCGTTGCATCCGTCTGAGCGTTTACACGTGAGCAGATAATCTGATAAACTGGGACCTGATGGACAACCCAGACGCGCTGGTCATCTCGGTCGATCCCCTTCATGTAAGCTAATTTTGATACATCTGTTCGGAGGAAAGTGCTCATGATATCCCGATCCTCCTGTTATTGAAGCCAGCGAATCTAATCCCTGGACTTTGTCGGTCCTTCTACCACTTGGGATGGGTTACAGGTACTGGCGGTGGCATCAGTATTCGCATAGGGTGAGTTCTGCGTCGATCAAGCTTTATTGTTTACCACCACCCATTCAATTAACAGCGATAAAGCGTAAGCTTTTTGCTGAGGAAGCCGCTACCTAGTCGTAGGATCCTTACTCGGTAGCAATCTTAGGTATATCGCACCCAGCGGGGTTCAGAAGGAGCGCATAGAACCAACAGATATCTTTGTTCTCCCGTATCCTGCACCTCAAACACCAACCCCCCACACCGACCGTGTGTTTCTCCGTAGACCACGTAAAGAATTGAAGGAGTCGGCGTGTACTCCATTATTCTGGAATGCATTCGACATAAGAGAAGCTGGTTCCTGCATACATACACACTCTCAACATGCAGTCATGGCTACACTATTGTGGCCCGGAGAGACTTTTGAAATTTCTCACCAGGAGGTAGGTCTACAGTACTTGCTACCAGCGATGCCTGCGACCAACGTTCAGTTCAACCAAGATGATTAAAGGGATCCGGATTGGGGGAATAGGGAAGGCCTTGTCGTATTTGGACAAGTTAGTAGTTCCCATCATCGAGAATACGCCATTCGAGGAAGACTTGACGGATAGCATGGCTGCGGTGAGCCGTGGATCTCGAGACCCAAAACACCATAATTCTAATTCTTGCGTGTAAAGGCCATGAAGAAGTATCCTGACGCCGCTGGAGTACTAGTCCGTCGGCACGGGGTGTATGTTTGGGGTGAGCAGCAATTTGCATTTGGATTCCATGCCTCGCCTCTCATCTACGACATCCTTAGGCGCCGATTGGGAGAAGGCGAAAACGCAGACAGAGGTAAAGGCTCGGACATGGATTACGCTCGCACTTGGGGTCCGCTGAATCACCTTCATAGTGTTTGGATTACTTGTTTGAAATCTCCGTGAAAATGAAGTTAGCGGGGCTTCCAACACTTCTTGCTGAGCCAAATGGGGCATAGTGGCGCATCTTTGATGAATGATCTGGCTTGAAGAGCTGGGAATTACATGTTTCCAGAATTTCCTCGATGTTAGATATTGATCATATGGGTGGAAAACTCAGCCTGATGCATGTTCGATCCATGGCTCCTAGAGGATCATATTTCTCAACGGATCTGATCTCTTGCACACTGCAGTACGTAGAATTGACCCAACGCTTGGAAGTGAGAGTTGAATACTCAGGAAGAAGTATTCTGCCACAATGGAAGCTCGGGAGGCGGATGTCACTAGCTGATGAAGGATATCAATGAATGAGAACCTGGTCAGCGGGATTCCTGTCGTTCTCAGGAAGAAACACCAATAGAATCACGAGGAGAAACTCTCAACACTTTGAGGATGTTGATGAGTGGTGGCGTGAGATCGAAATTACAGTCGCTTCACAAATATTGGCAACTGAGAAAGGCTGCTAGCCCGTAGTACAGTGGGAGTATGATCAAACGCAGGCGACATGTTGTTGGGCCGAATTGTGCACAAGCTGTAGACACTCTGCGAGTCCGACGCTGCAGGTCCGTGTGTAGTCTGTACTGCTTAACAACTTAATATTTTACATATGTCCCACAAGGGGAGGTCGACCTAGAACTCCGGAGTGACCAAAAGAATTATTGACCTTTTGAGCTTCATAGCGATGCAGCATTGGAGGGGGAAACAGAATTCACACGGTGATCGCAAAATCGACCAGCTATGTTCAATTATCAAGATCGCACCCGGAGCCACAGAGAGCTCGAAGCGGCCCGCCAACCGGAGCCAATGAATCCGATCACTGAGCAGACTTAGATATTAAGACCTGATTAATTTGATCCTCCACTCCACCTAATTCTCACCGAATTAGCGCCTGAATCACGGCCGCTCCATCAGCGGAAGGAAAGCAACTCCGGGAAAATCGATGTTCGACACTCTAGCCTGGAAACCGAAAAGCGGGAATCCACAGGGGGAAGGGAGGACTCTGAAGGAACCGCTTAAGGACTGTGAGTGAGGTGATAAGCTGAACGCCGCCATGGGCACCTCTTCTCCATCCAAATGGGGTAGCTTGATCCAATGGGACGCCACCGTATAGAAACTACCACAGAGAATGCAGGCATTGGAGCCCTCAGATGCCTGATCAAATGGGCAAGCCTGAGATACGGTGCCATCAATGAGCTCAATATGATTCAAAGACTATAGTGGTTCATAGGGAAACTCATGCACACCCGAGCCGCAAAACGGTTGGATCGATAGGGTGATTGATGAACCGAACACTTGTCATGCAAAACTAGGGCATAGATCCTAAATCACGCTCACCACATGGGTGAGTCTGGTACCGAGGATTCTCAGAAGTCTGGACGGGTCTTTATTGTTTCCATGACGTCTAGTGGACATGAGAGACGAGGCCGCCACGCGCAACGGAGGAAGATCCGTCTTTCTGTGAGAGCATGACGAGTGCCGCTATCAATGACCAGTAGGGATGAAGATGGTGGACCACTCGGAAGGCCGGCAAATGGCACCCGGTGCCACCCAGCTGATGATATGCTCATGCGCCTGATACGCGGAAGGCCATGGAGGACTGCATGAGACTGGACACGACCAGAACAGGGGCTGTTGAACTCTGAAAGAATTTTCCCGGACCGGTGTGTTTCCATAAAACTTCACTACCAGAGGACCAAATACGTTTGTTGCGATCTCCTAAATTCCATGAGGCACTGAATGGGTCCTTTGGAAACGCTCATGATGGGGCTGATGTGATATGCAACGAAGCGCGCTGGCCAATGAGCGGGCGTGATCGATTAGAAGACGATATTGTAAACAGGGTGGACGAGACGCTACAGAAGCTACGACGGATTCCAGTTAGGATGCATCTAGGCAAGGACGAACGATATTAACGAGAAACTTTCGCTCAGTCAATTCTGATGGCCTCGATACCAATTTAAAACTTCCCGGGCAAGCTGAAAATCCTTAACTTGAACGGAAAGGGCAGCAGACTGGGGGAGCTGCCTGCACAGTCGTGAACCGCGTGACGCAGTACTTTAGGTTGCGGGTGTGACACCATATCATGGTTGGGCGCCCCGCTCGACGACACAAAGAGAGAAATCCAAGTGGATCTGATGCTATGTCAACATGAGTCACCGGGGCAAACTCGGGAAAGAACCGCGAATTATGTCTCGATGGAGCTTCCAAGTGCGATATAGTAATATACACTCAGCAGTGGTTTCTGAGAGAGGGAAGCGGACGGAGCTCGAACCTCCGAGTTTTTTCCCTCCCACTAGGCCGTAATGCAATCTCGTTCTCCAGGGATCAATAGTAACGGAGGAATAACTCGGTCCAACAGATTCCGATGAATGCTCGAAGGCCTGGCAATGACCCACTTCCCTGAGCGCTCACAACAACCATTTACCAACTATAAGCCAAAGAGCATTTGTCATCATGAAGACATTCAGGTTGCAACTTTATCGGTAACGAATCCGGTGTTATGTCGGTAGATTACGGAATATCCCAATGAGCAGACGATGGGCTTGCAATGGAGAAAAAAGAGCAGGGAATGACGTTTCTTGAACCGCCCAAGAGCGAATGGGCCGAGGTTTCCCCGTAATTATCCGCCTGATGAGAGGGACCACCTTCTCGCCCATTATAGTACATTTCCGGCGGTGTAATCTACTAAGAAACGAGGAATCAAGATAGAGTTGGAATCATTCCGGACAATTTTCGGATGTAAATATAGAGTTCACCACGCTAACTCGGGACACGCGTCTCCTCCCCACTTCTACTTTTGCTTTCCCTCTGGGTGTCACCCGCGTCCTTGGGTCCGGTATAAAAACCCTTCGTGTAAACACGCTGCTGTCCTCTATTTCCAATGCCACCAGTCAGCCACCCTACGCAAGCCTCATTCAATCCCTACACTGAGAATGGCGGTACCATCCTTGCCATCGCCGGAAAGGATTTCTCGGTAGTAGCTGGCGATACTCGTCAATCGGAAGGATACAGCATTCAGACACGTTATGCCCCCAAAGTCTTCAAACTGTTCGCACCATCTTTTCCTACTGTCCCACAACACTACTGACGCGCAACATTCCGGATGCTCGTCATTCTGTATGCTGTTCGTATTCTTGTGAGCAGAACGAACAGAGCGGTATTGGCTGTAAACGGTTTCGCTGCAGATGGTAACATGTTTGTAAAGACCGTTCGGCAACGCTTAGAGGTACGTAATCCCTTTTTGCACGCGCGTTCATATGCTCATAATGATACCATCGTTGATAATTAAAGTGGTATAGGCATGCTCATGCCAAGGAAATGCCTATCCGTGCTATCGCACGTCTCATACAGACACTGCTGTACTCCAAGCGCTTCTTCCCATACTATGTTTACAACATCCTAGGGGGCATTGAGGACGACGGTACGCAGACTTCCCTTGACCTCTGTGGTACCATCTTCGGATTTCGGATTTCCATTTCTGTCATGATACTGATGGGTGGCTCCAGGTACAGGTGCTGTGTACAGCTTCGATCCGGTCGGATCCTATGAACGCGAAGCGTGCCGTGCTGCAGGGGCTGCATCCTCATTGATACAACCTTTCTTAGACAATCAGGTAAGTCTCACATTGAGCAATAACCTGTTGCGAAGTATTCCAGTTTGGTAACCCTTTGGAAATCACTCCAGATTTATTTCAAGAATCAAGTTGCTGCTGCTGGATCTCCTCATCCTCAACACCTCCCTCTCCTTGATGTTCTCTCACTTGTGACGGATAGTTTCACCAGTGCTACGGAACGACACATTGAGGTACGTTGTCTCATATTCTTGCCCAAGAGCCGGGGGCTTTCGTATCGCCGTGGTGTGACTCCCTTAGGGATTCTATTCGGTCTATGAGCAGATTGCCTACCGTGTGGCGGATCCCCCAAGCAAGTGCTGACTCAACTCCTTCAAATGTAGGTTGGCGACGGTCTAGAGATCTTCGTCACCGTCGCTGCATCCGTTGCTGGCGGAAGCGGGCGAACACTGACAACTGAACTATTGTCGATCCCAGGCATCCAGGAAGTCACATCTGGGGGAAGTGAAGAGAGAATTTTTGTTATTCGACGGGAACTGAAAAAGGACTAATTCTCGGTCTTTGGGCAAAGATGTACTCGCGGAATATAACAATTTTTTCGTATTCTTTGCTACTAATCTTGTTCCCTCTCACTTCTGCTCTTCACGTCTCTTATTTATTCATGGCAACGTGTTTGGGGGTGGTATCAATTCATTCCATGTTCAAAACCTTGTACAATCCATTCTGGCATCTGCCATTAACGCGCTCAATCAACTCCCCAGAAGTCTCACTTCAGGATCCACTTCGCGATTGAAATATCACGGAGACTACCTCATGGACTGGTAGGGTTTTAAATTTGAAACTTGCAGAGTAATGAGGTTGCATGGTGATCGCTCTGTTGGGACCTGTCTGATGGCCCTCCGCAACATTTCCACTTCTTAATACAGATGAAGGAACTCGAAAACATGCCGCAATGACCGATCTAAAACATCAATGGCAACGCATTTCGCATTGGACGGGAGGCTTGGAGACCACAAGAAAACTCGCTTCGGGTTGCTAACCAAAACGGGCGTGGGTTGGCGAAGACCCTATCCAAGACCGAGCGTACCGAAACCTCTATCCTCTATTGACCTACAATAAGTTTTGTAGCCCCCAACAAGAGAACAAGAGGACCGCCAGAGCCGATCAGTCCCACAACAATGTCCAGTGAGAGGAAGTGTGTGAGAGGATGATGTCCTTGGGAACCAACTTGATGCGGACTCACAAATTTGAAGTGAGAAACTGTCCAGGAATGACCGAAGGGAATCTGAATGAAGGAGGACGTGTAAGGGATGGTCGAGAGAGTGCAAAGCGGGTTCGGTGACCGATTTTTAGTCAATAACCATAGGGACACTTTCTCTGCTGTGTGTATCGATCGGTGTTCATCGTGGAAATTTAGCCCACATTCATGATCCCCGCACAGTAATAGCAAAGCAGGGGCCTGTAACAATTGACGTTGGCTTTTCCTTGTTGGAAGCTTGACTCTGATACTAGACACTTATGAAGTAGGTAGCTTAGCACATCGATGGTGGCGGGACAAAGGAACCTGAGAGTCCCCAGATGTGCTCCCGCAAAGACTTCCACAAACAACAATGGAGTCGCGGTCTCGATCCTTGGCTCAAGAAGGTTAGAACCAAGAAGAGAGCGAGCATTCTGATGCGCCAACTTTCCCAGCTAGAATCAAAATATGTTCATGCCTACGCGCTGAGACTTCTCTGTGACGATCAACGGCGATAAACAGAGAGGACTCCTGCTAACCTCTGCTAACGCCAAGACTTCAAAAGTGCAGAGCCACGATGCTTACACAAGCAGGATATTGCCGGGTTCGTCACGTGTTGCCATGTCTGCCTGTCCGCCGTATGCGTCTTTCTTTGGATTCGCCGGGGTGGCGTCAGCCGTGAGTATACCAAGTACGTTGGTCAAGGTGCTATTGTATTCAGCCTTTCAACCGTAGATGATTTTTAGTAGTGCGTAAACCTACTTCAACGTAGAGCGAATCATTATGTGACTTCAACTTCTTCAGCCATTGGTGCCGCATTTGGCACCTCGAAAGCAGGGATAGGTATTGCTGGGCTCTCGGTATTTCGACCAGATCTCGTTATGAAGGTTCGTTGGAAGTTGTAGCATAGGAATCCGGGTCAGACTGACACTCGGCCCCTCGACTACAATCCAATTTTGCCTTTTTTCAACGCACACATAGTCCCTCATTCCAGTTGTAATGTCTGGTATTATCGCTGTCTATGGACTTGTGGTGTCCGTGTTGATTGCGGGGAATAGTACGTTGGCTTCAGCGTCGGTAGATTTCTACCAACATCTCATGCGCCGGATAACATTCCAGTGGACCCACATAAGGATTATCCTCTTTTCAATGGCTTCATTCACCTGGCTGCCGGCCTGTGTTGCGGAATGACTGGGTTGGCCGCAGGCTATGCTATTGGGATAGTTGGCGACACAGTGAGTTCCGTGAAGTTTCCGGGTATCATTGCTGATTCCATTGAGTATAGTGTGTACGAGCATATGTTTATGAGTCGAGGGTCTTCGTAGCGATGATCCTCATCCTAATTTTCTCTGAAGTATTGGGACTCTACGGGTAAGTCGTGTTTATCATCAAGAAATCACTCGATCTCGATTTCACGTTCCTCCGTAGTATGATCATCGCCTTGATCCTTAACACTCAAATTGGTGGTGTGGACGTAGTGAGCTTCTGCGCGTCATCACGTTAATCTTGAATTGCCGTCATATTTATACCACCGTAATGAAAGATCGAAGATCTCAAAATGGCATTATTTTCATCACAAGCTAGTCTACGTCCTAACGTAAGGGAAGTGCGATTAAATTGGAATACTGAATTCTTTGAGTTGGGCGTTCTATCGTCCAGTTTAGGCGAGATGTTATCTTCACAGTTTCACCTTCGCTTCAGATCCATGTACTGCCTTCTCCATTACATGCCTGATCTCGGTGGCCGCTTCTGCAAGATAGTGACGCAGCTCGGCACCTTTGCCGGTAGTAGTGGTGATAGTCCAGCGAATGTAATCAGCACCGATAGCGTACGATAGGCCGAATCCGTCAGGAACCACTGCAATGTCGTACAATTATGGATGTGTGAGGCGAAACATATGCAATCTGAATGTAGCCCACCTTCTCCATAGCCCCATCCATCGAACCATGGACTGGAGAGCTGGGATGTTGAGAGTTCCCAATGGTTCGTCTTGGTGTAGGCTGAGTCCGTGTAGATGGGAGGTGTCGGCTCGCCCTCCCTGAGGAGTTTCTTCAAACCGAAAAGGTGACGGTCCACCCCTTGTCCGTCGGCAGCCCATGCAGCGTACTGCAGATGGCGAGCAGCAGCGCGGCGGAAAAGATCAGCACGGTGTTTATCCTCATGTAGGGAAATCAAGATGTTAGTCGGAGTGGATACGATTAGGTAATAAGATCCACATACAGTGGTTTGAGGATCCTCCATTGCCTCCACGAAGGCCTTTGTCTCGTTACTGGTGCTTCGGATGACCTCCGTCCGCCCAAGTTGGAACTTCCTCGTCTGTGCACTCTCGTACACAACGGGAGGACGTTGAACGAGTTTGTGGAACGCTAACTGCTTGATCATCTGAGCCCATGCATCTGGGGATGTCTTGTGCTTCTTGATGTACGACGAACCGTATCCTTCGTAATGCAAGACCTGAGTGAAGATGTCAATCGAATACGAAATAGACATGAAGCCCATTCGAGGGATCAAACCGTGAGGTCACGGTAACTTGAGGAATAATGAAAGCCGATGTCATAAAGGGCCAAACTCACATGCAAGTCATGTTGTCCGACGAGTTCGTTATAGTGCTCAATAGCTTGGTCAATGTATTTGGTCATCTTAGCATCAAGCTTGAATGTGATCTGCTGAGGCCACGGGAGATTGGGCCGGACGGTTGGTGGACCATGGTTGACCTTGCCATGGGCAACACTCGAAATAATGAACTCGTTCATGCGGAGCGTTGGTGTTCCTAGCGAACGTTGATTTCACAGCCAATTTTGGACAATGAAAGCGAGCGTAGAATCGAAGAGAAAAGTTTGTTATATCGGTGATTATATGCCAACCATCGAAGACCGTAAGATAGTGCGCACCATCCATGCATGAATGTTCACCTGCGCGACAAGGGATCAAATATTAGTAGGCTGAGAAAAAAGAATATTGCAATCTTCTCACCAAGAAACCCACTCCGCCCGTTATCGAACACGATCAACTGATGTTTATCATAGAATCTATTCTTGGCATTTCCAGCCCAGACAGCGCTCGAGATAGCCTCGCGCGTCACTGGTGTGGAATCATCGAGAGCAACGATGATGACGGAGCCCTCGATCTTGTGCAGAGCCTCAGCATTACGCGCGGAGACGGCGAGGAGCGCTTCACGAGCGTCCGTCCATACGTCTCTATTCTCGGATGTAAGAGCACCGATGGAAGGGCCTTCAGTAGTGCCAGCCGCGTCGATGATGCACTTGATTTGGCTGCAGGACGGCATGAGTAAACTTCCGGAGGCTGTCGCGGCGGGGAACCCATACTATTCTAGTTCGGCCGTGGAAAGCTGGGCACCCTCATGGTCTACTTGAACAGTATAGAACCTGTTCTTTCTGATGAAGGTTATATGGTTATTCTGTTGGGGGTCATACTTTGTGGCTTTGTCGGATGGTTTCGCGGGATATCGTGACGCATTAAAGCTAAGACAGGCTGCTAAGATCCTGAATTGAAGGACACCCGTTTTACTTACAGCCACTTATACGAGTCCATGCACAATGGCATGTTTCGTACTTTGTCTGGAAGAAGTTGTTGTCTGCGTGAAAGACGATGGGGTCAGCTGGAACCTTCATTGTATGTTGATACTGACGTCTCTACGAGTTCGCGAA
>WNFI01702846.1_pt1 | contig 13369 bp, 12 predicted proteins | sample 5400471 | NCBI WGS metagenome assembly WNFI01 (sample SAMN13153348, study PRJNA577476) | soil metagenome | isolation source: 100 cm saprolite on Douglas fir-dominated hillslope | place: USA:California | collected 2013-09-17 | reverse complement strand
GACGAGCTTTTCGCGCGTCAGGTCCTTGCCGGCGCGTTTGAGCCCTTCGACCATCACCTTGGCGACGATGAACCCCTCGAGGCTCGAGAAATTGAAGTCCTTGTTGCCCGACTTGGCCATTGTTTCCTGGTATTCCTTGACGATCAGCACACTCGGGCTCCAGGGGAAGGGAACGACCTGCGAGATTGCGACTCCATAGCCGTCGTCCTTGAGCGAGTCGGCGAGCGCCTTGCTTCCCACAAACGAAACGTTGTGAAATTGGGTCGAGCTCCCCTGACGCTTCATTTGCCGGACGAACTCCGTGATCGAAGTGTAAGCCGAAATCATCACGACGCCGTCGGGTTGGGCGGTATTGATGGTCTTGACCGCATCCTCCACCTTGATCGTGTTGCGTTCGACCTTGCCGAGAGCGGCGATCTTGAGATTGCGCTTTCCCATCGCGATCTCGACGCCTTTCAGGCCGGCTTGCCCGTAGGTGTCGTCCTGGTAAAACACCGCTATCTTCTTGTTGCCGGTCGACACGAGTTGCTCGACGATCTTTTCGGTCTCGTCGTAATAGCTCGCGCGCACGTTGAACACGTAACGGTTGACCGGAGTGCGCAGCAGTTCAGCGCCCGTGAACGGCCCGACTAGCGGAACCTTGGCCTCGGTGAGGATGGGCATCGCCGCGCCGGTCGTCGGGGTTCCTACGTAGGAAATCAAAGCGAAGACCTTGTCTTCCTCGATCAGCTTCTTGGTGGCTTCGACGCACAGGTTCGCTTCGTACCGGTCGTCTCGTGTCTTGAGCACGATCCTTCTGCCGAAAACCCCGCCCCGAGCGTTCGCGTAATCAAGATACGCCTTGGTTCCAATGTTCATCTGGATACCCAACTGCGCGGCAGGGCCCGAGAAAGCGGCCGCCTGGCCGAGCAGGATGGTCTTGGAAGTCACGCCTGGCGCCTGACCGAACGCGGGTCCGGAAAGCGCAACTAGAAATGCAATGAATGTCACACGGCTCATCCGGCCCCCTTGTAAGGATGCCCCGACACCACTGATTCTACACCGCAAAGGGTCCCCAAGCCCTTGGTCTTCGCTATTGAGCGAAGAATTCTCTGACCTTCTCCATCCAAGACTTGGCACGGGGGCTATGTCTTTCGCTGTCGGCCTGGCTGATCGCCTCGAACTCGCGAAGCAACTCCCTCTGTCGGTCGGTGAGACTGACCGGCGTTTCGACGACGACGTGGCAGAGCAGATCGCCGTGTTCACGGCTGCGCACGCCGCGAATGCCCTTGCCTCGCAGCCGGAATACCTTTCCAGATTGGGTCTCGGAGGGGATTCTGATCTTCGCCGAACCGTCCAACGTGGGAATTTCGATCTCTCCGCCGAGCGCCGCCGTCGCGAAGCTGACCGGCATCTCGCAGTGCAGGTCGTCGTGGTCGCGCTGAAAAACCGGATGGGACTTGACCTGGATCTGCACGTAAAGATCGCCTGCCGGCCCGCCATTTACCCCTGGCTCGCCCTCGCCTGAAAGACGGATGCGATCGCCATCGTCTACGCCGGCGGGAATCTTGACCGAGAGCGTTTTTTGTTTTTTCACGCGTGCGGCGCCGTGGCAGCTCGGGCAGGGCTCGCTGATGACCTTTCCGGTTCCGTGGCATTTCGGGCACGTCTGCTGGATCGAGAAAAAACCCTGCTGCATGCGCACCTGACCGTGCCCTTCGCAGGTCGGGCAGGTTCGCGGCCTGGTCCCGGGTTTCGCCCCGGAGCCCTTGCACGTCTCGCAATCCTCGTATGTCGGAATGCGAATGCGGGTTTCGGTGCCGCGCGCGGCCTGCTCCAGCGCGACCTCGAGGTTGTAGCGCAGGTCGGCTCCGCGGTATACCGAGGAGCGGCCGCCGCGCGCCTGGTTGAAGATATCGCCGAAGATATCCCCGAACGCGTCGGCGAAGCCCGAGAAACCGGCAGCCCCGCCGCCAGCCATGCCCGCGCGCGGATCGATACCCGCGTGGCCGTAGCGGTCATAGGCGGCACGCTTGTTGGCGTCGGTCAGGATCTCGTAGGCCTCTTTCGCCTCCTTGAACAGCTCTTCGGCCTTGGGGTTGTCCGGGTTGCGATCCGGATGGTGTTTCATGGCGAGGCGCCGATATGCTTTTTTGATGACTTCCTCGTCGGCGTCGCGGTTGACTCCCAGCACTTCGTAGTAATCCCGCTTCGCCATTGCTTGGCTCTTCCCTTGCTAGATACGCAAAGGCCGAGTTGAGCTGCGCAAGTTGCGCGTCAGCTCGAACCCGGCCAGTTAAGGCCGCGCGATTTACGCGCGGCGCTTAACCTTTCTTGTCTTTCACCTCGGTAAACTCGGCGTCGACGACGTTGGCCTCATCCTCCGCCGGCTTCGCTGTTTTTGCGTCGCCGCCGCTCTGTGCGCCTTGCGCCTGCTGCGCTTCGGCGTACATCTTTTCGCCGAGTTTTTGCGCCGCCTGCGCAAGCGCCTGTGCCTTGGCGTCGATTTTCTCCTTGTCGTCCGACTTCATCGCCTCTTCGGCATCCTTGACCGCGGCCTCGATCTTCGCTTTTTCGTCCGCCGCGAGTTTGTCGCCGTATTCCTTCAACCTTGTCCTTCGCCGACACGTGCAAGATGCCGTTGGCGTCGATGTCGAAGGTGACCTCGATCTGCGGCATCCCGCGCGGCGCGGGTGGGATGCCCTCCAGATTGAACTGGCCGAGGCTCTTGTTGCCCGAGGCCACGTCGCGCTCGCCCTGCAGCACATGGATGGTCACCGCGGACTGATTGTCGTCGGCAGTGGAGAAGACCTGCTGCGCCTTGGTCGGGATGGTGGTGTTCTTCTGAATGAGCTTGGTGAGGACACCCCCCAGCGTCTCTATGCCGAGCGACAACGGCGTGACATCCAGAAGCAGGACGTCCTTGACGTCGCCCTTCAACACGCCGCCCTGGATCCCGGCACCGACCGCGACAGCCTCGTCCGGATTGACGTCCTTGCGCGGTTCCTTGCCGAAGAAATCCTTCACCGTCTCCTGGACCTTGGGCATGCGCGTCATTCCACCGACCAGGATCACGTCCTCGATGTCGGAGACTTTGAGCCCCGCGTCCTTCAACGCGATACGGCAGGGCTCGACCGTCTTTTCGATCAGATCCTCGACCAGGCTCTCGAATTTGGCGCGTGTGACCTTGATGGCGAGATGCTTGGGCCCGCTCTTGTCTGCGGTGATGTAGGGCAGGTTGATCTCGGTCTGCGCGCTCGAGGACAGCTCGATCTTGGCCTTTTCCGCAGCTTCCTTCAGGCGCTGCAGTGCGAGCACGTCTTTTCGCAGATCGAGTCCCTGGTCCTTCTTGAATTCGTCGCAGAGGTAGTCGATCAGGCGCTGGTCGAAGTCCTCGCCGCCGAGGAACGTGTCGCCGTTGGTGGAGAGCACCTCGAACTGGTGCTCGCCTTCGACTTCCGCGATTTCGATGATAGAGATGTCGAACGTGCCGCCACCGAGGTCATAGACCGCGATCTTGCGGTCGCCTTCCTTCTTGTCCAGTCCGAACGCGAGTGCGGCCGCCGTGGGTTCGTTGATGATGCGCTTGACTTCCAGTCCCGCGATGCGGCCAGCGTCCTTGGTTGCCTGGCGCTGTGAGTCGTTGAAATAGGCCGGGACCGTGATCACCGCTTCGGTCACTTCCTCGCCGAGATAGTCCTCGGCGGTCTTCTTCATCTTGCGCAGCACCTGCGCCGACACTTCGGGCGGGGCGATCTTCTTGCCGCGGATCTCGACCCAGGCGTCGCCGTTGTCGGCCTTGACGATCTTGTACGGCATCAGGGCGATATCCTTCTGCACCTCCTTCTCCTCGAACTTGCGGCCGATGAGGCGCTTGATCGCATAGAGGGTGTTCTTGGGGTTGGTCACCGCCTGCCGCTTGGCCGGCGCGCCGACCAGGATTTCCCCGTCCTCCATGTAGGCGACGATTGAGGGCGTGGTGCGGGCACCTTCCGAGTTCTCGATCACCTTGGGCTTCCCGCCCTCCATGATCGCAACGCAGGAGTTGGTCGTCCCGAGGTCGATTCCGATGATCTTTCCCATGGCCTTTCCTTTTGAATTTTCTGGCAAATAACCTTGAAGCCGATATGGGGATCAATCCCTCAACTTCAAGCTCCATCGTTTTTGGGTTTGGCCACCGTGACCAGCGCAGGCCGGATCACCCGGTCGTGCAGGCTGTAGCCCTTTTGCAGCACGTTGATGACCGTGTTCGGTTCCTTCTCCGAGGGCAGCATGCTGATTGCCTGGTGCCGATGAGGATCGAACTTCTCCCCGACGGGGTTGATCTCCGTGAGGTTCGCCTTCCCGAACACGGCGTTCAGCTGCTTCAATGTCAGCTCGACTCCGCTCTTCAGCGCCTCAAGCGAAGCGGAGTCGGCCGCGAGCGTCGCCTCCAGGCTGTCCATGACGGGAAGAAGTTCCGTGGCGACCGCCTCGATAGCGTACTTGTAAGCGTTCGCAAGTTCGATCGCCGTCCGTTTACGGATATTTTCCGCCTCCGCTTTGGCTCGGAGCCAGGCGTCGTGGTATTCCTGGGCCTTCGACTCCGCGCGCCGCACCAGCTCCTCGGGATCGGGCACGGACGGGACGTCCGCCGGTTTGGCGACCGGTGCTTCCGGATCGACTGACGTATCGCCCGAAGAAACCTGCGGGCTCGGTTGGTCCGGTTCAGGCATAGATTCTCCGCAAGATGTGCCTCGACGTCTCATGGGGCAGGGACCCCTTTTCGCTGACGATTCTAACTGGGGTTCTCCGGGGGGATTTCAAGAGCTGTCGGCCCGGCTCGGGCTGTCTGCGGCGCGGTTCTTTTCAAGCCGCGGATTCCTGGATTCCATCACCCAGTCTGCAAGATGCTGCCGAGCGATGTCGGCCAAGGCACCGATCCAGTCGTCGCGCTCGTTGAGGCAGGGCAACAGATTGAATTCCCTGCCTCCCGCGCCGAGGAAGATCTCTCGGCCCTCGACGCCGATTTCTTCGAGCGTCTCCAGGCAATCCGCGACGAAACCCGGGCAGATCGCATCTACGCGGCGCACGCCGTTCCGGCCGTAGTCGGCCAGGACGGACGCGGTATAGGGCTGTATCCATTCCGCCCGCCCAAAGCGGGACTGGAAGGCGATTTGCCAGTGCGTCTCGGCAAGCTCGAGTCTCTCGGCAAGGAGGCGCGCAGTCTTGTGGCACTCGAAATGGTAGGGGTCCCCTCGGGTGAGCGTGTAACGTGGCAAGCCGTGGAAACTCATGAGCAGCATGTCCGGGCGTCCGGATTGCCTCCAATGCTCGCACACGAGATTTGCCAGTGCGGCGATGTACGATGGGTGGTCGTGAAAGTGCTTCACCAGCCGGACTTCCGGCACGTTACGGACTCGCCGCAAAAACCCTCCTACCTCATCCAGCGTGCTTGCGGTCGTGCTGGCCGCGTATTGGGGATACATCGGCAGCACGAGGACGCGCTCGCATCCCTCCGACTTCAGGCGAGTCAGCGTGCCTTGAATCGAGGGCTCGCCGTAGCGCATGGCGAAGTCGACCGAGAGCGGCGTTGGGGCCTGCGATTCGAGGCGGCCGCGAAGCAATCGCGCCTGCTTCTCGGTATGCACCCTCAGGGGGGACCCTTCCGAGGACCAGATGCTGGCGTATTTCCGTGCCGATTTTCTCGGTCTCGTGTTGAGTACGAAGCCGTGCAGGATCGGCAGCCAGAGCGCCCGAGGAATTTCGATCACGCGCGGGTCGGACAGGAACTGCCTCAGATATCGGCGCACCGCCTGCGGTGTCGGCGCATCGGGCGTGCCGAGGTTGACGAGCAACACCGCCGTCTTGGCGACGGCGCCGTGCTCCTGTTTCGGCTCGGGGAGATAGTGCATGCCGAGAGCGGGGAGTCGGAGTCTGGAACAAGGGAGGCTGATCCCGCTTGGCTCCCGGACTCTCGACTCCCGATCTAGTGGCTCGACAGCGCGCTCGACAATAGCTTCGCGGTGATGTCGACGATCGGGATCACCCGCTCATACGCCATGCGCGTCGGCCCGATCACCCCGACCGTACCGATTATCTGCCCATCGGACTCATACGGCGCCGTGACGACGCTGCATTCGTCGAGTGGCGCGACGCCGGACTCCCCGCCGATGTAGATCTGCACTCCCTGCGCGTGGGTGCTCAGCTCGAGGATCTGCACGAGCAGCGTCTTCTTTTCGAAGAGCTCGAACAACTCCCGCAGCCGGGACATGTTCGAGGCGAGCTCATGCGAGTCGAGCAAATTCCTCTCGCCGGATATGACATAGTTCTCCGTCGACTCCGACAAGGCCTCGCTGCTCGCCTCGAGGGCCGCGGTCATGAGCAGCGTCATATCCTCCCGGAGCTGCTTCAGCTCGTCGCGCAGGCGGCGGCGGATGTCGTCGAACGTGAGGCCGGCGTAGTTCTGGTTGAGGAAATTCGCCGCCATGGTCAGCTCTGAAGGCGTATAGGTCTTCTCCGTGAACAGTATTCGGTTCTGCACGTCACCGTCCGGTGTTACGATGATCAGCAGGACGCGCTTGTCCGAAAGTGCCAGAAACTCGATGTGACGGAAGGCCGGTGTCTTGCGTTTGCTGGCGACCACGACGCCCGCGAAATGGGTGAGCTCGGAGAGAAGCTGCGAGGCCGCGCTGATAAGGCGCTGTGGGTGGTCGGGATGAAGATTGTCTTCGAGCTGGCTGATCTCTACGCGGTCGAGCTGCTTTACCGTAAGCAGGGTATCGACGAAGAAACGATAGCCGCGCGGAGTGGGGATCCGTCCCGACGAGGTATGGGGGCTCGCGACAAACCCGAGTTCCTCGAGGTCGGCCATCACGTTCCGGATCGTGGCCGGGCTCAAATCCAGACCGGAGTAGCGCGACAGCGCGCGCGAGCCGACCGGCTCACCCTCGGCGATATAGCGCTCCACCAGGGTCTTGAGCAGGATCTGCGCGCGACGGTCCAACATAGCCCGCGATTCTACAGAATCGGGCTGATTTGCGGTTTTGTTCGCGGCATTGCAGGCGGCCTTTTTGTCACCCCCACATGTTCATGATTTAATGACGGTATGTCCGCTTTCAACACCATTGCCTTGATAGGCCGCTACCACTCCCCCGATGTAGCGGCCGCGCTCGCCACGATGGGCGAGTACCTGCGCAGGCAGGGGCGTGCAGTGCTGCTGGAGAAGGAAACCGCGGCTACCAACGGCGTCGGCGGTTTTCCAATAGCCGACTACGATGAAATCGGCGCCCGCGCCGACTTGGTCGTTGTGCAGGGAGGCGATGGAAGCATGCTCAACGCGGCGCGAAACCTGGCGGCTCACCACGTACCGCTCGTAGGCGTCAACCAGGGTCGTCTCGGATTCATGACCGACATCGCTTCGCCGCACATGCTCGACGCCATGGCCGACATTCTCGCCGGCCGCCATGCGATTGAGGAGCGAACCATGCTCGCGGCCGAAGTGCGCCGCGACGGCGAGGTGACGCTCGCGACCCTCGCTCTCAACGACGCGGTCGTGAACAAGGGATCTGTGGGTCGGCTGATCGAATTCGTGGTAAACATCGACGGCGAGTTCGTCTATGACCTGCGGGCCGACGGCCTGATCGTAGCGACCCCCACCGGGTCGACCGCTTACGCGCTTTCATCGGACGGGCCGATACTACAACCGAGCGTACCCGGGTTCGCGTTGGTGCCGATCTGCCCGCACACGCTGTCCAACAGGCCGATCATGGTCAGCGACCGCACCGTGATCGAGATCTCCCTGAAGCGCTCGATCGATGCGCGGCTCCATTTCGACGGGCAACTGCAATGCGACCTTGAGGAGGGCGACCACGTTGTTATCCGGCGCGCGGAGCACACCGTCAAGTTCGTCCACCCTCCGGGTTACAGCTACTTCGCGATGTTGCGGCAGAAGCTGCACTGGAGTGAAGTACTCTAGCTGCAAATGCTTTCGCACCTGTCCATTCGTGACTTCGCGATCGTCGATCGTCTGGAACTCGAGTTTCGGCCGGGTTTCACGGCTCTGACGGGCGAAACCGGTGCTGGAAAGTCGATCCTGATCGACGCGTTGTCGCTGACGCTCGGCGATCGCGCGGGAAGCGAACAGGTGCGTTCCGGGGCCGAGCGCGCCGACGTGACCGCGGAATTCGCCATCGATTCGCTGCCCGGGATCGGGGATTGGTTGCACGAGCACGCCCTCGAGGGCGATCCCAACCGGTTGCTGTTGCGCCGTGTGGTCGACGCAAACGGGCGCTCGCGCGCATTCATCAACGGCCACGCTGCGACAATCAACCAGATGCGCGAGGCGGGAGATCGGCTCGTCGACATCCACGGTCAGCATGCGCACCAGTCGCTTCTCAGGCCCGAGGCCCAACGCCTGGTACTCGACGTGCACGCCGGGCTTGCGTCGCTCGCCGAGGAAACGGGTGGCGCTCACCGCGAATGGCAAAGGCTTCGCCGTGCGAGGCTCGACCACGAGAACAATGCGGCGGCACGCGACGCCGAACGGCAGCAGCTCGATTGGCAGCTCGAAGAACTGTCTCGGCTGGCGCTTGCACCCGGCGAATGGGAGACGATCCAGTCGGAGCACGGGCGGCTTGCCCACGCAGCGACCCTCATGGAGGGCGTGCGGGAGGCGATCGACTCGCTTTCCGAGTCGGAGAACGCGGCGCTCGGCGTGCTGTCGGGGGTACTTTCACGGCTGCGCCCGCTCACCGAATTCGATGGATTGCTGCGCGATACCATTGCCGTGCTCGAATCGGGCGAAGCGCAGTTGCGCGAAGCCGGCTATGCGCTGAGACATTACGTCGATCGCATCGAGCTCGATCCGAAGCGACTCTATGAGGTCGAGCAGCGGCTCGAAGCGGTGCACAATGCGGCGCGCAAGTTTCGCGTACAGCCCGAGGCGCTGCCTGAGCTTCTGGCTTCACTTCGGGTACGGCTGAAGGATCTGGAAATGACCGCGGATCTCGAAGCCCTCGCCCTGCAGGAGCAGGCTGCACGCTCACGCTACGACGAGCTTGCCGCACGCCTTTCGGCCGAGCGCAACAAGGCCGCGACGAAACTCAGCCGCGAGGTGAACGCCGCGATGAAGGAACTCGCGATGTCCGGCGGGCGGTTCGAGGTGGAGCTGCGCTCGCTCTTGCCTGACGGGAGCCTCGCTGGAAACGAACAGGTTGAGTTTCTGGTGGCGACCAACCCGGGCGTCGAGCCGCGCGCTCTCGCCAAGGTGGCTTCCGGCGGGGAACTGTCCCGTATCAGCCTCGCGATTCAGGTGATCACGAGCCGGGCGGCCGCGGTGCCTACGCTGATTTTCGATGAGGTCGACGCGGGGATCGGCGGAGCCGTGGCCGAAGTCGTTGGCAAGAAGCTGAAAACCCTGGGTGGGGAGCGTCAAGTGCTGTGCGTCACCCATCTTCCGCAGGTGGCCGCCCAGGCCCGTGAGCAATGGTCGGTGTCGAAGGGCTCCGAAAGCGGCAGCGCGCGGAGCCGGGTCGCGGTGCTCGACCAGAAATCACGCATCGAGGAAATCGCGCGCATGCTGGGCGGGGTCGCGATCACTGCGACGACGCGCAAGCACGCGGCGGAGATGCTCGGCTTGCGGTAGTATTTGCGGGTCGGTTGATGTCGGTTGGCCTAGGAGGACAGGGGATGAACGCGGCAAATCGTCAGACAGGCGTAAACCAAATCGTTCTGCTCGTCGTGCTTGCGGTCGCTCTCGCGGCAGCGTATGTTGCGATCGACCTCTACACCGGGGGCGAGAAAGACATGCTCACCGTCGAGACCCGTGGCGTGCGGATGATCTCCGCGCTTTCGGCGTACAAGCGCGAGAGCGGCGCCTATCCTGACGCTCTCGACAAGCTCGTACCCAAATTCGTCCTCGCAGTGGGCACGTGCCCGAGCGGCGCCCCCATGGGCTACCTTGTCTCGAGCGGTGAGTACGTGATTTCCTGTCCGAACGTGGTCTTCAAATCCATGCCGTACAGCTACGATTCGCGATCGAAGCGTTGGCATGGTTGATTGTCGTGTTTCATGGGTTTGTCCGGGCGGGACCGTTCGGCTAGAATCCGGCACTTCTCAGGCGCGTAGCTCAGTTGGCTAGAGCGCATCCTTGACATGGATGAGGTCGTTGGTTCGATTCCAATCGCGCCTACCAACTGTTGTTAAATTCGGCGGCGCCACCGCCGCTTTAACTCCGCGCGTTGGAACGCACGCAGAGCGGCGTTCAACGCGCGGTTTTGCTTTTATGACGGGCGCATGCCGAATATCCGCCTTCCTGATGGTTCGATAAAGAGCTTTCCCAGCCCGGTCACCGTGGCCGAGGTCGCTCAGGCAATCGGGCCAGGTCTGGCGCGAGCCGCGCTCGCGGGGAAGGTAAACGGAAGCCTGGTCGATACCTCTTACCGTCTCGAGAGCGATTGCGAGCTCGCCATAGTCACCGAGCGCGACAAGGAGGGCGTCGATATCCTGCGGCACTCCACTGCGCACCTGCTCGCGTACGCCGTGAAAGACCTGTTTCCCGAAGCGCAAGTGACCATCGGCCCGGTGGTGGAAAACGGCTTCTACTACGATTTTGCGTTCAAGAGGCCGTTTACTCCTGAAGATCTCGACGCCATAGAAAGGCGTATGGCGGAACTGGCGAAAAAGGACTTCCCGGTGACGCGCGAGGTCTGGCCGCGCGACAAGGCAGTTCAATACTTCAAATCCATCGGCGAGCGCTACAAGGCGGAAATCGTCGCCTCGATTCCAGCGAACGAAGAGGTATCGCTGTACCGGGAGGGGGATTTCATCGACTTGTGCCGCGGCCCGCACGTTCCCTCCACTGGCAAGCTCAAGGTATTCAAGCTGATGAAGGTCGCCGGCGCCTACTGGCGCGGAGATTCCAAGAACGAGATGCTGCAGCGGATCTACGGAACCGCCTGGGCCAAGAAAGAGGAGCAGGAAGCGTACTTGCGCATGATCGAGGAGGCGGAGAAGCGCGATCACCGGCGCCTGGGTACGCAGCTGGATCTTTTCCATCTTCAGGAAGAAGCCCCGGGCATGGTGTTCTGGCATCCGAAGGGCTGGGCGATCTGGCAGCAGGTCGAGCAATACATGCGTCGCGTCTACCGGAACAACGGCTATCTCGAAGTGCGCTGCCCTCAGATCCTCGACCGCAGCCTGTGGGAGAAATCCGGCCACTGGCAGAACTACCGGGAAAACATGTTCACCACAGAGTCGGAGAAGCGCGACTACGTGATCAAGCCGATGAACTGCCCGGGACACATACTTATTTTCAACAAGGCTTTGAGGAGCTATCGCGATCTGCCTTTGCGCTACGGCGAATTCGGCGTGTGCACGCGCAACGAGCCCTCGGGTGCCCTGCACGGCATCATGCGCATCCGCGCCTTCACTCAGGACGACGGCCACATCTTCTGCACCGAGGAGCAGATCCAGCCGGAGGTCACGGTGTTTACGATGCTGCTGCAAGAGGCCTACGCAGACTTCGGCTTCACCGAGGTCGTCTACAAGCTCGCGACGCGCCCTCCGAAAAGGGTCGGCGGCGACGAGCTCTGGGACAAGGCGGAACGGGCGCTTCGGGCATCCCTCGATTCGAGCGGTCTTGCTTACGACGTGCTCCCGGGAGAGGGTGCGTTCTACGGCCCCAAGATCGAATACCATCTAAAAGACAGCATCGGCCGCTCTTGGCAATGCGGCACCATGCAGGTCGATTTCTCCATGCCCGGTTTGCTCGGTGCGGAGTACGTCGCCGAGGACAACACGCGCAGGGTGCCGGTGATGCTGCACCGGGCCATCGTCGGATCGATGGAGCGATTCATCGGGATTCTCATCGAGCACTACGCGGGCGCGATGCCGCTGTGGCTCGCGCCCGTGCAGGTGGTGGTGCTCAATATCTCGGAGGGGCAGGCCGACTACGCCGCGCGGGTCGCGACCGCCTTGAAGCAGGCCGGCTACCGTTGCGAAGCGGACTTGAGGAACGAGAAAATAACCTATAAAATTCGGGAACATAGCTTACAGAAGCTGCCTTACCAGCTGATCGTCGGCGAAAAAGAGAAGGCAGCCGAAAAGGTGGCCGTGCGTACCCGCAGCGGTGAAGATCTCGGGCAGATGTCCCTGCCGGACTTCATCGCCCGCCTCCGCAGCGAGGCCAAGACGGGGAGTACGGCTTAGTTTTTTAATTTTCTGGAGGATGCAACATCGCCACGGAGAGAACGCAGCGCATCAACATCGAGATCAACGCGCCCGAAGTGCGCTTGATCGGAGCCGCCGGCGAGCAGGTCGGTATCGTGCCGATCGCTCAGGCCCTGAAAATGGCCGAGGAAGCCGAAGTCGATCTGGTGGAAATCGCTCCGCTTGCCAAGCCGCCCGTCTGCAAGTTGATGGACTATGGCAAGTTCAAGTACCGCGAGGCGAAGAAAGCTCACGAAGCCAAGCTCAAGCAGAAGCAGATCCACGTCAAAGAGGTGAAGTTCCGTCCCGGAACCGACGAAGGCGATTACAAGATCAAGCTGCGCAACTTGATCAAGTTTCTCGATGAAGGCGACAAGACCAAGGTCACTTTGCGCTACCGCGGCCGGGAAATGGCTCATCAGGAATTTGGCGTGCGGTTGATCGAACGGGTGAAGCAGGATCTCGAGCCGCATGCGGTCGTGGAGCAGTATCCGAAGATGGAAGGGCGGCAATTGATCATGGTGTTGGCGCCGAAGAAGGGCAAGAAGGAAATCAAGAAGCCGGTGAAAAAGGAAGCCAAGAAGGAACCCAAGAAAGAACCGAAACCTGAGGTTTCGCCCTAGCGCAACGGCAGGTTTTAGAAGAAGTGGTGCCGAGGTCGGAAAGCGCTCCGTTGGGGCCACCCGTCGCCATGCCAAAATAGGAGTAGTGCAATGCCCAAAATGAAGACCAAGCGCAGCGCCGCCAAGCGCTTCAAGATCCGCTCCGGTGGGAGCATCAAGCGCTCGCAAGCGTTCAAGCGCCACATCCTCACGAAGAAAACCACCAAGAACAAACGCCATTTGCGCGGAACCGCGGAGGTGCACGCCACGGACAAGCAGCATGTCCGCGCGATGCTCCCTTACGCGTAAAGGAGAGCCGCCATGCCACGAGTCAAACGCGGCGTAACCGCGCGCGCCAAGCACAAGAAAGTCATCGCTCAAGCGAAGGGATTCCGCGGCCGTCGCGGCAATGTTTTCAACATTGCCAAGGAAGCGGTGATGAAGGCGGGGCAGTATGCCTATCGTGACCGCAAGCAGCGCAAGCGCCAGTTTCGCGCCCTCTGGATCGCGCGCATCAACGCGGCCGTGCGCGAGCACGGCATGACATACTCGGCTTTCATGCACGGTCTGAAGAAGGCTTCGATCGAGGTCGATCGCAA
>WNFI01426296.1_pt1 | contig 13369 bp, 9 predicted proteins | sample 5400471 | NCBI WGS metagenome assembly WNFI01 (sample SAMN13153348, study PRJNA577476) | soil metagenome | isolation source: 100 cm saprolite on Douglas fir-dominated hillslope | place: USA:California | collected 2013-09-17 | reverse complement strand
CGATGGCCAGGGCGGGCAGGTTGGCCAGCGCGAACGCCGTCCAGCGCATTGAACATCTCCCGTCTTGCTCAGCGGCCACCACCAAGATCGGTAGCTGACGCAGCCGCCGAGTATAACGCCGGCAAAAGCGGCAAGACGGTCAGGCGGGCACGCGCTCCTTCTCGCGCTCGCGTCGCGAGAGCCACCACGTGAACACGAGGACGATGGCCGCCGGCACCAGCGGGGTCCACCACGCGCGCACTCCGAGCTGGGCGAATGACGTGGGGCCGAGCCACACGATGAACGACATCACCGTCGCCGCCCAGGCGAGGCTGCTGAGCAGGCTGAGCGTGGTGAAGCGCAGCGGCGCGACGTCGGCGTAGGCGCAGGCGGCCGGGATGGCCACGCGCAGGCCGGGCAGGAATCGGCAGGCCAGGATCATCGCGGACGCGTGGTCGCGCACGCGGCCCACGATGAGGTCGCGGCGGCGGGCCCAGGTCGGGAAACGGTCGAGCCAGCGGTGCAGGCGGCCGCGCAGCGCGTAGAAGTAGAGCTGGTCTCCGACGGATCCGCCCAGCGCCGCCGCCGCGAAGACACCGGTGGCGTCGAGACGTCCCTGATGGACGAGGACGGTCGCGGCCACGAAGACGACCTCGCCTTCGACGACGGTGGCGACGAACACGCCGAGGTAGGCCAGGACGCCGGCCGGGCTCATCGGCTCAGGCCGGCCGGGGGGCGGCCTGGCCGCCGAGAAGAGCGGCAGCTCCGGACAGACGTCCATGTGGTGGTACTCCACGTCGAGCCCGTTGCGGAGGCTGCGTCGCACCACCCCTTCGCGATCGTGGGGGTAGACGCAGTACTGGTAGTACACGTGTACGCGGTCGTCGGGCTCCGGCGGCAGGGCCAGGCCGTCCAGGCCGGCGAGGGCGAACGACATGAACCGGGCGTGCGCGCGCGTCTGGTCCGTCCACTCGTCGAGGAAATCCAGCGCGGCCAGCCCGATGGCGGCCTGCACGTTGCTGTAGCGCTCCGCGTAGCCCTCGGGCAGCGGCCACAGGGGCCGCACCTTCTCCCACAGGTACACGTCCGGGCGCGCGTGCAGGAAGGAGGCCGCCCACAGGATCGGAAAGATCGTGGTGCTGAAGAGCCTCGGCCGCATGAGCGCGCGCTCGAGGCGCGCGGCGCGGATCCGGTGGAGCACCCGGTCTTCGGACGGCCAGGGCTCGGCCCGTGCCAGGGCCGCGATGCGGCGCCCGAGCCCGTCGTGGCGGGTATAGGCCGCGCCGCCGCCGTACGTGTTCAGGGGCTTCAGGACCTGGAAGCTGAAGAGGGCGGCATCGCCCAGGGCGCCGACGGGGTTCCCGCGGTAGGTGGCCCCCAGCGCGTGGGCGCAATCCTCGATCACCGCGAGGTGGTGACGGCGCGCGATGGAGAGCACCTCGTGCATGTCGCAGGGCAGGCCGTAGATGTGCGTGGGCACGACGGCGCGGGTCGCGGGAGTGATGGCCCGCTCCAGCGCGGCCGGGTCGAGGTTGAACGTGACCGGATCCACGTCCGCGAAGACGGGCCTCAGACCGGCGACGCGCGCCATCTCGGGCACGACCCAGAAGGTCAGGGCCGGGAACACGATCTCGGCCCCCGGAGGCAGGTCCAGGGCCTTGAGGATGTAGTAGAAGGCCATGCGGCCGCGGGAGGCGGTGATCACGTGGCCGCCGCCCAGCCGCTCCGCGAGCGCATCCTCGAACGCGGCGATGGCGGGACCTTCGATGAGCTGGCCGCGCGAGCGGCAGTTCTCGACGATGGCATCCGCGTGCGGCACCCAGCGTGCACCGTAGCGGGAGATCGCGCTCAGCATGCGACGGGCCGCGACATGAGGGCCGCCTCCTGCCGCGCGTGCAGGCCGGACACGGTGCCGTCGAGCCGCCCGGCCAGGCGATGGGCCCAGCCCGGATGGAGCCGCCACAGCTTCGCGAAGAACGACGGCCGCAGGTAGAAGCGCGACCAGGCGGCGGTGAGGACCAGGCGGATCGAGAAATCGATGGTGGCCGCGATCGAGTCCCAGGTGTCGGTGGGCAGGCCGAGCACGTAGAAGGCCACGGTGCGGATGCCCAGCCGGTCGCAGGACTCGATCACGTGCCGCTGATGGTCCTCGGGGATGGGACGCCGGCCCAGGCGTCGCAGCGCCTCCGGCGAGAGCGATTCCACCCCGAAGGTGATGTTCGCGCACCCGGCGCGGTGCAGCGCCTCCAGCAGCTCGTCGTCGAGGCGATCCAGCCGCGTCTCGCACTCGAAGCGCAGGCGCAGCCCGCGGCTGGTGATGGCGCGCGCGAGCTCCAGGCAGCGGTCGCGGTCGTGGCTGAAGAGCGGGTCGCGGAAGATCACGAAGGGCTCCGGCCGCAGCCGGCACAGCATCTCCAGCTCCTCCAGGATGTTTCCCACCGAGCGCGCGCGATAGGCGGTCAGGATGCGGTGCGGACAGTAGGTGCAGAACTCCGGACAGCTGCGACTGGCCAGCACGGGAAGGCCGCCCAGGGGCCGGGTCCAGGAGCCCCAGGACGACCGCGGGCCGAGCGCCCCCAGCAGGTCCCAGCGCGGCAACGGCAGCGCGTCGAGGTCGGCCAGCTCGCGGCTGTGCACGATGCCGCTCATCTCTTCTCCGCCGGCCAGGCGGCGGACCGCCTCCTCGGGCTCGCCGTAGACGAGGAAATCGGAATGATCGAGGAACAGGTCCGGCAGTTTGGACGCCGCGAGGCCGACGAAGCCGACGCGCGTGCCCTGCGCGCGCGCTCTGTCAGCCCACGCCGCCTCGCGGCGATGGTCGACGAGAGAAGACAGGACGAGCGCGACGTCGCCGTCCAGGACGTCCGCGCGCGTGAAGGCCACCTCGTGGCCGGCCTGCGCGAGGATCGCGGCCAGGTAGCCCATGGTGATGCTCGGCACGTCGTTGAGCCGCCGCCGCAGGGCGGCGGCCAGCGACGTCACGCGCGAGAGAGGCCGAAGACGTGCGCCATAACCGCCGACGACCGTGTCCTTGTGGACGAAGCCGTCGGCGCCCTTGAGGTCCGCCAGCACCACCCTCATGTGGACGCCCGATGAACCGGAGAGGGAGCCGGAGGCTACTTGGACTTCGAGGAAGCCTTGGCCGCGTGGGCGGCGGAGAGACGGACGCTGCTGGCCGACTTCTGCCCGTCGTGGTCCTCGTACTTCACCGTCACCTTCGCGCCGCTGTGCGAGGAGAGCTCGTCGACGCCGATGCTCTTCGAGCCTTCCCAGGCGCGGGCGTCGGCCGTGCTGAACGTCCAGGTGGACTTCGCGCCCTTCACGGTCAGGGTCTTCGCGGTGGGATCGAACGATTCGACGGTGCCGCTCACGGTGTGCGTCACGTGCTTGCTCGCCTTCGCCTTCGAGGCGGAGGAGGAGGCCGACTTCACGGGATGGGCGGACGTGGACTTCGTGGTCTGGGCGGCGGCGGCCCCGGCCACGCCCACGGCCAGGGCGAGCAGCGAAACGTTGACGGCGGCAATGATCTTTTTCATCGAGGACCTCCTTGGTCGGCAGCCCAGCACTCCAATGCGCGTGCCACGCGCGGCGGCGCTGGCGGGAGATGTGCAAGTGGCTGCCGGCGCATGCAGTTGCGGCGCGTAAACCCGCGATCGGACGCGGCGCTCGGCACGCAGGGACGCCACACCGCGGCGCCCCTGCCGCCCGCGCGGCGACGCGCGGATTGACCCCGGGCACGTGTGGCGCGATCGTAGGACGCTCGGGCACCGCGCCCGCGCGCCCATGACCTCCTGGCCCGACGCTCCCCACCGCACCGGCCTGCCCCTGCGCGCGCGCCTGCTCGTCATGTGGGCGCTCAGCGCGGCCCTGGTCGTGGGCGGGGCGACCTACGTGCAGCGGCGCATCATCGTCGCCGCGGTGGAAGACGAAGCGGTCGAGGCCGCGGGCGCGACCGCGCTGGGCGTGGCCGCGGAGCTCACGGAGCGGGAAGGGCTGCCCTCCGCGGCCGAGCTCGACGACCTGCTGGCCGACTTCCAGCGCATGGTCCCGGCCGTGCGCGGGCTGACCCTCACCCGGATCGAACCGGGCGGCGCCGTCGTGGTCGCGACCACCACGGAGCGGCAGGCGCCCGCCGGGGTCAGCGCGCTGTCGCGCCAGGCCATCCAATCGCGCAACCGTGCCGTGTCCGACCTGGTGGAGGGGCCGGCGCGCCTGGTCGCGGTGCCGCTCGAGCGCGATCACCGGCCCTACGGGGCGGTGGTGGTCTCGGTGTCGATGGAAGCGGTCCAGCGCGTGCGCGACCAGGTGCGAACGGCGGCCCTCCTCTTCACGCCCCTCGCCATCCTCGTGCTCGTGGCCATGCTGCACGCGCTGGCGCGGCCCCTCGTCCTCTCGCCGATCGAGGACCTCCTGGGCACGATGCGGCGCGCGTCCGCCGGCGACCTCACGGCCCGGACGCCCATCCGCCGCCGCGACGAGATGGGGGCGGTGGCGGAAGGCCTGAACTCGATGCTCGAGCGCGTGGACGACTTTAACGCCGCCCTGCAACGCGAGGTCCAGCGCGCCACCGAGGAGCTGCGCGAGACCAACCGCCAGCTCGCGGAGAGCGCGCAACGCCTGTTTGCGGCCCGGCGCGAGCTCGCGCGCAGCGAGCAGCTCGCCGTGGCCGGCCAGATGGCGGCCACCGTGGCCCACCAGATCGGGACTCCCCTCAACCTGATCTCCGGCTACGTGCAGATGATCCAGACCGACGTGCCCCCTGCCTCCGCGTCCGCCGTCCGCCTGCGCACGGTGCAGGAGCAGATCGGCAAGGTGACGACGATCGTGCAGGGGCTGCTCGACCAGGCGCGCCGCCCCCTGCTGAACAAGACCGAGGTGGCGGCGGGCGAGCTGGTGGAGGGGGTGTGCGAGCTGGCCCGGCCCTCGCTGGCCGCGGCCGGGATCGCCCTGCGCACGGTGGTGGGCCCGGGCCTTCTCCTCGACGTCGATGCCGGGCAGCTCGAGCAGGTCCTGCTCAACCTCATCACCAACAGCATCGACGCCATGCCGGAGGGCGGCGAGCTGCTGGTGACGGCGGGAGCGAGCGGGGGCTACGTCGAGATCACCGTCGCCGATTCCGGCACCGGCATCGATCCCCTGTACCTGGGACGCGTGTTCGATCCGCTCTTCACGACCAAGGAGCGCGGCAAGGGCACCGGCCTCGGCCTCACCATCGCGCGAGACGTGGTGGCGGCGCACGGAGGAACGATCCCGCCACATCGAGCTGGCCCACACCCCCGACGAAGCGCTGGCCCTGGCCCAGCGCGGCGGCTTCGACCTCGTGGTCTCCGACATCAACCTCAACGCGGAGCTGTCCGGCCTCGACCTCCTGCGCGCGTTCAAGCGCGCGGACCCGCGGCTGGAGATCCTGCTCATCAGCGGCTTCGGCACCCTGGAGACGGCCATCGAGGCCGTGCGCGCGGGCGCCTTCGACTACGTGAGCAAGCCCTTCGACATCGTCGAGGTGAAGGAGACGGTCGATCGCGCCCTCAAGCGCCGGGCGCAGCCGGCGTCCGCGCCCGCGCGGCACGAGGCGGTCGAGGCGGTGCCCGCGGACGGGCTCATCGGCCGCAGCCGCGGCATGCTCGGCGTCTACAAGCAGATCGCGCACGCCGCCGGCTCCGACGCGCCCGTGCTCATCACGGGGGAGACGGGCACGGGCAAGGAGCTGATCGCGCGCGCGCTCCACCATCACAGCCGCCGTGCCGCGCGGCCGTTCGTGCCCGTCAACTGCGGCGCCCTCGCCGAAGGCCTCCTCGAGTCCGAGCTCTTCGGCCACGTGCGGGGCTCCTTCACCGGCGCCCTCGGCGACAAGAAGGGCGTCTTCGAGCAGGCGGACGGCGGCTCCATCTTCCTCGACGAGATCGGCGAGACCACGGCGGGGGTGCAGGTGCGGCTGCTGCGCGTGCTCGAGCAGGGCGAGGTGCGGCCGGTGGGCGCCTCGCGCGTCCTGACCGTGAACGTACGCGTGGTGGCGGCCACCAACCGCGACCTCGAGCGGGCCGTGCGCGAAGGCTCCTTCCGGCAGGACCTCTACTACCGGCTCAACGTCATCCGCATCGCGGTCCCGCCCCTGCGCGACCGGCGCGAGGACATTCCGCTCCTGGCCGCCCACGTGCTGCGCGACGTGGCCACCCGGGGCGGGCCCCTCCGCCGCCTCGCCCCGGAGGCCCTGGCCGCGCTCATGTCGTACGCGTGGCCGGGCAACGTCCGTGAGCTGGAGAACGTGCTCGAGCGTCTCGCCCTCGGCGCCACCGGCGACATGCTCGAGAGCGAAGACCTGCCCGCGGTGTTCCGGGAGCGTCCGCCGGCCACGCTCGAGGAGCCGCTCTTCGACGGGCTCCCCTCCCTCGAGCAGATGGAGAAGCGCTACCTCGCGCACGTGCTGGAGACGCTGAGGGGCAATCGCACCCGCGCCGCGGAAGTCCTCGGCATCGACCGGCGCACGCTGTACCGGATGATGGAGCGCTTCGGGATGGATGGCGAGCAGGAAAAATGAAGCCGCCCCCTTGATGCGTTTTCGTCTCGTGGACTAGAGTTCGGCTCTCAACAATCCAAAAGGAGTCACATGCGCCGATCCCTCCCGGCTCGCCTGGTGGTTTGTCTCGCCCTGACCGCCGCCCTGGGCGACGCGTTCGCGGCCTTCGCCGCGGACCCACCGACCGCCCAGTACCGCGCCTTCTGGGTCGATACCTTCAACACCAATCTCAGCGACCACGGCGACGTAGTGGCGGTCGTCAACAACGCGCGGGCGGCCCGCGCCAACGCGATCTTCGCGCAGGTGCGCCGCCGCGGCGACTCCTGGTACCTGGACTCGCTGGAAGGCCCGGCCGAGATCGTCGCCCCCGCCAAGCCGCTGGCGCCCGGGTTCGATCCGCTGGCCGACCTCATCGCGGAGGCACACGCCGCCGGCATCGAGGTCCACGCCTTCGTGATCGCGGCCGCGATCTGGAATCGTCATCCCACGATCCTGGCCCCCCCGGCCTGGCCCGACCATCCCTTCAACCTGCACGGGTTCAACCAGGCCACGCATGCGCTCTACACGGGGCGCGACAACTGGCTCACCCGCACCCTCATTCCCGACGGCACGCCGGGAGCGGGCGTGACCTTCCAGGGCACGCGCATCGGCTCCGATTTCTGGATCGACTTCGGGCACCCGGATGCGGAGGCCTACACGGTGGAGGTCCTCACCCACCTCGTAGAGCGCTATGACGTGGACGGGCTCCACCTCGACCGCATCCGCTACCCCGAGATCTCCATCTCGGGCCAGACGCCCTCTACGGGCACGAGCATCGGCTACAACGAGACGAGCGTCGCCCGCTTCAACCAGCACTACGGACGGACGCCCGGCACCAATCCCGCCCAGAACGATCTGCAGTGGAACCAGTGGCGGCGGGACCAGGTCACGAACGTGGTGCGTCGCATCTACCTGAGCGCGGCCGCCATCAATCCGCAGATCAAGATCTCCGCCGCCTTGATCGCGTTCGGGGGCGGGCCGACGACCGAAGAATCGTGGACCGCGGCCGAAGCCTACTGGCGCGTCTACCAGGACTGGCGCGCCTGGACCGAGGAGGGCATCCTCGACATCGCCGCGCCCATGGCCTACAAGGCCGAGCGCACGGCGAGCATCCGCCCGCAGTGGGACCAGTGGAGCGAGTGGACGAAGAACCACGCCTACCATCGGTCGGCGATCCTGGGCCAGGGCGGCCTCGTCAACGCGATCGAGGGCACGCTGCGCCAGGTGCGGCGCGCCTTCACTCCTTCGTCGACGGGCAACTTCACGAGCGGGCTCATCTTCTACTCCATGGCGACGTCCAACATCGCGGTGACGAACAACCCGTTCTCGATCCCGGCCGGCCAGTCGACGCCGGTGCGCAGCTTCGCCGAGTTTGCCTCCGCGCTCACCACCGGGCGGTCGATCGACGGCACGCGGGCCTACGAGGACCTGGCGGCCAACCCGGTGGCGGTCTTCCCCGGAGAGGCGTCGGTGCCCGACATGCCGTGGAAGTCGAGCCCGGTGGCCGGCCACCTCATGGGATTCGTGCGCGACGAGACCGGAGCGGTCGTGGACACGGGCGCGGTCACGATCGCGCGCGACGCGGGAGCGGATCCTCCGGCCGGTACGCGCACGACCGTCCTCGGTGCCACCGACGGCGGCGGCTTCTACGGGGGCCTGGACCTGGCGCCTGGCAACTATCGCCTGACGGTGACTCCCGTCCGTCAGCCCCCCTACACGACGGCCTGCACGGCGCCGGTCACGGCGGGGCGAGTCGGCCGCTTCGACGTCACGATCGACCGTGAAGCGCCCACGGTGGTGCTCAGTGCCACCCCGCGCGAGCTATGGCCGCCCGACCAGCGCACGGTCGACGTGACGCTGGCGGGAGTCGCCGAGGATACCGGCACCGGCATCGATACCGTGTCTTTCCGCGTCTTCGACGAATACGGCCTCGTCCAACCGGACGTGGCGCCGATCGATGGAGGAGGTCTCGCGCGGGTGGACTTCGCGCAGGCGATCCCCCTGGAGGCCGCCCGCGCGGGCAACGACAAGGACGGAAGGACCTACACGCTGGAGGTGACGGTCACCGACCGGGCCTGCCAATCGCGCACGGCCGCCCTCACGGTCGTCGTGCCGCACGACCAGAGAGACTGATCTGTCTCCCCTGGTGTCCGGGCCCGTATCCCACGCGGGATCGGCTCCATTCGCCGGTGATCGCGGCGATGAGCTCACCGTTGCGGCTCGACTCCTGCGGAACGAGTAGAGGGCGAGGCACCTCGTAATCGTTGTGACGCCGGCAGCGCAACTCGATCTTCTCCACCGTCGCCTCACCGCCGAGGGCGTAGGGGTCCACGTGATGGAACTCCACGAACCGGTGTTGCCGGCTCGCTTCCAGCGAGCCTCGTTGTCAGCGAATCCCTGAGTCGGGTCCCTAGAACGCGTCATGCCGGACGCCGTTGCGCCCGTTCGTCTTGGCGTCCTGCAGCATCCGTCCAGCCGCGCGCAGCATCTCGTCGAGGCTGGCCGGCGGGCGGGGAAACGTCGCCGCCCCCAGGCTCACCGTGACCGGTGCCCCCTTCTCCGCCGCCACCTGCATCAGGACGAGCCGGAGGCGGTCGAGCACGGACTCGATGGACGCGATGTCCGCATCGGGCAGGAGGATCGCGAACTCGTCTCCGCCCAGGCGCGCGGACGCGTCCACGGCGCGCATGGCCGAGCGAAGCGCCGTCCCCACTTCGCCCAGCAGGCGATCGCCGGCGTCCTGGCCGCGGACGTCGTTGACTTCCTTGAACCGGTCGACGTCGACGAGCACGACGGTGAGGGGCCGGCCCGAGCGCGCGCTGCGCGCGATCTCGCGCCGCGCCACCTCCAGGAAGCCGCGCCGATTCAGGAGGCCGGTGAGGGAATCGGTACGGGCGAGCGCGGCCTCCCGGTTCCTCCCCTTCCGCACGCTCGCGACCGCCGCCGCCGCCACCGCGTACAGGGCGAGCTGGGCCGCGACGTTGAAGACCTGGATCGGGAGGCGGGGCGGGTCGTACGACCGCGTGGCCACGTCGGCCGCCCACCCGGCGATGGCGCTGGCGAGGGCGATCCCCAGCCCGCCCGCGGCGCCGAGGAACCAGGCCGCGAACCCGATGGGCAGCAGGTAGAGAACGGTCACGTTGACCTCGGCTCCGGTCAGCTCGTCCACCATCCCCGCCACCGCCACCGTGCCCAGGGCCAATGCGAAGATCACGCCCGCGGGCAGGGCGTCGATCCAACGCGCGAAACCCCTGAAGAAGCCCCGGCCCTCGTTCACCTCGGCTCCCGGCGGGACGCGCGGAGCCGCAGGGCACGCGCGGCGGCGATCAATCGGGGAATGGGCGATCGCTCGTGCAAGGTCGTGTGCGCGTCCACCACCGCCACGGCGATGCGCGGCAAGTCCGCGTCACCCGGATAGACGAGGTGGCGCGGCTCCCAGCGGGGCGAGAGTGCGTCCTTGAGCGCGAAGAGGTCGTCGTAGCGGTAGATCGACCCCAGCCGGTCGGCCAGTCCGAACGGGCCGACGTCGGCTCGCCCGTCCGCGGAGGACACGGGGACGAGGCCCAGGCTGACTTCACGCACGCCGGACGCGGCCAGCGCTTCGAGCGCCCGGGCCAGGAGCACCTCGCGACAGCCGCGGCGTGCGTCGCGACGACGGCGCAGGAGGTCCAGGGTCATCCCCGTCCCGTTCGCGTACGGGAGCCAGGTACAGAAGGCGTCGATCCGGCCGCCCGGCTGGCCACACACGAACACGGGCCGCGAACCCAGCTCCTCGAGGTCGAGAGACCCGAACGTGAAGTGGAGCTCGCCGATCTCACGCTGGGCCAGCCACTCGTCCGAGACCTCGACGATCTGCTCGTCGAGCACAGCGTCCACCGCCGCCCCCCGATCGTAGGGCCACACCGCGAGCGCGCCCGGCTCGGCGACCGCGCCCGGGGGTCCGTTCCCCGAGGCCACGGCGCTCGGGGCCAGGATGCCTTCCTCGCCGATGCGCAGGGCCTTGAGCCGCGCCCCCGCATAGGCGGGCAAGTCCTCGCCGGGCACGGCGTAGAGACACGGGCTCCATCCGTGGTTGCGGCAGTGCTCGACGAAGTCGCGCACGCTGGCCGCGAGGTCCTCGGGCGCGCAGAGGGGGCCGCCGCACGCGACCGCGACGGCGTTTCGCACCGCGTAGCCGACGAGGCCACGTCCCTCCGCGACCAGCAGGTGATGCTTGTCCGGCCGCAGCGCGAACGCGGACAGCGGCCGCCTGCCGTGCGCGCGCCGGATGGGGTCGACGTCCTCCGGTGGTGCCTCCAGACGGTCGCGGAGGACCACCGGCCGCAGCAGGAGGACCAGCAGGTAGAGGCGCACCACCCATCCCGCGACCTGCAGCGAGGCCAGGAACCGCGCGGCCTGCTTGTCCCGCGGGCGTACCTCCTGTCCGCTGATCAGGATCCCGCCGCGTACCGCTTCGCGCAGGCGCACCTGCTTGAGGACGTGGTCCATGCCCGGAGGTTGCGATCCCGGCGGCCAGACCAGACGCGCATCGAGCGCGCGCAGGCCCTGGTAGCCATAGGCCACGATCGCGAAGGCGAGCACGGGCGCCATGACCAGCGCCCGGCGCAGCGTGGCGGGATCGCTCTGCGCGCTGAACCGGCGCCGGAAGGCCAGCATGTAGCCCAGCAGCAGCGCGGTCACCAGGGTGTGCTGCAGCTCGAACTCCTCGGCCCTGACCTGCGAGAAGAAGGCCACGGCCAGCGCGAGCGTGGCCACCCACCAGGCCAGCTCCTTGCGGCGCGCCAGGTTGCGCGTCACCTGCAGCAGCGCGAGCCCGGCGAAGAGCATGACCAGCCGGTTGCCGGAGACGAGGTCCAGCGGCACCCACTGCGCGACCGCCGATCACGGCGGCCACGGAGAGAACGACCGCGAGCAGGACCCAGACGCCGACGTGCTGGATGTCCTTGAGGTGCTTCTCGACGGCGGCGCCGCTGTAGTACCCGGCCAGGCCCAGGGTCAGCGCCCAGATGAGCACCGCCACGAAGTCGACGATCGTGAACACGGCCGGCCGCATGCCCACCGCGCCGCAGGCGGCGGGGATGACGATGCGCAGGCCGAAGGTCCAGCGGCTGGCCAGGAGGAGCCACACCCCGCGTCGTGCGGTGAGGTCGATCCACTTCTCGTACTTCGCGCGGGCGCCCTTGCGGCGCTCGAGCCAGGAGCGGCCGCGGGCCCTGGCCGCGCGGTAGTAGACCTGGTCCCCGCACATGGTGGCGGCCATGGCCACCGCGATCACGATCGGGAGGTCGAAGACGCCGCGATGCGCCATGAAGGCGCCGGCAAGGAGGAAGGCCTCCCCTTCGACGACGACGCCGGGGAAGAGGATCAGGTAGCCGTAGCGGGCCAGGAGGGCTTCCACTCAGTGGTCCTGACCCGATTGTGCCAGTTATCGGCGGCCGCCGGCGCGCGCCGCTCGACACGGCGCGCGCGGCGGCAATGGCGCGGTCAGTCCTGCTTGGCGATGACCAGGGCCTTGATCTTGGCGTAGGTGGCGGCGGGGACGATCTTCCGCGCCACCAGCTCGTCCTTCCTCTTGTAGGGGCGTCCGGCGACGATCTTCTTGGAGTAGACGTCGCCGACGCCGGGCAGCGTCGCCAGCTGCTCGGCGGTGGCGGTGTTGAGGTCCATGAGCTCGACGGCCGGTGCCTTGGCTTTGACCGACGCCTTCGTCGGCGCCTTCACGGAAGGCGGGGCCGCGTGGGCGGGGACGGATAGCATTCCGGCCACGACGAGGAGCGACAGTCGGGCCAGTGCGCGCAGGGATCGCATCATCTTTCTCATCCTCCTGAGGCCACGGGTGGCGCAAGCGCGCACACCACGGGCCGATCTTGCCACTTCAATCCTCGTGCCGCAGGCTCGTCGTATCGATCGCCCGCAAGTCATAGAAGCGACGGGGCGGCAAGGACGCCAGGCGCGCGCGAATGGACATCGGGCCGGCGACAGGTCCGCCCCAGCGGGGCACTTTCGCGAATAAACCCATCGGATATGATGGCCGTTCCCATGTCCAGGAGCTACGACGCCATCGTCATCGGTGGCGGCCACAACGGCCTCACCCACGCCGCGTACCTGGCCCGCGCGGGCCGGAAGGTCCTCGTGCTGGAGCGCCGCCCCGTCCTCGGCGGTGCCGCCGTGACGGAGGAGGTGTACCCCGGGTTCAAGTACTCGGTCTGCTCGTACGTGGTGTCGCTGCTGCGGCCCGAGATCATCCGTGAGCTGGACCTGCCCCGCCACGGCCTGGAGATCCTGCCCCTGGACGGCACCTTCACCCCCATGCCCAGCGGGGACTACCTGTGGCGGATGAGCGATCACGCGCGGACGCGGCGCGAGATCTACCGCCACAGCCCCCTCGACGCCGAGGCCTACGACGACTACTCGAAGGCGATGGCGGACATGGCCCGCTTCGTCAAGCCCATCCTCTCCATGGTGCCGCCCGATCCCCTGTCCTTCGACGTGCCCGGGTTCTCGCGCCTGTTCGCCATGGGCCGGCGCTTCCAGCGCCTCTCCCGCACCGCCCAGCACAACATCCTCCAGCTCATGACCATGAGCGCGATCGACCTGCTCGACCAATGGTTCGAGACCGACGTGCTCAAGGCCACCATGTCCGCCAGCGGCATCATCGGGACCTTCCTCGGGGTGCGCTCTCCCGGCACCGCCTACGTCCTCCTCCATCACTACATGGGCGAGATCGACGGCGTCTTCCGGTCCTGGGGCTTCTCGCGCGGCGGCACCGGCGCCATCTCGATGGCGATCGCGGGAGCGGCCCAGCAGGCCGGCGTCGAGATCCGCACCCAGGCC
>WNFI01026303.1_pt2 | contig 13373 bp, 7 predicted proteins | sample 5400471 | NCBI WGS metagenome assembly WNFI01 (sample SAMN13153348, study PRJNA577476) | soil metagenome | isolation source: 100 cm saprolite on Douglas fir-dominated hillslope | place: USA:California | collected 2013-09-17 | reverse complement strand
TCCATTCGCGTTTCTTTTTGGAGTTGAGGAGTGCTGACGTCCGTGGTCTCCATTTTCTTGTCAATAGTCGCAAACGTGAGCCCCACGATCTTTCTCCGTTCCGGCGCCGGATACATCATGCTCACACCAATTAACACGGCCGCGCAGACAACAAACATTAGGATGGCGTAGTGGAGAAAGTTCATGTCCACCAGCCGGCGGATAGCGCCGGACGCGTAATGATGGGTTTTGTCCAGCACTTCGAAAAGGAAACGGACGGAGCCAAGAACAAAACCCACCAGGAGCGAACTGATGGCTCCTTGTCCATTCAAGCGCGGCCAGAGAATCCCGAAAATAAAGCAGGCCGCGATGGGCGGGCTGATGTAAGCCTGCACGCTTTGCAGATAAATATACAGCTGTGCGCTGAGCAGATGAATAAAGGGCACCCACAAAAGACCGAGGAGCACCATGGCGCCGGTCGCGATTCGGCCGAATAAGACAAGCTGCGATTCGGTCGCTGCGGGCCGGAACTTCTTGTAGAAGTCGAGCGTCACCATGGTTGATGCGGAATTGAAGACCGAGCTCATCGCACCCATCAAAGCAGCGAGCAGGGCTGCAATCATCAAGCCGATGAGTCCGCGAGGAAGCAGATTCACGATTAACGTCGGATAAGCAATGTCGCCATTCGTCACCTTTCCCCCCACCACGTTAAACAGCTGCGGGTAAAGCGCGAAAGCAATGAGACCCGGCAGTACCAGCACGAAAACGGGAAGCACCTTGAGGAACGCGGCGAAGATGGTGCCCGCTTTGGCATGACCCTCATCTTTCGCGGAAAGGACGCGCTGCACGATAACCTGGTCCGTGCACCAGTACCAGATCCCGAGAATCGGCGCTCCAAGAAAAATACCCGTCCAGGGAAACTCGCTATCGGTTGCCGGCTTGATCATGTGAAAGTAATCGACCGGAACCGCCGCGCGCAGGCCTGCGAATCCCCCAACCTTGTCCAGCCCGATGATGGTCAGAGCGATGGCGCCGGCGAGCAGGATGAGGGTCTGGACAAGATCGGTGTAAATCACGGCGGCCAAGCCGCCGGCGATGGTGTAGACACCGGTGGCCACCACCAGAATGACCGCCGCTGTCAGCGGGCTCCAGCCCACCACGCGCTCGAGGACGATCGCCGCGGCATAGAGGTGAACCGAAATCTTCGTGAAGATATAGGCGATCACAGAAATGGTGGCGAGGTAGGTCGCGCAGTGACGGTTGAAACGCCGTTCGAGAAACTCCGGCATGGTGAAAACGTTCGAACGCAAATAGAAGGGCACGAAAACCCATCCGAGCAGCAACAGTATTAAACACGCCAGCCATTCGAAATGGCCCACCGCCAGGCCCGAAGTCGCCCCGGAACCCGCCAGGCCAATGAAATGCTCCGTCGAAATGTTTGAAACAAAGAGCGACCCGCCGATGGCAAACCAGCCGATGTTGCGGCTTGCCAGGAAATAGTCCTCGGAAGTGCGCTCTTTTCGTGAAAAGTAGAAGCCGATGCCGAACACGATGGCAAAGTAGATCCCGATGATGACGAGATCCAAGGTCTCGAGGTTTCGGTGCGTCACCGCGGCCGAAGATGCAACGAGCATCCATTCCTCCTTGGGGTCTGAAAACCCCTGAATTGCATCAGCTTGTCTTTGCTGCCAGTAACCTCAGCCAGGCGATCAATGAGCCTGGCTGCTTCTGCTAAATCGATGTCTTTCTCGGTTGCCCGCACCGACCTTGACGCTTGGCTCGCGAAGATTTTGATGGCGAAGTCTACAGCAGGTGGCAGCAGGGCTCAATGGCATTCGCGGGCCGGCTGCTACTCCCCCGCATTCCCTTCAGCGGCGCCCTGCCCTCCAGGCGCGCCAGGGTTTCCATAAATTCCCCAAACTAGGGCGAAAGCATTCGGCGATCCTTCCTGAGGTTGCACGGATTATTTCCCACCGAATCGCGGAAAGTGCAAATACTGTCCGTAAGGTGAATGCTCAAACAGATGCGGTCGAGTGTGGATGAGGCGGAAGGAAGGGCAAGTTTGCCCCAAGAAAAACAAGGAAGACAAGGAAGCCCCGGGATGCGATGTCGCGTAACTTTCAGGGTGAGTTCAAATCGAGGGACCTAAGAATTAAGGGGAGGCGATTCTTCTCAGCGAAACCAAGCCGGTTTCCACGGGCACACCTTTGGCCACTTTCACGCGCAGGAGTGCTTCGAAGGGCTTTACTTCGCCAGTATCGGGCACAGAAAGCCGCCGAAGCAGCTCCCGCACCGAATTCTCCCGGCATACGTAGTCAACGGCACCCTGAGTGCCAAACGTGGTCGTTCCAGCGAGAATCATGATCGACCGGGAAGGGGTCAATCCCGGCAGGAGTGCGACGACTGCATAATCTTCGGTCAACGGGACAGATGACGGGCTGGCAAGATACTCCATTGACTCGCCGTGCTTGGGATGTACGTTGATGATCGCCAAGTCACCTTTGCGCGGCCCTGAGTCGGGCCGTTGAAAAACAAATTCCTTGGTACTCGGGATGTCGATCAGGGTGAGATTCTCCGAAGGTGAGCCCACGAAGATCAAATCATTGTTCTGGACATCGTCGAGCGTAAAAAGAGTCCCTCGCTTCACGCGAAGACCCCGGTGAAGCAATCTAAAAACCTGGTCGAGAGAGTGAATGGCCAGGACTTCGCCAACTCCGGTGTAATGATCCCAAACCGAAGCCTTGGAATCCCGTGTTGGATCATAGTACCGAAGCCCGGTTTCCGGCCGTCCGACGAAAGAGGCATTGCTGAAAACAACCCAAGGCTCCTCAGGGCCCGAGGCAAAGGGCTTCCAAAACAACTGGAAAACGGCAGGTGACGGTGGCTCGCTGGGGGCCACGTTCTTGTCGGATGACTTGCGCAAAGTGGCAAGGCGGAAAATCGTTCCAATCGAGAGAATCAACAGAATGGAAAGCCCGGCGACTACTATCCCTAGTTTCCTAGACGCCAGCTGGGCCTCCAGCTGACTCTGCTCGGACGATGCGCTCCCGTGGAGTCTTGCGGGCCCCTTTCCACGGTGATGAAAGGAAAGAACATAGGAGCCTTTGGGAAGGTCCACCACGATTGGATCGTTTGCGCCCTCAGATTCATAGTATTTTGCCAGTTTGGTGCGTAACCGGCCTGCCTGCACGCGAATAATGGAATCCAACTGCGGATCGAAGTCCGGGGACCGTCCAAAGACCTCTGTTGCAATTTTATATTCCTTCAGAGGTTCCCCGGGGAAATCCAGCGCATGGTTGGCTAAATATCGAAGCAGTTTGCAAAGGGAATCCGCTCCATGGAGTTCCTTACTGGCTACCAACGCATCTATCTCTCTAAGGTAGTGGTCCCTCTCGCTCATTGGAGCCCTCAGTCACGTCGTGTTACAGCAAAGTAACAAATTGCGGAGGTCGTTACAATGAAAGGAATTAGACCGGTAACGGTAACCTGCCGTCAGGTACTTGCATTGCAATGAGAAAAATTTCAAATTGATGCCCAATCGGGGTAGGTGCAGATTCAGGCAAGGCTTCCGATGTCTAGGGGTATGTCGGGGGGTGCTGGTTTTCAATGGTCATTCTAAGCTCTTAGAACATTCATGTATGTGCCGCAGAGGGTATGATCCTTTTTCTCGCAGGGCGAGGGGAACGAAGGCCCTCCTTCTCGAGCCAAGGATCAATTGCCCCGGCTGAGCGACGATGAGCTACTTTCAGGATCAGAATATTGTCCGATGCAAGAGTCATATAGAACCAAAATTCGCAGTTTGGAGAGGCAAGCAATGGGCAAAGCGTTTTGGAGTGCGTTTGTTGTCCTAAGTCTGACGATTTGTCTGGCCATTCCGGTGATGGCGCAGAGCGATACAGCTCGTTTACAGGGGACGGTCACGGATCCTCAGGGTGGCGCAGTCAACGGAGCCACCGTGACGGTCACCAGCACAGAGACGGCCCGCGTAACCACGGCCACAACGAACGACCTCGGCTATTACACGGTCTCCGCGCTTCCGCCCGGTTACTACCGCGTCGAGGTGAAGCACAAGGATTTCAAGACGATTTCTCGCGTGCTTGAGCTGCAGATCGCTCAAGTCGGCGCCGCCGACTTTCAACTCCAGCTTGGCGCCGCCAGCGAAACCATCACTGTCGAAGCCGGTTCCCCGGTCATCAACACGCAGGATTCCGCGATTGGCGATGTGGTGGAGAGCCGGCAGATTACGGAGTTGCCGCTAAACGGTCGCAACTTCACTCAGCTGGCCACCCTCGTGCCTGGTGCAAGCCGCGGGATTCCCACCGGCGCCAACTCCGCCACCGGCGTCAACAATAACGCGGAAACATTCCGATTCGGACAAGAGGGCGGAGCCTCGCTGGCGGTAAACGGGCTTCGTCCGCAGTCCAATAACTTCATCCTCGACGGGATTGACAACAACGAATCCCTGGTCAATACCATCGTCTTCTTCCCGCCAGCGGATGCCATTGAGGAATTCAGGGTGCAGACCAGCGTGGCCCCAGCGGAATTTGGCCGCGCGGGCGGCGCCTTGGTAGTCACCTCGATAAAGTCGGGCACAAACGATATTCATGGCAGCGCCTTCGAGTTCAATCGCAACACCAATCTGAATGCCAAGGACTTCTTTAGCACTCGCGGCCAGCCCAAACCAGGCTTCAACCGAAATCAGTTTGGCGGGACGGTAGGCTTGCCGATTTTTAAAAATAAGCTTTTCGTCTTTGGCGACTATGAAGGACTCCGCCTGAAACAACCGGCCCAAGTAGGCATTGCCACCGTTCCGACGGATTTAATGCGAAAGGGAGATTTTTCCGAACTATTGTGCGGGGGCGCGGCCACATGCCCCGCCTCGACGGGGCTTTCATCCCCGGTGACGATTCTGGATCCAACCACGGGGACGCAGTTCATGGGTACGGGCGCCCAGCCCAACGTGATTCCGACTCCAAGAATCAACACCGTCGGGCAAGCCTATCTAAAGCTCTTCCCCGAACCCAATTGCAATCAATCCATCAATGGCGCGTGTTTTACTCTGCGTAACAATTACACAAACACCGCAAATATAATCGAGAACTGGAATGATTTTGACATTCGCACCGACTTCGTCATCGACGCCAAGAACACGCTCTTTGGCCGCTTCAGCCGGGGACGCACGGACCAGGTCCACGGCACGCTTTTTCCGAATGTGCCTTCCTGCGCGGGGTTCGGCTGCGGCACGAACTTTAACCATCCCTACGGCACATCCATTGGCTTGACAAGCACATTGACCGCAACATTGGTAAATGAAGCGCGCGTCGGCTTCGTACGGACCTTCTACGGTTTCCGGAACCCATTCAATAGCGTGGACTTTTGTACGCAGATCGGCATCGTCAACTGCAACACTCCCTTGCTGGGGGGGATTGCACTCATCGGCGGCTACAATAGCCAGCTTCAATACACCGGTGACGGTGGACCCTTTCTGATTCCTCAAACAGGTCTTGACTACAGCGACAGCTTAACGTGGATCAAGGGCAGGCACAGTGTAAAGGTTGGCGGAACGATTATCCGCCGCGAACTGAATCTCTTTCGCGGCAACAACGCCAAAGGCTATTTTGGGTTGTCGGGAAATGGTTCAGGAGGGTTTGTCGCGGGTGGGCAAGGCCACATAAGCACCGATTACGAAGTCTCTGACGTGCTGGCTGGTTTCTTCGACGGGTACCAACATGGAACCAACATCGGCACAGTGGGCACGCGTAGCTGGGAGGATGGTTTTTTTGTGCAAGACGACTTCCGAGTTACTCCTCGGCTCACCTTGAACCTTGGTTTGCGATACGACATTCTCACCTGGCCGGTCGAAGTTGAGAATCGTCAGGCCAACTTCGACATCGTCACTGGCGCGCTCATTGTGGCGGGGAGCAACGGAGCTTCCAGGTCCCTGATCCCAAACGACTACCACAATTTCGGCCCACGTCTTGGTTTCGCCTACCAACTAACCGGCGACGGCAAGACGGTTGTCCGCGGCGGGTACGGATTGTTCTACTTTATCGACCGAGGTGGAATTGCCAACCAACTGGCGCAGAATCCTCCGTTTGACGGTGTGAACGGAGTCAACTATGCCCAGGGCTTCCGCATTACTTTCACGGGATCGCTCGCTTGCGAGCCGAACTGCACGCAGGCTCAATTGATTTCAACAAACGCGACAGGTCCTCTGCCGAGTGGAAATTTCACGAATCTGAATCTCGCGGCTCCGACGGGAGTCAGTGTGGTCTCGGACTTGCCCACAAATCTAACGCCCAGAGTTTCCCAGTGGAACTTGCAGGTGCAGCGCGCCTTGGGTGTGAACCAGTCCGTAAGTCTGGCGTATGTCGGAACCCATGGCGACCACCTCACAAGAAACTACAACGCCAATCAGCAGTTGTTTAACTCGCCATCCGGAACGAGTTTGTTTCCGGCTGTCAGCAGCATTACGGTTCAAGACAACCGCGGAAAGTCTGACTACCATTCCTTGCAGGCCCAGTATGAGCGCAGACTGACGAACGGTCTGCAGTTCCTGGGATCGTTCACAGGGTCTAAGACAATTGACGATGCTTGCGGAGCCATCGACACCTGCCAACCCCAGCTTTATACGAACTTCAAGCTCGAACGCGCGTTGTCGAACCAGGACCAGCCTTACCGCCTGGTTCTCAGCTCGCTTTACGAGTTGCCCTTCGGCAAAGGAAAGCGCTGGGCAAACAACTTCTCGCGGCCGCTGGATTATGCCATCGGCGGATGGCAGATAAACGGCATCTACACCTTGCAAGCCGGGCAGCCATTTAGCGTGACAGTGGACGGTAGCCCAGGTAACACCCGCGCAGACCTGGTTGGCAAGGACATCAATGCTGCTGCGTTCGCCGTACCCGCCAAGACAGCCGGAGGCATCTTCGTTGCTCCGGGTACCTCGGGGCGCGATATTTTGCGCGGTCCTGGCAGCTCCAACCTGGACTTTGCCATCTTCAAGAACTTTCAGGTCACCGAACAGGTTAAAGTTCAGTTCCGGGGACAAGCGTACAACATCAGCAACACTCCGCACTTCGCTAACCCAAATTCGACCCTGAATCGGGGGGGATTTGGTCAGATTCAGTCGACAATCCCATTTACGTTTCGCCAACTTGAACTCGGCCTGCGCGTCACCTTCTAACTTCAGCAACCTGAGGAGGCGGACTTGTTTCCGTCTCCTCTCTTTTGTTTCGATCTCTCAGGTGAGAGGTGACCGCTTTGGCTTCCAGAAAACCCTTCCTTCTTGGTCTTGGTCTGCTCGTCGCGCTATCTCCAGCCGCGAGCAGTGCGCAAAATGCGCCCGGTGCTCCCGGCGCCATGCCGACTTGGACACCGGCAAGCAAAGAAGCCGTGGGGACAGCCACCTCCACCGATTCGCACGTCTGGTTTACGCTGCAGGGAGGCATCCTGACCGAGGTCTATTACCCGCGTCTGGACACTGCGGATGTGCATACCCTTGAATTTGCCGTCAGCGACGGCAAGACCGTGTGGATCGAATCAAAAGACATGCAACATTCCATCGAGCGAGTGGACGAAAATGCTCTCGTTTACCGGCAGACCAGCCGCGACCCGGCAGGCCACTTCACACTGACGAAGACTTACCTCACCGATCCGCGGCACGACACCTTGCTCGTTGACGTAACCTTTGCAGGCCGCCCGGGTGACTCCCTTTATGTGCTGTACCATCCTTCTTTGAAAAATTCCGGCTATAGAGACACCGCTTACAGTCAGAATAATGCGCTACTCGCTCAGAAAGAGGACGTCTCCACCGCGCTGCTCAGTAGCGTCGGACTGGCGGAAATGTCCAATGGTTTTGCGGGCGCAAGTGATGGCTACACCGATCTTCTGCTTCACCATCGTCTCACATGGTCGTATCCGCGCGCAGAAAACGGCAATGTCATCCAGGCCGCGAAGATTCCTTCAGCGGCGCGTTTCTTGCTCGCTCTCGGTTTTGGCCCAACGCCGGCCGCAGCGCTCGAGAATGCGCATGCTAGTCTTCAACGCTCATTTGCCACTGTCAGCTCAGAATATGTCAACGGCTGGGCGGAATATGTGCGCGGTCTGCGCCATGTCGGCGAGCGCTACCGCAGCCAATTCCGGCTTGCCGCCATGGTTTTGAAGGCCCATGAGGACAAGACCTACCGCGGCGCGATGATCGCTTCGATGAGCATTCCATGGGGATTTGCCGTTCCCTCGGACAAACCGACTGTCGGTGGCTATCACCTGATCTGGGCACGCGATCTTTACGAGATCGCGACAGGCTTATTGGCAGCTGGCGACAAGGCTGCCGCCGAGCGCGCCCTGAATTATCTGCTTACCGTTCAACAAAAACCAGATGGCAGCTTCCCACAGAATAGCTGGCTTGACGGGCGCCCCTATTGGACCGCCCTGCAGATGGATGAGGTCTCTTATCCAATGATCCTGGCATGGCAATTGGGAAAAACCGATAGCGAAACCTGGCAGCGCCACATTCGGCCCGAAGCCGAGTTCGTTCTGGTCCACGGGCCGGCTACGGAGCAAGAGCGCTGGGAGGAAGTTTCAGGCTATTCGCCATCAACGATGGCCGCTGAAATTGCCGGCCTGGTTTGCGCCGCGGAAATCGCCCGGAAAAACGGCGCCAAGGAGGACGCGGAGCGCTACCTGCACGCCGCGGATGATTGGGCGGCACATTTGGAGAAGTGGCTCGCAACTACCAGCGGCCATCTCGGTGGACCCCAAGCTTCCCAGGGCTACTACATTCGCATCAATAACAATCTTGATCCGAATGACGGGTACCGGCTGGACGTGCACAACGGCGGCGGCGGTGGAGACGCCCAACGGTCCCAGCTTTCGCCGCTACAACCACGACGGCTATGGCGACACCTTCTTCGGTGGGCCCTGGCTTGGCGAAGGCATCGGACGGCTTTGGCCCATTTTCACCGGCGAGCGCGGCGAATACGAAATTGCCCGTGGCCATGACGCCACTCTTTATCTCGAAGCCATGCTGCGCTTCGCCAACGCAGGAGGCATGATCCCCGAGCAAGTATGGGACACCGCAAATTCCACATCGGCAAAATTCGTCTACGGTTCGGGCACGGGAAGCGCGACTCCACTGGCCTGGAGCATGGCCCAGTTCCTGCGCCTCGTTGTCTGCGCGGAAGAGAAACGAGTTGTCGAAACACCCAGCATCGTCGCAGAGCGCTATCTGAAAACCCAGCACTGATTCGCTGCCTCCACTTTGAGCGCCAGGCGCAAGCGGTCAAGGCGATACAGCTCTAATTGCCGTAAGATTCTTGGAGCTCTCCTAGTGTACTTGCGCGCCCTCGCTTCTGCTCACTGACACGAGACAGTAAGGAGCCAGCCTATCGGCTGCCCCGTGCCGGTGCCCGGCCGACGTGAGGCCAGCGCCCACTGATAATCACCGTAGCCCGAGGCTGCACCTACAAGCGCGCCACGCAACCCTTCGAGGAACACGTCTTTCCTTGTTCGGTTAAGCGGCGGACCATACATTCGAATACGCGAAGATCTGGGGATTATCGCGTGGTGGCTCGAACCGAAATGCGGAGTGCGGCAACTTCAACGGATAATCCGTCATGGGTTCAAATGAACAACCCCCTTTTCCCGCGAAGTTCGTTCTTAAGGAGATCGTTGCGGGGGGAAGAGGATCAGGCTAGACACCGTACCAAACCAAATCGTTTGGTGCGCCTCAGGAAGCGACCAAGACGGCGTTGCTGTTCAAGTGGATACGAAAGGCTGAATGAAAGCCTTTTGGTACAGCGTACGCTTAGCGTCGCGCTTGTATTACGCTCGCTCTACTCGTGCAGAACGCGAGGCATTATGCAGGTCGTGGCTCTGGCCGTGCTGCTGCTCCGAGCGGAGTTTATTTGTCGAAATGGAAGCGGCGATGTCATGCCCCCACCTGGACTAGCTTAAAGCGGAAAGGCAGGATGAGACTGACGGAATCGGTGCATTGCGGTCCCCCGCAACCATTCGTTAGTTGATAAGAAACGGCTTAGAGGATGCTCCCTCTAAGCCGTTTCGCTTTTTGCGTCCAATTCCGTCCAAAAATCCCCAAACTGCGGATAGGGGTCAGTTCCAACGCAAGAGCCTACCCGTAGACGAAAAATCAGCGCGGAACCCAATTGGGGCTTTGCGTGAAGAGCCCATTGACGAACCCCATTTGATAGATGATGAAAAGACCGAACGCCAGGCTGACCAGGCCTGAGACCAGTCCCAAGCCGCGATTGAGGCGAGTGAAACGATTTTCGGAATATGTAAATGGGACGGCAATCGCTGCGGTGATCAGCATCATCCCCGCGACGGTGCCAATCCCGAATACCAGGAGATAGCAAACCGCCCAGGAGGGAACACGAATGGTCGTGAGCACCAACAAGGCTATGGCCGCCGATCCAGCAAGACCGTGAACGATGCCCACCACCAATGGCCGCGCGATTTGATAGAGACCCAGCCGGCCAAAGGTGCGATCCATCGAACCAACGGAGGCGGCATCCTCGCCATGGCCGTGTTTCGCCGGACTGTGACCGTGCAGATGACTGTTAACGTACTGGTCTTGTCCGTGGGAATGCGAGTGCTGTCCCGAGCGAATGGGCGGAACTGCTTCCGTGATCCACCGCAGAATCCCGGACAGATTCAGAATTCCCAGAAGTATCAACATCAGGCCAACCGACAATTCCATTGTGAGCCCCACCCTTGGTGGGATTACCAGACCGAATAAGATGATGGCCGAACCAACAATGAGAATCGTGATGGTGTGACCTAGACCCCAAAGGATACCAATCAGAGCCGCCTGGCGGATCTTTCGCTGGCCGCTCACAATCGTCGTTACAGCGATGACGTGGTCTGCATCGGTGGCGTGGCGCATGCCCAGGAAAAAGCCAAGCGCAATGATGGAAAGGAGGGTACCCATTTATTGTTCGGCCGCCGCAGCGATGCGAGAGCGTCGGCGCCGGGGTTCCAGAAACGCCAGACTCTCCGTCATCCCTTCAACGCTCTTGGCGGATCGCTTGAAGACTTCCCTGCGCAGCGCACTTTCCGGAAGTGCAAAGCTCCAAGGCTTGTTGGATCGAAACCTATTGGTGATCCGCGCCGTGCCCCGAAAAGCCCAAGCTATCGTCATAAAAGAGCGACAATTCATTCGATTCAAATCATATATCGAAAGTGGATCCTGCATGGCATTGTCAACTGGGGCTCTATTGAGTGGTATTGAGTAACACCACTCCCCCAACGGCATCGAGCCTTATGAAATCCTTACGACTTCATTGCGACTTCTTTAACGCGTGCATGCCACTCTCCCCATGTTCGCTCATGGGCGCTTGACGCGGTTCCCACAGACGGTGAAAGTCAACACGACGACCCTGGAATACCGCATTCCGCATCGCCAGGCTACTGCCGTAGTAAGACTGGAGTACCGGGTCGACGATTCCAGCGGAACGGGCGGCGGCTTCTTCCGCGGCGTGGAAGTGGCGCCGGGAATAGTTTGTCTGAAGCCGACACAAAATTTCTTGACTTTAGGGGCATATTGACCCTCGACTCAAAGTTTCAACCGTAATGCCCAGCGCGGCTCTGCCGAGCAACTCGTATTGAGCGGCTCGAGGGGAGGAAGAGAAAGTGATGCTAGACGTGATTTTCATCGCAGCAACAGCACTGTTTTTCACACTGGGAGTTTTCTACGTTCGCGGATGCGAACGCTTGAAACAGGGGTAAGCCTATGACTGCAGCTGACGCAGCACTGTTGGTGATTTGTGCGCTTCTCTTTGGGTACTTGCTATACGCCCTGTTAAGGGCGGAGGATTTCTAGTTCATGACCGCCAATGGCTGGTTCCAAATCGGCTTCTATCTTCTGGTCATCTTCTTACTCACGAAACCAGTTGGAATCTTCATGACCCGAGTGTTCAACAGAGAGAAGACGTTTCTCGACCGGGTTCTGCGGCCGCTCGAACGGGTCGTATACCGCCTGACCGGGGTCGACGAGAAGCATGAGATGCGCTGGACGGAATACGCCAGCGCCATGCTCCTGTTTAGCGGCGTCTCGATGGCACTCCTCTACCTGATCGAGCGCACGCAGAAGTGGCTGCCATTCAACCCGCAGAAGTTTCCGAACCTTGAGCCTCATCCGCGGCATCGCACGCAAAGAAACGGAAAAACTCGGCAACTTTTGGGTCGATACGACGCGTTGTCTTCTGTGGGTTCTGCTGCCGGTTTGCCTGGTGGGTTCCCTGGTCCTGGTGTCCCAAGGTGTGGTGCAGAACTTGAAGCCGTATACGACCGTCGACTTGGTTCAGCCGTACACGGCGCAAGTCACAGGTCCGGACGTCAAGACCACGACACAAATCGTGACGCAACAGGTGATCGCCCAAGGGCCAGTGGCCTCGCAGGAAGTGATTAAGGAATTCGGCACCAACGGCGGTGGATTCTTCAACGCCAACAGCGCCCATCCTTTTGAAAACCCGACTCCGTTCTCGAACTTTTTCGAGATGGTGCTGATTTTTACGATTCCGTCCGGACTGACTTACACACTCGGCCGGATGACAGGCTCGCAACGCCACGGCTGGGCGGTCTGGACAGCCATGGCGTTCTTATTTTTCGCCGGTGTGACGACCGCCTATTGGGCAGAGGCTAAAGGCAATCCGCTCTTGGCTGGCACCGACCAGCGAGCCGGTGCGCTGCACTCGGGCGGAAATATGGAGGGCAAAGAAGTGCGGTTTGGAATCGCCAACTCCGCTCTGTTCGCCACGGTGACCACCGATGCCAGTTGTGGAGCCGTGAACGGTATGCACGATTCCTTCACTCCACTCGGCGGAATGGTCCCTCTGATCAACATCATGCTAGGCGAAGTTGTCTTTGGCGGAGTCGGTGCGGGACTCTATGGCATTTTCGTTTTCGTTGTACTCGCCGTTTTCATTGCGGGGCTGATGGTGGGGCGAACTCCCGAATACTTGGGTAAAAAGATTGAGTCGTATGACGTAAAGATGGCCATGCTGGCGGTTCTGATCCTGACGTTCACGATTCTTGTCTTTTCGGCGGTTTCGGTTGTCAAGCCCTATGGGACGTCCAGCATCACCAACCCGGGGCCTCACGGACTCTCGCAGGTGCTCTATGCTTATGTTTCGTCGACTGGAAACAATGGCTCGGCATTCGCGGGTCTGAACGCGAACACCATGTGGTACAACACGACCACGGGCTTCGCTCAACTGCTCGGCCGATTCTTCATGATTATTCCCGTGCTCGCCATCGCAGGAAGCCTGGCCAAGAAGAAGATCGTTCCGGAATCCGCCGGCACATTTCCGGTGACAGGTGGCCTATTCGCCGGTTTGTTGGTCTCTACCATTTTGATCGTGGGTGCCCTTACGTTT
>WNFI01683463.1_pt1 | contig 13374 bp, 17 predicted proteins | sample 5400471 | NCBI WGS metagenome assembly WNFI01 (sample SAMN13153348, study PRJNA577476) | soil metagenome | isolation source: 100 cm saprolite on Douglas fir-dominated hillslope | place: USA:California | collected 2013-09-17 | reverse complement strand
ATCCCGCGCCGTCACCTTGTCGCCGCGGCAAAGCACCACTGCATGCTCGACGGCGGTGCGCAACTGGCGAACGTTGCCCGGCCACGAGTAGAGCATCAGGGTCTCCATAGCCTCGTTCGTAAAATTGGCTACTGTCTTCCCATTCGCATCGGCAAACTCCTTCAGAAACGCGTGGGCCAGCAATGGAGTGTCTTGCGGCCGCTCCCGAAGCGGCGGCAGCCAGATTTCCATCACCCGCAGCCGGTAGAAGAGATCCTCCCGGAACTTGCCCGCTCCGACCATTTCCTCGAGGTTCTTATTGGTGGCGGTGATGAGCCGCACGTCGGCGGTGAGAGTCTTATTCGAGCCGACGCGCTCGAAGGTGCGCTCGCCAAGGAAGCGGAGCAGCTTAATCTGGGTCGAAGCGTCAATCTCGCCGATTTCATCAAGAAACAACGTCCCGCCCTGGGCCTGCTCGATCCGGCCAATGCGCCGCTCGTGCGCGCCGGTGTAGGCTCCCTTTTCGTGGCCGAAAAGTTCGCTTTCCAACAGGGTAGGAGGCAATCCGGCAGGATGGACTGTCACCATCGGTTGCTGGGAGCGCGGGCTAAGTTGGTGAATGGTTTTGGCGATCAATTCTTTGCCCGTTCCGCTCTCCCCTTGCAGAAGCACTGTCGCAGACGTGGGCGCCACCTGTCGCACCACCTCGAGCACCTCTCTCATGCGCGGTGACTCCCCGACTATGGTCTCCAATCCGAACCTGGAATCGAGTTGCCGGTGAAGCGACAGGTTTTCAGCCTCCAGGTTTTGCTGCCGTAGCGCGCGTGCGATGCGCAACTCAAGCTCCTCGATTTGGAGCCGCCCTTTGGCGATGTAATCGTCGGCTCCGCGTTTCATGGCTTCGACCGCCAGTTCTTCCGAGCCGTAGGCGGTCATAAGAATGCAGATGGGCGGCCTGGATAGGGATTTTGCCCGGGCGATGAGCTTCATGCCGTCCTCGTTTGGGAGCCGGAAGTCCGTCAGCAACACGTCGAAGCGGTCCTTCTCGAGCAAGTCAAAAGCGGCCTTGGCGTCCTCGGCCAGGTACACGTCGTAGCGTTCCTGGAGCGCCGCGCGAAGTCCTTCGCGCGTCGTCTTTTCATCGTCCACGATCAGTATGGTCGGGGTCATGGTTCAGCCTGTCGCCGTGGCAGGTCGCAGGCCGCAAAGTAAAGCAGGGGGCCGAGGGTTAAACAACTGGCAATTTGAGGCGTGGCAAATTCCGGCTAAGCAACACCCTGATGCAGAGACTCGGAGAACACAGTGAGACGAAGCTGCAGCCAAAACGGCGCGTGGACATTCCTGGCCGCAGCAACGCACATACGCACTACGGTTCCAGAACATTCGAGGCTGGCCCACCCGCTCCACCTTGCTGCGGACAGGAATGTCCGCGCGCCGTTGCCGCTCGAGACTTTATCGCAGCCCGCGAACAATTCAGGCTATGGCAGCGCAGGGGAACGCATAGAAAACAAAGAGAATGAAAGCTCGGCTGTTCTCTGCGATCTCCGCGTCTCCGCGTTAAATAGCAGCCAGGGGTCTCGTCTCCGCAACTCCTCAATCATGAGAAGGCGCCTCCAGCAGCCGCGGGCGGCGTTCATGCAGCGGCAGGAAGATACGGAAAGTAGTGCCCCGGCCGACCTGGCTCTCCAGTTCAATGCGCCCGCCGTGCGCGCGCACGATCCGCTGCACAATCATTAAACCCAGGCCGGAGCCGCCTTTCTTGGTAGTGTAAAAAGGCTCGAAAATGCGGTTAATCTGCTCCTGGGGGATGCCCCCGCCGGTGTCGGCAACGCTAACCCAGACATCTTCGGAGGTTTCGCTGGTTTGCAACGTGAGCACGCCGCCTTTGGTCATGGCCTGGGCGGCGTTTTTGATCAGGTTCACCAGAACCTGCTGGATCTGCGTGGCGTCAATCGGGGTAAAGGGCATGTGCCGGGCCAGGCGGGCTCGGACTGTCAGTCCGCGGTTGTCGAGTTCGGGCCGGAGCAATTCGAGGGTCTGGCGAACGACTTCGTCGAGGGATGCAAGCTTCAATTGAGGCGCCGCGGGTCGAATCGCATGGAGGAACTGGGTGACGATGTAGTCGAGCCGGTTGATCTCACCTTTGGCCACCGCCAGGTATTGTTCGAGCTTGGCGGCCGAGTCAGCGGCATCACTTTCGGACGCGAGAGGTTGTGAGCGTGGGCGATGCCGCGGCCCAGTGGCCGGCGCACGGAAAGATTCGCTGCGGGTGGCGAGCTTGAGTTTTTTGATCTCACGCTCCATGAGTTGGAGGTGGATGTGCAGGGCGTTGAGCGGATTGCCGATTTCATGCGCGACACTGGCGGCGAGAAGCGTGAGCGCCTGGATGCGCTCGCTTTCGATCGCCTGAAAGGTTTGCTCACGGGCTTCGGTGGCATCGTGCAAAATAAGAGCGACGCCGGAACTGCCTGCGGCTTCGCCATCCAAAGGCGCGGCGTACAACCGCAAGAAACGCGGGCGCGGGTAGTGAACCTCAAATTCGTGCCGGACAATGCCTTGCCCCCCGGCCTGGTCCAAGCCTTTGATTTTCTGAAAGTCCAGTCCCGGAATGAAATCGGTGACGGGATGGCCTTCCGTCGAAGGCTGGAGGCCTAGGAGCCGGGTGACTGCCTGGTTGAAATAAAGAATGCGCCCCGCTTCATCCACCACGAGCAGGCCGTCCTCAATGGTATTGAAGAGAGTTTCCAGGAAGCTGCGTTCGCGGGCAAGCCGCTGGACCACCTTCTGCAAGCCTTCGGCATCGAGGCGCGCGATGCGGACCAGGACTTTGTCGAGGAAGTTAGATTTTCCAGCCATGGAATCGGCAAATCGCCGACAGATTGGTGGCGGTTCTCCCTGCGGGAGAGGGCCAGGGTGAGTTGGAGGGGATCTTCGGATCGCTATAAACATGGCGTTCCAAATCAACTTCCACCCTAAACGTGTGATTGGCGTAGCAAACTCTCAACGGCAATGGGCAAGCCGGCACAAACACCGTCGAACAATCGCCGGCACTGGCTCTCCGAAAGCCGCAACGAGCGTGCCGCCGAATGAATGAATCCCCGTGTTGTCTGATGCGCGTAACCCATCAGGCCTTGCCGGAGGGGCAGTGAATAAATCGCGAGTGTCAGTCCATAAACCAGTGTATGCCACCCGTGGGCATGGCCATCTTCGACCGCCCGCAGGTAGCGTTGAAGCAAGCGAGAGTCTCTCAAAGGACGAAGTTTCTTTAATTGCATTTGTCCAATCCTTTGGCTGGCGTGGGCGAAATCGCTGAGCACAACCTGGCCGACCAGGCTGCGGTCCAAGGCAACCAGTTCGCGGGCTTCGTTGCGCGAGGCATGGCCGTGGGCGGACTGAATGGCGCGCAATTCGATCGGCAGCAGGATTTGCGCGTGGTAGGTCCGCAGAAACCGCCCGAGCGAAGTCATATCTTTGACCGGGCGCAACTGCAAAATCACTGAAACGGAACCCAGCTCCAGCAGTCCGTCCGCCGAGCCGAGTTGTTCAGCCAAAGGATGACACTCCCCAAACCACTCGGCCGGGTCACTCATTGCCACTTGTCGTTGTTCCAGCATGTCCTTTGGCGCGGCCCCACCGCGATTTCAGGAGCGGGGAGCGCGCCTCATCAGGCTTACGGTGAACCCGCCCTGCCCGGAAAGCCAGCCGTAAAAGTGATCAAACAATACATAAAAGCCTTGCCTTGCAAAGGGACTCGTGCTTGGTCCTCCCCCGGAACATTAGCCATCTGCGAGGAAGAATCCGCAGAGCATGGCTGGTGCCAAAGCCCCGCAGAGGGTCGCCGCGAGCGTCCGTATTGAACCTCACACGCATTCTGCCATCGGGAAGTAGCGCAGGTTTCCAACCCGCTGTATCGCCGATTTCCAATCGGCAGAACAGCCGACAGCACGGACGCGCGCGTGAGCACGGCAGGTCCGCAGGCTGCAAGCCCTGCTATACAGCCGGTTGGAAACCTGCGCTACTTCGGCCGCGGCTTTTCCGCGCTGCGACGCCCCTATTCGGTCCGTTCCGTTTTCACAAATTCCGGTTACCACGCCGGAACACTTGGTGACGACATTCGATTTTTTCATTTTGTTGAAAGATTTGTTCCGCTCGGCCCGTATTAACGCGTGGAAAGATCATTGCGCCCTAAAAACTATGAGCAAATTGAATCGCATCACGAACATGGCGGACTTGGCCAGGCGGGCCAAGTATCACGTCGAACCGTTGGCCGACTCTTGCGGGGTGACACGCCAGCACTTGAACCGGTACATCCAGGCAGAGTTCGGCGTCGCCGCCCAGGCCTGGATAGCCGCTCTCTGGCTGCAAGACGTGTTTTCGCGCCTTCAAGGAGGCGAACTCAGCAAACAGATCTTCGCGGAATTCGGCTGCGCCAGCCAGGCCGGTTTCTCGCGACGCGTGAAGCAGCTCTCCGGCGCAACGCCCTCAGCCCTCAAATCCCAGGTAGCTGTTCAAGTTCAATCCCAAAGGGATTGCATCATTCAGCCCAAGGCTGGCCCGACTCAGGGAGGGCTTGCCTTGGGTACTCGCCCATACGCACCCCAACCTTGAATGGGTTGCATACCGGAATCCTATTGAAAGAAACCCATAGCCGATTGCGCTCAATGCTATGGGTGGGCGTTTTTTGGTGTTCTCCAATCCGCCCTCTCCCTGCATCGAGCCAAACCTCCCGTCCAGGTCCGGCCCCACCATCTTCCAAATCTTGACCTACATCCCGGGTGAGGAGTTATTCAAATCCTGAAGGTATTCTATCACCGATCAGTTACAATGGCGGCTCCCCCAGCAAATCAAATCGCTTGAGCTTGTATTGCAGAGCGCGCCGGCTCATGCCCAGCACCTTGGCGGCTTCGTCCCGGTTGCTGGTCACGTGAGTGAGGGTTTGGCGGATGAGCAGTTTCTCCACTTCGGCGAGTGACATGCCTGGACGCACGGTAAAGGTGGTCGCGCTCTGGTCGTGCGCGCGCAGGAAATCCGGCAGGTCCGCCACCTCGATGGTCGAACTTCGACGCGTGATGACCAGTCGCTCGATCATGTTGCGCAATTGCCGCACGTTCCCCGGCCAGGGAAACCGCTGGCAAACCTGCATCGCTTCAGCCGACATTCCCTTGCGCCTCCGTTTGTGCTCAGGATTTGCAAACGGTAGAACAGGTCCTCACGGAATTTTCCCGCCTGCACGGCTTCCTGAAGACGCTTGTTCGTGGCGGCGATGACACGCACGCTCACACGCACCAACTCCGTACCGCCGACCATCCGAAACGCGCCGTCCTCCAAAACGCGCAACAGATCGCCCTGGCCTTTGGGGGAGAGGTCGCCAATTTCGTCCAGGAAAAGCGTGCCGCCATCAGCTAGTTGAAAACGCCCCGGCTTGTTCGCCACCGCGCCCGTGAACGCGCCTTTGACATGGCCGAACAACTCCGCCTCGAGCAATTGCTCCGGCAGCGCGGCGCAGTTCACCGAGATATAGGGCCGGTCGCCCCGGCGGCTTTGCAAGTGAATCATGCGCGCCACCAATTCCTTGCCTGTGCCGCTCTCGCCTTCGATCAGCACCGTCACGTCGCTTTGCGCCACTTCATCAATCGAGCACACGATGGCGCGGACGCCTTCACTCATACCTAGCAACGGGCTGGGCTCCGATCGCTTTTGCAGCCGCAGCCGCAGTTCGTGGTTCTCCGCGACGACGGCTTGGAACTCCAGCGCCTTGGTGACCAGCGCCCGCAACCGCTGCATGTCCAGGGGCTTGGACAAATAATCGTAAGCGCCTTCCTTCATGGCCTGCACCGCGCTTTCCACCGTGCCAAACGCGGTCATCAAAATGAACAGTGTGTCCCGGCTTTTCTCCTTCGCTTCCTTGAGCAATTGCAACCCGCTCATTCCCGGCATCTTCATGTCAGTCAGCACCAGGTTGTAGAGCCGGCCGACGATCAGCTTCAAAGCCTCCGGCGCGTCGTTGGCCGCGTCCACCGCGTAGCCCTCGCGTTTCAGCGCTTCCTGCACTCCGGCGCAAAGTCCCCGCTCGTCGTCCACCACCAAAATGTTGATTCGCGATTTATCCATCAACTGCCCCTTCTGTCCGCATTGGCAAATGCATCGTAACGATCGCCCCTCTGTCCGGCGCATTGGCCACGAAAACCGTGCCGCCGTGGGCGGTGATAATTTGCTGAACAATCCAAAGCCCCAAGCCGCTGCCCTCGGTCTTGGTCGTGAAGAAAGGCTCAAAGATGGCCGACTGCTTTTCCGAGGGTATCCCTGGACCCGTGTCGCAAATCTCGATAGCCACCAGCTCGTTCTCCGTGTCCGCGTGCGCGCTGACTTCCACCCGGCCGTTGCCTTCGACCGCTTGAATCGCGTTAATCACCAGGTTCACCAGTGCCTGCGTAAGCTGGACCGGATCTGCCCTCAGCGTCGGCAAAGACTCGGGCACATCCATCACGATCTCAATGCCGCGTGAGGCGGCTTCCGGACGGAGCAATTCGCAGACGTGAAAGGCCACCTTGGCCAGCTCAACTTCGTGCAAATCGAGCGACGACGGCCCCTGGGAAGGCGCCTGCGCCAGGTCCTCCTCGAGCAACTGCACGTGAATGTCCAGCGAACTGAGGGGATTGCGAATCTCGTGCGCCAGCCGCGCCAGCAGCCGTGACAGCAAAAGTTGTTTCTCCTGCGCCGCCAACTTGTTCAGGTCTTGCCCTAGCGCCGTTGCCAGTATTTTTTCCATTCCCGGCGCGAACATTGCCAGATATGCGCTGCCGAATCCAGACCCGTTCCGGAACGCCGCCTCATCGTTTGAATCGCCGGGGAACTATTTGCATATATACACAGCGTCCTGAGTCTTTGCGCCGCGTGAGGCACGCGGCATGCAGGACGTTGCAGGCCGCGTGCCCTCACGCGGCATCACTTTTGTCGTTGCGTATAGCTATCTGAACCGCATTTTCCAAGGTGTCCGCAACGCATCAGGACTCAAGCATTTCGAATTACGGAAGCTCATCGCTCCGATTTCCTGATCATTAACTTCAAACTCGACCAGGTCTCGTCAACGGCACAGACTTTTATGTCCACGAAGCCCAATGGTAACGCGATTTGCCGGATGACATCTTCGCTCAGGTCGGTTTCCACGCCTGACGATTTCTTTGGCCACGACACCCAAACCACTCCATCGGGCACAATTTGGCGGCGGAATGACGTGAGCGCGGTTCGCAACGATTCAACGTCCTTCGAGAAAAAGTGGACAAGGGTCATTCCCTGGCGAGCCCGGCCAAGCCATGCTACAGCGATCTCGTCCGGAAGCTCGAGTAACTCGACATAACTTGCTGGCGCGCCCACGACGTAAGCTGTCGCATCGGTTTTGTAGCCGAGCTTCTTCCAGAGCGGCGTTGTCGAATAACCGGCCATTTGTCTTAAACCTTCCTTGTTTTGTGGTTCAACTGTCTTTTCCCGGGTCCTTCGCCCACCTTGCCGCCATCGCGTCCAGCAGCTCACGGTTTGGCGCCAGGCCCTCGGCGGGATTGATCACCTCGACCACGTGCAACAAATAGGCCAGAATCAGGTCTCGTTCCGAGCCAATGATGCCTGCCCGCAGGGCGTATTGTCGAAACCATTCATTTGCAAGCAAGCCCTCGAGCTGCCCAACCAGCGCCGAGGTTTGCGCGCGCGCTACCAGAATCCCGGTCTGGATGACGTAATGAAACCAATCCCAGGCCGGTATGCCGCGCAACTGGCCGCGCTCCCAATCCAGAACTGTCCATTTGCCCTGGGCGGAAACTTTGATGTTCCAAGGCGCGAAATCACCATGCTGAATCGCCGCGCAGACCGTTCGGCCACGAAGCCGTTCGAGTACCCCGCCCAAGCGGCCATCTGACCGAACTGCTGCTTCCAATCGCGGCCAATCGGGTGTTTCTGAAATCACGGTTTTGTCCTCCACGGCCAGCCATGAACTAAGCACGCCGGGCATTTCTGTTTGCCGGCTGGCTGTGGGCGAGTCGCCCGGAAAGAATCTCATGGCAAAAGCGTCGGCATGCGCCGACTCCAAAGCCGCCAGCCTTCCCGGTATGCCGGGGATATTGGCAGGCAGGGAAGCCAGAAAGGCCGATTCCTTTCGCACCAACTCCCGCGCTCGATTGCTCAGACCGGTTTTGACGACTGCAATCGGCTTTTGTTGCGCATCGAAAACCAGCACCAAAAACCTCTGAGTATCGTTCGCCGGATTCCCTGCGAGAATACCCAGCGTGGGAACGGCTCCCAATGTGTATGCCGGCGCCTGCCCCGCCGAAGCGTTCGCGCGAAGGTGGGTCCCGCCGTCCGAATCTTTCTCCATGGAACCCAGAAACCGCACCAGAGGAGACTCGTGCGACACCGAAACCGCGATTTTTTCGGTTCCGAACGGCAATCCCACGTTGAGTAATCCGCGTAAGAGGGCTCGCGCCATGCGGGCCCGCCCGCTTTGCGCGGGGTAAAGGTCCAAACACGCCACCGCCGCCCCACCCTGGCAAGGAAACTCATTCAATAACTTAGCGGCGCCCCGACGGCGGCAGCGGAGCAAGGCAGACACCTCACTGGCGCGTCGGCTGAAGCAAAAGCCAGGCCCGGTCACGGCTGCCTTGAATCCCAACGGGATTCCATCATTCAGCCCGCGGAGCGAGGCGGATGCCTCATCGCCGCGTCTGAAGCAAAAGCCAAGCCCAGTCACGGCCGCCTTGAATCCCAACGGGATTCCATCATTCAGCCCAGCGGAGCAACGCAGACGCCTCACTGGCACGTCGGCTGAAGCAAAAGCCAAGCCCGGTCACGGCTGCCTTGAATCCCAACGGGATTCCATCATTCAGCCCAGGGTTGCGAGGCACGAGCTACCCTGGGTAAACCCGCCACGCATCCCCAACCCTGAAAGGGTTGCATCAACAGCCTGCCCGGTCTTTGCGCCCCGCCAGACGATGCAACCCTTTCAGGGTTGGTGTCAATCTCCCGCCGTTGTCCCAGGGTAGCTCGTGCCTCGCAACCCTGGGCTGAATGCCTCCATCCTTTCAGGATGGGCAGGCCGACGGCGGCCCAACGGTGTGTGGCTGAAGATCACGATCATATCGCTTACGAACCGACGATCAGCGCATTTGGTCTCAATTATTTCCTATGTTGCTGCTTGAACCTGACCGACCTGAAAATCTTCGTGGCGGTCTCATAATCTTCTATACTCTTACAATCGGCGACCAAGGTAAGCCCGAAACCCAGAAAGCTCACGATGATAACGTGATCAAACCGATGTCCACTGCCGGAATCAGTGTCAAACGAAACGATTTGAGCAGCGCGTCCCCCTATATGTTCCCTGCGCGACGGCTGAAAAAGTCCAACGATTCTCCAGAATAGGCACCGTAATCAAAAGTGAAGGTCATGTCCTGATCCTCGAACTCAGAGACGTATGAATCAATCCCGTGTTCAGGTGTCTTTTGAAGGTCAGCAGGCAAAGAAAATGTGAATGGTCCGGCATCATAGGTGCGCCATCCCACAGGGCCTCGTGTGGCGCATCCGACCAGGAAGCCCACCAGAATAGACAAAACGCGCATGAAAGAGCCACAGGCACTGGCGCGGGACTCACGCCTTGAATTATGGCATTCAAATTTCATCTCGCTATCAAACCCGCATGCGCCTATGAATCCCAACGGGATTCCATCATTCAGCCCAGGGTTGCGAGGCACGAGCTACCCTGGGTAAACCCACCACGCCCCCCCAACCCTGAAAGGGTTGCATCAACAACCTACGCGGTCTTTGCGCCCGGCCAGACGATGCAACCCTTTCAGGGTTGGTGTCAATCTCCCGCCGCAGTCCCAGGGTAGCTCGTGCCTCGCAACCCTGGGCTAAACGCCTCCATCCTTTCAGGATGGACCGTCTGCTGCTCAGATTAATTTTTTGTCATAATCCACAAAACCTTTGATTAGGAAAGCGTCCCTTTACATCCGGAATTATGCACTGAAGTGCAGGGAAGTCGCGACCGCCGTAATAAAAATTAGCGACACCAAGATAATCACCCGCTCGCTGGCGCGGCACAGCCCTAAAGTAACATTTATGGCCCTGGAGGATGCTGGCGTAGGTGCGGCCGGAGCGAAACCGCCTACCTGAACGAACGCGCACCCTGATGACATTGAGAATTTGGGCCATCATATTGGGATGACCTCCGAAGATCAGGACCTCGAGATGTCCGAACGCCTGGTGTAGTCCGATCGTGTAAGCGAAGTCTGGACCTCGCCCGTTAGTGTATATGGGGCAAACGATCCAACCGTGCTTTTTTATGTCTCTTTTGAACTCGCGCCCGACCTTTTCCCAGTTGTTCATATACTCATCCGGTCTAATGATGCTGCTTGGGCGCGTCGTGCCTCGGGAGTGCGATGTCTAACAGATACGGAACCCCACCGCCTCCGGCGCATTCATTATCGACCAAATCGTTTGGCACAATGCTCAACCATTTCTCGAAACGTTGCATGTTCGGAGTAGTCAAGGAACTCTGCAAGCTCCATCCGAAGCTCAGGCTCGAACACAATCGCAAAATCCATGCTGTCTGCTTTTACGATTGCGGCCCACTTGAGCATTTCTGCCAGAGTGGTTTGGGGCCGAAGCTGCAAGGCTTGCGGACCAACAACCCTGGCCAAGCGCGACGCCCAGCGATGGGCGATTTCTTCCTCGACCGGATTGATGAAAAGGAGCCGGATAAACTCCACTTCAACACTTTGACTGGCAGGGCTTCGGGTCATCGGCCAGATTAATTTTTTGTCATAATCCACAAAACCTTTGATTGTCGAAAGCGAGAAGTTAGTCTTTTTGAATGGCCTGCAAAACAAAACGCGTTACGAGAAATGGAATGGTTATGTCAAAAACAAATGTTATCGGTTTCAAGAAAATCCACCCGGCACGACGGGCGGATTTGATTTCATCCGCATTGACACCGCCGGTAACCGGCTGTTGCTCGGGCACGAGGGCAACAAATCTTTCGATGTGTTTGATCTGGGATCGAAGAAATTGCTCAAAGTCGTGCCCACCAGCACATCACAGGATGCCGTGGCGGACGCGAAGCGCGGGAATTATTACGTGAGCGGCAACGACCCCGGACGAATGGTCATCGTGGACGCCGCCAAACTGGAGGTAACCGGCGAAGTCCCGACACCGGCCAACACCGATCTGATCGCGTTCAACCCCACGACCGGATTGGTCTATGAATGCAATGACACCGCCGGCGAAGTCTGGGTGATTGACCCGGCCGCCAAAAAAATCGTCGCCACCATCAAGGTGGATGGCAGCGGCGTGGAAGATTTGGCTTTTGACCCGGAATACAAACGCCTGTATCAGGCAGTGAAGGGAAAAAACACCATTGCAGTGATTGATCCGGCCAGCAACAAAGTCCTGGAAGCCTGGCCCTGCGCGCCGGACAAGGGAGTTCATGGCATCGCCATCGTCCCCGAAAGCAACGGCCTGCTGGTGGCCTGCACGAGCAAGCTGGTTCTTTTCGATCGTTCCAGCGGAAAGATCACGGCGACGGCGCCGACCGCAGCGCGGGTTGATGAAATGGCTTACGACCCCGGGCTGCACATCGCTTATTGCGCCGGCCGCCAGGGCAAAATCTCCGCGATAGCGGTCGAGGCCGGCAAGTTGACGGCGCTGGCAGATGTGCCGGACGAATCGGGAACCGGCGACATCGTGGTTGACCCGAAGACCCACACAGTGTGGATCGCCTATCAGAAGGCCGGCCAGTGTTTCGTGCAGCCGTTCATGCCGGGCAAGTAATTCGAATCGAATAAGGATTGCCGTGCAGGCAAGGTCTGGCTAGAGTTGTCTCCTCCGAATTTAATCGGCCACACCATGCTGGACAATCAAGCGGCGAAACACCAGGAAGGCGACTCCGGACGGCGATCCTTGAACAAGGCTGCGCTGGCAATCGGTCTGGTTGCCGTGCTGGGTGGAGCCGGGGTCTGGCTTTGGCGCGCGCACAGCGACCCCAAAACCTCATTCACCACAGCCTCAGTAAAGCGGGGCGATCTTGTGGCCACCATCAGCGGCACTGGAACCCTTGAACCTATCGAGGTGGTGGACGTCGGCGCGCAGGTGGCGGGTTTGATCCTCTCGTTCGGCACGGACAAAAACGGCGCCGCGATTGACTACGGGTCTTCGGTCGAGGAGGGAACCATTCTGGCAAAGATTGACGAGTCGGTTTATGCGGCGGACCTGTCGCTGGCCAAGGCCCAAGTGGAGCAGGACACCGCCGGCGAAGTGCGCGCCGCCGCCGACCTTGAGCAAATGAAAGCCAAAGCCGTCCAGGCCGAAGCTGATTGGAAACGCGCACAGGAGCTCGGGCGCGCGCAGTTGCTGGCAACCGCGGACTTCGACACCTACAAAGCCAACTACGGAGTCGCCAACGCCAACGAAGCGGTGGGTGAAGCGGCCCTTGCCCAGGCCAAGGCCGCCACCGTCCAGGCCCGGGCCTTGCTCGAAAAGGCGCAACGAAACATGGATTTCTGCACCATCAAATCACCGGTCAAAGGCGTCATCATTGACCGCCGGGTGAACGTCGGCCAAACCGTGGTCTCCAGTCTGAACGCGCCCAGCCTGTTCCTGATCGCCAAAGACCTGACCCGAATGCAGATCTGGGCGTCTGTGAACGAGGCGGACGTTGGCCGAGTCGTTCCCGGCGCGCCGGTTACATTCACTTGTGACGCCTTTCCCGGCAAAGAGTTCAACGGTACCGTCGGCAAGGTGCGGCTCAATGCGACCATGACCCAAAACGTCGTGATGTACACCGTGGAAATCAACACGGAGAACCTGCAAGGCATATTACTCCCCTACTTAACGGCCAATGTCCGCTTTGGCGTGGGCAGGGAAACCAACGCGCTTTTGGTTCCCAACGCCGCGTTGCGCTGGACGCCGTCCTCGATGGCACAGGTGGCTCCGGACAGCCGGCCTGCCGCCGGCGGTTCTCCACTTGAGTCCAAGGCATTTGGCGGAAGTCAGGCTTTGCCAGGGAACGGACACCGCGGCAACGAAGGCCAACCTGGGAGCCCCGGCATCCCTGCCGGCGAGAAAGCGCAAGGACAGAAGCGCGCCGGAAAGGATGCCAGCGCTCCCAGGCTCGGCGTTTTATGGCTGAAGGATGGGGAGTTTGTTCGACCGTTGGAAGTCAAGTTGGGTATAACGGACGGGGCGAATACGGCGGTGGTGTCGGACACTTTGCAAGAAGGCGAGGAGGTGGTCACTGGGGACATCGCGAGCGGTTCTGTGTCGGCCACGAAGAATCCGTTTTTGCCGCCGGCTATCAAGCGATGATCGCCGGATGAACACTCTTTACCGCATCCTCCGCATGGCGTTGCACGCGCT
>WNFI01068577.1_pt1 | contig 13376 bp, 10 predicted proteins | sample 5400471 | NCBI WGS metagenome assembly WNFI01 (sample SAMN13153348, study PRJNA577476) | soil metagenome | isolation source: 100 cm saprolite on Douglas fir-dominated hillslope | place: USA:California | collected 2013-09-17 | reverse complement strand
GAACTCATCACCGGGATGAAAAGCGCGGACGAAGCCACCATGAAGCAGAAAAAGGCATGATCGCTCCAGCCATGCCCCACCATAAATAGCAGGGGCATTCCCATTCCCGCCAAGATCCCTCCCCATAGTATGTAGGGTCGCCGACGTCCGAACCGGGTCCTGGTATTGTCCGACAGTCGGCCAAAAACAGGATCGGAGACCGCGTCGAAAAAACGGTTGAGCATGATCGCGAATCCCACCAGTACCGGTGAAACACCGAGATAAATCACGAACACCGTATTGACCAGGGTTGGGTAAAGCCAATGCCCCCATACATCGTGGCAGGATCCGAGACTGTATGCGAACTTCTGCGACAATGGCACCCGATCCTCCGGGGCGGTTTTGGAGTACATAACGGACGTGGCAGATGAGCGCGCAGTGGGATTCGGCATGGGATGGGGGCTTCGTGAGACTCAGGACTATTTCAGTAATTCCACTGTTTGTTCATAACGGGTCGAAGAATCTCCTGAACCCGCGCCACCAAGCTCCGATCGCATGGCTCTTCGTGCCACTGAACATTACGCTTCACGGACTCCGGGTTGGCGGAGCTGAACAGGGTCGTAGGAATGTCAGGATGCTGGCTGGAGAACTGCAGGGCTAGCTTGCTGATGGAGGTGCCTTCCTGCCGGCAAAACTCGACTGCGCGGCGAAAAACGACACGGTCATCGGTGCTGGCCGGGTGCCAGTCGGCTGGGCCGCGATCCGTCAAGAGCCCACTGCCGAACGGCGAGCCATTGATGATGCCGATGTTCTTCCGGCGCGCCAGAGGCAGCAATTCGAGCAGCAACGTGTCGTTGAGACAGTAATGATTGTGCACGAGGGCGGCATCGATGTCGTAGTCCGAAAAAATCCGCTGCCACAGATCGACCGGGTAGATACCAAAACTCACCGCGCCGATCCGGCCCTCGCGCTCAAGTTCCTTGACGGCGGTTAACCCCTCATCGAGAGCCCGTTCCGTATGGTTGCGACCGTGATATTCAATATCGTGAATATGTATAATATCAAAATAGTCGGCGCCCAGTCTCGCAGCGCTCTCATCCACCGACGCCCTGATTCGAGCCCTGGAATAATCCAAGGTGTCGTTCCCGTAACTATCCGATGCCGTATATTTGCCGACCTTCGTAGACAGATAGTAACGGTCCCGTGCGATACCACGAAGCGCTTTGCCTAGCACCCTTTCAGCATTCGTACCGCCGTAGGCCGGCGCGACATCAAAATAATTGATGCCGCAGTCGAGCGCGACATGGACTGCCTTTATTGCCTGTTGCTCGTCCACCGTGCGGAAAACACCGCCCAAGGCGGAGGCTCCGAAGCTCAGGGCGGATACTTTTAGTGTCGTGCGACTGAGCGGGTGGTAGTTCATCGTCAGGTTCTCGGTATCAGTGCAGGCAGCATCAACGCAGCTGGTAGTAAAGCACCCCCACCGAGGCGAGTAGAATGAGTGCCACTATGCGCGGGTCTCTCACTCCAAGCAGACGTCCTTTAAGAAAATCAAGAGGATGGTTCCAACAAACCTTCGCCACTTCCTGTGGGTCCATCGCCGGTGTGAGCAAGCTCGTAACGACATAAATCACGACACAGACAACCGCCAGCAAAGGTCCGATGAGCATGAACGGAATGCCCAGCCCATGCACCGGATCCGACACCAGCCCTCCGAAACCTTCCGGAACGCTGCCGGAACCAAGCATCAGTTTTCCGATCTTCGGCAGATCGAATACAAAATAAATCGCGCCGATGATCGATCCCACGTAAAGCGTGGCCATGGCTGCCTGCTTGGTTCCGCGCTTCCACATCACGCCAAGCACGAACACGGTCGTGACCGCCGGTGCAAAGGTCATGGGGATCTTGTTGATCGCCTCAAAGATCGTACCAAACTGATCGCCTTGGGTGGACCAGAGCATGGCAAGTATCATGATGAGTCCCGTGGTGATCCTGCCGATCATCACCACACGAGCATCTGGCGTGTCTGGCCGGCTGCGCTTGACAATGTCCATCGAGATTAAGGTGGCGCAGCTGTTCAGCGCCGCCGCCATGCAGCTCGGAAACACCATTAAGAATACCGGGGTAATTTTGAGGAATCCGGCAAACAATGCCCCATTCTGCCCCGCCTGGAGGCTCTCGGCACCCAGCACCCGCTGCACGTGTGTTTGGTCAGCACACCAATACCAGATTCCTAAAATCGGATAACCAAGGATCACTCCTAGCCAGGAAAACTCGTTGAGCTGTCCGTGTGCGTTAATGACCGGTTGCAACATATGTAGTTGGCCCGGCATTACCGCCGCCTTGAATCCAGCAATGTCATGCACGCCCGCCGCGGGCAAGGCCTGCAGACCCAGCACCGTCACCATGATGGCGCCGGCCAGTAACAAGAATACCTGGACGTTTTCGGTCATGACCACCGCCTTGAGTCCGCCTAACGCCGTGTACGTCACGGTAAACACTGAGAGCACAATGATCGTGGCGTACATTGGAACGCCAAGGAAACTCTCGAACACTTTGGCGGCGGCAAACAGACTGATACCGATGTGGATGAGCAGCGCTCCGAGCAATCCAATGCAGGCGAGGAATGTCCGGGCCGCCGGGCAATACCTTCGCTCCATGAATTCCGGCAGCGTGTGAACCTTCGATGTGATATAAAACGGCGCAAAAATCAGCGCCAACAGAACCAGCGTGAAGCACGCCATCCATTCAAAGTTTCCGATCACCATCCCGTCTTTGGCTCCCCCAGCCGCTAGTCCGACCAAGTGAAGTGTCGAAATATTTGAGGTAAAGACCGCCGCTCCAATGGTGAACCAACCCAGCGATTTCCCAGCGAGAAAATATTGATCGGAGGAGGTGCGCCTACGGAATCCGACTCCAATTCCATAGGTGGTAATGCCAACCAGGTATACCACTATAACGCTCACATCTATCCAGGAAATGTTCATCTATTGTTTCCGTAATTAACTGGTTATGGCGATTTGCACCTTGAGCGTGTTGTCCCGGGCTGTCGCACAGCGCATGGCTTCTCCGAGATTCCCGAGCGGCAAAACGCAACTGACGAGTGGCTGAAGGTTTACCCGCTGGCCAGCGACCAGTCGGATTGCTTCTTCAAAAACATCGCCGTAGCGAAAAGAACCGACCAACCGAATCTCTCGAGCCATCACCTGATTCGCCGGTAGAGGAATGTCTTCGCTGCTCAAGGTACCGATTTGCACGATCACACCGCCAGGTCGCACTAAGTCGAACGCTTGTCGCAGCGCAGGTGAAGCGCCGGATGCTTCGAAAACAGCGTCAAACCCATCGCCAGTAAGCGACCTCACCCGATCCCGTATGTCGCTGACAGAAGGATCCAACTGACAAGTACGCGACGCCCTGAAACGGGGCCCGCCTGCTTAACTGCGTGTAAAGCTACTGCCAATGGCTCCAACATTGCACCCAGTCCGTCGTCCATCCCATCTGGAAGCACATGGCACTGGTCGGCCCTCACGACCACGTACTCAGCAAACGCTCCATCAGTGGGAGGATTCGTGCTCGCACTACCAAGCATGATGGTGTGCCCACATAAATTTCCTCGCCCACTCTTGCAATATTCGCAAACACCGCAGGCTCGAGCCGGATTTACGGTCACGCGCATTCCCGGAACCAGCCGGCTGACGCCTTCGCCAACTTCGGCTACCTCGCCCGACAACTCATGCCCAAGAACAAACGGCTGACTGGGAACGAAGCCCCCACAAAACCCCTTCTCATAATAATGGATATCGGACCCGCATATTCCCACGCGGCGAACACGTATTAGGATCATGCCGGGCTGAAGCACTGGGCGCTTGCGCAATTTTACCCTAATATCCTTCGCCCCATAAAGCACGCCCGCTTGCATCAAATCGTTCACGGCTCTTCCTTGTTTTTAATTCCGTATATCCGTGCGCAATTTTCCCCAAGGATTCTTGCTTGGATCGCTTGGGGGAACCGCTGAATGTATCGGGTCACGATATTTAGCGTTGCCGCGTATCCACCCGATAGAGTGCAAACTGGCCAATCTGTACCTATCATGAGCCGATCAGGACCAAATGTTTCGACGGCTACGTCCAGATAAGGGCGAAAGTCCTCATCCTGCCACCGCCCCCATTCCACTTGGGTAGTGATGCCTGACAGCTTACACGACACATTGGGGAAAACAGCCAACGCTCTTATTTCGCTAGCCCACGGCGTAAACTCATTTTGTCGAATGTTAGGATTACCCAGGTGATTCAACACAAAAGCTTGTTCAGGAAATTCGCGAACGAGCTTGGCAGCAATCGGCAGGTGTCTGGCAAAAAGCAGCAAATCGTAGACAAGGTCATAGTCTAAGAGCCGTGCAATTCCCGCTCGAAAAGCCGGCGCTAACATGAAGTTGTCATCTGGTTCCCCTGACACAACATGACGCACACCGACCAACTTCGGATTGCCTGAATACTTCGCTAACTGCCGGATGATATCCGTTGAGCGTAAGTCTACCCAACCCACGACACCTTTAATAAAGGCGTGTTCGTCCGCTAGGCGAAGCAACCATTCCGTTTCCTCAATTGTTTGGCGGGCTTGGACCGCTACGCAACCGTCGAAGCCGCTTTCGTCCAGCAGTGGCTTAAGGTCCGATGGCAGATAGTCGCGACGCAGCAGTGCTTTGTCTCGTGTAATCCACTCATACTGTTCAGGAACGTAATTCCAGAAGTGTTGGTGCGAATCGATGCGGTTCATGAGAATATCTCACTCGACACTTACAGTGAATGAACCCCCGTAGTAACAGACTGGTCCCGCGTGATATCGCTTTGATCAGCAGCGCTAGCAGATGAAGTCATGAACATCATGCGCTGGGACCTATTGTCGACGCATAGCCTCTGCGGTGCCTCACCACCCATGGCCACGGCAAAGAAGAAAATACAGGAGTGCCTATTATCTATCGGCATTGTAGCGAAACCATTTGAAATCAGCGGGTGTGCGGAGATCGCTTGAATCCTGGGCGCAAAGCACGGCAAACAATCCCGTGAAAGCTAATCCGATTCCACCTTCGTTGGGATAATCGTCGGAGAGAATTGACGCATCGAGTTCCGGACCTGCCGGCTGATCAATCCCGTCGCGATTGACGAAAAAAAACTGCAGGCGATCGAGACTGAGCGTAACCCGCAGTTCGAAAGCCTCGGCGAACGGCAATGGAATCGGATTGGACAAGATATCGCGGCAGCGGCGGTTGTCGCACGCGAGTATCTGCAGTTCGCGTTGGCCGTGGTCGTTGGCCGTCACATAGGCATAATAGAAATTCGAGGTATTGTAGTACATGGCCACCCCCGCACGCTGCTGGAAAGACGAAGGTGAAAACTTAATGCGCGTAGCAACGGTACAACTGCTGTGCAGCACGCGAAACCCCACCAAGCTTTGGTCGAAGCACGATTGGAGTGAGCACCTTCCGTATAGGCGCAAGTATCCCGGATTTTCCGTTAGGCTTAACCAGCTTTCGGCCGACGGTTCCCTCAAAGTGTTCCAATTCAAATTAAGCGCTGTCGCTGAAAAATCGTCCAAATACTCGGTCAAGTAGGGTTTCGCCGAAACGACTGGAAGTTCAATTGAAAGGGCGGGTTCCCGCCCTCCCCCTGCCAACTTTGGCCACTCCCCCGGTGGCCAAGTAATAGCCTGCAAAGCTGTCTCGCGTCCCAAGATACAACGACGCGGCGATCCGGTCGGGCGGCTGCACAGATGCGCGAGGTACCAATTTCCGTCGGGAGATTGCACGAATGATCCATGCCCGGCTTTTTGTAAAGAATGGTTCGGATTGTCGGCTGAAGTAAGCAGTGGATTATCAGGACTCACTTCGTATGGGCCGGTGATGCCGCGCGAACGCGCCACCGTTACCGCATGCTCCCATTCCGTCCCACCCTCTGCGGTGACGAGGTAATAATAGCCATCCTTGTGGTAGAGATGCGGACCCTCCGTCAAACCAATCGATGTTCCGCGGAAAATGTTCACCGGCTCCCCAATCAGGCGCCCTTCGGCCTTGGAGAATTCCTGGAGGAGGATCCCCGCGAAAGCCCCACGATTCAATGCAGTCTTCCAAACCTGACTCACCAGCCATTTGCGGCCATCGGCGTCATGATAGAGCGAAGGATCGAATCCACTGCTGTTGAGGTAAATTGGATCGGACCAAGGTCCGTCGATGTGCGCCGAAGTGATGAGATAATTGCGCACGTCTTTGAATGGACCCGCGTGACATTTGACATCGGAATAAACGAGCCAGAATCGGCCGTCCGCATAACTCAGGGCTGGCGCCCACACGCCTCCCGAGTCCGGATTCCCTCGCATATTGATCTGGGATTGCCTTGTGAGCGCGTAGCCAGCGAGTTCCCATTGGCCCAGGTCCTTTGAACGGTGGATCTGTACGCCTGGCCACCACTCAAACGTGGAGGTCGCCAGAAAATAGTAGCCCTGCGCCCAGATAATGCACGGATCCGGATGAAATCCAGGGAGAACAGGATTTGAGATTTGTACCATGAATAAAGGAGTTGCAGCAATTTAGAGATACAAAGTTTCCGTATTTACAGATCAGCTGACACTATCTGCATACGCTAACGCCGACGGGGACTATGTTTGGCGCCCGGACGCAAACGGCGTTGCCTCAGCTCACACAGAGGGAGGAAACGGTATTCCACATAGGGAGGGCGCGATAACGGAGGGAAACTGGCGGATACGAATATCTCTCATTCACTGATTTTTATTTAAAACTGAGATGGCGAGGCATCGCGGTAAAATGGTTGGCGCGCATTTTTTTGCGCCAACCCTGTTTGTATTTTACGAACTTTTTTAAAATGAGAACCGCGCGCTCATTTTATAGGTTGCGCCGTGAGCATAGATCAAGCCGTAGCGCTGTTGGTCATTGAGGAGATTGTCGATGTTGAATCGCAGTGCGACCTCGGCCTTACGGCTTAACTTGTAGGTATACTCTGCCATCATACTCAAAGTCAGACGGGATTTCGTATCGAGCACGAGCGAGTGGAGTTGTCCATCGGAGCCTGGCACCGCTATCCAAGTGCCGTCGGTAGCATAGCCATTGGTCCATTTTCTCGGGGACTCCCAGGTGCCACCGAAGCCAACGACAAGACCTTTGAGAGCCTCAATGTGCTTGAAGTCATAACGGTTCCACACGGTGATCGTGTGTGCGGGTGTGTCGTCGAGCGACTGGCCTGTCCCAACTCCAATTCCCTTAAACGTGGAGCTGTCTGTGGGGTCGGTATATGCATCTTTTGCGGGAATTCCCTGGAATGTGCCCCAGCCATAGGTGGGGAAATTCCAAATCGCCCACTGACTGCCGAACACGTATGGGACTTTCACATACTTATAGGCTGAGGTCATTTTGTTTTCGTTGTGTGCGTACGTCGCAACGATCTGCCAATCGTCGGTCGGCGAGATAACAAATTGGGCATCCCAGCCCTTGTTTTCGTCGTCAATTGGCACGTATGCACCATCTGTTGAATTGCTCCCCGGTGAGTTTAACAGCGCGCTACCGGATCCGTCAGTCAACGCCTGGTTGTATCCGCTTTCGAACATCCATCCCGGCCAATTTACATAGGATTGCGACTGGAACGTCTGAGCATCGTTCAAAACTTGAGCGCCTGCGCTATTCTTGTCGGGCACTCTGAAGGTGAAGTTGTCACCGGGTTTCAGCGTATGCTTTGGATCGAGGACCTGCATATACGGCTTGTCTTTGATGTAGTTGTAGAAGAGCGGTGTTATCCCATCGATGGCGTAAACGAGCGGTTGGTCAGGTTTGTAATTTTGTGCCATCCTAACCGCATTTGGTGCCCACCAAATGAACCGCGGTGTGCCAGAACGCTTGATTTTATAAGTGGCAATCGTGCCTGAAATTCGGCCGTCAAACAGGTCGAACTTAACCCCAATCTCGTTACTCTTGGACTGGGTCGGTGGAAGAGGGGCGCCTGCTCCGTCGGTTATGTAGTAATTCGGCACGATGCCGGTCGAGTGTACCGCGTACACGGATACGGATGGTAGAATTTTGACGGTTAACCCAATCTGCGGACTATCCTTGGTGGGCGCACCGTTAACTGCCTTTGCTTGGGTCGTCCAAGTCGGACTCGTATCGTCGTAATGTATAATTGAATTAGCCGCATCCGTTCGGTCGTGGCGCACGCCGGCAATTAAATTGATCCTATCTTTTAAGAAACTCCCCTGGTAGACGGCGTAATAACCGAGATCCCAGTCTGTGCTATTGGCACCATCCAACGGAACGACTGGCAGGGAGGGACCTCCGTAGCCCTGACGGGTATAAGAAAAGTATCCGGTATCATCTATCGCCTTGAAATTATATATCTGGTCACGATTGAGCGCCCCACGCGAATTGCTTGATCGCGGATTGCTCCTGACCAAATCGTTCAGCTTTGATTTCTGGTAATTTACGCCGACTAGGAAATTATGCGTGCCCAATAGCTCCACCTTGTAGTTGAGCTCGGTGCGGTATTGGTCGCGCGTTTCGTCCTGGTGGTCATTAGTCCATTGATACTGCAAAACGGCATTATCGGTCGGGGGCAGGTAGTACTGCGCAGTGGTATCATTTGGATTTACGCCGATTTGCGTGTATTCGTAGTGACGATACAAAACATCGCCGAGAAAATGACCGTTCCAATAGTCCGCCGTATTATTTCGATCGAACGGCGGGTTAAAGCCGTTGATAAACGCGTTCGAGACAACTTGGCTGCTCCGAGTTTCATGGGTCCTCTGGGCCCCTACCCTAAGGTATAGGTTTTCCGCGAGCTTCTGATCTACGGTCAACAGATGATTTTGGAGCCCGGTCGTGTGGTATTCGTCAGAACCTCCCCAGTTAAACGTGCGAAGGTTGACCACTCCAGCGAGCAGAAAATCGGCACGTCGCGAATTCGCATAACTACCATTGCTGATATCCACTCCGCGAACGCTCTGCAAATCACCCGAACCGGTCACGCGCTTTGTGCCCCACTCATTGTCGAATGTAACAAGTGTGTTGGCCCAAGGGCGGAAACTAACAACGGGGGAAATAAACTGTCTCTTCTCTTTGTAGAGATCTACGAAGCTCCCATTCTGCTGCAATGCTCCAGTTAGGCGATACAGCACATGACCGGTCTGCGTAACCGGGCCTGTGACGTCCATAGCTGCGCGTTGCCAGCCTTCGTTGCCCGCTTCTATTTCCAATACGTTTTGCGCCTTCTCGCTCGCCGTAAAGCCCTTCCGGGTGAAGCCATCACGCAGCACCGAATCCGTAACTAGGCCGCGAATTTTATAGGTGGTGTCATTAGGATCACGAGTGGCACCCCGAGCATCGTTCGAACCTGCAGTGGAAGCGCCGTCAAAGGTGCCTGGATTAACAAGCCCGTCTACCTGCGAATTAAGGACCACGCCGCCAGAGAAACGGAGCGCGTCACGCAAATTCGATGAACCCGTATCCCGAATAAATTGGGAAGTAATTACCTCAAGATCCATCGGCACATCCTTGATGGGCGTGGATAGACGAGTCCCCGAGGTTGAGTTTGTGGCCTTATAGCCACTGTCCTTTTCGGTGCTGATAATAAACGGGGAGAGCACCCGGGTTTCCTCCTCGATCGAGCCACTTTTATTATCGCCTGTGGTGCCCTGGGAAACATTGCTATTCTTGTCAGGCGCCGGGGTATCAGCGCAAAAGGCTTTGGGGAGGGCTGACGCTGATAAACTGAGGAGCAACACTATCCGAACTAAGTGCTCCAGTGCTAATCTTGCCGGTTTGCTAGATTTCATCTGTTTTCGTTGTTTGTGGTTTCGGGGCCGCGATCAAATCCTTATCGCCGCAAGCTTGCTCATCATGCGCGAGGGCAACTCGCGTAATTAGAGAATTAGCTCAGGGGTAAAGTTGGATCACGTTGTATCGCCTCAAACGAGGCGGGGGTGACGCGTAATAGCAGAGTCATGCAATTTGCATGTGTCAATATATTATTACGTAAATTTGCGTTGTTTTTGCATAACCACTTTAAGGTCTCCAAAAATATAATTCATATTAATTTATCTATCAACGTGTTACTGATATAAAATTGAACAACGGAACCCAGCACATTGATTTATGTCGACTAAATTTGCATAACTATTTGTATTATCTTGCATGCATTCTTCGAATGTTTTTTCTGCAATTTAGGAGCTCGAGCAAATGATCCCCATAAAACAAGATGCCATCGCAAAGCGGCTAAATCTATCGATTGCGACCGTGTCACGCAGCCTTGCTAACCATCCAGCTATAAGTGCTGAAACTCGCACTCGCGTACTCCGCGTCGCCGAAGAGCTTGGATACAGAAAGAGCACTACACGCGATGCCACGTCCAGTCAGCGGGCAAAGACGATTCCCATTGGAGTCTTCGTCGGTCTCCAGCCGAACTCCTCTCCATTGGCAACATTTCCGCTTATCTTGAAAGGTATTCAGGAACGGGCAAAAAACGAAAACGCTTCGATCGAGGTCATCTATCAAGATCCGAATCAATTTAATCCCGACGCCCGCACAAATCCCGTGATGCGTCAGATCCGGGAAGGCCAGTGGCGGGGCATCATCCTAATTTATCCCTACCTACCCAAAGTCGTAGAGGCACTTGCACGCAAAATTCCTGTGGTATCAACCATGGAGGATTACGACAGCCTCAGTATCGATAGTATAGATACAAACCATCATAGCGGAATCATGTCCATGGTTAACCGACTTGCCGCTCTCGGCCACCGCAAGATTGGATTTGTAACGTGGGCGTATCCGACAAGTGGACACTGGAGCGCACAGCGCTTCGCTGCGTACGTGACAGGAATATTTACTAACGGCTTGGAGTTTCGCCTAGACTGGATCCTGAATGTAAATAAATCAGCGCCTGTCCTCAGCGCCAGTCAGATTGCTGACGAAGCAGCCCGTAAAATACGCGAAGACGGCGTCACTGCCTGGATCTGCGCAGCGGATCATCAAGCCTACCAACTCATGATGGATCTCGATTCTCGCGGCATACGTGTTCCTGAACACTGCTCGATAACGGGCTTCGACGGGATAGAGCCGCCGCATTCGCTGAAGCCTGTTACCAGTCGGCTTGTTCCAAACGAAACAATCGGCTCTGCAGCATTGGCTAGATTGCTTAATCGCATTCAACACCCCAAATCGCATCAACGAAAAGTCCTCGTCGAAACACAATTTGTGGAAGGTGCAACGATTGCCACGCCGTTCGTGAGCCTAGACCCTGCGACGCCGATACTTACGACTTAAAGCATCCCGTAAAGGCTGATTCCTTTTTTAGCGGTTGGAAGTCGCTTCCGTGTCGTTCGTAGTTCCGCTAGGTGAACGAAGTAGGATGCGGCTGGTGAATTCCGTGGATCGAATTCGGTTCTGATCTTGAATTTGGAATCTTGAATCGAGCGCTGCCTAAGCTGCGCTCCCCACCCTTCCTCTTTTAACCGGCGGCACGCGGCTCCGCCGCCGCCGTCAACCCCATGCTTTTCTTGATCTTGTGTACGGAGTCGCTCGATACACCGAAGTGTTTGGCGACGTCCGCCGTGGAATTGCCCGCTTGCAGCGCAGCGGCGATCTGGTTGCGCGTTTCGGGCGGGACTGGAGTTGGGCTCTTCCGCTTGGCCGCCGGTTTCTTTCCCGCGTCCGCGGTGTCATCGTCCGGCGCGAACATCTTCGCGTACCGGGCTTGCATCTCCGGCGAAGCGACCTCCATCAACGCGTCGATCAGCTCGTCGACACTTCCCAGGCTGTACTGGGGTGGAATGGCGCGCAGAATCACTTGCCGCTCCGCAGTGCACTGCGCCTTGACTTCGTCGAGCTTCGTCTGAAGCACCACCGCGATGTCGTTGTAGGTTTCGTAATCATTATCGATGCCTCTGAGTGGAATCATGGTGTTATTGATGATTTGTGATTTATGATTTTACGGACGGGTGAAAATCGAAGTGACGTATGGTATTTTGGGACGTGTGTGTGACGCGTGACATGCGATATCGGAAGTGATGAGTTGGCGGAAAGTTGAGAGTTGAATGTTGACGGTTGAGAGATCGTAAATCCGAACGTGTGACATGTGACGTGAGGTGGGCCGACGCGTCCCTGCGACGGCTGTTTGCGGTTTCAACCTCCGCCCGTGTTTTCGCTCCGTGTTTTTTGTGATTCCTCTGTGACCTCTTTTCACCTTCGTGCCCTCTGTGTTTAAATACATGCGTCCCTGTCTCTGTGATCTCCGTGTTCAATTTGCTGATCTTTTCTGATCTTGAATCTCCTTCTTGAATTTTGAATTACGCTAGCGGAGCTAGCGCACCCCTAGTTCGTAGAATTCTCCGTTCACCGCGACGGCATACGACCCCGATTTTAGACCTCGCACAACGAGTCGCGCGTAACCCGGAGGGATCTCATCGACGACCGCCGGCAGGCGCGTATCGCTGAAACCTGCGATGCCCGGCGCGAGCCGGTAGAGATTCACCCGCCGCATACCGGCGGCGTCGCGCTCGATCGGCGCTACTTCGATCTTCGGCACGTCCGCCAGCTTGGGATACTGCAACACCGCACTCCGCGGCAGCGGCGTGATCTCGCCCTTGTACACAATCATGACGCGCTCTCCGTCCACTGCGTCGGGCGGCGCCGTCGCGGCGAACGTCACATCCGCGAGCTTGTCGGTGCGCGGCTTCGCACCATCGGCGCGACGATTCAACACACCGCCGAACAAACCCACCGCGCTGGTCAACAGCTGCTCAACCGGCGACGACACCGCCGCGCCATTATGCGTCAAAGGCCGCCACGTCTCGCCGACGAGTACGAACGCGGCAGGCGCGGACGCGTCCGGGTTTACGGTTGTCGGTTGACGGTTTACGGTGTCCGCAGCCGACGGCGTTTCGACTTTCACCGACGCCGCGACCGTCGACGCAGTCGCGACTGGAGCCGGAAGATTCAATGGAGGAAGCGCGGCGGGCGCAGGCGCGGACGCGCCTAGGTTCAATGTTGCAGGTGGAAGGTTTGGAGATCCGGACGGAGTGGCGCCTGTCGGCGCGCTCACGGTTGACGATTGACCGTTTACGGTTCCCGAACCAACGGTAGGAGCTCCGCTCGACGGAGCCACAGCGGTCGATCCCGGAACCGACGTCGTAACCGCTGGCGCGTTAGTTCCGCTAACCGTCAACGGAGAACCGCTAACCGTTAACTGGGCCGCAGCAGCGGCCCTCCATTCCGCGATCGCCTGCTTCACCTGCGCGTCCGGCACGCGTTCCAAACTATAGGTTTGGTTGCCGCCGCGGTTGCGGCCTTGCAACCGCGCGCCGTCGTAGGTCAGCGTCACGTCGATTTCCTCATAGTCCTCGAGCAG
>WNFI01384241.1_pt1 | contig 13377 bp, 11 predicted proteins | sample 5400471 | NCBI WGS metagenome assembly WNFI01 (sample SAMN13153348, study PRJNA577476) | soil metagenome | isolation source: 100 cm saprolite on Douglas fir-dominated hillslope | place: USA:California | collected 2013-09-17 | reverse complement strand
AAGCGCGTGCGGCCGCTGCCCCAGATCGCCGGTCCGCCTGCCGCTTCCGGTCCGCCCGGCCTGCCCGTCGACGCGTCCAAGGCAGAGCACCCCCGGGGGCGCAAGTGACGACGGTGACTGCCGACACCGGGACCACAGCCGGGGCCACTGCCCTGATGGCGGTCAAGAACCTGCGGAAGAACTTCGGCGGAGTCCATGCCGTCGACGATGTCTCGTTCACTGCGGAGCGCGGCCAGGTGACCGGCCTGATCGGCCCGAACGGTGCGGGAAAGTCCACCGCGCTGGGCATGATCGCCGGATCGGTCAGGCGCACGTCAGGCCAGGTCCTGCTCGACGGGGTTGACATCGCGGGCCTGCCGAGCTACCAGGTCGCCCGGCGCGGCGTGGGCCGCACTTTCCAGCTGTCGAGCGAGTTCCCGCAGCTGACGGTGCTTGAGAACATGCTCACGGCGGTGCAAGGTAGCAGGGGCGACACGCTCAGGTCCGCGCTGCTCGGCAAGCGCTATTGGCGCTCAGAGGAGGACGCGAATCTACGTCGCGCCGCCGAGCTGATGGAGCGGTTCAGCATGACGTCGAAGGCGAACGAGCTGGCGGTCACGCTGAGCGGTGGGCAGCGCAGGCTGCTCGAGATCATGCGGGCGCTCATGCCGCGGCCGCGGCTGCTGCTGCTTGACGAGCCCATGGCGGGCGTCAACCCGGCGCTCAGCCGCCAGATCGAGGAGTACCTGCTCGAACTCAAGTCGGACGGGTTGTCGATGCTGATGGTCGAGCATGAGATGTCGGTCGTCGAGCGGCTCTGCGATCACGTCGTCGTCATGGCGCAGGGAAAGGTGCTGTCGGATGGAACGCTGACCGAGATCCGGTCTGACCGGAGGGTCCTCGATGCCTACCTGGCCGGCTGAACCGACCGCAGACGGCCGCGAGTGCCTCGCCGTCCACGACATCACCGTCGGCTACGGCACGGTACCGATCGTTCACGGCGTCTCGCTGACGGTGTCGTGGGGAACAGTCGTCTCCGTCATTGGCCCGAATGGGGCTGGCAAGTCGACCCTGCTTAAGGCCCTGACGGGCCGCCTCAAGCCGCTATCCGGCAGGGTGTTGCTCGACGGCGCCGACGTCACGGGAGCGGCGGGCAACGAGCTGGCGCGGGCCGGCCTCGGGTACGTGCCGCAATCCGGCGACATCTTCGCGCCACTCACCGTTCAGGACAACCTTGAGATGGGCGCCTACCTGCTGCCGCGACGCGCCGTCGCCGAGCGCATCGACAAGGTGCTCGAAACGCTGCCCATCCTCAAGCCCATGCTCAAGCGGCACGCCAAGACGCTGAGCGGCGGTGAGCGCAAGCTGCTCGCGATTGGGCGTTGCCTTGTACTGCAACCGAAGATGCTAATCCTCGATGAGCCAACATCCAACCTAGCGCCGGCGATGGCGCATTTGATCCTGCACGAGCACGTGGTGTCGCTCGCGCGGTCGGGTACCGCGGTGCTGCTGGTCGAGCAGCGCGCGCGTGATGCGATGGAGATCTGCGACTGGTGCCACGTCATGGTGGCCGGGCGCGTCGCGATCAGCTCGGCACCCGAACCCCTCCTGGCGGAGCAGGACTTCGGCGAGCTCTATCTCGGCGCCAGGGCGTCGGCCGGAGATGCCGCGGATAAGGAACCGGCGGACTTGGAACCGGCGGACGCGGCGGACTTGCCGGGCCTGCGCCATGACTCGCGATACGCGGGGACAGGCGGCGACGAATGAGCACCTTTTATACTGCGGACCTGGTGTACGTGTCGGGCGCGTTCCAGCCGGGCATGCACGTCGAGGTCGACGACGGCCAGATCATCTCCGTGACGACTGCCGAGCCGCCACCGGAGGCAAGCCACCGGAGGTTTCCGGGGCACGCGATATTTCCCGGTGCCGTCAACACGCACTGTCATTCGTACCTGTCCCTGCTGAGGGGCGAGCTTGACGAGCTTCCGCTGGCAGCCTGGCTGGCCGAGGTATACCGGGAAGTGGCGGTGTTCGACGCCGAGGCCGCTTACGTCGGAGCGCTGCTCGCCTTCGGGGAGATGTTGCGAGCCGGGACGACGACTGTCGCGGATTTTTTCTACCTGAACGGCGCCGGGAACGGCAATGTGCGGGAGGCGCTTCGCGCGGCACATGATCTCGGCATGCGGGTCGTGATGGGCCGCACGCTGCTCGATGCTGAGTGGGGCGGACCGGCGACCAGAGAAAGTGTGGCTACAGCCGAGGCCCGGTTCCGCGAGCTCGCGTCTGAGTACCGCAGCGACCGGCTTGTCACTATCAGTCCCGCCCCGCACAGCCTGTATGGCTCCTCCAGGGCGATGATCGAACTCGCGGCCGGCCTCGCGGAAGACTTCGAGACGTTGTGGTACATGCACGTCTCCGATTCGGCCTCGTCGACCGAGCGGGTGCGCCGGGAGCTCGGCGGCACGTCCATTGAGCTGCTCGAGCAGTGGGGTGTGCTTTCTTCCCGGCTGGTCAGTGTGCACGGGATCTGGCTGACCGAGGCCGAGCTCGACCTGCTCGGGAGATGCGGCGCACGGCTGTCTTACAACTGCGCCAGCAACATGTTCTTCGCCGAGCGCATCATCCTGCTCACCGAGTTCGCGAAGCGGGGAATCCGCGTCGGGCTCGGGACCGACGGCGCGGCTAGCAACAACGCGCTCAGCATTTTGCGCGATGTCCAGATTGCCGGGCTCGCGCAGCGGCTGCAGGCCGGCCGTGTCACCGAGATGCCCACCGACACGCTCATCCGGCTGGCAACTTGTGACGGCGGCGCGGTGCTGGGCCAGCCGGTCGGTCTGCTCGAGCCCGGGTACCGGGCCGACTTCATCGTGCTGGACCTGACCGATCCGAGCCTGCTGCCGACCGCGGGGCTGAAATCGCACATCGTCCATTCGCTGGCCGGGACCGCGCTCCGCCACGTGTTCTGCGACGGCCGGCAGGTTGTGCGCGACGGTCTCCGGCGGGCACGCCGCCGCGGTGCGCGTGGCCGCCGGCCAGTTCATCGAGATCACCGACGTCGAAGGCGGCCAGGTGGCCGAGCCGGTGGCGTTCGCGGTGGAACGCCACCACGAGTGGCTGTCGACCACGCATACGCGGTCGGCAACGATGCGGCTGAACCTTCAGGTCGGCGACCGGCTCGTGTCGAACTGGCGGCGGCCGATGTACGAGATCGTGTACGACGATGTCGGGGTGCACGATGTCATCACGGCCATGTGCGACGAGAGGCGCTATGTCGTTGACTACAACGTCCAGGGCCACCGTAGCTGCCGGAGCAATTTCGTTGAGGCTCTCGCGCCCTACGGAATTGAAGAGTGGGAGATCCCCGATACGATCAACTTCTTTCAGAACGCGCCGATCAGGCCGGACCGCAGTTTCGGAAACGAGCAGCCGCTGAGCAAGCCAGGCGACCGGCTCGTGCTCTCGGTGCTGATGGACTCTCTGTTCGCGCTATCGGCCTGCCCGCAGGACCTGAACCCATGCAATTCCTTCAATCCCACGCCGGTCCGGCTGCGGGTAGCGGACAGCTGGGAGTGATCGATACTCGATGATTGCAGATCGGGGAGGTGGCCATTGCGAGCGCCAACCGAGATCGCTGGGCTGGTCGTCGACTGCCACGCCCATTACATACCGGACTGCTTGATCGAGGTTCTCAGCGCCGGGGAGCAATTCCCCGGAATCGAGGTGCGGACGGCCGGGGAAGAGCTGAGATTCTCCTTCCCTGACCTGGGGATGTCCCCGCCAGCGCCGGCCCGGATATCCTGCCTAGCGGATTTCACGTCCTGGCTAGACAGCAACGGGATCGACGTCCAGATACTGAGCCCGTGGACCGACCTGCTCGGTTACACGCTGGCTGAGGACGAAGCCTGCGGATGGGTCAGCTATCTCAACGACAGCATGATCTCGGCCGTCTCCGGCAATGACCGGTTCGCGACCCTCGCCGGCATTCCGCTGCCGCATACCGATGCGGCGGTAGCCGAGATACGGCGGGCGCGGTCAACCGGGCACGTCGGGATCGTCATCGGGACCGCTGCGCCGGGCGCTGAACTGGACGACCCTCGTCTCGATCCGGTCTGGGCCGAGCTCGCGCGCACCGGCATGCCGGTCCTGCTCCACCCCGTCTTCTTGGCACGCGATCCGCGACTGCGAGAGCACGGCATGGCGAACGCGGTTGGCCGGGCCCACGAGACGACGATCGCGCTGTCACGGCTGCTGCTCAGCGGAACACTCGCCCGGCACCCCGGACTCCGGATGATCGCCGCACACGGCGGCGGCACGCTCCCATTCCTGCTGCGAAGGCTGCAGCGGGCGCATGAGCTGAGCCCTGGCAGTAGCGCGCCGGCCGAGGCGTTCGGCCGGCTCTATGTTGACAGCGTCGTGCTCGACCCGCGCGTCCTCGCCGCGCTGCTGACCATGATTGATACCAGCCGGGTACTGCTCGGCTCCGATTACCCGTTCCCGTGGGAGCCAGATCCCGTCGGCCTCATCGGCGCGGTTCCAGCCGCTCGCCAGGCAGCGGGCGCCATCCTCGGCGGGAATGCTTGCGAGATCTTCGGCCTGCGGAACTCGCCGGCCTCGAAAGGCCTGCACGGCGAGCGCGAACCGGAGGACACCCGATGACTTACCCGATGGCGCAACCCGGAGAGGTAGGCCCGGCTGGCGATGTGCCCGCTGACGCCATCGTGCCTGCGAGCCGCCTGGTGCGGACCGGCCGGCATTACTCGCTGGCTGTGCCCCGGTTCCGCGGAATGCCGCTGTTTCCCGGGCACCCGGCTTTCGAGGTGCTCTCCTTTCGGACCCCGCACGGGATCAGCGTGGCGGGCGAGCAACCGTGGGGACCTGGCAACGACGCCCAGCTGGGCTACATGAGCGAGCTCATCATGGGCACCGCTCACTCGGGCGCTCACATCGACGCGCTCGCGCACATGACGATAGGCCCGGACGCCCGCTGGTACGGCGGCGGCAACACTCACGATCACCTGGGCGACTTCGGGCCCACGCACGGCGACGCGGCGAAGCTTCCGGGTATCTTCACCCGCGGCGTCCTGCTTGACGTGGCTGGCTGGCAGGGAGTTCCGTGCCTGTCCAAGGGCCAGCCGATCACCGCAGACGATCTTGCCGCGACTGCGCGTGCGCAGCGAATCGAGGTGCGGGCCTGGGACGTGGTCCTGATCAGGACTGGCTACATGTCGTTGTGGCCGGATGTCGAGAAGATGCGCGCGCACCGGACACCAGGGCCTGACATTTCCGCGGCCGAATGGCTGCGCGACCGGCGAATCATCGCCACGGGCAGCGATACGGAGACTTACGAGGTGCAGCCGGCGCCGCCCGGGCCGCCCGGTCAGCCAAGCAATCCGCAACCCGTCCATACCAAGCTGCTCATCGAGCACGGCATCTACCTGATGGAGAGCATCTACCTGGAGGACTTGGCGCGGGACCAGGTATACGAGTTCCTCTTCGTCGCCGCGCCGCTGAAGGTAACCGGCGCCACTGGCTCCATGATCGACCCGCTGGCGGTGATATGAGCATCTCGCCAACCGTGGTGTTCCCCGCGTCCGAGGCTGATGTGATCTCCGAGCTGAGTTGCGGGGAGGACGAGACGGTCCGCCCGCTAGCAGGCGGCACGGCCCTCGCGTTGCTGGCCAGGTACGGGTTCCTGCAGCCGACACGGCTGGTGAGCCTGCGCAACATGCGCGGGAAGCTGGGACACATCAGCAGTTCGCGGCCGGGCACGCTGCGCATCGGTGCGATGGTCACGCTTACCGAGCTCGCCCGCTCCCCGCTGGTGGCGCAGGCGGCGAGCGTGCTCGCCGCCGCGGCCGGCCTCGTGGCCAACGTCCGCGTACGCAACGTCGCCTGCCTGGGCGGTCACCTGGCCCATGCCGATCCGCACATGGACCTGCCGCCCGTGCTGCTCGCCCTGGACGCCCGGGTCGAGATCCGCGGTCCTACAGGTGTCCGATGGAGCACGGTGGACGATCTGGTGTCCGGGTACTACGAGACTACGCTGGGACAGCAGGAGTTGATCACCGCCGTCGAGGTGCCGGTTGCCGACGGGCGGTTGGCCGTGTACAGCCGATACACGGCAGCGGCGGCTGACGATTGGCCTTCGGTTGCCGTCGCCGCTGCGATGCAATCGCGAGATGGCCGGATGGCTGAGCCGCGGATGACGGTTGGCGCCGTCACAACGTCACCGTTGCGGCTAAGCGAAGCCGAGGCGCTGCTCGATGGTGTGCAACTTGACGACGCTGCCCGCCTGGAATCGGTGTGCCGCGACGCGGCGGACGCGGCGGCCGGGTCGGTGCGCCCTGGCAGCGACCTCCATGGATCCGCGGCCTACAAACGCGAGATGGTCCGGGTGCACGCCAGGCGGGCGCTGGCCGGGCTGCTCGCGCAGCGGGGGCGGGAGGACGGCCGATGAGCGAGATCGGCAGGTCGCGGCCGGTCCTTGAGGCACGGTCCAAGGTCGACGGCACCGCCGACTACGTGATCAACCATTTCAGGCACCGGATGCTACACGCTGCTATCGTGCGCAGCACCCAGCCGCACGCCGTGCTCGCCGGCATCGACTCCGAATCGGCCCGAGCGATCCAAGGCGTCCATTCTGTGCTGACCGGCCAGGACGTGGCCCAGGTCATCAAGGACCCCTATTACGGCCCGGCCTTTCATGACCAGCCGATCCTCGCTCTCGACAAGGTGCGGTATGTCGGCGAGCCGGTGGCGGTGGTGTTGGCGGAGGAGCGGCACGTCGCCCTTGCCGCCGCGGCCCTTGTCGACGTGAGCTACCGTGACCTCCCGGCTGTCTTCGACGCCGTCGCAGCCTGCGTTGAGGACGCTCCGCAGGTGCACGAATCACTGCGACCCGGGGCGGCGTTCGCTGACCTCAGGCACCTCGCCGGAGTATCCGGCACCAACGTCGCGCTGCACACCCGTCTACGGCACGGCGACCAGGATGCTGCGTGGGTCGGCGACGGGCAGGTCTTCGAGCACGAGTATCAGACGCAGCAGGTGGCGCACGCCCCGCTCGAGTCGCACTGCGCGATCGCCGAGTTCGTCAGACCCGATCGCCTGGAGGTCGAGTCGGGTACGCAGAGCCCGTCGTTCGTTCGCCTTGAGCTGGCTCGACTGCTCGGCTGGCGGGAGAACCAGGTGCGGGTCATGGTGCCCTACCTGGGCGGCGGGTTCGGCGCCAAGCTCTATATGAAACTTGAGGCCCTTGCGGTCGCGGCAGCGCTAATCGCCTGTCGCCCGGTGCGCGTCGCGATCACGATGGATGAGCAGTTCTTCACTATCAGCCGGCACGCGTCCACGACCCGGATCCGCACCCGCGTGGATGAGGCGGGAAGGTTCCGGGCCCGGGCAGTCGATGTCTACTGGAACGGCGGAGCCTACGCGGACATCGGGCCGAGAGTCACGCAGAAGTCGGGCTATATTGCCGCCGGGCCATACCGCATCGAGGCCGTGTCGATCGACTCGCGCGCCGTCTACACCAACCGCACCCCCGCCGGCGCGATGCGCGGGTTCGGCGTCCCGCAGATGGTGTTCGCCCACGAAAGCCATGCCGACGAGATCGCCTCAGCGTTGGGGATCGACCCGATCGAGCTGCGGCGGCGCAATCTGCTGGCCGACGGTGACGTGCACGCCACCGGCACCAGGCTTGAATCCGCAGCCACCACGGAGATCCTGGAGCTGCTTAGTACGAAAATGCGCTGGGCCGAGGAGATCGACCGCGGGTCGGGGACGGTGCGGCGCGGCCGCGGTGTCGCAATCGGCCTGAAGGCCGTGGTCACGCCCACGACGTCGGCGGCGCTCGTATCGCTGGCCGGCGACGGGAGCGTGACCGTCCGCCAAGGGACGGTAGATATGGGCCAGGGCTCCGCGACGGTGATGGCAGTCATCGCCGGCCAGGCGCTCGGCGTGCCGCCCGAGGACATTTCCGTGCTGCCACCGGACACCGACGCGACCCCGTACGACATGGGCACGCTGGGCTCACGCTCTACCTTCCACATGGGCAACGCCGTCCTCGCCGCCGCGCTCGACCTGAAACGCCAGCTCGCGGCGCTGGCCTCGGAAATGACGGGCGACAGCTCGGGTGACATCAGCTGCTCTGCCGGACGCGTGGGCGGCCTCACATTCGAGGAGATCATGACCGCACGGCACGGCGCCCAGGCAGGCACCATCGTGGGTTACGGCAGTTATACGCCCCGCAGTGTTGCGCCCGATCCGGAGATGGGGCAGTCACCTGCAATTACGCCCTTCTGGATGGTGGGCGGCGCCGGTGCCGAGATCTCGGTGGATGTGCAGACGGGGCGCATCGCGGTCGACCGGATCGTCTGCGTGGCCGACGCCGGGGTCGCGCTGAATCCCGACGCGGCACGCCGCCAGGTCTCCGGCGGCGTGGTTATGCAGCTGGGGATGACGCTGTCCGAGGAAATGCAATACGAGGACGGCCAGCTCAGTAACCCGGGTCTGGCCCTGTACAAGGTGCCGACCGCGCTTGACGTACCGCGCGAAATCGAAGTCTGTCTCATTCAGCATCCACATCCGGACGGGCCGTACGGAGCGAAGGGAATCGGCGAGACCGGCACGTTCGCCGTCTCGCCGGCCGTGGCCAACGCGCTCGCGGATGCGACCGGGGTGCGGATCCGGAGCCTGCCACTGACCGCTGAAAAGGTCCTGCAGGGCCTGCACCGGCGTGACGGACGGAGGCTCGAGTGACTGCGGGCCGCACGACCATTACTTTCACGCTCAACGGCCGTGCCGTCGAGGCGCAGGTCAGGAACGACGAAACATTGCTTGAGCTGATGCGCCAGGAGTTCGGGCTTTACGGCGCCAGGGAGAGCTGCGGCCAGGGCGTCTGTGGGGCGTGCACGATCGAGGTCGGCGGGATGCCCGTCTCGTCGTGTTTGTACTGGGCCGTGCAGCTGGATGGGGCCGAGGTCAGCACGATCGAGTCACTTAGCCGTGACGGCACTCTCGACCCGGTCCAGCAAGCCTTCATTGACGCTGGGGCATTCCAGTGCGGGTTCTGCACGCCGGGAATGATCATGATGTGCCGGGCCTTGCTGCGCGACAACCCGGACCCGTCCGATGACGAGATCAGGCAGTGGCTGTCCGGCAGCATCTGCCGCTGCGGGGCATACCCGGAGATCCTCCAAGCCGCTCACGCCGCAGCGGCAGCGATTCACGATCAGTCCGGCGCAGGCCGGTGACCAAGCCCACGGCCCTCAGCACCTTGGAGCCCATATGACCACAGCCACAATGGACGCCTTGATTGTGCACGCGCCGAACCGTTACTCGATCGAGCAAGTCGCGGTGCCATCGCCGCAACCATACGAGGCGCTGTGCCGGGTCCGCGCGGTAGCCATCTGCGGTACTGACGTGCACATCATCAACGGTGACTTCCTCGGATTCTGGCCGCCTACCATGCCGTTCACGCCGGGGCACGAGTGGGCCGGAGAAATCGTGGCCCTCGGGCAGAACGCGGAGCTGTTCGGCTGGGAGGTAGGCGACCGGGTAGCCGGCTCCTCGCACGCCGGCTGCGGCTACTGTCGTCAGTGCCAGCTCGGGCGGTACCAGCTCTGCGACAACTATGGCCAACCGAACGTGCACAGCCAGTACGGGCATAACAAGCCCGGCGCCTTCGCCGGCTATGTTGTCCAGTCGGTCAAGAGCCTTACGCACATCCCTGACAGCATGAGCTATGACCTGGCGGCGATGTGTGACAGCACCTCCATCGCCATGCACACGGTCAATCGCGCTCGGGTCAGGCCGGGCGCGAACGCGGCGGTCTTCGGCGCCGGCGTCATGGGGCTGCTGGTCGCCGAGTGCGCCAGGGTCGTCGGGGCCGGGCGCGTGATCGTAGTAGGCCGCGGCGAACGACTCAAGCGGGCGGCAGACCTGGGCTACGAAACCGTCGACTCCGGCTCACAGGATCCAGTAGCCGAGGTCCGGGCGACCACGGCCGGGCTGGGTGTCGAGGTAGCGCTGGAATGCGCCGGCTCAGCGGAGACTATCCGCTGGGCCGTCGATGTGCTGCGGAAGGGCGGCCGCTGCTCGGTGATCGGCATTCCAATGGAGGCCGTCGAGTTGCCGATTCAACGGATGGTGCTGGATGAGCTCGACTTTGTGGGCGTTCGAGCCAATACCGGCGAGATGTCCGACGTCGTGCCGCTCATCGCGGACGGGCGCATCCGAGCAGGTGAGCTCATCACCCACCGGTTCGGCCTCAGAGAATTCGCCAAGGCCTATCAGACGTTTACGTCCAGACTGGGCGCGGCGCTCAAGGTGATCGTTCGGCCCGACCAGGATTGATCACACCGGATCGTGGGGTCCGAGATTGGCTGCCTCTCATTGACGTCACCCGCATAATCCACGACAGCGTCATTGAGGCCTGGCCTCGATGAGACTACTGCGGCGGTCATTCGCTCACGGACCTCAAGCGGGCCTGCCACACCAAGAGTCGGTCCGACCGCACGCGCGGCTCGTCAGGGCGCTCAAATACCGGAACGAGGAACAGGTAGGCGCCATAATCCGCGATCACGTCCTTGCCAGCATTGAGTACCGGCGGTGACCGGCTACGACCTGCCGGGGATCGGCGGTCTTTCGCGGGCCTACCTTTCGGGGCAGCTGAATCCTTCCGCGGTGCTGGATGACACCCTTTCCCGGATCGCGTCCAAAGACAGCCAGCTTTCGTCGTTTGTCGCGATCGATTCTGATCGCGCTCAGCAAGCCGCCGCAGCCGCGGATGCAGAACTGAAAGGGGGCCGCTGGAGGGGACCGCTGCACGGCGTGCCGGTCGCAGTTAAGGAACTCTTCGACGTCGAAGGCCTGCCCGCAACCTACGGTTCGAACGCACTCGCCGGGGCCGTGGCAGCTGCCGATTCCGAGGTCGTCAGGCGGCTCAGGCGCGCGGGCGCTGTCATCGTGGGGCTGACACGATCGCATGAGTTCGGCTGGGGCATCACAACGATGCATCCAAGCGGCGTCGGGACCAGCAATCCGTGTAATCCGGACTTCGTCAGCGGCGGCTCAAGCGGCGGGTCTGCCGCGGCCGTGGCCGCTGGCCTCGTTCCGGCCGCAGTGGCCAGCGACACCGGCGGATCCATCCGGATCCCCGCAGCACTGTGCGGAGTAGCCGGCGTCAAGCCGACATTCGGCCGAATCCCGCGCGATGGCTGCATGCCGCTTGCGCCCTCCCTTGACACGCCTGGCTTCATCGCACGCACACCCCATGACCTTGTCATCTTGCTCAAAGCGAGCGCTGGGTTGTCGGCATCGGATCCGGCCTCCCGCATCGCCGACATGGCACGCCCCGGACCGCTGCGTCCCACCCTTGCGGACCGCCGCGTGGGCGTCTCACCGGACCTGCTTGACACGCCCATCGCCGCTCCGCACGCGGCGGCCTATCAGCACGCCATCGACGTTCTCTCCGGACTGGGCGCCCAGATCGTCCAACTCCGTATGCCTGCCGCGGGCCAGTATCGCGAGGCGTTCAACGTCATTCAGATGGCCGAAGCCTATGACGTCCACCACCGGCGGCTCGCATTGTTTCCTGACCGCGCGTCGGATTACGGAGAAGACGTGCGCCGGCGGCTCGAGCGAGCGAGCGCGATCGACATCGGCACGTACTTCGCCGCATGTGACAGCCGACTTCATCTCGTCACAGCGCTTCACGGGGCGCTCGCCTCCGTTGACGTCCTGCTCACGCCGGTGAACCCGTGCACCCCGCCGCGGCGAATCGACCCGGACTACGTCACTGCGCCTGACGGCACTCGCCAGCCATTCCGAGACTTCATCATGAGCTACACGGTTCCGCAGAATCTGGCCGGCGTCCCCTCGGTAACAATCCGCGCGGGCACTGATGAAATGGGGGTGCCGTGCGGCGTTCAGCTGACTGCGGCGCGCGGTCAGGAACTTGGCGCGCTGCAACTGGCTGAAGTCCTCGACACGGAAATGGGTTTCGCCACACCCAGCTGATCACGCCGTAGCCAGAAATTGGTGGCTCGTGAGTCAGCAACGAGGACGCGAAGCGGGCGGCGAGGGTCAGGGTTGCCGCGGTAGCGGGCCAGGTGTCCTCAACCGGCAGGCGTGCTCAGCCACCGGTCTGCCAGGAGCGAGTACCATCCGCCCCGTGGCTGGGCGGACTCACACCAAGCTGGGCGCCGGGCCCGGGGAGATCGCGATGTACCAGATCTTGGCTTCCCTGGCGCCTGCCTGCAACGACCACTTCACCGATTTGCTGCTTCCCACCGCGATCACCATCGACCCCGGCCGGGGTCTGCTCGTCCTGCCCCACTACGACGGTGAGGACCTCGCCGCACGCTGGAGCGAGACCGATGGCGGTTCCTTGCTCGGGACCGCCCTGGCCGCCAGCATCGCGGCGGTCCTGAAGGACCTGGCCCGTATCGACACCGCGTGCGTGACCACCGATCCGGTGCTGTCGAAGATCCCCGGCCTGGCCTTCGACTACGCGGCGACCCTCACCCGGTCAGCAGGCATCGCCCGGCAGCTCACGCGGGCCGGCCTGCTCTCCCGCGAGGACTGCGCCAAGGCCGAGCAACTGCTGGCCCACCACCAGCACACACCCATGATCGTGAACAACGGCGACTTCTACCCCAGAAACCTCATCGTGATGCCGGCCGGCCGCATCGTGATCGTTGACTGGGAGACCTACAACCCCAACAGCCCCTTCCATACCATCGACCATCCCGAGAACGTGGCAGCGGTCTTCTACGTCCACATGTGGGGCAACCCTGCCTGGCAGGCCGCCTACCGCGTCGCCCTCAACGAGCGCTTCGCCTTCTCCGCGACCAGCTTCACCAAAGCGGTGGTGATCCAGGCACTCGAACTGGCCAACATGTGGATGAACGACACCGACCTGCACCTGGCGGCCATTCAGGCATCGATCGTCACCAGCACCCTCGCGAAGACCCGAGACCACTGAAAAGCGGCCTGGCCGCACCGTCCACCAAAGAACGCATCCAGCTTGTGCGCGGACGGCTGCGCAAAGACATGGCCGGCAACCAGCCCACCCGGCGGCGCAACCCCCCACCGCACCGAAGACACAAAAAACGCCCGCCTAAGCCGTCCGACGTTGCGCCCGGGACAATCCAATGTCGCTGAGATCACCTCATTGGAGGAAACGGTTTAGCCTGAAGGAGTTCGCCACAGCCCACCACACGTTCACATTAGGCAAGGTGCGTGAAGGATGGCGCTGCCCAGCCGAAGCCGCCAAGCAACAACCGCGAATCCGCGAATGTCACGCCTGGCTCGGAGCAAGCACCAAGCTAGAAACCACCTGTTATCGGCCTATTTATCTGGGCACGGATCGATGATCAACGGCAACGCTCTTTCGTGACG
>WNFI01130616.1_pt1 | contig 13377 bp, 10 predicted proteins | sample 5400471 | NCBI WGS metagenome assembly WNFI01 (sample SAMN13153348, study PRJNA577476) | soil metagenome | isolation source: 100 cm saprolite on Douglas fir-dominated hillslope | place: USA:California | collected 2013-09-17 | reverse complement strand
GTCTCGGCCAGCGCCGCGACGACATTCGGCCCGACCGTGATCGGCGGCACGAAATGCCCGTCCATCACGTCGACGTGGATCACGCGTGCTCCCGCCGCGAGCACCTCCTTCACCTGTTCGCGCAACCGCCCGAAGTCCGCCGAGAGGATCGATGGGGCGACCTGGACGCCGGACAGGAGCTCCCGGGCGCGGGCGGAACCGTGATCGCTCATGCGGGCCGCAGTCTACGCGCAGCCACGGCGCGTAGAACCAGCCGACCGACGACGCCTACGCCCCCGTCACACCGCCTGCAGCATCGAGTCGCCGCAGTTGTTGCACTTGAGGATCGCGGTGCTCGACATGCGCACGATCGTGGAGTGCTCGCCGCAGTTCGGGCACACGGAGGTGAGCTCGAAGCGGTGCAGGCAGTAGACACAGCGGTAGCGGCCGGGCAGGTTCGTGGGGCGCAGCCAGGGCTCACCGCAGTGGGGACATTGGGGGCCGAGGTCGATCGCCTTCGCGGCGGCGGGAGGGATCGGCTGCTGCTCGCCTCCGTCCATGCTCAAGCCCTCCTCATGCGGGCGATGAAGAACCCGGCCGTGTCGTGGCGGTGGGGCAGCGTAAGCAGCGCGCGCCGCTGTACGGCCTGAACGCGCTCGCCGTCCGCCACGCGGGCGGTCATCGCGAAGTCCGGCATCTCAGCGGCCAGGTCGTCGAGTTGGAGATCGGGGTGGCAGTCGAGGAAATCAGCGATCAGCTGCTCGTTCTCAGTCGGCGAGATCGTGCAAGTAGAGTAGACAAGCACACCTCCCGGACGTAGCGCCTGCGCGCCGCAGTCCAATATACGGAACTGATCCTCGCGATGCTTCGCGATCGCGTCGGGGCCCGCGCGCCACCTGAGATCGGCCCGCGCCTGCAGGGTCCCCAGGCCGGAGCACGGTGGATCGACGAGCACACGGTCATAGCGCTCCGCGGAGGGCCTCGGCTCTCGCGCGTCGGCCCTGACCACGCTGACGATCTCCGCTCGCATCCGCCGGGCGCTCTGCTCGAGCGATCGCGCCCGGCGGGCTCCGGCCTCGACGGCGACGATGCTTCCGCGGCCCTCCATCAGCGCCGCCAGATGAGTGGTCTTCCCGCCCGGGGCGGCGCACAGGTCGAGCACGCTCTCCCCGGGCGCCGGCGCGAGAGCGCGCGCGACGAGCATCGCCGCGCGTGATTGCGCCGTGAAGGCCCCCTCGCTCCACAGCCGCGAGGCGTGTGCGTCGAACGGCTCCTCGAGGATCAGCGCCTCCTCGATCAGCGGGTCGCGCCGGCTTCGCACGGGCAAAGCTGCGGCCAGCTCCAGTGCATCGCAGACGAGCGTGTTGGCCCGCAGCGTCAGCTGGCTCGGCTCGTTGTCGCGGGCCATCAGCGCACGGGCCTCGTGGGGGCCGAGCGCCGCCCACCACAGCTCCGCGATCCAGCGCGGGTGGGAATGCTTGATGGCCGCCTGCTCGGCGGTGTCGTCACCGAGGCCGCCGAGCAGGCCCTCGCCGCCCTCCCGTGTCGCGCGCCGCAGCACGGCGTTGACGAGCCCGTGCCCGCCGCGCCCCCGGACCTTCGCGAGCTCGACGGCGTCGGCCACGACGGCGTAGTCGGGTGCGCCTCCCAGGTACAAGAGCTCGTAGAGCCCCAGCCGGAGCGAGGCGAGCACCGGACGGTCCAGGCGCGCCGGCGGGCGTCCGGTCAGCACCTCGATCAGGTGATCGGTGGTCCCTGCCCGCTGGATCGCGCCGAATGACAGCCGCATCGCGAGCGCTCGGTCGCGGCCGGACAGCTCCGCGGCCTCCGCCATCAGGGCCTTCTCGGCGTAGGCGCCGCCCTCGAAGACGCGTCGCAGCACGCGATGTGCGCAGGAGCGTGCGGGGGCGACCGCGGCGCTCGCGGCTGCCGCGTCGGGTAGATGACGCTCCATTGCCTTCATGATGGCTATCCGTTGCGGCTGGCCGGCGCCGGCGAGAGGATCTCGGCGAGGTCGCCGGCGAGGCGCTCGGCCTCGGCCTCGCCGAGCGCAGCGGTCGTGATGCGGATCGCGGGCGAGCCGGCGGTGAGTTTGTAGCGAGCCCCGGGGCCGACGACCCAGCCCCGCGCCAGCAGGGCCGACATCGCTCCCGCTTCGTCATCGACCTGCACCCACACGTTGAGGCCTGAGCTGCCACATGCATCCAGGCCCCGCGAGGCGAGCGCTCGCAGCAGTCCGTCGCGCCGCCGCGCGTAGAGCCGCCCGGCGAGGGCGACGCGGTCTGCCACGGCCGGGTCGTCCCACATCGTCGCCACCAGGCGTTGCAGCACGTGGCTGACCCAGCCGGGACCGCACCCGGCCCGCCCCCGCACCCGCGCGATCGTCGCCTCGTCACCACTCAGCACGGCGAGCCGCAGGTCGGGTCCGAGCGCCTTGGCGACCGAACGAGTCGCCGCCCAGGGGCCCCCTGCCGCTGCGAGCGTGTGCAGCGGCGCGCCGGCGACGGGGCCGAGGTGGTCGTCCTCGATCAGCAGCACCTGGGTATGAGCCGCGAGGATCTCGCGCAGCGCGGACGCGCGCTCGGCGTCCAGTGCCGCGCCGGTTGGATTCTGGCCGCGTGGCGTCACGACCACGGCACTTGCTCCGCGGCGAAGCGCCCCGAGCAGCCCGTCGGGGGTGACGCCGCGACTGTCGAGCGGGACCGGATCGAGGTGCATGCCGAGCGCCCGCAGCAGGTCGTAGAGCGCCGCGTAGCCGGGGTTCTCGACCGCAACTCTGTCTCCTGGCCGTAGCCTCGCCTGCAGCACCCGCTCGATCGCGTCGAGCGCCCCGCTGACAACGCAGATGTGTTGATCGGGGACGCCGTCTGCACGCAACGCCCGCCCGGCGTGCTCGATCAGCTCGGGCAGCTCGGGAGCCTCCCCGTAAAGCCTCACGGGCTGCTCACATCGCGCCAGCGCCTCGGCGAGGTCGGGCAGCAGCTCGGCGTCGGGATTGCCGCGCGAGAGATCCCGCGCGCCGGCCGGAACCGCCATCGGCCGCGGCCCGGGGACCAGCGGCGGCCGCTCGCCGATCCTCGTGCCCCGGCGTGGCTCGGTGACGACTACGCCGCGCCGGCGGAGCTCGGCCAGGCCGGCCGCGACGGTCGCGGGGCTGAGGCCCGCCTCGGCTGCCAGCCGCCGCACCGATGGGAGGCGCTCGCCGGGCTCGAGCTGCCCCGCGGCGAGGGCGGCCTCGACCTCCTGGACGAGGCCGGATGCGCTCCGGGCCTCGATCCTGTACTGTGTCACCTCAGTCATCGGTCTGTACTATTACAGATTGGGAGGTCGACGTGGCCAGCGGCATCGGCAGAACAGCACCGGCTGGACCCCCCTCGGATCGGGTCAGGTTGCGGCGCAAGCGCGAGCGCGCCAGCTATGAGCGCGATCAGATCGACGCGATCCTCGACGAGGGCCTGATCGCACATCTCGGGATCGTCGAGGAAGGCCAGCCGATCGTGATCCCCACGCTGCACGCGCGCGACGGCGACGTCGTCTACTGCCACGGCTCGAGCGCCAGCCGTACGCTGCGGACACTTGCAGGCGGCGCCCCTGCGTGCCTGACCGTGTCGCTGATCGACGGGCTCGTGCTGGCGCGCTCGGCGATGCACCACTCGGCCAACTACCGTTCGGCGATGGTGTTCGGCAGCGCCCGCCTGGTCGAGGATCGCGCCGAGCGGATGCACGGCTTCGAGCAGATCGTCGAACGCATCGTCCCCGGGCGCTGGCCGGAAGTGCGAGCCCCGAGCGAGAACGAGCTAAAGGCCACGACGCTGCTCGCTCTACCGCTCGAGGAGAGCTCGGCGAAGGTGCGTACAGGCCCGCCCCTGGATGACGAGGAGGACTACGCGCTGAGCGCCTGGGCGGGCGTGATCCCGCTGTCGCTGCAGGCCGGCCGGCCGGAGCCCGACCCGAGGCTCCCCGAGGGGATCGCGATCCCGGACCACGTCCGCGCCTACCGGCGCGGTTAGTCGCCCAGGCGCGGCACGCCGTGCCCGCGCAGGAAGTCGGCGGCCGCCATCGGCCTGCCGCCGGGCGGCCGCACGGTGATCAGCTCGAGCGTGCCGGGATCACAGCCGAGCAGCAGCCTGCCGTCTCGCGCGAGCAGCTCGCCCGGCACAGGCCGTTCCCCTGGGGGCTCATCGGGCAGCGCGGCGGCGATCACGCCGAGCACCTCCCCGCCGTCGAGCACCAGGCGACTGCCGATGTGCGGTTGCAGAGCACGCACCGTGCGCTCCAGCTCCACGGCCGGCCGGTCCGGGCGCAGGCGCCGGTCCTCGGGACCGATCTTCTCCGCGTAGGTCGCCTCGCCCGCCTGCTCGACGAACGGAGGGGACTCGTCGAGCGCACGCAGCAACAGCGTCGCGCCGAGCTCCTGCAGTCGCTCGGCGAGGCTCCCGTAGGTGTCGTGCGGCAGGATCGGCTCACCGGCGGCAAGGCACAGGGGCCCCTCGTCGAGCCCGGCGGTCAGGCGCATGATGCTGACCCCGGTGCGGTCGTCGCCGGCCATGATCGCCCGCTCGACGGGGGCGGCACCACGCCAGCGGGGCAGCAGCGAAGGGTGCACGTTGAGGACCTCCTGATCGGAGAGCAGCGGCTCGGCGATCAGCGCGCCGAAGGCGCAGACGACCACGACCGGCTGCCCCCCGCCCGAGCGCGCCGCGGCCTCGATCACCGTGACGGAATCTGGCTCGTTCACCCGTAGCCGCTCGAGGATCGCGGCGGCAAAACCCGACGTGCCGAGGTAGACGACGCTCAAGGGCCCCGCCTGTCCCTCGCCTAAGCGGCGCTGGGAGCGCGCTGGGCCTCGCGCATCGCCCGCATCGCTTCCTTGCGCGCCTCCTTGGAGATGCGGTCGAGCACGAGGATGCCGTCGAGATGATCGATCTCATGCTGGATCACGCGCGCCTCCAGACCCTCCGCGTCGACTTCGATCTCCTCCCCGGCGGCGTCGCGGGCGCGGACCCGCACTGCCGTGTTTCGCTCCACCTCGACGTGGACGCCGGGCAGGCTCAGGCAGCCCTCTTCGCCCGGCTCGAGCTCATCGCTGCGCCACTCGATCTCCGGGTTGACGAGCACCGTCACCGGCTCCTCGGCATAGGCCTGGTAGACCAATACACGATGCAGGATCCCCAGCTGGGTGGCGGCGAGGCCGACTCCGAGCGCATCGTGCATCAGGCGCCCCATGCTCTCCGCCTCTTCGGCGAGCTCGGCGTCGAAGCGCTCGACCGGAACCGCCTTCGCGCGCAGCACCGGATCGCCGAACTTGCGTACCAGCCGCAGCGCGGCGTCCCGGCGCGCTCGGGTCTCGGGATCGAGCTCCGCGACCGGCGGTGCGTCGGACTCCGGCTCGACCTCGACGTCATCGGCCAGCGAGGCGGGTACCCGGGGCAGCTCGAGGTCGTCATCGCTCATCGCCGCCCCAGTTTATGAAGGCACTGTCGCGGGCGCCACCCGACCGTGACGCGAAGACGTGAGCGCGCCGCCGCTACTCAGCGGTGCTTCTTGGGCGCCCCGAGGGAAGCGCTCGCCACGCTGGTGTGGCTGGCGCCCGCCGGGTCGCGGGACGCGATGGTGACGCGGACGCGCAGTGTGCGCCTGCGAGCCAGCAGAGCGCGGGCCTTGCGGTTGAGATGCAGCCGCACCGTCACGGTCTTGCCGCCGGGGACCTTGAAGGAGCCGCTCGCCAGCGTAAGCACATGCGTGTGGGCCGAGGCCGCCACGGCGCCCGCGGTTCGGACGGTGACGATCCCTTCGCAGCTCGTCTCCCCGGCTGGGCAGCGGATCGCGACGCTGAAGCTGCCGTTGCCGGCGGCCTGCAGAGCGCTGCCGGCGAGCGTCGCATCCGGGTTGGCGAGTTCTTTGAATCCGGCCACGCCGATGCTGCCGGCGCCGGGAATGAGCGCTTCGGCCGCCTTGCGAGCAGCTTCTTCGGAGGCTCGCGCGCTAGCTGCGGCTTCTTCTTCAGCTTTGTGCTTCGCCGCTTCTTCTTCGGCTTTGTGCTTCGCGGCTTCTTCTTCGGCTTTGTGCTTCGCGGCTTCTTCTTCGGCTTTGTGCTTCGCGGCTTCTTCTTCAGCTTTGTGCTTCGCGGCTTCTTCTTCAGCTTTCTTCTTCGCGGCTTCTTCTTCGGCTTTCTTCTTCGCCGCTTCTTCCTGTTCTTTGATTTCCTGTGCAGACGGTTCGGTCACTTCGATTTCGACCGACTTGGGGGCGCTTTTCAGGCCGTAGCCGTCGGTGACCGTCAGCGTGACGGTGCGTTTGCCGGTCGTGGTGTAGGTGTGGCTCGGAGCGAGCTCGGAGCTGGTGCCGCCGTCGCCGAACGTCCAGCTGTGGGTCGTGCCGGTCGCCCCGCCTGGGTAGGGGTCTGTCGAGCCGGCGCCGCTGAAAGTGAGCGATTTCCCAACCACGGGTTTTGCGGGCAGCGTGATGAAGGCGATCGGGAGGAGTGGTTCGAACAGGCTCAAGGAGGCAGGCGCACCCACCCCCGAGGGGCCGTCGAACCCGGTGCTCGCGTTGCATGACGCGGTGCCTTCGCAGTCGAAGCGCCATTCCGGCCGGCCGAATTCGACGAGTTCGTGGTCGATGCCACAGCTCGCGCCTTCTTCGTTGCAATAGCCGTTCCCGCCATGGGTCACGTCGAACACGGCGGTGGCGTCGCCGAGGTGCCCGTAGAGCGTCAGGGCCGGATCTTCGACGCCGGCGGCGCCGCCGGCCAGCGCATACATGCCGCTGATCAGGGGCGTCGACAATGATGTGCCGCCGATCGTCAGCCAATTCTTGCCGTTTTTGAAGCGTTCGCAGATTTCGCCACAGTTGTAGCTGTCGAAGATGTCGAAGCCGGTCAGCGGATCGGCTACAGCGGCGACGTCCGCGGCCGACCGTTTCGCGCCGCAGCCGGTCGCGGCGAAGCCGGCCGAATCCTGCTGCCACAGGGGCGCTGAGAACAGAACGCTGCAGCCGCCGCCGGTGGCACCTTCCACGAACGCCGGTCTACTCGACGGCGTCCCGTCATCGTTCCAGACCGTCTCGGAGGACCGCTTTTCTGCAACGGTGAGTTTCAGGCTCGTCCCCCCGACGGCGATGACTCCCGGCATCGAGGAGGGAGCGTTCGGTCGCGCAGGCGCCGGTGGCGCGAACCCTTCGTAATAGCGGACCCAGCTGTCCCACCCCTGATCGCCGGTCGCGGCCGCGATCACCACTCCCGGGTGGCCGTAGTGGGCCAGGTCTTCGCTGGAGGCCGTGAACTCGTAGCCGCCATAGGAGTTCGAGACCTCGGTCGCGCCGAGTTCCACCGCCTTCTCAACCGCGACCCCGAGGTTCCTGAATTCCGTGTTCTTCGCCTCGACCAGCAGGATCCTGCAGTTCGGACACGTAGCGTGGACGGCCTCGACGTCGAGCGCGATCTCCACCGACCAACCCGATGTGTCGGCCGCCGGCAGGGACGTCGTTTCGCCCGTCTGACCCACCTTCCTGAAGCATTTGTTCACTTCGGTGCAGGCGGCGAGCCCGTATTCGGTGTCGAATTTTTTCAGGTCGGCTTCGATGCTCGGGTCATCGAAGGCGTCGACGATCGCGACCGTCTGCCCGGAACCGCCGCTGCTCGGGTCATAGCCGTAGGCGCTCGCGAGCTGCGCGGGGGTCAGCCCGCCCGCGGGCCCGGAGGAGGCTGCGCCCGCCCTCAACTTGAAAGGATGGACGCCAGGCGAGCCGGCTTCGGAGGCCGGGACGGTGTGGCGCACCAGCGCGAAGCACGTCGCCTGCCCAGCAGGTGGCGGCGGGCAGGCTCGCTGGATTCGGGCGTAGCCGGTTTCCGGTGCCGGCATGGCCGGCCCGGCCTGCGCCGTTGCGGCGGAGGCGAGCAGGACAGCAAGCGCCGTGATCACGAGCCCGCCGAAGCTGCTGCGCGCTCGCACGCATGAGTCTCCTGAATTGATCTCCACGTCCCCCTCCAGAGCCCCTCTCGGCCCGTATCTCCCGGCGCGACCAGAGCCCCTCTCGGCCCGTATCTCACGGCGCGACGAGCGGGACCGTACCAGATGCGCGAATCCTGCGGCAAGATCCGACCGCCCTCGTGCAGCGCGGACTCGCGGACGGTGGTGATTGCTCTCGAGCGCTACTGCGGATCGACGTCGACGCTGAACGTGACCCCGCTGTGGCGGCGCCCGGCGGCGACGGCCGTGACGGCCTCTCCGGTCGCCGCCACCGCCTCCCGCCGGTGTCTGGTCTTCACCACCAGCACCTGGCGCTCGCGACCCCGCAGGCGGAACAGCGCAGCCGGACCGAGCAACCTGGTGGCGGCCTCTTCCGGACCCGCATCGAGGCCCGGGGGCGGCCCTGCCGCGGCCCGCGGGAGCGCAACCGTCAGCCGCTCGCGCAGCTCCTCGGCGGCACGCCTCGCGGCGCTCGCCTGCTCCGCCCCGAGCACGATCCTGATGAGATGCCCGAACGGGGGGTAGCCGAGCGCCCGGCGCCGCTGCAGCTCCTCGGCGAGAAAGCCGGTGCTGTCATGCCGCGCGGCGTAGCGGATCGGACGCGCCTCGGGGGCGATCGTCTGCACGAGCACCCTGCCGTCGCCTCCCCGGCCGGCTCGTCCCGCGAGCTGCGCGATCAGCGCGAATGTCCGCTCCTCGGCGCGAAAGTCCGGAAATCGCAGGGTGGCGTCGGCGTCGAGCACAACGCCGAGTGACACGTCTGGGAAGTCATGGCCCTTGGCGACCATCTGGGTACCGATCAAAGCGCCGCTGCGGGCGGCCTGGAACTCGGCGAGCAGCGCTCCGGGCTGGGCGCTTGCGCCGCGGCCGAGCACGTCGGCGTCGAGCCGGAAGACCGGGAACTCGCCGTCATCGAGGACCCCCGCGAGGTCGTGGGCCAGCCGCTCGGTCCCGGCGCCGTGGCGCGCAACGGACGCCGAGTCGCAGTCCGGGCAGCTCGACGGGGTGCTCTCGCGATGGCCGCAGTGATGGCAGGCGAGGTATCCGCCGGCGCGGTGGAGGACCAGCGCGACATCGCATTCCGGGCAGCTCCAGACGCGTCCGCAGGACCGGCAGGACAGGAAGTTCGACCAGCCACGACGGTTGAGCAGCACGATCGCCTTGCCACCGTCGTCGCGCACCTTCGCGAGCGCGGCGGCGGTCGCGGGATGAAGCCCGCTGCGACTCCCGCGCATGTCGAGCACCGAAACGGGCGGCAGCGGACGGCCGTCGACGCGCCTGGGCAGCTCGAGCCTCGGCATGCGCTGCGAGCTCTCCGGCCGGGGCGTGGCGCTTCCGGCGAGCAGCAGAGCGCCGCTCCTGCTCGCGCGCTCTGCGGCGACTTCCCGCGCGTCATAGCGGGGATCCCCCTCGTGCTTGTAGGAGGAGTCGTGCTCCTCATCGAGGACGATCAGGCCGAGGCCCGAGATCGGCGCGAAGACGGCCGATCGAGGCCCCACGCATACGCGCGCCTCGCCCTCGCGCAGCCGCCGCCACTGCTCGTAGCGCTGCCCCGCTGTGAGCCGCGAGTGCAGCACCGCGACGGTCTCGCCGAAGCGCTCGATGAAGCGGGAGACGATTTGCGGCGTCAGCGCGATCTCGGGGACCAGCACGATCGCCCCGCGACCCCGCTCGAGCGCCGCCGCGGCGGCGCGCAGATAGATCTCGGTCTTGCCCGAGCCCGTCACGCCGTGCAGAAGCACCTGACGCGCGTCGTCGCCGGCCAGGGCCTCGAGCAGCGGTGCGAGCACCGCCTGCTGGTCGTCGCTGAGCGCCGGCGGCCTTGGGCTCGGCACGCCCACAGACGTGTGCCGCGGCGCCGCCACCGCCCGGCGACGCCGTCCGCTGAGGCGGCGGGCGGCCCCGGGGGGCAGCACCAGCCCGAGCGCGCGCGCGAACGTCGAGCAGTACTCGGCCGCGATCCACTCGGCCAGGCGAATCAGCTCAGCGGGGACGCCAAGCTCGAGCGCACGGACGGGTTCCAGCAACCTCTCGGGCGGCACCTCGCTGTCCTCGCCCAGCCCGATGACGACGCCGAGCATCTGACGCCGCCCGAACGGCACGACCAGCATCGACCCGATCTCGACCTCGTCCCTCAGCTCCTCGCCGAGGCGGTAGTCGAAGGGCCCGCGCAATGCGCGGGCGGTGGTGATCGGCTCCACCTGGGCGATCGTGGGGGCGGCGCGGGTGGAGCGGCCGGGGTGGATCGGGGCGGAGACTCCCACCGCCCCGACCCTAGAGGGCGATGCGGTCAGAGCCCGGCGGCTGCTCGCAGCAGCTCGGCCTTGTCGGTGCGCTCCCACGTGAAGTCGTGGTCCTCGCGTCCGAAGTGCCCGTAGGCAGCGGTCTTCTGGTAGATCGGGCGGTGCAGGTTGAGCTCCTCCCGGAACGCGCCCGGGCGCAGGTCGAAGACGTCGCCCACCGCCTTCGCGATCTGGCCGCGGCCGATCTTCTCGGTGCCGAACGTCTCGACCATCACCGACACCGGGTGGGCGACGCCGATCGCGTAGGCGACCTGGACCTCCGCGCGGTCGGCGAGGTCCGCCGCGACGATGTTCTTGGCCACCCAACGCGCCGCGTAGGCGGCCGAGCGGTCGACCTTCGAGGGATCCTTGCCGGAGAACGCCCCGCCGCCGTGGCGGGCCATGCCCCCGTAGGTGTCGACGATGATCTTGCGCCCGGTCAGCCCGGCATCGCCGACGGGGCCACCGATGACGAACCGCCCCGTGGGGTTGACCAGGAAGTTCTTGCGCAGCTTGTTGGCGTCGTAGAGGTCCTTCGGCAGGATCGGCTCGACGACGTGCTCCCAGAGGTCGTCGGGGATCAGCGACTCGGCGCCCTCACCGTGCTGGGTCGAGATCAGCAGCTTCTCGATCTCCACGGGCCTGCCGTCGAGGTAGCGCACGCTCACCTGGGTCTTGCCGTCGGGGCGCAGGTAGCTGAGCGTGCCGGCCTTGCGCACCGCGGCGAGGCGTTCGGCGAGGCGGTGGGCGAGCGAGATCGGCAGCGGCATCAGCGCGTCCGTCTCCTTGCAGGCGTAGCCGAACATCATCCCCTGGTCGCCCGCACCCGCGATGTCGAGCTCGTCCTCGTCGCTGGCGTCCGTGCGGGCCTCGTACGCCCGGTCGACTCCCTGGGCGATGTCCGGGGACTGCTTGTCGATCGCGTTGAGGACCGCGCAGGAGTCGGCCGAGAAGCCGAGGTCGGCGTCGTTGTAGCCGATCTTGCGGACCGTCTCGCGCGCCACTTCCTGGATGTCGACGTAGGTCTCGGTGGAGATCTCCCCGGAGACGACGATCAGGCCCGTGTTGACCAGCGTCTCGCAGGCCACCCGCCCGTAGGGGTCGTCGCGCAACACGGCGTCGAGCACGCCATCGGAGATCTGGTCGGCGATCTTGTCGGGGTGTCCCTCCGTCACCGACTCGGAGGTGAACAGGAATTCGGTATCGGAAAACTCAGTCATAACGGGGTAGATTCGGCTCCAGGGGTCGTGGGGCGAGGGTGGGCGGGCTCCGATTCAGGCCGCGCCGGGCTTGGCGAAGGTCGCAGTCTATGCGGCGCGGGCGCGCCCGCGCTGGCCGCGCTCGACGAAGTCGATGATCAGCGGGATGCCCTCCAGCGAATACCGCGACCGCAGGCGGTTCTCGAGAAAGTAGGCGTAGTCGCGCGTGACTCGCCCCCGCGAGTTCACCTGGATCGCGAAACGCGGCGGCCGCTGGCCGATCTGGGCGATGTAGATCAGCTTCAACCGATGCCCGTCCGCGCCGCGGCGGGAGCCGACAGGGGGCTGACGGGCCTGGGTCGCCTCGGACAGGAAACGGTTCAGCTCGGGGGTCGGGATCCGGCCAGCCATGCGGTCGCCGAGCGCGATCGCTTCGTCGAGCAGCCGCTGTACGTGCCGTCCGCTCTTGGCGCTGACGGTCAGCACGCGCGGGCGCAGCCGCAGCTTTTCGGCGACCCTGGCGCGCTCGTGGTCGAGGTCCAGGCGAACGGGCTGCTCGCTCTCCTCCGCGCCGTCGCCTCCCTGCAGGTCCCACTTGTTGAGCACGATCGCGGTTGCACAGCCCGCCTTCATCGCCAGCTCGGCGATCCTCAGGTCCTGGGCGGTGACGCCGTCGCCGGCGTCGCAGACGACCAGCGCGACGTCGGCTCGCTCGGCGGCTCTCTGGGAGCGCAGCGCCGTGTAGTACTCGACCGAGTCGGAGACCTTCGACTGGCGGCGCATGCCGGCGGTGTCGACCAGCGTCATGCGGCGGTCGCCGACGAGCAGAGGCATGTCGATCGCGTCCCGCGTGGTGCCGGCCTCGTCCGAGACGATCACGCGTTCCTCGCCGAGGAAGCGGTTCACGAGCGAAGACTTGCCGACGTTGGGCCGACCGATCACGGCCAGCCTGACGGTGTCGTCCTCCGGCACGTCCTCTCCCTCCGGGAGCAACTCGACGACACGGTCGAGCAGGTCGCCCGAGCCGAGTCCCTGGGTGGCGGACACGGCAACCGGCTCGCCGAGGCCCAAGCGGTGGAACTCGGCTGACAGCGGGAGGTCGGCGGCGCTGTCGATCTTGTTGGCCGCGACGATCGCGGGCACCGGTGAGCGGCGCAGCAGGTCGGCGAGCTCTTCGTCGCCGGGCCGCACGCCGGCGCGGGCGTCGGCCACCAGCACGGCCACCTCGGCTTCGGCGAGGCCGGCCCGTGCCTGCTCGCGGATCGACCCGGCGAGTGGATCCTCGTCCTCGAAGTCCATGCCCCCGGTGTCGATCAGCTTGAAGCGCCTCCCGTTCCACTCGCAATCGAGCTCCTTGCGGTCGCGGGTGACGCCGGCGCGCTCGTGCACCACCGCCTCGCGGCCGCCGGTGAGGCGGTTGATCAGCGAGGACTTGCCGACGTTGGGATAGCCGACTATGGCGACCTTGAACACCGGCTGAGTATGACCGCGATTGCTACGCGCGCCGGGCATCTGCGAAGAGCGCCGCGATCCGCGCCGCCACTTCGTTCGCGTCGAGCCCGGTGGTGTCGAGCGTGACGGCGCCCTCTGCGGCGCGTAGCGGGCTGGCCTCGCGGCTGCGATCGCGCTCGTCGCGGAGCGTCTGCTCCGCGAGCACGCTGCTCTCGTCCGCCCCGAGCTCGACCGCACGCCGGCGCGCCCGCTCGGCCGGGTCCGCGTCGAGGTACACCTTCAGCCCGGCATCCGGGGCCACGACGGTGCCGATGTCCCTACCCTCCGCCACCCAGTCGCCGCGGCTGAGCAGCGCGCGCTGCTTGGCGACGAGCGCCTCACGCACGGCCGGCTCGGCGGCGAGAACCGACGCCTGTGCGGAGACCTCGGGGGTGCGGATCGCGGTGCTCACGTCCTCCCCGTCGAGCAGCACCGCCCCGCCCTCCCCGCCCGGCT